>Ga0116191_1002549_pt1 | contig 13816 bp, 10 predicted proteins | sample AD_UKC111_MetaG_FD_89897 | JGI IMG/M metagenome (GOLD analysis project Ga0116191, IMG submission 89897) | Active sludge microbial communities of municipal wastewater-treating anaerobic digesters from Hong Kong - AD_UKC111_MetaG | ecosystem: Engineered > Bioreactor > Anaerobic > Digestate...
AAAGAGCTAATTTGCAAACCGTTCTTGTTTCCCAGTCCGCCTCCACTCTGAATGATGGCGCGTGCTATCAAACCTTTGGTGAGTGGAGAGCATATCAGGTCGCGTGTGCTCATGGCACCGGCACTTTGTCCGAAGACAGTTATCTTGTGAGGGTCTCCGCCGAACTGGGATATATTATCATGAACCCATTGCAATGCTTTTATTTGGTCGAGAAGACCATAATTGCCTGAAACATGCTTGGCATTTTCATTCGACAGTTCAGGATGGGCAAGATAACCGAGTATGCCGAGTCGGTAGTTTATCGTGACAAGGATGACTCCACGTTTTGCATAAGCTTCTCCGTCGAATTCATTTTCATAACCATAGCCAGCCATGAAGGCGCCACCGTGAATCCAGAAGGCTACTGGTAGATTATCGCCCTTTTTTGCTCCTTTCGGCTGCCAGACATTGAGATAGAGACAATCTTCACTGTATTGTGGGTCGCCATTCTCATAAAACTCCTTGATGTAATCCACATCGCCGAATTTCTGAACCTGGGTGCGCATGGATTTGTTATGAGGCATCTGAAGGGCTGCTGGTGCAAAAGCATTTGCTACCTTAACTCCTTTCCACGGTTTCACGGGCTGCGGAGCTTTCCAACGCAGGTCGCCGACTGGCGGCGCTGCATAAGGTACCCCCTTGTAGATTACGGTTTTACCGTCCTGTGAACTGACGCCCTGAATATCTCCTCCATCAACTTTCAATACAGAATTCTGAGCATACGTTGCACTGAAACACATAATCGAAAAGATAATAATAATGAATTTTTTCATCGTAGTTATTTTAAATGTTAATTAATAAATTGTCGCAATGTTAGTCGTTGGCTGTAAATAATAAATACAATTGCAAAGTTATGAAAATAATCTGTTCATTCCTTGTCTATTTATATTATTAATTTTCGAATAACGTCATTTGTTGTTTCGTCAGAGTCCAAAAGTTTGCGTATATGTTCATATTTTAGTATAGAAAGTCTCTACGATATTGATTTTTACTTTTTTATAAATATTGCCTTGGCATACGGCTATTATTGCCTACATGACAGGTTGCTTCTCTACTATTCGCCTGTAATATCTGTAAATTCCAACGATTCTGAACATGCGAAAGTTCAGTTAATTAAATATTATTTAGTATCTTTGCAACAAAATTAGAAATATTCAGTTATATACATATATGGTGGCTGAAATGGACTGGAGCATGTAGCAGAAACATATCAATAACGAAATGTATTTGTCATGACCCGTCTTTTTTGCGTACCAGCGCGAAATACGACGAAAAGGTCGTTTTTTAGATAGTTATAAAAAGATAAAGAAAACCGATATTTGGGAATGAAGAAGATTGTCATATATTTATTCGTTTTGATGCTGTACCCTCTCAGTGGTATGGCACAATCGTCGATGACCGACGATCAAGTGATGCAGTTTGTGGTGAAGGAACATGCTGCCGGCACATCGCAATCACAGATTGTGACGAAATTGATGCAGAGCGGCGTAGACATCGCGCAGATAAGACGCGTGAGGAAGATTTATGACCGTCAGATAAATAGCAAAGGACTTGGAACTGTAGCCGATGAGGCCGTAACCAAGGCGGACAACCGTATGCGCAAAAGCAACGGGGAGACTAAGAAAACGACTGGTAGTACAAGCACGACAAGTACAGGTTATCAGGACGGGCGTATACAAAGTGATAACTTCAGTACACAGATTGACGAGAACAGTGCTGATTTCCAAGCTATGCAGAATGAAGTCAACTACATTACTCCCACAGATACTGCGACATTGCTGAAGCAATTGCTTGAGGAACGCAACAATAATATGAAGAAGGTCTTCGGACGTGACATCTTCAATAAGAAAAATCTTACTTTCGAACCTAATATGAACATTGCCACACCGCAGAATTATCGTCTCGGTCCAGGTGATGCTGTAATCATTGATATCTACGGCGCTTCACAAAAGACCGTGAACTCTACTGTTTCTCCCGATGGTGATGTGACGATAGAAGGTTTCGGACCTGTTCAGGTGAGTGGTTTGACTGTGGAGCAGGCAAATGCTCGTTTGCGTTCCACGCTTGGTGCACGTTATAGCAGCAGCCGCGTGAGATTGACGGTGGGGCAGACACGCACCATTATGGTCAATGTGATGGGTGAGGTTAAAACTCCTGGCACATATACACTTTCTGCTTTTGCCACTGTGTTTCATGCGCTCTACATGGCTGGTGGAACCAATGATTTGGGTACATTGCGTAATATCAAGGTATACCGCAACAACCGTCTCGTGACCGTGGTGGATATTTATGATTATATCCTGAACGGAAAGCTTACAGGCAATGTGCGTCTGGCTGATAATGACGTAATTGTAGTGGGACCTTATGATTGCCTCGTATCGGTGACTGGTAAGATAAAACGCCCGATGATTTATGAGATGAAGAAGAATGAGAGCGTCGAGACACTGCTCAAATATTCCGGCGGCTTCACAGGCGACGCTTACAAAAAGTCTGTGCGGTTGATACGTAAGACGGGGCGTGAATACTCTATCTATAATGTGGGAGAATTCGATATGTCTTCGTTCCATATCGCTGATGGTGACTCGGTAAGTGTAGATTCCATCCTTTCACGTTATGAGAACATGGTGGAAGTGAAAGGTGCCGTGTTCCGTCCTGGTAAATATCAGGTAGGAGGAGATATCAACAGTGTGAGAAGCCTCATTCAGCATTCAGAGGGAGTCACGGAAGAAGCCTTCACCACCCATGCTGTGATGCACCGTATGAAACCAGACCGCACCCTTGAGGTAATACCTGTGGATGTGGAAGGTATCATGAGTGGTAAGGTGGCAGACATTCCATTGCAGAAAAACGATGTGCTTTTCATTCCAACCAAAGAGGAGATGATGCAGCAACAGACGATAACGATACATGGAGAGGTGCATTATCCTGGCATTTACAAGTATGCCGACCATGAAACGATAGAGGATTTCATCCTTCAGGCAGGTGGTCTCAAGGAGACAGCTTCCACGGTGAAAGTGGATGTGGCACGCCGAGTGAACAATCCGAAGGCAGTGGTCAACGACAGCGTGATAGCCCGTACCTACACATTCTCATTGAAAGACGGTTTCGTTATTGATGGTAAACCTGGATTCACCTTGATGCCTTATGATGAAGTGTATGTGAGAAAGAGTCCGGGATATATGGAGCAGCAAAATGTCCAGGTGGATGGTCAGGTAATGTTTTCCGGCACTTACACGTTGGCGGAGAAGCATGAACGCCTCACAGATGTCATCTATAAGGCGGGGGGCGTGACGGATTTTGCATATACCAAGGGTGCTCGTTTGGAGCGCCATATCACACCCGATGAACGGCTTCGTATGCAGACGATATTGAAAATGACTCAGGCTCAGAGCGGACAGAAAGATACACTAGACGTCAAGAAGTTGGATTTAGGAGACACCTATTATGTAGGTATCGAGTTGGACAAGGCTTTGGCTAATCCTGGAGGTGATGCCGACGTCATGCTTCGTGCTGGAGACAGAATCATAGTTCCTGAATACAACGGGACTGTAAAGATCAGTGGAGACGTGATGTACCCCAACACTGTATCATTCCAGAAGGGTAAACGTCCAGCTTATTACATAGACCAGGCAGGCGGATGGGGCAACCGTGCCAAGAAGAGTCACACATACATTATTTATATGAATGGTACCGTGGCAAAGGTAGGTCATAATGCCAAAGTCAGTCCGGGTTGTGAAATCATTGTTCCAAGCAAACCCAAACGGGATGCTTCCAGCATTGCAGAATGGCTGACTATCGGAACGTCAATGGCAAGTATTGCTACAATGATTGCTACAATTGCGAACCTAGTAAAGTAAAATGCAATATATTTGGTGATTGAATAATATCAAGAGTAATGGAAAATAAGGAAAAACAAACAATAGATTTAAATAAAGTTTGCGTAAAACTTTACAAACATAAAGTTATATTTTTTTATGTTATACCCATTATAGCCATTTTATCTTATTTATATATCATCTGTATTCCACGATATTATAATACGGAAACGATGTTAGCTCCTGAAGTGGACAATTCATCCAATAGTAGTTCTCTTGGTTCTCTTGCTTCTTCTTTTGGTATAGATATGTCCAATATAAAAAGTTCTGATGCCATTACTCCTCTGTTGTATCCTGATTTGATGAAGGATAATAAATTTATTTTTGATTTATTTCGGATTAAGGTTAACACATTTGACGGGAAGGTTTCTTCTAATTACTTTGAATATCTTTGTGATTATCAAAAACGACCATGGTGGGGGAAATTATCTAAGAAGGAGAAAAAATATCAGATACCAGATAATAAAACTAACCCATATCACTTAAACAAATACCAAGATAAAATTATAGAGCAGATACGAACAAATATAAAGCTTAGTGTAGATGCGAAAAATGGGGTAATCACCATTTCTGTGCAAGATCAAGATCCTTTAATATGTAAGACTGTGGCAGATTCTGTAAGAAACAGATTGCAAGATTTTATTACTGTTTATCGAACGGATAAGGCACGTAAAGATGTGAGATATTATGAAAAACTTGCAGCCCAGGCAAAAAGTGATTACGAGAATGCACGTCGTCTTTATGGTAGTTATTCTGATGCTAATACGGATATCATTCTTGAAAGTTTTAGGTCTAAGACAGAAGACCTTGAAAATGACATGCAACTCAAATATAATAATTATAGTACTTTAATCACACAATTGCAAACAGCTAAGGCAAAGTTGCAAGAACGAATACCCGCTTTTACTGTGCTTCAGGGAGCAGCTGTTCCTATCAAACCAGCAGGACCTAAGAGAATGATTTTTGTATTTGTAATGGTTCTATTGTCTTTTGTCTTCACATCTTTATACGTTCTTCGCAAAGATATCTTTAAAGTATTTGCATAAATGAATGGTAGCGTATTAACAAAGATAGGAATAATTTTTAAGCAAATCACAGGAGTGAAAGATATTTCTGCGATGGGAAAAGATATTCACAAAAAACTTGGAGTTCTTATCTATCATCAGAAGTATAATGCAGATCAGATCATTGGTGTCATGAAGGAAATGGGAATGGTAAAAGGAAGTACTGTATGCATTCATGCGGCAATGAAAGAGTTCTACAATTATCAAGGGACAGCTGAAGAACTTATTCATAAAGTCATGGATGTTATTACTTCTGAAGGTACACTAATGATGCCGGCGTACCCAAGTGCAGAAAAAATTCAAGATGCAAATTTTGTGTTCGATGTGGAAAATGAATCGACTCAGGCAGGATATTTAGCAGAGACATTTCGTAAAATGCCTAATGTAGAAAGGAGCATAAATGTTCAGCATTCCGTCTGTGCATGGGGGAAAAATGCAATTTGGTTAACTCATGACCACCATAATTGTGCAAACTGTTGGGATGAAAATTCCCCTTGGTTTAGAATGACAGAATTGAACGCTTTAGTTTTCACTTTTGGATTACCAGCTAATTATATTGGTACTTTCGACCATTGTGTTGAAGCTATATTATATAAAGAGCATCCCTATTGGGCCCAATTTTTTAATTTAAAACGAAGTTATCGTTATAAAGATGCTAATGGAATCGTCAAGGAATACACATCATTAACAGGGAATATCGAAAGGCGCACTAGGGAAATGAGGCTTATAAAATATTTTACCCCTGATATTTATAAAAAACAAAGAATATCCAATCTATTGATTAAAGTTTTCCAATCAAAACCCTGCTTGGATAAAATGGTAGAACTGGGCAGGAAAGGAATAACTATGTATTACGTACCGTCACCTAAAAAATATAGTTTTGATAGAAAATATTAAAGATAAGATAAATACACCATTTGTTCTGAATACAGCTAAAATGTCATTCAGCAACATTCTTATGTATCTGTTACCAATCATAGTAACACCTATCTTGTCGCGATTGTACGGACCAGAACCATTTGGAGAATGGGGCGTCTTTTCTTCCTTTATAGCCATTGTTACTATAGGTATTTTTCTGGGTTTTGAAAATACGATTGTTAAGGCTGAGAAAAGTGATGTAAAGAATATCCTAAGGCTATGTCTGATTATAAGTTTATTTATCTGTATTCTTATAGCATTTGTCTTTTATCTTGGTTCAAAATTGTACATTCCTTTTTTTATAGGATTTCCAACGCCATGGATAATGGTAATCTACTTGGTAGTTTATTCCATTTATACCATATCATATAATCTATGTAATAGATATGAACAATTTTCTTCTTTAGCAATTAGCCATATCGTTCTAGGTGTTTCTCAGGCTCTTTTTAGAATTTTTTTCGGAATTGTCGCAGTGACAGCTGTTAACGGACTCATTTTAGGTACAACTACAGCAGAAGTCTTTGCAATGATTTTTCTGTTGTTTTGCATAGCAAAGACTAGTCCGAATTGGAAAAAACAGATTATCAGTGTATCTAAAATAAAGTATATTATAACAAGATATAAGAATTTCCCAATATATGATGCACCATCTAGTATGATGTCCTTTGCTGCATTTAACCTTCCTATTATCATTCTTGCTTATTATTTTGATAAACAGAGTATCGGATGTTATTCTATGGTACTACAATTATTGTTACTTCCTATGTCTTTTGTCGGATCAGCAATAGGTAAAGTATATTATCAAGAACTTTGCCAACAAGCCCAAACTTCAGATCAGATTAAAGACACAACTGCTAAAGTCGTCCGAATAACAGCATTTATATCAATACTCCCACTCCTTTTTATAGCTTGTGGTGGAGATAAAATTATTGTACTATTTTTAGGCGCTAAATGGGTGGTAGCGGGAAATGTTGCATTATGCTTAAGTCTTTGGTCTTTTCCTACAATTTTGACTCAGCCTCTACTCCCTTTGTTCAGAACGCTGGATAAACAAAAAGTTCTATTATATTATGATTTTGCTTATTTTGTTTTAGGGATTGGAAGTATTCTACTATTATGTTGTTTTGATTTCAACTTATACATTATTTTGACGACATATTCTATCGTCTGTTTTATAGTTAAGATATCTCTTTTTAAAAGAATACTTCTATTAAGCGATTTGAAATGGATGGCATTTCAAAAATTTGTTCCTTTGTGGCTTTTCAGCATAGTTGTACTTATTGTTAGACTAACATTATTGTCATGAAGAATATATTAAACATATTATTTGATTCTCGCAGTATCTTAGGTAAACTACTGTGTAGCCTGATATATTGTATTGTGTACGATTTTATGTTTAGTCATTTCGTATATCATTTTTTCTATTATTTGAATATTGATTATATTGAAATGAATCCAATAAAATATTTGTTTTGGTTAATATTATCAATTGTACCATTCCTCGCTTACAAAGGTATCGAGGAAATTTCTTCTTTCTTTGTCTTTTTTCTATATTTGTTTATCTACATTCCTTTTATACATGCCTTGTTCGTTATATATGGATTAGATACATTCACAACATATTGTTATGCACTTGTGATGTTCGTCTTTTTTATCATATACTTTAAAACAGGAACGAATTGGTGTATTTTCAAAAATTTGGTTTTATATCCCTCTATATCCCTTAAGACAATAGAAATTATTACATTTGTCTTAACTGCTATTTTCTTAATAGCAAGACATAGCTCATTACATTTCGTCAATATATTTACAGAGAATGATTTGCTATATGATCTAAGAGCAAAAAATGCACTAAATGCCGAAGGATTGGGGATTATTAATTATATTAAAGGATGGCTATTCGGTGCATTTTATCCATTCTTGCTTGTTTGTTTTTTAAAACAAAGAAAGCGTATAAGCTCCATAATCATTTTATTCTGTTACATAGCATTGTTTATGGAAGATATGCAAAAATTGACTTTTTTCATGCCGTTTATAATGATTGGGTTCTACTTTTTAATTAGAATGAAAGAAAATGCTTTTTCATATAAAATGCATGCTTTTATTATCAATTTCGTTATCGCAATTTCTATCATAATATATGCATATAAAGATAACACCTTGGGCTTTTTTATTGGTTCAATTCTATTGCTTAGGACAATTTGTGTAGCAGGATGGCTCAGTCAACTTTATCTCCATTTTTTTATTAGCAATCCATATACCTATTATACACACATTAATATTATCAATATGTTTACGGGTGGATATCCGTATAATGTACCTTTAGGAGTTGCAGTTTCTTATGGGACACAAAATGCTAATGCTAATTTTTTCCTTACAGATGGAGTCGCATCATGGGGAATTTTTGGTATTATTATTATAGGTGCTATTTTTTTTATATTGCTTCATTTTATCAATGCAATATCTTATAGATATATGAAAAAAGACCTTCTTATTATTTTTCTACCAGCACTCTCCTATATGTTGAATGCTTCTCTTTTTACTACGATGTTATCTAATGGATTACTTGTTCTAATATTGCTGCTCATGAGTAGTGATAGCCCACTTAATGTTCAAGAGGAAGTTAATGATGGTATTAGGAAATAGTTATAAAAAATAATAAATGGAATATAATTTTAAAAATAAATACGGCGTCATCGAGAATATAGTTTCATATCATCGATTAACTGTTTCCAAAGGAATGAATCCTCAACAGAAAGGTATTTCCTATGCTAACGGTTATATGAAAACTCAACATAAAGTTTTAGATATATATGAACCCCTAGTTATTGGGCGAGATGTATCAGTCCTTTTAAATCTTTTTCACGAAGATATAAATCGAAACTGCAGACTTTCGAATTCTATCAATAAGTGTTTTATGGCTACCTGTAAAAATTTGCTTATCAATTGTTAGGATTCAGATTAGCTATAACAAATATAAACGATAGTTATTAATTAATATAAAACGAAGAAAATATGAGAATTTTAAATATGGAATCAATGAATATAAAAATTTGTGTAATAGGTTTAGGTTATGTTGGACTGCCTTTAGCACGTTTATTTTCAACAAAGTATCAAACACTAGGATTTGATTTAAACCAAGAACGTGTAAATGCCTTGATGCAAGGTCATGATGCGACATTGGAGGTTTCAGATGAACTATTGTCTTCTGCTTTGAAAAATGGTTTTAAATGTACATCATCAATAGAAGATATTAGAAAATGTAATTTTTATGTAGTTGCGGTACCAACTCCTGTCGATGTTAATAACAGACCTGATTTACAACCTCTTGAAAGTGCTAGCAAAGTAGTAGGTGAGGTTATTTCAAAAAATGATATTGTAGTATATGAATCTACAGTATATCCAGGAGTAACTGAGGAGGTTTGCTTGCCAGTAGTAGAAAAGACATCTGGATTGAAATTTAATGAAGATTTCTTTGCGGGATATTCACCTGAACGTATTAACCCGGGAGATAAAGAACATACGGTTGAAAAAATAAAAAAAGTAACTTCAGGTTCAACTCCAGAAATTGCTGAAGTCGTAGATTGTGTCTATCGTTCCGTTTTGGTAAATGGTACACATAAAGCTCCTTCTATAAGAGTTGCCGAAGCTTCCAAAATTATTGAAAACTCACAACGTGATGTGAACATTGCATTTATGAATGAATTAGCAAAGATTTTTAATGCGATGGATATTGATACTACGGATGTAATTGAAGCGGCATCTTCTAAATGGAATTTCATAAAACTTAAACCGGGTCTTGTGGGAGGACATTGCATAAGTGTGGATCCTTATTATTTAATAGAAAAGGCACAAGTTTATGGAGTCCTCCCAAGAGTGATGTTTTCGGCTCGTAGATTAAATGATGGAATGGGAGATTATGTAGCTAATCAGACAATTAAATGCATGAACAAGAAAGGAATAGTGGTAAAGGATGCCAAGATATTAATCTTAGGAATAACATTCAAGGAAAATTGTCCTGATGTCAGGAATACAAAAATTGTCGATATCTTTACAACTCTTTCCGAGTATTCCAAAAATATAGATATATATGATCCGTGGGCTAACAAGGAAAAGGTTGAAAGAGAATATGGCATTTCAATATTAAATGATAGCAATATGGATAAATTTAAAGGGAAATATGATGCAGTCATCTTATGTGTAGCTCATAAACAATTCAAAGGTCTAAATGTCAGAGATTTCTTAAATTCAGAAAATGGTGTCGTTTACGATGTTAAGAGTGTATTGCCAAAAGAACAAATAGACGCAAGATTATAATAATCATGAAAATTGTCCATATTTGTATATGTGGATTATGGAGTGAGAAGTATGCTTATCACGATAATCTGTTACCTAAATTTCATAAGAATTTAGGCAATGATGTTACGATCATAGCGCCAACTTATGCAGGCTTTTTCGGATATGATGGTAATATAGTTGAAGAGGAAGCAGGTATTTCCTTTTTGGATTCTGGAATAAAACTAATACGGGTGAAACCTTTAATTAAGAGTTATGCGATCAATCAACATCTACATTTATTCCATAGTATAAAGCAATATGTTATTGATGAGAAGCCAGATTTCATATTTGTACATGATGTCTATTCGTTTAATTATACGTCTTTAATTACAGTCAAACACTTATTCCCAAAAACTAAAATAGTGTTTGATAATCATGCTGATTCGATAAATAGCACACATAATTTTTTGTCTAAATTCTTAAATGGATTTATATATAGATTTTTTTTGACAAATAGGTTAAATCGAATTTCCGACATCTTTTATGGCGTAACTCCATCTAGATGTGATTTTCTTCATTCGATGTATGGCATACCACGTTATAAAATTAAATTGTTGGTAATGGGTGCTGATGATGAAAAAATGCATTTGGATCAAAAGATCCTTATTAGAAAAGAGGTACGTGATAAATACAATATTACTGATTCCGATTTCTTGATTGTAACAGGAGGCAAAATTGATGAGAAAAAAAATATACATTTGCTTGCAGAGGCTGTAAAGGAAATAACTTGCCCCAATGTAAAAATACTGTTGTTTGGGACAATCTGTGAATCTCTGAAAGATTATGTAAATAATATTCTATGTAATAGAGTTATTTATATTGGTTGGGTAAATTCTGATTGCGTATATAATTATTTTTATGCTGCAGATTTGGTCGTATTTCCTGGTCTACATTCTGTACTATGGGAACAAGCTGTAGCATGTGGCATACCATGTGCGTTTTCCGACTTGAGTGGTTTTAAACACATTAATTTTAATGATAATTGTATTTTTTTGAAAAATTCGACTGTAGAATATTATAAAGAGACAATTATGTCAATATATAATGATAAGGCTAAATACAATCAGCTCAAAATAAATGCACAAGATGAAAGATCCTTGGATTTTACATATAGCAGGATTGCAAAAAAAGTAATAGAAGATTCTTTTGGAAAAAATTATGACAAATAAAATATATAATATACTAAGGCAGAGTGGCAGGCATGTTATCTTGTCAACTCTAGGACAGTTTAGGAAACCTGCAAATTCTATTCATATTTTGAATGGACACATGTCGCATAGAACCAAACCTGATATTAGCTATTTTGAGAACTTGATGTATAAGTTGTCCAAAGAAGTGACTTTTATCAGGATAGAAGATGCTGTGGACATGATAATGAATGGAACTAGCACGAATAAACCTTTGGTCGCATTTACTTTTGATGATGGTTTCGCAGAATGTAAAGATACAATTTGCCCTGTATTGGAAAAATATGGAGTTAATGGCTTATTTTTTATCAATCCTAATTATGTTTCTGGCGACGATGCATATATAGGAAATTTTGATTCAAACATCGTAATGTCTCCAGGAAAGCAGCCGTTGAGGTGGAATGATTTGCGTGAGATGCACAAAAATGGTCATTTGATAGGGGCACATACAATGGATCATTATATGATTAATGATGATGATGATGAAAAATTGGAATATGAAATTGGTGAATGCAAAAAAATAATAGAGAATGAAATTGGTTCTCTCTGTGAATATTTCGCTTTCCCTTATGGCCGAATGGAACATGCGAATCCAATGTCCATTGATATAGCTTGCAAATATTATAAATATGTTTTTAGTCAATCTGATTATAAACATTATTTTTCTTTTAATGGTAGAGTCATAAACAGAAGACATTTTGAACCTTTTTGGCCGATTAGCCATGTAAATTACTTTTTAAGTTTTACAAAACATTGATTATGAAAACTCTATTACAAATTAATGTCGTTGTAAATAGTGGCTCTACAGGTCGTATTGCTGAAGAGATAGGAAATTTAGCTATTTCAAAAGGATGGAAGAGTTATATCGCCTATGGAAGAGGAACCCCGCATAGTAATTCCACTTTAATTAAAATTGGTAATGGTTGGGATGTAAAGTTGCATGGTATTGAATCCAGATTGTTCGATAACCATGGACTAGCTTCCAAACGTGCGACAATGAATTTTATAAATGAGATAGAAAAAATAAAACCAGATATAATACATTTACATAATATCCATGGATATTACTTGAATTATAAGATGTTATTCAATTATCTGTCTCATTTAGATGTTCCTATAGTATGGACCTTACATGATTGTTGGCCAATAACAGGGCACTGTTCTCATTTTATGTTTGCAAAATGCGACAAATGGAAAGTACTATGCTCCCATTGTCCACTGAAAAAAGACTATCCTTCTTCATTGCTTTTTGATAGAAGTGTAAATAATTATATTGATAAGAAAAAAAGTTTCACCTCTGTCAAAAGAATGACAATCGTACCTGTTTCTGATTGGCTGAGTGGTGTTCTTAAAGATTCTTTTCTGAAGGTGTATGATCAGTGCCGAATTTATAATGGAATAAATCTTGATATTTTCCATTTCATTTCTGAAATAACTCAGACTAAAAAGCGTTATAATATCGGAGCAAAATATGTTTTACTTGGAGTCGCTAGTAATTGGAGACTGCGTAAAGGCTTGGATGATTTCTTTAAATTGCGTAGTTCGTTTAATAATGATTTCATGATAGTACTAGTAGGGTTGGATAAAAAACTATTTAATAGCTTACCTGATGGAATATGCGGTATTGAAAAGACTGAAAGTCCTACAGAATTGGCTGCAATCTATTCAATGGCAAACGTATATATAAATATGACATTAGAGGACACGTTTCCAACAACGAACCTTGAATCTATGGCATGTGGAACTCCTGTTGTTACATACAATACAGGAGGAAGTGGGGAATCGGTATCATGTGAAACTGGTTTCGTCGTAGATAAAGGAGACGTCGATAGTGTGGCTATAGCAGTAAAAACGATTTGCGCTAATGGAAAAAAGAGATATTTGGCTCCTTGTCGGGAAAGGGCAAATAGATATTATAATAAAGATGACAGGTTTAATGAGTATATCAATCTTTATGACAGTTTAGTATGAAAATATCAATAATAACCGTAACATATAATAGCACGACGACCATAGAAGATACTATTAAAAGTGTTTTGCGACAAACCTATAATGATATTGAATATATTATTGTGGATGGAGGCAGTACTGATGGCACGTTGGATATTATTCGTAAATATGAAGTAGTATTTTCTGGTAAGTTGAATTGGATTAGTGAGAAGGATCATGGAATCTATGATGCGATGAACAAGGGCGTGCGCATGGCTACGGGTGATGTCGTCGGCATATTGAATTCTGATGATTTCTTTACTTCAGATACGGTTATAGAACGATTGGTGAAAGAATTTGATGATGATGTGGAAGCCATTTATGGTGATGTCCATTTTGTGAAAAATGATAATCTTAACAAGTGCGTGAGATATTATTCGGGTAAGATATTCCGTCCATGGATGGT
>Ga0116191_1002555_pt1 | contig 13802 bp, 12 predicted proteins | sample AD_UKC111_MetaG_FD_89897 | JGI IMG/M metagenome (GOLD analysis project Ga0116191, IMG submission 89897) | Active sludge microbial communities of municipal wastewater-treating anaerobic digesters from Hong Kong - AD_UKC111_MetaG | ecosystem: Engineered > Bioreactor > Anaerobic > Digestate...
ATAAGCGTCTCCATAAGGAATGATTTGAAACTTTTGTTTAACTTCGTAGTTAGTTCACCAAGAACATCACTACAGATACCTCTATATTGGTTAAGTATGCTGGTTCTATCCATCTTTATTAGGTTTTGATCAGCTATAAAGATACTGATAATCAGCTACTTAACCATCTTTTTTATGTTAAACTATGTTATGTAAATCATTGAATTTTAATTGGTTAATTGAATATTTACCGAAGTATTGCTCAATTGGATCTCTCATCGGCTGAAAGTTATCGAAAAGTTCAGCGTAGATATTTCTTAAATCATTTTTGGCTTTTGTGTTAAACGAGTGATATTGATTTATTCAGCAAAACTCTTCTGTCGCTTTGTCGGTATCGTAACCGATCAAGGTCTCTTTTAAATCTGTTGCCATATCTCCCTGATATTCTTCTCCACGTCAAAATATGCAACTGGTGAATCCTTTTTGTAGATCTCGAATGATGGGGCCAATAGAATCTTGTCCGAGTCTGGATACTCAGCGATATCATATCCCAGATAGGTTCTGATATCCAGATAGAGGCAAGTTTCTACATCTTGAGATATTTGTGAGTATCCGGTAATTGTCAATCTTGTTCGGGCTTTCACGAAACTCTCTTTGGTCTGCTTTCAAAATTGTGGGCATTGAGACGAACATTTTACCGATCGATATGAGATTACGAAAGTACAAATCTTTAGTTTACAGATATTTATCCTTTTTATTAAACCAAAGTAAAGTATGGAAGAGCTTTTGAAAAAAATATCCTGTCAATCCTCCAAAGATGATAATGAGCATTCCGCAGATCAAAGAGAGGTTGCCCTATCTTGTCAATGCTTTCTCCTTTCTAAGTCCCAAACCGATCAATATCGGCGTCAGAATGGTAAACGGCCACAGCCAACCTGCCGGAAGAAAGTAAGACTCTTCCGGGATCTCTTTTTATATTTCACTCATTAATTGATAGATATCAATGGTTATCAATCCGTTTTACAAACATCTCTCCTTTCCCGATTTCACCGGTTTCTTTTGATTTCAGGATGATGGATATCTTGTCATGTCCCGTTACTCTTTCCGATTCTTTTATTGTCTCAAGCGTGTGATCTGGTTTTAAAACCTGAACATCATAGCAATAAAAATAGCCTCCTCTTGCATACTCAGTCGTCTTATTGATTCCAACAATCTTGGCATCAGCTCCATTAATTTTAACATCCAGCTCATCCGGAGTTATCGTTTCTGGTGCCATGTTAATTGTATCACCCTTCTCAATTTTATCTGCGTTCCCCTTTTTTAGACTCATCGGTCTGAAAAAGATACGATACGTTTCATGGGGGGAGACCTGGGGCTCAAATGCATTCATTCCATAGATCTCCATATTGTTGTATTGCGGATTGATCTCCAGATCACTGAATATGGGAACATTCCATGCCCAGTACTCAAGTTTTCTCTTTTTATAATCTGATAGTTTTATGGCATATAGGCAGTAATAGGTATCGCGTTTCACTTGCAAGGAAAATTTTCCGTCAATGTCGGTCAAAGTCTCATACAAGTTTTCAAATTGTCTGTTTTTAAGTCTTACCGAGACACTATCAATTGGATTCCCTTCAAAATCGGTAACTCTTCCATAAAGCTTAACACTCTCTTGCGCTTTTAATCCCCCAAAAAAGCAAGTGAACAGTAATGTAAGCAGGATGGTATTACTATTTATATCTATATGATTGTTATGTCTATACATGATGGTGAGTATTGATATTTCTCAATAAAATGGTTGTGCATACAATCGCAACAAGTGCGATAGCGGGAATAAGAAAGATGGCCGGAATGACATTTTGACCGTCCATCGACATGGCAATCAATTTTGCAATCAATGCCAGCATCAGCAACGAAAGGAAAACAAGATAGACCGGGGCAAAAAGATAGCCATATTTACTTTTTCTGATCAGTAATAATCCTGCCACGATTGAAAAAGGCAGGAATAACGATAGATCGAACGCCTGGACGGTAAGCGTCGTGTAATGCTCTACCTCAAGCGGAATGATGGTTCTGTCGAGTAGTGGGGGAACTACGACACGCAGCCACAATAGGGTGATAATAATTGCGTTGAGAATTAAAAATCCACCCGCAAACTTAACTGGTGCCTTTTCACTGAAGATAGCCGGAAGCTGGTCGGTCTCAATTGACAACAGCGTGAGGAGAAAGGCAAAAAATGAAAATCCCGTTAAGGCTACATAAACCAGGAACATGACATTATACATGGCCATGTTCATATAAAAGAGATAAGTTACAAAAAAGTAATTTAGTACGCCAGCCAGGAGGAACTTACCGGTAAGCGATTGAACTCTGAAGCGGTACAGTGCAACCAGCAGAAAGGGAATGGCGATGAAAAGGGTCACACAATCCTGGGCTATCCCTTGAATGGCAACATCGGCCGACATGTCTTGGTACAAGCCATCGCCATGGATTGTAACGGTTTGGCCCCGAATCGATCTGTATTCATACTCGCCACTGCCCCCCGTAGAGAAAATTCCTGCAACCGTTGCTGCTGATGCGAACAGGACAATCAAAAATACAAGGTTGGTGATAATCTTTTTGTTTTGCATGATTATTTTAATTTTCAAAGGTTGTTTCTCCTATCTGTCAAGCCACCTCCAGAAGTTGGAAGCCCGTTCAATGCTCACAATTGTATCTGAATTATCCTCAGGTTGTGGGATAAGCTCTAACTTGACCCTGCTGCGGGATAATGTCGTCATCTTGGTTATGGATCTCATGTTGACAAGATACTTGCGATTGATGCGGAAAAATTCGTTTGGATTGACCATTTCCTCTAGTTTGTCAAGTGAAAAATCAACAGGATAACTATTGCCCTTGAACAGTTTGAGGTAAACAGACTTCTCAAATATATAGAAGTATGCCACATTCTCAATATCCACCTTGGAGAGTCTCTCGCCGATTTGGATGATAAATCTCTTCTTGTATTCCGCCTCCTTGCCTTCAATTTGCTTCAACAGGTGATCAAAGTCGATGGTAAAGCTTGTTTTTAGTGTTTTATATTTCCGGAGGCTTGCTTCCAGATCATTAATTCGAATGGGTTTTAAAAGATATGCAATGCTGTTCAGCTCAAACGCTTTGATGGCATACTGGTCATAGGCAGTTGTGAAGATAATGGGTGTATTTATTATCTGTATCTGATCGAAGATGCTGAAACTGATCCCGTCGGAAAGCTGTATGTCAAGAAAAATCAGATCTGCCTGATTCTTCATGAGCCAGTTGACAGATTTCTTAATCGACTCGATCTTAGCCCTTACTTTTATGGTAGGGTCAACTTCGAGCAACAAACGCTCCAGCTTTTCGGCAGCAATTTTTTCGTCTTCAATAATCAATACATCCATATTTAATCAATTGGCTATCGGTTGTGTTGCATGGTTCCAACCTGATGTGGATATTTTGTTGATCCAACACTCAATATTGTTCAATTATAGGTAATCTGGCAATAAACCGGTTGTTATCCACATGGAAGTCTGGCTGTATACCACCAATCATAGCATACCTCTTTTGTAGATTCTTTAGACCAATTCCGGTTGATTTGCCGCGAGATATTTTTGGCTCTATCTTATTACTGATGATGATGAAATTATTTTCAAAAGCGATGTCGATATGAAGCGGCTTCGATTCGTTAACCACGTTGTGCTTTATCGCATTCTCAACTATGATCTGGAAGGAGAGGGGTGGCAAATAACAATTCATGATTGAGGCAGGAAGGTTGATGGAGTGGGTGAGAGAGGCTCCGTAACGAATTTCCTGCAGAAAGAAGTATGAGCGTATAAAGTCGAGCTCTTTCTCCAGGGGGGTGACAGTCTGTTCGATGGTGTCGAGCACATAACGATAGATGTGTGAAAATTCATCTACGAACTGTTCCGCCTTCTTTGCATCCTTGCTTATCAATCCCGATAAAACATTCAAGCTATTGAAGAGAAAATGGGGATTGATCTGACTCTTCAACAGCTCGAACTTGATTTGGGTCAATTCCTCTTTCAGGGAGTTGGCCAGTAGCTCTGCTTCATTTTTCTTCCTAGAGAAGACCAGACCTTCGAGGATGGAGATCAATAAAATATTGGCTACCGAAAATATAAGTGCATTGTTCAGCAGGACGTTGCTTAAAGCATGTGAATAGGGACTTAATGCATTGGCAAATAGTGTAAAACAGACTGAAAAGAACACTGCAATGATGATGGTAAAACCAAATTCAATCACAACCCTCTTGATGGCTTTCGTTTCCCATGGAGCTTCTCTTTTCAAGACCTGAATGATCATCAAGTCTGAATATGCTACAAAGAGTGAAGCCAATAGGCTTAATGAACAGCCACGTGCCAGACGCAAAAGAAAATGCTGGAAGTTCTTCAGTGCAAAATAGCCACTGAAATGGTTGTACGTGATGACATTGACCTGTATGACTACAACTAAAACCATAAGCAGCCAAGCCAGCTGCTTATAGGAGATCAGTTCCTTGTCTATCTTGAACACCATTTGCCAAATAGGAATAGTCTGTTATCCTTTTTCAGAATTGCTTTATCAGTCCAATTCGAAGAGAGAGATAGTGATAATCGAAGTTCATCATCGTTCCATTAAAATCTGTATCCCGGTTCAGCGCGTTGAATTTCAGACCTGCAGTTAAACTCCAACTCTTTCCCAGGTCATAACTCGCTCCACCAGCCAGCTGGAAGCCCAATCCATGTCCTGTATCGTTGATGATATCGCCTTCGCTATTTTCAGTCTCAATATGGTTGTACAAAGCTCCACCCCGTAAATAGTATGAAAATGGGGAATCACCAATCGGATGCGTGAACTGAAGACCGAGAAGATATCCCGTCTCTTCGAAACAGACATCGTTACCGGCAAATGAGTTGTCGGCAGACAGCTTATTCCAACCCCAGCCTGCATAAGCCCCGAGATGAGTCATCAAGCGGTAGTGTAATAGAAGTTCATACCCTCCACCGACATTCAGGCTGGTATTGTTTAACTCTTTTGTTGCCAATGAGGCCCCGCCATTGATCTCAAATCCAAATCTCTTGTTGCTGTTTTGGGCGAAGATGCCTGTGGTGAACAGCAGAACCATTCCTACGACAGTAAATACTTTTGTTTTCATTTTTTCAATATAAAATTTTAAAATTACTCGGCAAAAGTATTTAGCTTCAGTGCATTATTCAAATAAAATCGGTTGAGTCCGCCTATCTGCCTGCCGAACGCGTCAACTTCTGTTCTAAGCACGTCTTTTTGCGACAACAGCCTCTGATTTTTCTTGCGGCAATACCTTCACTGTCGCTCAATCTTTCTTATACGATACGGGAATGTTTAGCATGGGGTATTGTTGATCATTTAAGTGAAGCAACTCTTTAATTGATTGTTTATTCATCCCTGCCCGGGGACGGCCAACCATATCAATTGAGCTACAGAAGAGCAGTATGTTTTGTGCAACGATGCCGGCATCCATTGCGGCCCATTCCAGCTTTTGGGTATTCTCCCCAATTCTGAAACGGGAGATGTCGGAAACCAGCAACAAAATCAGTGATGGGTGGGAGTCTGTTGCAACTGGACCGGAAAATAGCTTCCGGTTATCACCTTTGGCAACCAATTCAAGCGTGTGTTGTTTGGCGTTGTAGACATAGACCCCCGTTTCATTGAAAAGATAGATATCAATATCTTGTGCATTCAGTGCCGAGGGGGCAGTCCTCTTCCCCTCTTCTGGACGGTTGATGCCGTTTGCGGCCCACAACAAATCGGACAGATCCTGATGTGTGATCTTTGCAGTATCAAAATCTCTTACCGATTTTCTCTGCCAGAGAGCACTCATGACACTTTTGCCCCGATCCTTGCTGGGCGGGTTCAATGCAATCGACTCACTGTTTTGCGCAGGCAAATTGGTGGTGAATGCGAATATCAGGCAAATCAATACTCCCTTTTTCATATTCTTACACTTTAATATATCTACTTTCTTTTATGCGTTGTGTTTTGTGAAAATATCGTGGTATAGAGTATTATTACAATGCAAATATAATATGTTTTTGACCTTTTGGAAAAGCCTCAATGTTTAAATATTCCCTGGTGGAGTACGTAAAACTTCATGTTAGCCGTTTCTGCTGTTCACTCACATTTATTGTCTTCATTAATCTGGCTAGTCGGGTCTGCTCTTGCTTGGCACTCATGATCCAGCGTGCTACTGCTTTCCGGTAGGAGGGCGCCTGCTTTATGAAGAAGTCCCACGCCATTTTGTTCGCTCTGAGTTGTGCCTCATAGCTTTTGTCGAGGAAGGCTTCGTCATTTTCGTAAGAGTAGATCCCCGATTTATGCTCTTTTCTCAAACTAAACAATTTCAGTCCGGCAGGTTTCATCAGACCTGCTTTAGTGAGCTTTTCAACCTTTTTGATATTGATTTCACTCCAGATGCTATTGCTTCTGCGTGGTGTGAAACGGATACAATAGCTCTCTTCATCAATCGATTTCCTGACCCCATCTATCCAGCCAAAACAGAGCGCCTGGTCTACCGATTCAGACCAGACCATGGAGGGTTTGCCACTATTCACCTTGTAGAATCCGACAATGAGTTCCGTTGCCGTTTCATGGTTTTTTTCAAGCCATTCTCTAAAATCATTCTGTGTCTTGAAGAAAGTCACCGATTCTTTGGTTGGGCGATATGCTCCCTTTTTTAATCCAATTTCATTCATGTGGCAGAAAGAATTTTAATTGCTTCTGCAGAGGTCGATACAAAGTTAATATCTCTTCTCTTGTTACTCTCAACTATAAAATCTTTTAGGCTCCTGCTGCCATATTTGGTGAAGTCTCCAACAATAGCCAGACGAACCCGATAATTGGAAAACTTTTGGAGGATTTCTCCTGCAATTCCGCTTTTAAGGTCGAAGAAATCGGGGGTGATGTTCTTCTCGTGAAGGATAATCTTGTCAAAACCTTGATAGTAAAGGGTTCCTAATAGATTTAATCCATCTTCAATCCTGTTGATTACATTCACTTCCGAGATTACTTCGGCAATTTGGGTTTCGTTTATTTGGTGAGTTTCATTTTTCATCTGCAAAGAAAAAGAATAATTATGTAAGTCGTTCAAATCGACCCTTTCTTTTAATCGAAGCCACCGAATCAGCTCTTTACTGTTTACCTCTGTTACACGGTTGTAGAAGACAGAAGCATCCTTAAATTTCGGTCCCTAAACATTCAAGGCTTCTTCGTTAAAGTCTGCTCTACTCCAGAACATCAGTCTGATACCCTTCTTTTGCTTGCTGTATCCAACTATCGGGTTATCGTTTATAAACCAAACAGGGTGTGAGTGCAATTTTTGAGCACTTTTTAAGTTTCTGCTCTGAATCTGAGACCTTCGGCTTCAAGTGTCTTCTTCAATATTGGCAACGTGCTTTTCCCCATACCGTGCAAAGCCACAATTTCCTTTTCACTAAGATTAGAAAGTTTTTCCAGCGTAGTAATTCCCTCCCGTTCTAATGCCCGTCTTGCCGGAGCTGCCATTAACGAAAGAAAACCCTCTTTATCTTTTGTTCTTTTTCAGTCATATCGTCAGAAAATGTGCCGCTTTGTGTTGAGGTGGTATCTATTTTGTTGACCGCCTCTTTCGTTTACCTTGTCTATAAAGTCGTGATATTTTCCATCAACGTTACCTTTTCATTTGATCTATCAACCAAAATTTTCTTATTTCGTTTGAGTTGTACTCGATGTAAAGTCCACCCCGGTCACCAGCGTCTGGTCTGTCCGATAACTGCATCGGTTTCCTTCAGCAAGTCTGTTGAGATATACCTGTATTCACATGTAACTGTTGGCAAAAGTAACGAAAAATATCTGAAAATGTGAAAGAGGCCAGATATTGCTTTTCTCGAGAAGGTAATCGTGCTTGTCCATCTGTTTGTCCAGGTCAAGGATCACTTTGTTTACATTAGTTTTATCAATGGTTAATTGCACCTCACACCTTCTTCCCTATGTAAAACATGTAGCCGTAATATGCCTTATACTTTGTCATAGAGCTCGGCTTCATGTTGCATGGTGGCAACAAACTCCTTGACGGCGTTGTTCCCTTGATGTTGTTTCAGGAAAGATGCGCGTCGCGACGCTTGCCATCCATAGTAGTCGTCCCAGGTGGTTTTGGGCAACATGTAAGTGGCAACCGGAAGGTAGCCTGCTTTTTGCATCTGGGCAACCTCGTTGGGTATTGTATCGATCTCGGGATAGATACTATGCCGGAAATCATGAATTTCTGCAGGTTGCTTCTGTTGTAGATGGCACCTTCACTCCAGATGAGGTCCAGCTCTTCCTCCTCGAAGGGAAGATCGTGCATGTCGCCTACGATCCCTTTTACCCTGTGCTGGAGATTCCGCGCTTTGGCATTCCGGTTGAACTGGTCGATAAGCTGTCCACACCGGTGATTTCACAAGATGTGCACTCTCCAAGAACCATGGTCTGCCCCCCGGTTCCACAACCGATGTCGGCAATTTTCGTCATTTCGGATAACCCTTCTATGAAGCCCAATGCCTTTCGTCTCTCTTCGTTGCTTCCAGGTCCCTGTCTGACTGAGCCAGAGAAGAAATCATAAATAATTTGGAGGTCGAATTGGTATATTGTTTCTATCTCGTTGTTTATTTTTTTTCTTGTTGTGCATACAGATTCAGCAACTCAATGCGTAAACATTGTATGCATATGAATCATAATAGAAAGCGAATCATTCCCGGATAGAACTGCCCGGGAGAAAAGGAGGGGGCAACCGGCACAATAGGTAGAGGTTGTTTACAGAACAATATCCATAATAAAGATAGACATCCAGTTGTTTTACAACAACAAAGGTGTTGAAAAAATTGTTATATCTTATATCTTTTTGATTAAGGGCAAATATTTTCCAGGCAACGGAACTATTTTCTTCCGTAACAGAGAGGTGTTTGGTAGATGATAACCAGGAATAAAAAAAAGCACTCACCGAAGAATCGACAAGTGCTTGATTTTTAGTGGTGGGCGTTGACGGATTCGAACCGCCGACCCTCTGCTTGTAAGGCAGATGCTCTGAACCAGCTGAGCTAAACGCCCGATTACTTTTTTGCTTTTTTCCGCTCTTGGAGGTTGCTTTCTGAAAAAGTGATGCAAAGATAAAGCGTTTTTCGTTTGCAGCAAAATAATTCGTAAATAATTTTACAAAAATTTTTACGGCACTGTAATTATCACTACTTTTGTATTCGCGATACGAAGATATAATGTATAATAATTGTTTCGGCACGTACTGAAAATCAAAGCATGATGAATGAAGCCTGGTAGAAAGTGATTTTCGCCAGCTCCGAAATCAGTAAAACCATTGTGTTAATAATGAAACTCGACGAACTTTTCGCCATCTCTCCCATTGACGGACGATACTGGGACAAAACATGCGAACTGACTCAATATTTCTCGGAATATGCCCTGATTAAATACCGCACGAAAGTGGAGGTGGAGTACTTTATTGCTCTCTGTGAACTGGGTATCTCTCCGCTCGACAAGGTGGATTCTTCCGTTTTTGATCTGCTCAGGAAGGTGGCGGATGATTTTTCGGAACAGGATGCCTTGCGGATTAAAGTGATAGAGAAGATTACCAATCACGACGTCAAGGCGGTGGAGTATTTTCTGAAGGAGAAGTTCGACGAGCTCGATCTCGAAGCTTTCAAGGAGTTTATCCACTTCGGGCTCACATCGCAGGATATCAACAATACGGCCACGCCGATGATGTGGAAAGCAGCATTGGAGAAGAGCTACGTACCGCAACTTGAAGAGCTGGCAAGCCTGCTGGCCGGTTTTGCCGAAGAGTGGAAGGAGATTCCCATGCTGGCGAGGACGCATGGTCAACCGGCATCTCCCACCCGGTTAGGAAAGGAGATACGGGTTTTCGAGTACCGTCTCAGGAACCAGATTGAAGTGCTGAAGCATATTCCGGCAAAAGCCAAGTTTGGCGGGGCAACTGGAAATTTCAACGCCCACCGCGTGGCCTATCCCGGTATTGACTGGAAAGGCTTTGCGGAGAGTTTCTTATCGGACAAGCTGGGGTTGGTCCGTGAGGAGTATACCACCCAGATATCGAACTATGACGCACTGGCAGCCTCCTTCGATGCCCTGAAACGGATCAACACCATTCTTGTTGATTTGACGCGTGACATGTGGCAATACATATCGATGGAGTATTTCAAGCAGCGCATCAAGGAGGGAGAGGTAGGCTCGTCGGCCATGCCGCACAAGGTGAATCCCATCGATTTTGAAAATGCCGAGGGAAACCTTGGGATTGCCAATGCTCTACTCGAACACCTGGCAGCCAAACTGCCAATCTCGAGGCTGCAGCGCGACCTGACCGACTCTACCGTGATCCGCAATATCGGGATGCCGTTGGCACACGGTTTGATTGCAATTAAAAGCACTACAAAAGGGTTGACTAAACTGCTGTTGAATGAGGAGGCGATTGAACGTGATCTGGAGAATAATTGGGCTGTAGTGGCTGAAGGGATTCAGACCATTCTACGCAGGGAGGGTTATCCAAAACCGTATGAAGCCCTGAAAGCGCTGACGCGTACAAACCGGCACATAACCCAGGAGAGCATCTCCAGTTTTATCGACTCGTTGGATGTAAACGAATCGATAAAAGAGGAACTAAAGGCGATTTCGCCCAAGAATTATACAGGAATTTGATCGGCAGAATTACTTTTTCTGCAGAAACATGAAACGAACAGTTTTAGGTATTATTAAAAAGGAAACCGTGAGGTTATTGAAATTTAAAAATTAAAAAAAGAAATGGCAACGAACAACAACGATTCGCGACCCAGCCGGAATTATGGCGACGCGAACAATGAGAGACACTCTTCTGCACACAGAAATTATAATGTTGAAAGAAGACCACAGCGCGAAGATGGGAACTATCGTCCATCGTACGAAGAGAACTACAACAGAAATTACGAGAATGCTTCCACACCTCAGGAAGGTGGCAGAAAACGTCGTCCGAGGGTAGGGGAGAGAATCTCTTCAGGCGCTTATGGTGCAGGAGGAGAGCGGAGTTATAATAACCAGGGCAATGCTGCTCGCAGGCACCGGAATGCACAGCCGGTAAATCAGGCCCCGAAGAAGGTGGTTAAAAAGAAGAAAATCTTCAAGCAGATCAAGTATAAGGAGAATGCCGATCCGTCAGCTCCGATCCGTCTCAACAAGTATCTTGCCAATGCAGGTGTCTGCTCTCGCCGTGAGGCCGATGAGTTTATCCAGGCAGGTGTGGTGAAGGTGAACGGTCAGGTGGTTACCGAGCTGGGTACCAAGATTACCCGTGCCGATGAGGTGGTATTCCACGACCGTCCGGTAACGCTGGAGAGCAAGGTGTATGTCTTGCTCAATAAACCGAAGGGATTTGTTACCACAACCGATGATCCTGAAAACCGGAAGACGGTTATGGATCTGGTGAAGGCAGCCTGCAAGGAGCGGATCTATCCGGTGGGACGTCTCGACAGGGCAACTACCGGTGTGTTGTTGCTGACAAATGATGGTGACCTGGCATCGAAGCTGACTCATCCCAAATATGAGAAGCGCAAGATCTATCAGGTTTGGTTGGATAAACCTGTGGCGATGGAGCACATGCAGGCCATTGCCGATGGTATTGAACTGGAAGATGGTGAGATCCACGCCGATGCCATCAGCTACGTTACCGAGGAGGACCTGAGCCAGGTGGGTATAGAGATCCATTCCGGCAAGAACCGCGTTGTGCGGCGAATCTTCGAGAAGTTGGGTTATCGGGTGATGAAGCTCGACAGAGTCTATTTTGCAGGATTGACGAAAAAGAACCTCTCGCGCGGAAAATGGCGCTATCTGACAGAAAAAGAGGTCAATATGCTGAGAATGGGGGCGTTTGATTAATTACTCCCCTGAGAGTCAAGACAAATACGGGAATAACCATTTAAATTAAAATTCCCCTGATCATCCGTTGTGTGAAGGGGGGTAGGAGTAATATGAAACAACTGAAGAGAACAACAATTGCCGACGCATTGAAATCGGTAGAGACCGGAAAGGAGATCAATGTAAAAGGATGGGTGCGTACCAGACGCGGAAACAAGAACGTCAGCTTTGTGGCGTTAAATGATGGGACCACCATTAATAACATACAGATAGTTATTGATATAGCTCTGTTTGGCGAAGAGTTCCTTAAGCCGATTACCACCGGGTCCTGCATCAATGTGAACGGTATACTGGTGGAGTCGCAAGGACAGGGTCAGTCGGTGGAGATTCAAGCGAAGGAGATTCAGATTTACGGTACTGCCGATCCGGCAACCTATCCGCTGCAGAAAAAGGGACACTCGCTGGAGTTCCTCCGTGAGATCGCCTACCTGCGTCCGAGAACAAATACGTTCGGAGCCATTTTCCGCATACGCCACCATATGGCATACGCCATTCACAAGTATTTCAACGACAGGGGATTCTACTATTTCCATACCCCTATCATCACCGCTTCCGACGCTGAAGGTGCCGGATCGATGTTTGAGGTGACTACGCTCGACATGAACAGTGTGCCCAAGACAGAGGAGGGAAAGATCGATTTTTCGCAAGACTTTTTCGGCCGGCAGACCAACCTTACGGTATCGGGTCAGCTCGAGGGTGAGCTCGGTGCCATGGCATTGGGTGCCATCTACACGTTCGGTCCCACTTTCCGTGCAGAGAATTCCAATACACCCCGCCACCTAGCAGAGTTCTGGATGATTGAACCGGAAGTGGCCTTCAACGACAATACCGACAACATGAACCTGGCGGAGGATTTCCTGAAATACCTCATCCGGTACGCTCTCGACAACTGCATGGAAGATATTGAGTTCCTGTCGAAAATGTATGACAACGAACTGATCGATCGCCTCAACTTCGTGGTGAACAACAATTTTGTGCGGCTTACCTATACCGAAGGGGTGAAGATCCTCGAGGAGTCGGGACAGAAGTTCGAGTTCCCCGTCTACTGGGGTGCAGATCTGCAGTCGGAACACGAACGCTACCTGGTAGAGAAGCATTTCAAGTGTCCGGTGATTCTTACCGATTATCCCAAGGAGATCAAGTCGTTCTATATGAAACAGAACGATGACGGGAAGACTGTGCGGGCGATGGATGTCCTCTTCCCGAAGATCGGCGAGATCATCGGCGGATCCGAAAGGGAGGAGAATTACGATAAGCTGCTGAAACGCGTAAATGAGATCGGCATGCATATCGATCCGATCTGGTGGTACCTGGAAATCCGCAAGTTCGGTACGGCACCACACGCCGGATTCGGTCTCGGCTTTGAACGGTTGATGCTTTTCGTTACCGGCATGACAAATATCCGCGACGTGATCCCGTTCCCGAGAACACCCAATAATGCAGATTTTTAAGAACTGGTTTGTTAATGAAGAATATACGTAACTTTTGCATCATTGCTCATATCGATCACGGGAAGAGTACCCTGGCCGACCGTCTGCTCGAGTTTACCAAGACCATCGACAGCAAGGAGCTGCAGGCGCAGGTTCTCGACAGCATGGACCTAGAACGCGAACGCGGTATTACAATCAAGAGTACCGCCGTTCAGATGAACTACGAGTATGGTGGTGAAAAATATATATTAAACCTGATCGACACTCCGGGACACGTAGATTTTTCATACGAGGTATCCCGATCCATCGCAGCCTGTGAAGGTGCACTGCTGATTGTGGACGCTGCACAGGGAATCCAGGCCCAGACCATATCCAACGTCTATATGGCCATTGAACATGATCTGGAGATCA
>Ga0116191_1002559_pt1 | contig 13789 bp, 10 predicted proteins | sample AD_UKC111_MetaG_FD_89897 | JGI IMG/M metagenome (GOLD analysis project Ga0116191, IMG submission 89897) | Active sludge microbial communities of municipal wastewater-treating anaerobic digesters from Hong Kong - AD_UKC111_MetaG | ecosystem: Engineered > Bioreactor > Anaerobic > Digestate...
AGCCGGGCAGATCGGGCACGACCACACCCCAGGCTCGACGTCGGGAACCAAGCTCGATGGCGATCGGATACTTCATCGGAACGGATGCTCGAGGCCCGCCTGTCGAAGGATCGCTCTCACGAGACCCGGGCCAAGGTCCTTGCGAGGGTGCGGCACGCTCACGTGACCGGGCTTCGCCGCGTGCCGGAGGACGTGATGGGACCCTCGCACGTTGCAGACCACCCATCCGTCACGCCGCAGGCGTACCAGCAGATCGCGACTGTTCACGTCGCGCCGTACACATCATACACACTGCATTCGGACGACTCCAGCGGCGGGTTCATCGGATCCCACAGGTCCTGGCGAGGGGATCGACAGCATCGCTTGCATCGACACCGCCTGCGTCGGCCCGAAGTCTCGACCGAACGGTCTACGCCTGCGGCACGCCGCTCACCCTGCCGCCAGCCGCATCAGCCGCGCGACCTGCACCGCCATCTCCGCGAAGTGCAGACGGTCGCCCTCGTCGGCCGCCGCGCGTGCGGCCGCGTCGAGCCGCTCCTTGAGCGCAGGCAGCGTCGCGCGCAGCCAGGGCACGTAGACGGTGTCCTCGCCGCTCGCGACCAGCACGCGCGCGACCGTCGACGGCACGCTCGCCGCCTCGGCCGCCTTCGCCTCCTGTGCCTCCTGCTCGCCGTCGGTCGCCCATGCCCCCAGCAGCCGGCGCGACGCGTCGATCCAGCCTCGCTGCAGCGCGCGTCGCGTCGACGGGGCCGCGGCGAGGTCGCCCCACACCGCGTCGGCCACGTCGCGGCCGAGGTCGAGGGACGAGTACGCGGCCGGATCGCGCCGCTTCTGGCTCTCGAGCAGCGCGAGCGTCGGCCCCTCGAGCAGGTCGCCGACGAGCCCGGCCTGGATGCGGTCGATCGCGCGGTAGCCGCCGTAGACCGCGACGCGCTCGACGACCGCGGGCGCCGCGTACGGCTCGAGCGACGCGGCCCCCTCGCCGAGCAGGAAGCGGACCGCATCGCGCTGCTCGGCCGCCGGCACCAGGAGCGCGGTCGGCCCCTCGCCGCGGCCGAGCGGGGGCATCGCGCCGCCGACCAGCCGCTTGACCGACTTCAGCAGCCCGACCTGCCGGCCGAGCATCACGCCGTAGGTCGAGCGATAGAGCGCGGCGTCGCCCGACGTCGCCGCGTCGAGCCGGTCGAGCGAGCGCTTCAGGTTCGCGAGGCCCAGGCGCGTGGCCGCGACGCGCTCCGCGCCGACGTTCTCGGTCTGCACCCGCGGGTCGCGCGCGAAGCGGCCGAGCAGCTCGAGGCCCTCCTCGGAGCCCCAGTACAGGCGTCGATCGGTCGAGAACGTGTCGGCGAAGCGCGCGAGCTCGCGGCGCTCGCCGTCGCGGTCGGTGCCGAAGACGCCGTAGCCGTAGCGGATCGCGGCGACGTCGTACGGGCCGATCGTGCCCCACAGCTGCGTGACGCCGTCGCCCGGTTGCGCGACGTAGTTGAAGCGGCCGTAGGCCATGATCGAGCTGTTCGGACCCGCGCGGTTCGCGAAGCGCGGATCGCGCAGCTGCGCGACGGTGTGCGCGGTCGACGCGAGCTGGTTGTGCATCAGCCCGAGCGTGTGCCCGACCTCGTGCGCGACCGCGTACTGCAGGATGCCGCCCGAGATCGACTCGGGCAGCGGCAGCTTCGCCGCCCGCGGGTCGACGCCGCCGCCGAACAGCGCCCAGTAGTACTGGCCGAACCAGTCGATCACGTTCGGCCACACCAGGATGTGCGCCGACAGCACCTCGCCCGAGCGCGGGTCGACCACGTGCGGGCCCATCGCGTTCGCGCGCTCCTCGGGCACCCAGCGGATCACGTTGATCGTCGGGTCCTCGGGCGACCAGTCGGGGTCCTCCTGCGGCGTGGGCGCGTTGCGCACGCGGATCGCGTTCGAGAAGCCGGCCGCCTCGAACGCGGGCAGCCACTGCAGCACGCCCGCGGCGAGGTACGGCCGCCAGCGCTCCGGCACGCCGGGCCCGATGTAGAACGTGATCGGCGTGACCGGGTCGCTGACCGCGGCCTTCGGGTCCGCCTTCTCGAGCCGGAAGCGCGTGATGATCGTCTTCGCTTCCTGCGCGGCCCCGCGCTCCGACTCGAACTCGACGTACCGCACCGGGAAGTAGCCGATCCTCGGGTCCGCGGGCCGCGAGGCCATCGGCGTCTCGGGCAGGAACACCAGCGAGTGGCCGAGCACGATCGACACCGGCTGCGGTCCGAGCGCCTGCCGTTCGGGCGACACGGCGAGGTAGGTCAGGTGCGAGCGGATCGTCAGCCCGTTGCCGCGGACGCGCACGCGCTCGATGTAGGAGCTCGCCGGATCGAGCGCCGCGGGCACGAGCCCCGACGCGACGACGAAGCCGCGCCCGCTCGCCGCGCCGATGTCGCCGGAGAACACCCGGGTCGCGTCGACCATCACCGCGCCCTGCGGGTCGGCGCCCAGGATCGGGAACGCGGCGATCAGCGCGCCGGTCTCGAGCGCGCCGAGCGCGACGTCGATCGGGCGGCGCTTCGCGTCCCGCGGGGCGGCGCCGGGGATCGATTCGTCGACCGCCGGGGAGGCGCGCCCGGCGACCCGCGTGCCGCCCGCGGCCCTCGCCGCGGCGAGGCCCGTCGCGGGACCGCCCGTCGCGGAACCTCCCGCCGCAGGGCCGCCCGCCGCGGGACCGCCCGCCGGCGCGTCCGCCGAGGCACCCGGCCCCGGTCCCGCGCCGGCCGCCGGCGCGGAGGGCGTGCGCACCGTGCCGCCGCGCCGGCGCACCTGCACGCCGAGGTCGCGCACGTGCAGCACGTCGCCGTGGCGCTCGAAGCGCGCGAGCGTGCTCGCGACCTCGAGGCCGCCGTCGGCGACCATCCCGGCCGGCACGCCCACCACCTCGGTGTACCAGACGAAGGGCTTGCCGATCGCGTCGGGCGGGACCAGCAGCAGCGTGTTCGATCCCTGCCGGAAGGCGGCGAGGCGGCCGGCGCCGATGCGCTCGAGCGCCGGGGCCTGGGGCGCGTCGGCCGCGCGCTGCGCGACGGCGGGCGAGGCGGCGAGGACGAGCGGCGCGACGAGGAGCGCGGCGGCGAAGCGGCGTAGGGTGGGCATGGCGGCGAACGTGCGTGCGGGAGGTCGGGAGGCGGGTCCGGTCCGGGGGCGACGCGTCCGGGTCCGGTGCGGCGGGCGCCGCGAGCGATCGTCCGCGCTCACCGCGCGTAGGGCTCGTCGTCGCGCAGCCCGCGCAGGCCGACGAACGACCACAGCCCGAGCACGCCCGCGACGGCCGCGAGCGAGAGCGCGGGCCCCATGCCGGCGCCCGCCTGCGCGAAGCGGTTGACGTCGAAGACCGCCGCGTCGTAGATCGCGTGGACGACCATCGCCGGCCACAGCGATCGGGCGCCGACGGCGCCCTGCAGGAAGATCGCGCCGGCCAGCGTCGTGAACGCGAACTGGAACGCGGCCGCGGTCGGCGCCACGCCGCCGGCGACGTTGAGCAGGTGGAACGACCCGAAGACGACCACCGCCGCGAGCGCGCCGCGCCTCGCGCCCCACCAGCGCCAGAACGCGGCGAGCAGCAGGCCGCGGAACAGCAGCTCCTCGGCGAAGCCGACCAGCGCGGTCGTCCGGAGCACCCGCAGCGAGGTGGCGGCGTCGGCCGACGCGCCCGCGGGCAGCGCCGCGCGGGCGGCGAGCCAGGCCCCGATGCACGCCGCGAGCAGCAGCGCGAGCGGCGCGATGCGCCGGACGTCGACGTCGCGCGGCGCGCCGAGCCCGAGCCGCGACGCCGGGAACAGCGCGAGCACGATCCCCAGCAGCATCGCCGCGAGCACGGCCTCGGCGACGACGAAGTCGACGACGAACGCGGTCGTGCCGTAGGGGTGCGGCGACGCGAGCAGCCCGGCGAGCATCACCGCGAACCCGAGCGCGGCGACGCCGAGCACGAGGACCGGCCGGTCGAGGCGGCGCACGCGGCGCGGATCGTCGGGTCGGGCGTTCAAGTCGATCGCGGGACGGGTCGGGAGGGGTGGCCCCCGATCGCCGCGCCCGGGGCCGGAGGGTCGGGGATCGCGGGCGGGCCCCGCGCTCGACGCGACTCTGACAGCTTGGCCGCTGCGCCGCAACCGCGCGCCCGGCGGCGTCGCCGCGTCACATCGCCCGCCACCACCTGCGCGACCACCACAGCGCGAGCGCGCCCTCGGCCGCGACGACGACGCCGGCGACGTGCACGCCGAGCAGGTCGGCGAGCCAGCCGATGTGCGCGACGCCGATCGGCGAGGTGCCGATGCACATCGTCAGCAGCCCCATCATCCGGCTGCGCATGTGCGGCGGCGACGCGCCGAACACGAAGGTCGCCTGCGTGATGCCGAACGCCGCCTGCCCGAGGCCCATCGCGAAGATCGCCGCGCCGGTGAGCCACGGCAGCGTGGACAGCACGAACACCGGGGTCATCGCGAGGTGCAGCACGACCCCGCCGACGTACAGCAGGCGCGGCGGCATCGAGCGCGCGAACGCGCCCATCGCGAACGCGCCGACCATCGCGCCCAGGCCGTCGAGCCCGGTCAGCACGCCGACGCCCTCCGGACCGAGCCCGAGGCGGTCCTTGCCGACCACCGGCACCATGCTGAACAGCGGCCAGCCCCACAGGTTCCAGATGATCGTGACCAGCAGCGCGCCGACCAGCCGCGGGTCCGCGCGCGCGACCGCGATCGTCTCCTTCGCGCCGGCGAGGAACGCGAGCGGCGCGTCGGGCTCGGCGGGCGGGCGCGCGACCACCCGGCGCGCGGCGACGAGCGCGAGCGCGTACAACGCCGCGCACGCCACGAGCGTGCCGACGATCCCGGTCGACGCGAGCACGGCGCCGCCGGCGATCGGGCCGATCACCCGGCAGCCGTGGTTGCTCGCCGCGTCGATCGACATCGCGCCCGACATCCGCTCCGGGCCGACCGCGAAGCCGAGCATCGCGCGGCGCACGGGGTTGTCGGCCGCCCAGCCGATGCCGCCGATGAAGCTCGACACCACCAGGTGCCACATCGCGAGGTGCCCCGCCGCGGCGATCGCCGCGACCGCGACCGCGGTGGCGAGCGAGATCGACACCGTCGCGATCAGCGCGCGTCGTCGGTCGATCCGGTCGGCGACCGCGCCGATCGGCACGCCGAGCAGCGCCATCGGGATCAGCCGCACCAGCGTCAGCGCCGCGACCCAGCTCGCCGAGCCGGTCACCTGGTACGCGTAGACGCCGGTCGCCAGCATCTCGAGCCAGCGCACCGCGTACAGCAGCACGCCGACGATCCAGATCCGCCTGAAGGCGCGCTCGCGCAGCACCGAACCGGCGAGGCGGGCGCGCAGGGCGTGGAAGGTCACGTGGCGGGAGGCGGCTGCGGCGGGGGGATCGCCACTGTAGCGGGTCGTCCGCGCCGACGCGGGGCCGCGTTCCGCGCGGCGAAGCGTGGCGGGCGCCCTCGCCCGCGTGCGGCCGATGCCCCCGCGCGGCGCGGCCGCGCGATACCCTTGCACCGCCCGTGCCCCTCCCCGTCCCGACCCCGCGCCCGATGACCGACGACGATGCCCTCGACGCGAGCTGCGCGCTGTGCGGCGAGACCGTCCGCGTGACCCCCGCGCCGGCCACCAACGCGATCGGCTCGCCCGACCTCGACGCCCGGCCGCCCGGCACCGCGCGCGCCGCGCTGCCGCTGCGGGTGCAGTGCTGCCCGTCCTGCGGCTACTGCGCGCGCGACCTCGCGCGGGAGACCCCCGGCGCGCGCGACGCGGTCGACGAGGACGAGTACGTCGAGGTGCTCGAGGACGACACGCTGCCCGAGAAGTCGCGCGAGTTCCTGTGCCTGGCACGGCTCGACGGCGCCGCCGGCCGGTTCGACCAGGCGTTCTGGTCGACGCTGTCGGCCGCGTGGATCGCCGACGACGCGGACGCCCGCGACGCGGCCGACCGCTGCCGCGCGCTCGCGCTCGCCGCGCTGCGGATGGCACGCGCCGCCGGTCGCCGCGTCGGACCCGGACCGGGCGTCGACGACGTCGTCGAGGTCGACCTGCTGCGCAGGATGGGCGAGTTCGCCGATGCCGAGCGCTGCATCCGCCGCGCGCTCGACCGTCGCCCCGAGGAGATCGTCGACCAGCTGCTGCGCTTCCAGCGCGATCTGGTCGCCGCGCGCGACCGCGCCGCGCACCGGGTCTCGGAAGCGCTGAACCCGGACGACTGAAGCGGCGCGATCCGAGGCCCGCGGCCGCGGGCGGGATCGCGCGTCGGCGACAATCCGGGCTCCTCCCCCGATCCGGAGCACCCGTCGCATGACCCTCGCGAGGACCCTCGTCGTCGCGGCCGCGCTCGCCGCCGCCGCGCTGCCCGCCACCGCCCGCGCCCAGGCCACGGTCAAGCCCGACGGCCAGTGGCGGGCCGTGCTCGCCGTCGGCTTCAGCCTCGCGAGCGGAAACACCGACTCGACCCTGCTCAACGTGCAGGGCGACGCGGTGCGCGCCACCGCGACGGACAGGCTGAACGTCCGCGGCCTGCAGACCTACGGCGCGACCGAGGGCGCCCGGACCAGCGACCTCGCCGCCCTGGGCGCGCGCTACAGCCGCGACGTCGAGGACCGCTGGTTCTGGTTCGTCGACGCGGAGGCGTCGCGCAACGAGCTCGCGAACCTCTCGATGCGCGCGGGCGTGTCCTTCGGCCTCGGCCGGCACCTGGTGAAGACCGACGCGCACACCTTCGACGTGTTCGGCGGCCTGGGCTGGTCGTACGACCGGTACGTCGATCCGGTGGTCGTCGCCGACGCGCTGCGCGACCGCTACCAGCGCTGGGAGCCGCTGGTCGGCGAGGAGTCGACGCACAGGCTGAGCCCCACGACGACGCTGCGCCAGCGCCTGACGCTGTTCCCGAACGCGACCGACACCGGCGAGTTCCGCGCGACCTTCGAGGCCGGCCTCGCCGTCGCGATGACGAACACGCTCAGCCTGACCGCGACGCTGAGCGTGCGCCACAACAGCGACCCGGGCGTCGGCCTGGAGACCACCGACACGCTGTTCGTCACCGGGATCGCCTACAAGCTCGACTGATCAGAAGGTGATCACCTTGTCCGCCCCGACCGTCGCCTTGGCGAGGTCGGCGAGCGTACCGATCGCCGCGCCCGGGATCAGCGGCAGCTCGGCGATGCCGCGCGCGAGCGCGCAGGTCCGGCACACGGTGATCGGCACGCCGTGGTTGACCAGCGTCTCGACCATGCCCTGCAGCCCGTTGGTCGCGCCGTCGACCTGGTTCGGCAGCGCGAGCACGGTCGCGTCGGACATCAGGAACACCTTCAGCTCGGGCCGGTCGGCGTCGAGCGCCATCAGGGCGCCGGCGACGCGCAGCGCGGACAGGCAGCGCTCGCTGCCGTAGGGCGGGGCGTGGACGACGAGGACGATCTTCTGCGCGGGCATGGGCGGACTCCGGGTGGTCGGAACGGGCGGCTCGGCCCCGTGGGCGGGCCGAGCCGCGCATGCTAAGCGATCGCCGCCTATACTCGCGACCGTCGCACCGAGTTCGCCGCCGACGCGCGGACCCGGCGGGAACCGGCCTGACAGCGCGGCGCAGCCGCGACGGGAGAGCGAGATGGGCGTCTTGGGTGGAGTGATCTGGTGGGCGGTGCTCGGCGCGCTCGTGGGCTGGGTGGCGGCGTGGTGGCTCGGCCGCTCGACGCAGCGCCTGCTGACCGAGCCGGTGATCCAGATCGTCGAGCGCGTGCTCGACAATCCGCGGCACGTGTCGCGGATCGCGACGCTCGAGAGCGAGCTGTCGGCGCTGCAGGAGCGGGTCGCGACGATCCCGTCGCTGCAGGCCCGCCTCGACGAGGCGCTCGCCGCGCCCCCGAAGATCGTCGAGAAGGTGGTCGAGAAGCTGATCACCCGCACCGTCGACCGCACGATCGAGAAGCCGGTCGAGAAGATCGTCGAGCGCGTGGTGCCCGACCTGGCCGCGATCGCCGAGCGCGACGCCGCGCTGCGCGCGCGGCGGCAGCGGGTCGAGCACCTCGAGGCGCTCGCCGCGGTGCTCGCGGAGCGCGTCGCGGTCGCGGGGCGGCCCGACGCGCCGGCTCCGGGCGTCGCGCCCGAGCGTGCGCCCGCACCGCCGCCGACCGACGACCCGATCCGCCCGCTGCGCGCTCGCATCGAGCACCTCGAGGCGCTCGCCGCCGTCCAGGCCGAGCGCCTCGCCGAGACGCGCGGCAGCGCCCGCGCCGGCGCCGCCGGGTTCGCGGTCTCGGGCGAGGCCGACATCGAGATCGTCGAAGGGATCGGGCCGACCATCGCCGAGCTGCTGCGCGCCCGCGGCTTCGGCTCGTTCGGCGCGCTCGCCCAGGCCTCGCCCGGCACGCTGCGCGAGATCCTCGACGACAACGGCCCCGCGTACCGCGTGGCCGACCCCAGCACCTGGCCCGAGCAGGCCCGGCTCGCCGCCGACGGCCGCTGGGACGAGCTGAAGACCCTCCAGGCCGCGCTGCACGCCGGCCGTCGCTGAGCACGAGGAGCCGACCATGACCGCCGCCACCTTCGAGGACGCGACCACCCTGCAGGGCGCACCGCGCCCGCTCGTCGAGGACGCCTGGGTCGCGCTGAACAAGCGCTACGCGACCGGCGCGGGGGTGCTGATCGCCGCGCTCGCGCTGCTGTGGGCGTTCGGCTTCGGGCCGAACGCGACCCGCGGGCCGCAGGGCGACCCCGGTGCGTCGCTGCGGACCGCGGGCACGCCGTCGCCCGCCCCGGCGGCCACGGGCGCGGGGGACGCGGGCGCGTCGCGCCCGGGCGCGGGCTCCGGTCCGGGCGCCGCCGTCGGCGCCGCCGGGCCCGCGGCACCCACTGCCGGCGGCACCCCTGCCGCGGGCGCGTCGTCCCCGCCGGCGACGGCGGGTGCGCCCTCGACGCCGTCGGCCTCCGCCAGCGGTGCCGCTGCCGGTGCCGGCGACGCCTCGTCCGCGCTGCCGCGTCCGGTCCCGGGCGCCCCGGTCGCCCGCCTGTACTTCGAGCCGGACCAGGCCTGGCCATCGGGCGAGGTCGGTCCGCGCCTCGCGCCGGTGCTCGCCAGGCTGAAGGCCGACCCGGACACCAAGGCGCTCGTCAGCGGCTTCCACGATCGCCGCGGTTCGGTCGAGTTGAACGCGGCGCTCGCGAAACGCCGCGCCGAGACCGTGCGCCGCGTGCTGATCCGCGAAGGCGTCGCGGCCGATCGCATCGTGCTCGCCAGGCCGCAGCAGACCACCGGCAGCGGCGCGAACCGCGAGGCTCGGCGCGTCGAGGTGACGGTCGCGCGCTGAGGGCGCGCGACGCTGCTCACCCCGCCGCGAGCGCCACCGCGCCGAGCCGCCGCGCCGCGATCGCGGCGCCCGCCTCGCGACGCGACCGCGGCACCGCGGCGAGCCGCGCGCCGATCGCCCGCGTCGCCGCCTCGCCGGGCAACGCGGCGTCTCCGAAGTGCCGCGCGAGCCAGTCGAGCACCAGCAGCCACGCCTCCTCACGCGACGCCCCGCCCGCTTCGATCTCGCGCAGCGCCCCGGCCAGCTCGTCGGGCAGCGACGCCTGCTCCAGCCGGCGCAGCAGGGCGTCCAGCCCTTCCGGCGATCGCAGGCCCGAACGGACCGTCGACAGCAGGCGTCGGGGCGTCGTGCGCCGCCCCGTCGACAGGCGACTCATCAGCGCGCGGATCGGGCGCCGCGCGCTCGATGCACCCTCGCCGGCATCGGGCGGCGCCGCGTCGCGGACGATCGGCGCGGCGGCGCGCGCGCTGCGCCACACCGCCGGCGATTCGAGTTGCGCGAACGGCCGTGCCTGGACGATCGACGGGGCGGCGGACGCCAGGTGCGCGTCCACCCTGGCGCGGGCCTGCGATACCGACCCCGTCCCGCCCCAGCCGGCCGCCACCATGTGTCGGACCTTCTGCAGCGTCGGCAGGTCGGTCGCCTTGTCGTCGTCGGCACGACGGTGGACGAGGAACAGGCTCGTCGCGGAGGTCACCAGCCGGTGCCGCACGGCCAGGTCGCGCATCCAGGCCTGCATCGCGCCGCGTTCGCCGAGCCGCTCGGCGGCGTCGACGATGCGCTGGTGGGCCGCGATCCGCGGCAGCAGCGCGGCCATCGCGCCCGCCGGATCGGCGTCCGTGCGCGACGCCCCGGCGGTGCACGCGCCGGCCGCCGCGTCCGGCGCGTCGATCTCCCCGGCCGGCGCGTCGACGTGCTCGACCGGCGCCTCGATCGCCCAGGTCCGCTCGTCGCCTTCGAGCCGGTAGCGGAGCACCGGCGCCACCGGGCCGACGCCCGCGTCGAACCCCGCGACCACGTGCAGCGTGTCGCCGTCGAACACCGACCGCGGCGGTCGCGTCGACCACGCCGCCGGCGCGCCCCAGTCGACGACGACGTCGCGGGCCCGGGCGACACGCAGTCGCGCGAACATCCGCGCGATCGCGTCCTCGACGCGCTCGTTCGGCACGACCAGCTCGCAGGCGCCGCCGGTCGCCTCGGCGAGGCGGCGCAACAGCGACTCCGCCGGCGCGCTGCCGACCCCGACCGCGAACACGCGGTGACCCGACGCCCGCGCCGCCTCGACGACCGGCTCGATCGCCCACACCTCGCCGTCGGTGACCAGCAGCACGTCGGCGGGCCCGTCGCCGCCCAGTGCGAAGGTGTCGCTCAAGGCCGCGTGCAGCTCGGTGCCGCCGAGGTCCGCCTCGGTCGCGCCGACGGCGCGCGACGCCTCGGCGATCGATGCGTCCTCGGCCGCCTGCAGCCCGTCGAACGCGTGGACCGTGCGCGACCCGAATCGGCTGAAGGAGAACCGGTCGCCGATCCGCAGCTCGGCGAGCGCCCGGTGCAGGCCGCGGCGCGCCGAATCGATCGCGTCGCCCGCCATCGAGCCCGAGCAGTCGACCAGCAGCTTCACGTCGATCGCCGAACGGGGGGCGACGCCGAGCGCCGGGCAGAAGCTCGCGAGCACCACGCGGCCTTCGTCGTCCGCGACCGACGTCGCGTGGGCCCGCGCGCCATCGGTCTCGAACGTCAGCACCAGGTCCCTGTCGAGCCAGGCGCCGGGCGCGAGCCGCAGCTGCGCGCCGTCGGCGTCGCGCGCCACCTCGATCGCGTGGGTCGGCGACGCGATGCGGCCGGCGCCGAGCGCACCGTCGATGCGCAGCGCGAGCTCGAACGGATACGCGGCCGACAGGCTCGCATCCACCGCGTCGTGCACGCCCAGCCCCCCGTCGCGCACCGCGTCGCCGAAGCGCGGCGCGATCGTCGTCGGCACCGACAGCCTCACCCGTCCGTGCTCGACCTGGAGCAGCTGCGCCCAGCTCAGCTCGATCGTCGCGGTCTCGCCGGGCTTCAGGTTGCCGAGGTTCGCGGTGCAGAGCCCATCGCAGACCTGCTCGACCAGGATCGGCGAATCGCCGTCGCCCACCGCCTCCTCGTAGCGCGCCTGCGCGTCGGCGCGCGGCAGCACCGCGCCGTCGAGGCGTCGGCCCGCGATCTCGACCGACAGCCCGGTCAGCACCGCGCGCCACGGGATCGGGAAGGTGTAGACGGTCTCCAGCGTGTCGGGCGTGTCGTTGCGGTAGTGCTGGCGCACCGACATCGACAGCAGGCGGCCCCGCGCGCGTCCGCGTGCGCACACCCGCCGCAGCGACATCGACGCGCCGGACGAGGCGACCAGGGCGGGGAAGACGGGCTCGGACACGGTCGCTCCTTTCTCTCGACGAGGGTTCAGCGCGGCGCGCGCCGCGTCCGGGTCGCGCCGCTCGCGACGGCAGCGCCGGACGACGACCCGACCCGCCGCGCGTAGGCGCGCGCCACCTCCGCGAACAGTTCGCGCACCTGCTCGGGCGCGAGGCCGGCGCGGCCCGGCTCCACGTGCAGCTCGAGCCCGTCGGCCACCACGAGGTGACTCCAGACCTCGACCGTTCCCGGACCGCGAGGCCGGGGCGGCACCGCGGGCGGCTCGCCGGACAGCACCTCCCGGATCCGCTCGAGCGACACGCCCGCATCGACGAACCGCCGGATCCGCAGCAGCGTATCGAGGTGCAGGCCCAGGTAGTGAGCCCCCCTGCCTTCGCCGACCGGCCGCGCGAGCAGCCCGACCTGGATGTAGTACCGGACCGTCCGCACCGGCACGCCGGCGAGGGTGGCGAGCTCGTCGAGGGAGAAGCGGCGGTCCGGGTCGGGGGTCGGGGTCACGGAAGGTCGCGGGAAAAGTCGCGGGAAAAGTCGCGGGGAAGGTCGCGGGGAAGGTCGAGCGGATCGTTTCAGTACAGTCGATCTTAACAGTCTCACTGTCGAGAAACAAGCCCCAGGGGAGCCGACCGCTTCGGGCACCGGGTCGTGCGCCGGCCGCGGTGCCTGCGGCCGTACCATGTCCGGATCGTCTCCACGCCCGTCGTCGGTCGCCCTCCCTCGACCGCAGGCCGCCATGCTCCAGCCCTTCCGCTTCGACAACAGCTACGCCCGCGAGCTCGACGGCTTCTACGTCGCCTGGCAGCCGGCGAAGGCGCCCGCGCCGAAGCTGCTGCACCTGAACCGCGCGCTCGCCGACGAGCTCGGCCTCGCGCAGGACGCGCGCACGCCTCAGGCCGCCGCCGCGCTGTTCGCCGGCAACCTCGTCCCCGAGGGCGCGACCCCGATCGCGCAGGCCTACGCCGGCCACCAGTTCGGCGGCTTCTCGCCGCAGCTCGGCGACGGCCGCGCGCTGCTGCTCGGCGAGGTCGTCGACCGTGACGGCCGGCGCCGCGACATCGCGTTCAAGGGGTCGGGCCGCACGCCGTTCTCGCGCGGCGGCGACGGCAAGGCGGGCATCGGACCGATGCTGCGCGAGGTGCTGGTCGGCGAGGGCATGCACGCGCTCGGCGTCCCGACCACGCGCGCGCTCGCGGTCGTCGCGACCGGCGAGCCGGTGTTCCGCGACACCGGCATGCAGCCCGGCGCGGTGCTGACGCGCGTCGCGTCGAGCCACCTGCGCGTCGGCACCTTCCAGTTCTTCGCCGCGCGCAACGACGTCGCGAAGGTCAGGCAGCTCGCCGACTACGCGATCGCCCGCCACGACCCCGCGCTCGCCGGCACCCCCGAGCCGTACCTCGGGCTGCTGCACGCGGTCGCGCGCCGCCAGGCCGCGCTGATCGCCCAGTGGATGAACGTGGGCTTCATCCACGGCGTGATGAACACCGACAACATGACGATCTCGGGCGAGACCATCGACTACGGTCCCTGCGCGTTCATGGAGGCCTACGACCCCGGCGCGGTGTTCAGCTCGATCGACCAGCAGGGTCGCTACGCGTACGCGAACCAGCCCCCGATCGCGCGCTGGAACCTCGCGCGGCTCGCCGAGTGCCTGCTGCCGCTGATCGACGACGACGCCGACCGCTCGGTCGCCAAGGCGATGGAGGTCATCGACGGCTTCCCGCAGTGGTTCGACGCCGCGCTGCTCCGGGGCCAGCGGTCGAAGCTCGGGCTGCGCACCGAGCGCCCCGAGGACGCGGAGCTCGCGAAGGACTGGCTCGCGCTGCTCGAGTCGCAGCAGCTCGACTTCACGCTCGCGTGGCGCCGCCTCGCCGACGTCGCCGAGGGTCGCGACGCGTCGCTGCGCGACGAGCTCGTCGACCGCGCTACGGGCGACGCGTGGCTCGAGCGCTGGAAGGCGCGCTGCGCGGCCGAGGACGGCGACCCGGCCGATCGCGCCCGCGCGATGCGATCGGTGAATCCGCTGGTGATCCCGCGCAACCACCGGGTCGAGGAGGCGCTCCAGGCCGCGGCGG
>Ga0116191_1002564_pt1 | contig 13764 bp, 11 predicted proteins | sample AD_UKC111_MetaG_FD_89897 | JGI IMG/M metagenome (GOLD analysis project Ga0116191, IMG submission 89897) | Active sludge microbial communities of municipal wastewater-treating anaerobic digesters from Hong Kong - AD_UKC111_MetaG | ecosystem: Engineered > Bioreactor > Anaerobic > Digestate...
AAGACCACATTAACGGCAGCAATTACTTCAGTATTAGCATCGAAAGGATTATCTCAGCAAGTGGCTTTTGATCAGATTGATAAAGCACCGGAAGAGAAGGCAAGAGGGATTACGATTTCCACCTCCCATGTGGAGTATCAGACGGAAGCGAGACACTATGCGCACGTTGACTGTCCGGGTCACGCCGACTATGTGAAGAACATGATCACCGGTGCGGCGCAAATGGATGGGGCGATTCTGGTTGTATCAGCGACAGACGGCCCGATGCCTCAGACCCGCGAGCACATTTTGCTGGCGCGTCAGGTCGGGGTTCCTTATATTGTCGTGTTCTTAAATAAAGTAGACATGGTTGATGACGAAGAATTATTAGAGCTGGTGGAAATGGAACTGCGGGAACTGCTTACCGAGTACGAATTCCCCGGGGACGAAATTCCGATCATCAGAGGGTCGGCTTTAAAAGCTTTAGAGGATCCGAACGGTGAATGGGCCGAAAAGGTTATCGAATTAATGAATGCAGTAGACCAGTATATTCCGACACCGGAAAGACCGACCGACAAACCGTTCCTGATGCCGGTAGAGGATGTTTTCTCCATTACCGGACGTGGAACAGTAGCCACCGGTCGTGTGGAAAGAGGGACAGTCAAGGTTGGCGACGAAGTAGAAATCGTTGGCTTGACCGATGCTCCCCGGAAGACGGTTGTTACCGGTGTGGAAATGTTCCGCAAGCTGCTTGACCAGGCACAGGCCGGTGATAACATCGGAACACTGTTAAGAGGGATTGACAAGAAAGAGATTGAACGTGGCCAGGTGCTGGCCAAACCGGGTTCGATCAAACCCCATACGAAGTTTAACGCGGAAGTATACGTGCTGACCAAGGAAGAAGGCGGCAGACACACCCCGTTCTTCAATGGCTACAGACCGCAATTCTACTTCCGGACCACTGACGTGACAGGGGTGGCTACCTTACCGGAAGGTGTGGAAATGTGCATGCCCGGCGACAATGTGAAGATGACCATCGAATTAATTACCCCAATCGCGATGGAAGAAGGACTGCGCTTCGCTATTCGTGAAGGCGGACATACTGTGGGTGCAGGAGTTGTTTCGGCGATTATTGAATAAAACAAGCCGGAGCGGAATACACTTGGTTTGAAGGGTGAAGAAGAAAAAGCAGGAAAAATTCCTGCTTTTTCTTAACTATTTGTTGACACGAATTGTGGTTTATGATAAAGTGTTAATGTTGTATATAAACTACTGGGAATGTGGGTTTATTCAGGAGGTGGCAAGAATGCGAGTGACGGTTACATTAGCTTGTACGGAATGCAAACAACGGAACTATACATCCACAAAAAATAAAAAGAATGACCCTGATCGTATCGAAATGAAGAAGTATTGTAAGTTCTGCAAGACCCACACTGCTCATAAGGAAACGAAATAAACGCAGAGTCTTCTTGCTTCGGATTGGATCATAAAAGAAAAGATTAGCGAGGTTAGGATGTGTTTATATGAGCATTGCCAAAGGGGAAAAGGCAGGCCTGTTTAGCGGGATCAAAAGAGGCTACCGGGGTGTAGTCGGCGAATTGAAGAAAGTGCACTGGCCTACCAAAAGAGAAATAGCGGTCTATACAATGGTGGTTATTGTTGCTGTATTCATTGTAGGAATTGGTATTTGGATTGCTGATTCCGGTATTAGTTATTTAATGAATCTGTTTATTACAAGATAATTACCTGATAGTTACCTGCTCAGAAGTGCCAGTCAGGAGGCGCCGGTTGTTTTAAAGTAATACAGGTTGTGAAGGAGGAGGGGCTCATACAGTGTCTGGGCCCTGCGCATTATGGAGAAAAACTGGTTTGTTATTCACACGTATTCGGGATATGAGAACAAAGTAAAAACAAACTTGGAAAAAAGAGTAGAATCAATGAATGTCGGCGATAAGATCTTCCGCATCCTCGTACCGATGGAGGATGAAGTGGAGATTAAAGACGGCAAAAAGAAGATGACCAAAAGGAAGGTTTTTCCGGGTTATGTACTGGTAGAAATGTTCTTAACGGATGATTCCTGGTATGTGGTGAGAAACACGCCGGGAGTGACTGGCTTTGTTGGTACCGGTTCAAAACCTATTCCCTTGCTGGAGTCGGAAATTGCCCACATTCTTAAACATATGGGAATGGATGAAGCGACTCCCAAAGCTAAATATAGCGTTGGGGAAAGCGTCAGAGTAAAAGACGGCCCGTTCCAGAACTTTACCGGAATTATTGAGGAAGTATATCCGGAAAAAGGTAAGATAAAGGTACTCGTAGCCATGTTTGGAAGGGAAACCCCGGTCGAACTGGATTATGGACAGGTTCAAAAATTGGAATAAGCGCTGCAGGCAAATTATTATTCTGAGTGGGAGGGTTAACAACCCGTTTTTATACCACATTACGTCTTAAGGAGGTGTACCTACATGGCTAAAAAAGTCGTAGGCTTTATTAAATTGCAATGCCAGGCTGGGAAAGCTACCCCTGCTCCTCCTGTTGGTCCGGCTTTGGGTCAACACGGTGTAAATATTATGCAGTTTTGCAAAGAGTTTAATGAAAAGACTGCTAAGCAGGCGGGAATGGTCATACCCGTGGAGATTACGGTTTATGCCGATCGTTCCTTTACTTTTGTTTGCAAAACCCCCCCAGCCGCGATCTTATTGAAAAAAGCAGCGGGCATCGAGACGGCTTCCGGCGAACCGAACAAGAAAAAGGTTGCCAAAGTGCCTCGTGCCAAAGTGCGGGAGATTGCCGAGATTAAAATGCAAGATCTTAATGCTGCTTCTGTAGAAGCTGCGATGAGAATGGTTGAAGGAACAGCCCGTAGCATGGGCATTGAGATTGTCGAGTAGTGTTCCGGTGGGAGGAGTAATCCGCCAAGACCACAAAGGAGGAAGAAATAATGTCCAGTAAAGGTAAAAGGTATGAAGACGCTTTAAAGCAAATCAATAACGAATTATATGAACCGCAAGCCGGATTGGAACTGGTGAAGAATCTGGCCAAAGCGAAGTTTGATGAGACTATTGATGTGGCTTTCCGGTTAAATTTGGATCCCCGGCACGCCGACCAGCAGGTGCGCGGTGCCATTGTGTTACCGCACGGGACCGGGAAAACCCGTACCGTTCTGGTGTTTGCCAAGGGTGAAAAGGCCAAGGAAGCCGAGGAAGCCGGTGCCGATTTTGTCGGTGCGGAAGAGATTGTGGAAAAGATCCAGGGTGGATGGTTTGGTTTTGATGTTGCCGTAGCTACTCCCGATATGATGGGCGTAGTTGGCCGCTTAGGAAAACTGTTAGGGCCCAAGGGCTTAATGCCGAACCCGAAGGTCGGGACCGTCACTTTTGATGTCGCCAGGGCCATTAAAGAAATAAAAGCCGGTAAAGTGGAGTACCGTGTTGATAAGACCGGTATTGTACATGCGCCTGTAGGTAAAGCTTCTTTTACTTTGGAGATGCTGCAGGAAAACTTTCAGGCACTGGCTGAAGCGGTTATTAAGGCTAAACCCTCCGGGGCAAAGGGACAATACATTAAAAGTGTCTCCCTTTCATCCACAATGGGGCCTTCTGTAAAATTAAATCCTCTAAAACTTGTCTAAGATAAGTATAGATTTGTGAAAAAGGCGAAAGCCTAATAAGCAGAAAGTAAAATAAATACATGCCGACTGTAGAAAGCAGGTGCCAATAGGCTTAAATAAGCAATAGCAAGCCTGCCGAGGTTGAGTTTAGACTGATAAATTAACCGGGTTAATTATTAGTTTAGAGATTCTAACCTTCATTTTCTACGGAGGTTAGAATTTTTACTTTTCATGCGGAGAAGAAAGGAGGCGTATATTTTGCAAAGCCGTAAAGAAAAAGAACAGGTTGTGGCGGAAATAAAAGAAAGCTTAAACGCTGCTCAATCAGTTACCATCCTGGAATATCGCGGAATGACCGTGAGTGAGATTACGGAGCTTAGAGCTAAATTCAGAGCAGCCGGTGTAAAAATGAAAGTGTTAAAAAACACCCTCGTCAAATTGGCTGCTGATGATTGCGGGGTTGAGGGGCTCGATCAGTATCTGGTAGGACCAACGGCATGGATTTTTAGTATCGATGATGCTGTTGCCGGTCCCAAGATTTTAACAGATTTCCTCAAGACCCATCCTAAATTAGAGATTAAAGGCGGGATTCTGGAAAAGAAGGCCATTGACACGAATGGCGTGAAAGCCCTGGCTAATCTGCCTTCGAGAGAAGTACTGCTGGCCCAAGTCCTGGCCGGTATGCAAGCGCCGCTCGTCGGAATGGCCAATGTTTTACAAGGACCTATTCGCAAGTTTGTCTATGCTTTGGAAGCGCTCAGGAAAGAAAAAGAGCAAGCCTAAAGAAAAGTGTTCTCTGTTTGATTGTTTAAAAATAATTTGTTTAGAAGGAATTTAAGGAGGTATTTTTTCATGTCAAAGATTAATGAGATTATCGAATCTGTAAAGGGGTTAACCGTACTGGAATTAGCTGAATTGGTAAAGGCTTTTGAAGAAGAGTTTGGAGTTACCGCTGCTGCTCCCGCAGCTGTTGCAGTGCCTGTTGCCGGTGCTGCCGGTGCTGCTGCCGGTGCTGCCGCTCCGGCTGAAGAACAATCCGAGTTCGATGTAATTCTGGCTAGTGCCGGAGACAAAAAGATCAACGTGATTAAGGTTGTTCGTGAAATAACCGGTTTAGGCTTAAAAGAAGCTAAGGATTTGGTTGACGGAGCTCCCAAGCCTGTAAAAGAAAAGGTCAGCAAGGAAGATGCTGAAGCAATCAAAGCCAAATTGACAGAAGCCGGCGCAACTGTAGAAGTAAAGTAATTCAGTAGTCAGCTGTCAAAATGAAAAGGGAAGGGGAAGGGAGTACTGGATTGTTTGAACGGGTACTGCCTTTCCTTTTTGCCTTGTTTTATAGCGTTGAAAAAACGACTTATTTTAAAAATATACTAAACGGGACTAAGGAGAAGTTCTGATTTTTTAAAAGTATTATTGACAGTGTTAGAAATATATGCTACAATCTAAAAATGTGATTCTGTCTGTATAACTTAGAATGGTCGTAAAATGTAATAATGTGATATTGAACCAGACGTGGAGAATATTGCATTCATATATAGGAAAGACTATTTAAAATGAGATTAATGTAGCAAGGTACCAGCCTTGCTTTAGATGTCTTTATTCAATACATAGGCTGAGGGGTGAGGGTTTTAATGCGCCATCCGGTACAGGTCGGAAAAAGAACCAGGGAAAGCTTTGCTCAAATCAAAGAAGTGCTCAAAATGCCCAATCTTATTGAAATTCAAACGAATTCCTACCAATGGTTTTTAAATGAGGGGATCAGGGAGATGTTTCATGACATTTCGCCGATCCAGGATTTTACCGGAAACTTAGTTTTGGAGTTTGTTGATTACAGTTTAGGTGAACCAAAATATTCCGTTGATGAGAGCAGAGAACGGGATGTTACTTTTGCTGCTCCTTTGAAAGTAAAGGTAAGACTAATCAACAAGGAGACCGGCGAGGTAAAAGAGCAGGAAGTATTCATGGGTGATTTCCCCTTGATGACAGAAAAGGGGACCTTCATTATTAATGGGGCGGAAAGAGTAATTGTCAGCCAATTAGTTCGCTCCCCCGGGGTTTATTATTCTGAAGAAATAGATCCGAGCGGGAAAAAGATCTTCGGGGCGACGATTATCCCCAACAGAGGGGCATGGCTGGAATTTGAAACCGATGTCAATGAAAATATTTATGTCCGTGTGGATAGAACGCGTAAGTTACTGGTTACTGTCCTGCTGCGCGCCCTGGGGTACGGCAGCAACGGACAAATTGCGGAGTTATTCCACGATGATGAGCGTATTCGTTTAACCTTGGAAAGAGATCATACGGAATCAGAGGAAGAAGCGTTGGTCGAAATCTACAAAAGGCTGCGTCCCGGTGAACCGCCGACGGTAGACAGTGCCAAATCTTTGCTTCAGTCTTTGTTTTTTGATCCCAAAAGATATGATCTTGCCCACGTAGGCAGATATAAGCTGAATAAAAAACTGAAGCTGGAAGTATCTCCGGAGATCAGATATTTAACCAAAGAAGATATCGTAGCGACGATTAACGGGTTAATCCAACTAATGCAGGGCAATGGAAAAGCTGATGATATCGATCATCTGGGCAACCGTCGTCTGCGCTCGGTTGGCGAGCTTTTGCAGAACCAGTTCCGGATTGGCTTATCCCGGATGGAGCGGGTGGTCAGAGAAAGAATGACCATTCAGGATGTGGATGTGATTACCCCGCAGGTCTTAATTAACATTCGCCCGGTTGTGGCGGCGATCAAGGAGTTTTTTGGCTCCAGCCAATTGTCTCAGTTCATGGATCAGACCAATCCTCTGGCTGAACTGACTCATAAAAGAAGGTTGAGTGCTTTGGGCCCCGGCGGTTTGTCCAGAGAAAGAGCCGGGTTTGAGGTCCGCGACGTGCACTATTCGCACTATGGCCGCATGTGCCCCATTGAGACTCCTGAAGGACCAAACATCGGCTTGATTGGTTCTTTGAGTTCCTATGCGCGGGTTAATGAATACGGCTTTATTGAAACTCCCTATCGGAAAGTAGATAAGGAGGCCGGCCGGGTAACGGATGAGATTGTCTACATGTCGGCGGATGAAGAGGATAATTATGTTATTGCTCAGGCCAATGCGCCTTTGGATGAAAATGATTATTTTGTGAACCCCAAAGTAAATGTGCGTTATGCCGATGAGATTTTAGAGGTGCCCATTTCCCAAGTGGATTACATGGATGTGTCGCCTAAACAGGTTGTTTCTATTGCTACGGCGATGATTCCCTTTTTGGAACACGATGATGCGAACCGGGCCTTAATGGGTGCCAACATGCAACGTCAGGCCGTTCCACTCTTGAGAGCAGATGCCCCATACGTCGGCACCGGAGAAGAGTATAAGGCGGCCAAGGACTCAGGCGTCGTGGTGATTTCCCGTAACGCAGGAGTGGTTGAACGGGTTACCGCCAGCGAGATTGTCATTAAGAATGAGGAAGGTTTACTTGATCGCTATAAATTAATCAAATTTGCCCGTTCCAATCAGGGTACCTGTATTAATCAGAAGCCCATCGTCAAAAAGGGAGAGAGGGTCGAAAAGGATCAGATTATTGCTGACGGACCTTCCACCGATCAAGGGGAACTGGCTTTGGGAAGAAATGTCTTGGTAGCCTTTATGACCTGGGAAGGATACAATTACGAGGACGCGATCTTAATCAGCAAAAAGCTGGTGAAAGAGGACTATTTTACCTCTATCCATATTGAAGAATATGAATGTGATTCCCGGGATACCAAATTAGGTCCGGAAGAAATTACCCGCGATATCCCTAATGTGGGTGAAGATGTCCTGAAGGACCTGGATGAGAACGGGATCATCAGAATCGGGGCCGAAGTACGGCCGGGCGATATTCTGGTGGGTAAGGTTACGCCAAAGGGTGAAACCGAGCTGACGGCCGAGGAACGTTTGCTGCGGGCTATTTTTGGTGAAAAAGCCCGGGAGGTAAGAGATACATCATTAAGGGTGCCCCACGGTGAGGCGGGGAAAATTGTTGATGTAAAAATCTTTACCAGAGAAAACGGCGATGAATTGTCTCCGGGGGTTAACCAGATTGTCCGTGTCTATATTGCCCAGAAAAGAAAGATTTCCGAGGGTGATAAAATGGCCGGACGCCACGGAAACAAGGGCGTTATTTCACGGATTTTACCGGAAGCGGATATGCCATTTTTGCCGGACGGGACTCCCATCGAAATTATCTTAAATCCGTTGGGCGTGCCTTCACGTATGAATATCGGACAGGTGCTGGAAACACACTTGGGCTGGGCGGCAAGAGCTCTCGGCATTCGGGTGGCCACTCCGGTTTTTGACGGTGCCACCGAACAGGATATTGAGAAAATCCTGCAGGAAGCGGGCTTACCGCCTACAGGGAAAACGGTTCTTTATGACGGGAGAACGGGACAGCCTTTTGACCAGCAGATTACCGTCGGCAATATGTATGTCTTAAAGCTGGCCCACTTAGTTGATGATAAGATTCATGCCCGTTCCACGGGACCATATTCACTGGTTACCCAGCAGCCCCTTGGCGGTAAGGCGCAGTTTGGCGGTCAACGCTTTGGGGAAATGGAAGTATGGGCCCTGGAGGCTTATGGCGCTTCCTATACATTACAGGAGATCCTGACAGTCAAATCAGATGATATTGTTGGCCGTGTGAAGACGTACGAAGCGATTGTCAAGGGCGAAAATGTCCCCGAGCCCGGTGTGCCGGAGTCATTTAAGGTGCTGATTAAGGAGTTGCAGAGTCTGGGCTTGGATATCAAGGTGCTCTCCGAAAATGATGAGGAAATCGAAATTCGTGAAAATGATGAGGATATTAGCGAAACCGCAAAGGAATTGGAGCTGGATATTCATTCGGCGGAGGTTCTGGATAAGCGGGAAACGGAATATCTGGAGGACGATTTTGATGAACAGAACGAAGACTTTAGCGAGTATGAAGGGGATCTGGACGATCAGGAAATCTTTGGCGAGCAGGAATTGCCGGACGGGGCAGAAGGTGTCGAAGATCTTGAGGATGTTGAAGATCCGGATGAACAATAAAATGCTTTTATTCTCGATTAGGACGGTTGCGTAATGTTCTAAAATTTTACGGAGAAGGGAGAGAAACCCTTGTTAGATGTAAATAATTTCGACAGGATGAGAATTGGTTTAGCTTCTCCTGAGCAGATTCGTGCTTGGTCAAGCGGTGAAGTAAAGAAACCGGAAACGATCAATTATCGGACCTTAAAACCCGAACGCGAGGGTCTTTTCTGTGAGAAAATCTTTGGCCCTACTCGTGACTGGGAGTGCCATTGCGGAAAATACAAAAGGGTTCGGTATAAAGGGATTGTCTGCGATCGTTGCGGTGTTGAGGTAACAAAATCAAAGGTGCGTCGGGAAAGACTCGGGCATATCGAACTGGCCGCCCCCTGTTCACATATTTGGTATTTTAAAGGGATACCCAGCCGGATGGGCTTAATTCTGGATATTTCTCCTCGTTCCCTGGAAAAAGTATTATATTTTGTGTCTTACATTGTGACAGACCCCGGCGATACTCCCTTAATGAAGAAGCAACTTCTCACGGAGTCTGAATACCGGGAGAAAAAAGAAAAATACGGGAATAGATTTCAGGCCGGCATGGGCGCTGAAGCGATTAAGGCTTTACTGGAGGAAATGGACCTGGACGCGATGGATGCGGAGCTTCGGGCGGAGTTGCGCGAGGCGACCGGTCAGCGTAAAATCCGGGCCATCAGAAGGCTGGAGGTCGTCGAGGCTTTCAAGCTTTCCGGTAATCGTCCCGAATGGATGATCATGGATGTCATTCCGGTCATTCCGCCGGAGTTGAGACCGATGGTCCAGTTGGACGGCGGTCGGTTTGCCACTTCCGATCTTAATGACCTCTACAGAAGGGTAATTAATCGTAACAATCGTTTAAAGAGGCTCTTGGATTTAGGAGCACCTGATATTATTGTCCGTAATGAAAAGCGGATGCTGCAGGAAGCAGTTGACGCTTTGATTGATAACGGCCGGCGCGGGCGGCCTGTTACCGGGCCCGGCAATCGCCCGCTGAAATCCTTGAGTGACATGCTGAAAGGTAAACAGGGACGGTTCCGGCAAAACCTTCTCGGTAAACGGGTGGACTATTCCGGGCGTTCGGTTATCGTGGTCGGACCATCCTTGAAGTTGCATCAATGCGGTTTACCGCGTGAAATGGCTTTGGAATTATTCAAGCCTTTTGTGATGAAAAAGCTGGTGGAGAATAATTTTGCGCATAATATCAAAAGTGCCAAGCGCATGGTGGAAAGAATGCGCAATGAGGTCTGGGATGTCCTGGAAGAAGTCATTCAGGAGCATCCGGTGCTCTTAAACAGGGCGCCGACCTTACACCGCCTGGGGATTCAGGCCTTTGAACCGGTTTTGGTTGAAGGCCGGGCCCTCCAGATTCATCCCCTGGTTTGTACTGCTTATAACGCGGACTTTGACGGGGATCAGATGGCTGTCCATGTGCCGCTTTCGGCGGAAGCACAGGCTGAGGCCCGTTTACTGATGCTGTCCACGAATAATATTCTTAACCCCAAAGACGGCCGACCTGTTGTGACACCAACCCAGGATATGGTTTTGGGTTCCTACTATCTGACCATGAATAAGCCTCTGACCAGGGAAAAGATGCGTATTTTCTGCAGCGAGGAAGAGGCGATTTATGCTTATCATAGCGGAGAGGTTACGCTCCATGAACCGGTGAAGGTCAGAAAAGACGGCAAGTTGCTGGAGACAACCACCGGCCGGCTGATCTTTAATCAGGCCATTCCGTCGGAATTAGGCTATTACAATGAAGTAATCGGGAAAAAGCAATTAGGGCAGATCGTCGCCAAATGTTTTTATACTTTAGGTAATGAAGCAACGGCCAGTATGCTGGATGAAATAAAAAGACTTGGTTTTACCTTCTCGACCAGAGCGGGTATTACCATTGGGGTTACGGATATTGAAATACCGGAGAAAAAGAGGGATATCCTCTTAGAAGCCGAAAATCAGGTCGAAACCATTGAGAATCAATTCAGACGCGGCTTGATTACGGAGGAGGAACGGTATCAGTTAGTCATCGGGGTATGGAATAAAGCCACTGATGATGTTACCAATGCCTTGCTGGAGACCCTCGATCACTTTAATCCGGTTTATATGATGGCCAATTCCGGGGCCCGCGGTAATATTCAGCAGATCAGGCAATTAGCCGGCATGCGTGGCTTGATGGCAGACCCTTCCGGGCGGACCATTGAGTTGCCGATTAAGTCTAATTTCCGGGAAGGGCTGGCTGTTCTGGAATACTTTATTTCTACCCATGGTGCTCGTAAAGGCTTGGCTGATACAGCCCTAAGGACTGCCGACTCCGGATATCTGACCCGTCGTCTGGTGGACGTGGCCCAGGATGTGATTGTCCGTGAGGATGATTGCGGGACCAATGCCGGAATCTATGTCAGCGAAATCAAAGATGGCAATGAGGCCATTGAGTCTTTTGCGGAAAGAATTATCGGCCGCTATACCATGGAGGATGTCCTGCATCCTGAAACTGGCGAAGTGATTATCCCCGCGCAAACCGAGGTTACCGAGAAATATGCCAACGCGATCATTGAGGCGGGGATCAAAAAGCTCTATATTCGTTCGGTGCTTAGTTGTAAAACCCGTTACGGGGTGTGCCGGAAGTGTTATGGCCGTAATCTGGCTACAGGCAGAATGGTCGAGATCGGCGAAGCAGTCGGGATTATCGCCGCTCAGTCCATTGGTGAACCGGGAACTCAGTTGACGATGAGAACCTTCCATACGGGGGGCGTCGCTGGCGATGACATCACCCAGGGTCTGCCGCGTGTTGAAGAGTTGTTTGAGGCCAGAAAGCCCAGAGGGCAAGCGATTATTACCGAAGTTGACGGGATCGTCAAGATTAATGAGCAAAAAGGACGCAAGGAGATTGAAATCCTGCGCTCCGATGATGAGAAGTATATTTACCAGATTCCTTTTGGTTCGCGCGTCAAAGTAAAAGACGGCCAGGAGGTTGAAGCGGGAGATGAATTAACCGAAGGGTCCATTAATCCTCATGATCTCCTGAAAATTAGAGGGCTCAAAGGGGTTCAGGCTTATCTGTTGCGGGAAGTACAGCGGGTTTACCGTTTACAGGGTGTGGATATTAACGACAAGCACATTGAGGTAATGATCCGGCAGATCTTAAGGAAGGTCAAAGTGGAAGATCCGGGGGATACCCGGTTGTTGCCCGGCGGGTTCATTGATATTTTCGAATTTGAAGAAGAAAATGCGAAGGTCTTTGCCGAAGGCGGAGAGCCGGCCACAGCCAGACCTGTCCTCTTGGGTATTACCAAGGCCTCCTTGGCCACAGATTCTTTCCTGTCGGCCGCTTCCTTCCAGGAAACCACCCGGGTTCTGACGGAGGCCGCCATCAAAGGGAAAGTAGATCCACTCCTCGGCCTGAAGGAAAATGTGATCATTGGCAAGCTCATCCCTGCCGGAACGGGGATGTCACGCTATCGTAATATTAAGATTGACGTCTTAGACTCCGACACGCCGTTTGATTTGGCGATCGCCCCGGAAGAAGCGGTGGCGGAAAAGGGCGACGCAGAAGGGGTCAGTGAGGCAGAGTTTTCTGCTGAGAGTTCCGCGGAGACTTCCGCGGAAAGTTCCGTTGAGACTTCTGCCGAGGCTTCCGGAGAGGCTTCCGCAGAGCTGCCCACTGACGAGGCATAATCTGCGGGGCCGGGGAAAAGGATAAAAAGAGCGTGTAAACCTGGCGGGGAAAAAGAAATCCTTGACAGCATAGGACTCACAGTGATAAAATACATCAGTGTGCATATTTTCGAGATCTGTAAAGGGGGGAATCCTCATGCACAGACTTCAAGATGCAGGAGAAAAAGTGGTGGGTTTTAAACAATCACTTAAGGCCGTGGAAAAAGGTCGCGCGCAACTGGTGTTTCTCGCGAAAAACGCGCCGGAAAATCTTCGTGTGTCTATACTGGAAATATGCCTGGAGCGAGGGGTCCCCGTTGTTGAAGCAGCTTCAATGGCGGAATTAGGGAAAAACTGCGGGATTCAGGTAGAAGCTTCGGTTGCCGCGGTTTTAAACCCCAGGAGCTGATAGCCTGGTATTCTAAAAATGGTCTTAGTTTCATTGGGTAATTCGATGACAGCTTGGGAAGGAGGTGGGTTACATGCCAACCATTAGCCAACTCGTTAAAAAAGGAAGAACAAAGGTTGAGAAAAAATCAACGGCTCCGGCGTTAAAAGAATGTCCTCAAAAACGGGGCGTTTGCACCAGAGTTTATACGACAACACCGAAAAAGCCGAATTCCGCTTTGCGGAAGGTAGCGAGGGTCAGATTGACAAACACTATTGAGGTGACTGCTTATATACCGGGTATTGGTCATAACCTTCAAGAACACTCCGTGGTTTTAGTTCGTGGAGGGAGAGTAAAAGATTTACCTGGTGTTAGATATCATATTGTGAGAGGAGCTCTGGACACGGCCGGTGTGCAAAAGAGAAATCAGGGCCGTTCCAAGTATGGAGCCAAGAGACCAAAAGCTGCTGCCGCTAAATAATAATGTTTAATATTGAACAAACCTCATGGAAAAGGGGGGGAAAAGATGCCTAGAAAAGGTAGTGTACCGAAACGCGAAGTGTTACCTGATCCGATTTACGGCTCCAAATTAGTCACCAAGATCATCAACAAGGTGATGTATGACGGCAAAAAAGGAGTCGCGGAGAAGAATTTTTATGATGCTTTAAAATTAGTGGAAGAAAAAACTGGTAAGGATGGCATGGAAGTTTTAGAGCAGGCTTTAAAGAACATTATGCCTGTATTAGAGGTTAAAGCACGCCGTGTGGGTGGCGCTAACTATCAGGTTCCGGTAGAGGTTCGTCCGGATCGGAAAGAAGCTTTAGGAATCAGATGGCTGGTGACATTTGCCCGGAAACGTGGAGAAAGGACCTTTGAGGAAAAAATTGCTGCGGAAATTTTAGATGCGTATAACAATACCGGCGGTGCCGTAAAGAAAAAAGAAGATACGCATAAAATGGCGGAAGCCAATAAGGCTTTTGCGCATTATCGCTGGTAAAGGCAGCAACCTAACTCAACAGACGGCCATTCAGCCTTAGAAAGGGGGTTACGAAATGGCAAGGCAATTTCCACTT
>Ga0116191_1002568_pt1 | contig 13752 bp, 9 predicted proteins | sample AD_UKC111_MetaG_FD_89897 | JGI IMG/M metagenome (GOLD analysis project Ga0116191, IMG submission 89897) | Active sludge microbial communities of municipal wastewater-treating anaerobic digesters from Hong Kong - AD_UKC111_MetaG | ecosystem: Engineered > Bioreactor > Anaerobic > Digestate | place...
GGGAAAAATGTGTTCAGCTCCAACAGTACCTACTATGTAGTTTTTACCTCGGTTGACGGGCTGAAAACCACCAACGATGTTCTCATCAACGGGTTTAAGGTTGGCCTGGTTGAGGATATTGAGTTCAACGATATCAAGTCGGGAAAGTTTAAGGTTAACCTTTTGATTAGCAAGAAGTACAAGCTGCCAAGAAACACCATCGCCAAGCTAATCAGTTCAGATTTAATGGGCGGTAAGGCCATTAAGCTGGAAATTTCGTCCGACACCGCCTACTACCAACCCGGAGATACCCTTCCCGGGGTAATTGAGGTAGGCCTGATTGACCAGCTAGGCCACCAGATGACTCCGGTTAAAGAAAAGGCTGAACAGCTTATGGTGCAGCTGAACAATACCCTACAGGTTGTTGAAAAAGTTTTCAACGAGGAGAATCGCGACCAGCTATCTCAGGGAATAGCCAACCTGAATGCCAGCCTCAACAACATTAGCCAGATCAGCGCAGCACTCGACACCATGCTAAACTCCCCTAGGGGCTCGCTCAAAACAACCTTCGGCAATATCGAATCGGTAAGCAGCAACCTCAAGAAAAGCAACAAGGAGCTTACCAACATTATTCAAAACGTGTCATCGGTGAGCGATTCGCTGGCCAACATAAATCTGGCACAAACCTTTACCAAGCTGGAAACCACCCTGAATGACATCCAAACCATAATTGCTAAGGTAAACTCCGGTGAGGGTACCCTTGGCAATCTTGTCAACAACGATAGTCTGTACACCAACCTGCAAAAGGTAACTATGAGCCTCGACCTGCTAATCAACGATATCAAGAACAACCCCAAAAGGTATGTTAACTTCTCATTAATTGATCTAAACAGGTCGCAATCTCCCAGCGAGAAGGTTAAATAATAGCTTGAAATGTAAGCATTTTAATATCTGCATGTTATGCCCAACATACACTGGGTAGAATAGTTACGGTACCGTTGCGTAAACAACTAGCTTAACGCAGTATTAACAAATAGTTAACATTCAAATTTTTACGTTATTAACAAGATAATATATTGAATATTAAATTATTAAAATATTTTTACGAATGACAAAAAATTATTACCATGATAGCTAACCTGTTGTAATGTTAAAGGAAAATTCAAGCCCTAATCGCCTTTTTTTTTTAAAAAATTCAATACAATTTTGTTTGAGGAAAAATAAAAAGGATAAAAAAAATCATAAGGTTTTTTAGTTATGGTAATGAGTGTTTTAGACTTCAAAGAGGTATGGCAGAACTGCCTAAATATTATAAGGGACAATGTTCCTCCGATTAGTTTCAAAACATGGTTCGAGCCAATAGTACCAGTAAAGCTGGAGAAAAATGTGCTCACCATTCAGGTTCCTAGCCCATTCTTCTATGAGTACCTGGAAGAACAGTACATCGATATTCTCCGGAAAACGCTGAGAAAAGAGTTGGGATCGGAGGCCAAGTTGGAATACAGCGTGGTGATGGAACATGGTGGATACAACAACGGAACTCCTTATACGGTAAAGTTTCCCACACAGAACAAAACCGAAATTAAGAACAAACCTGTTTCTATTCAGAACCTGCAAGAGCCCCCAATTAAGAATCCCTTTGTAATTCCCGGCATTAAAAAACTCCATGTTGACCCCCAACTCAACCAGGAGTACACCTTTGCCAACTTTCTTGAAGGTGATTGCAACCGGCTAGCGCGTTCGGCCGGCATGGCCATTGCCCAAAAACCCGGTAATAATCCCTTCAACCCTTTTTTCATTTACGGCAACTCGGGGCTGGGTAAAACCCATCTCGCTCAAGCTATTGGCATAGAAGTGAAGCAGAAGTTTCCTGAAAAAACTGTCCTTTACGTTAATGCAGCTAAATTTCAAACCCAGTTTGTGGATGCCCACATAAAAAATAACAACATCAACGACTTTATCCACTTTTACCAGAGTATTGACGTGCTCATTCTGGACGATGTGCACGAGTTTGCCGGAAAGGAAAAAACCCAGGATGCCTTTTTCCACATTTTCAACCACCTGCACCAGACCGGCAAGCAGCTAATACTCACCTCCGACCAGCCCCCCGCTGAACTTCAGGGGCTTGAGCAGCGCTTACTCTCCCGGTTTAAATGGGGACTCTCGGCCGACCTGCAAACACCCGACTTCTCCACCCGAGTGGCAATTCTTAAGCGTAAGGTTTACAACGATGGCATTGTAATTCCCGAAGAGGTTATTGATTACATCGCCTCCAACATAACCCAGAATATACGTGAGCTGGAGGGAGCACTAATCTCCATACTTGCCCAGTCAACGCTCAACGGTAGGGAAATTACCATTGAGCTGGCCTCCGAGATGATTGACAAGCTGGTTAAAAATCCCGTTAGAAAGGATTTGTCCATAGATTACATACAGAAGGTTGTGTGCGAGTACTTTGGTCTGCCGGTGGATGTGCTCCAGGCAAAAACCCGAAAACGCGAAATCGTTCAAGCCCGCCAGATTGCCATGTTCTTTTCAAAAAATCTTACCAAATCGTCACTCTCAACAATTGGTGCAGTGATTGGCAGTAAGGATCATGCGACAGTTCTCCATGCCTGCAAAACAATTAACAACCTAATGGAGACCGACAAAAGATTCAAAGCCCAAATCGAAGATATCGAGAAACGAATAAAGTTCAGCAACCAGTAGGAAAGCCGCTTATCATACCGCCGGCTGTAGTTAGCTTGGATAAATGTCCCCGCAACTTTGTGCTATTTCAAATAAGGCTATATTTGTAAATTGTTGGGTTACTGGCCAAGGGGAAAGCAAAAGCTAATATTTAAGCTGACTTCAGATTAACATGAAATTATTAAGAAGGGTTTCTTTTACCGTTATCATAGGACTTTTGGCCGCTCTAACCTATGCAGCGTCCACCTCGGCTACCGACAGCTTAGTACTTATTGTAAGCCAAGCCGGCCGAGATACTGCAAAGTTAAATTTAGCCTTTAAGAAGCTGGCGGCAGCCGATTTACCGGATCCCACCAAAACCGATTCGCTCCTAATCGAAATACTAACCAGGTTTAAGCAGCTAAACTACGACGATGGCATTAACCGGGTGCTGGCTTTCAGAGGGAACATGCTCTACCAGCAGGGCAACTTCCAGCAGGCGCTTAAAGTCGAAAAAGAACTAGCCCAAAAATATCTTCGATCGAAGAATAGCTCGCTGCAGCTAGCCAATGCCTATAAGATGATTGCCGGGAGTTTTTTTAACATGGGTATTCACGATAGCGCCATTGTGTATGCCGAGAAATCTATTTCACTTTTCAAAAATCTGAACGATAACCAAAATATTGCGCGAAGCCTTAACCTACTTGGAGGTATTTACTGGAACATGGGAAACCTCACCAAAGCTTCCGAAAAATTATACGAATCGCTTCGGTTGCGCGAGCAACTCAACGACTCACTGGGTATGGCAAATGCATACAACAACATTGGCCTAATCTACGACTCGCAGGGGAAGCTACCCGAGGCCATGAAAATGTATGAAAATGCTGTTGAAATATACTATAAACTAAGGAACGACAAGGGCATTGGCAGGGTATGCAACAACATGGCCATCATCCTAAAAAATCAGAAAAAATTTAGCGAGAGCCTTGAGATGTTCCTCAAATCCCTTGAGGTGGATAAAAAGTTGAACAACATTGATGACCAGGGCAAAACCCTCAATAATATAGGTCAACTTTACATTGAAATGGGCAACGTTAAGGCAGCAATTGACTACTACCAGCAAGCCAGGCAGCTGTTTCTGAAAAGCGGAAATGAAAACGGACTGGCCGCAACCCTCCTTAACATGGGAAAGGCTACCTATGATCAGAAAAATTATGCAGAATCACGAAACTACTACCTGCAAAGCCTGAAAATTGCCCAAAAAATAAATTCAACCGAATGGATTAGAGACGCCTACTATGGACTTTACCTGCTTGCCAAGCAAGCAGGACGTTCTTCGGAAGCCCTTAATCTATTTGAACATTACAAATCGCTTGATGACTCCCTTCGCGGGCTGGAGAACCTGAATAAAATTGACCAGCTTAGGGTTGAATTTGAAACCGAGAAGAAAGAGCGTGAAATTAGCCTGCTAACCAAGGATAATGAGCTAAAAACAGAAAAGCTAAACCGCCAGAAAACATACAGCCACCTTTTACTCACCATCACAATTGCCGTAGTAGCTTTTCTCGGGCTAACCGCTTTAGCCATAAAACGTTTAAGAGATGATAAGAAAATACTAATTGAAAAAAACCAGGAAATACAAGCTCAAAAGGAGGAAATAGAATCCCAACGCGACCTGCTTGAGGTTACCAATGCAGAGCTAAACCAGCAGAAGGAAGAGTTGCAAACCCAAACCGACCAAATAGAAAGGCAAAACTACATCATAGCATCGGCAAATCAAAGGATGACTGAAAGCTTAGAATACGCCTCGTTAATTCAAAAATCCTTATCGTCAGACTTTAAATCGTTTGACAAGTACTTCAGTAACTGCTCGTTGCTTTTCATGCCCAAGGACATTGTAAGCGGAGACTTTTTCTGGGTGTGGGACGAAAATAATGCGGATAGCTTTATTTTTGCCATTGCCGACTGTACCGGTCATGGAGTAGCCGGTGCCTTTATGAGCCTGATGGCCATGAATTTACTTAGAGATGCAGTTGGTGTGAACAACATAGTTGAACCCCAGAAAATTTCGACCTATCTCTACAACGAGCTTATCAGAAAAAAAGCCTCAATTTTTGACTCCAACCTGATTATCGGACTCGATTTTATCGTTTGTAGCTACTCCCCTAAGAAACAACAACTCTGCTACTCGGGAAACCACCTTAATTTTTACCTGGTTCGGGAGGGTGAGATCAACAAGCTGAGGGTTGAGCGTAATATTGACCGACAATCGGCAACCTTGATATTTTCCCAATCATACATCGATCTACAAAAAAAGGACAGACTCTACTTTACCACCGATGGTTTTGCCGACCAGATAAGCGAAACCAAAAGGAAAAAAATTGGAAATTCCGATTTCCAGAATCTTCTACTCTCAGTAGGTAGCTATCCCATAAAACAGCATTCTCAACTACTCGCTGAGTACTTGTCAAAATGGAAGGGTACCTATGAACAGGTTGACGATGTATTGGTTCTGGGTCTCGAGGTTTAAACCTCGAACCGGGCAGGATTACGAGCAATAAACCAAGGATTAAGCAGCTCTTCTTTATTGTAGAACATTCTCTCCCCCGATTCGAAGGAGACCACTTGAAATCCCGCTCCCTCAACAATTGCCTGACCGGCAGCTGTATCCCACTCCGAGGAAAGTGATAAACGTGGATAGATATCGGCTACACCCTCAGCTACCATGCACATTTTAAGGGAAGAGCCGCATGGTATACGGGTAATGCCTCCAAATTTCTTATCGAGATTCGATATGAACTCAAGTGTCTCTGGGGAGTTGTGCGACCGGCTTTCTACGACAACAACACCATTATGAGCATGGTTAAGAGGAAGACGGTTGGCAGCTGAGCATACCTCGGAGTAGCTCAAATTTATCTCCATTGAAGGCTTGATGCCGGTAACCTTAAACGAGCCCTCGAGGTGAATGGAGTAGTATAGGCTTTCAGTAACAGGGACATAGATAACCCCCAGAATAGGGTAACCCTCATACATTAAAGCAATATTCACGGTAAATTCACCGTTGCGCTTTATAAATTCCTTTGTTCCATCCAGGGGATCTACAATCCAAAAATACTCCCATCCCTTGCGCTCAACGTAGTGAATGCTTCTACCCTCCTCGCTAAGAACCGGTATGAATGTTTTGTACAGCGAATTTTTGATTTCTTCGTGCGCTACCCTGTCGGCAAGGGTTAGTGGAGTTCTATCAGACTTGAGGTTGACTTGAAAATCATCGGAGTTATAAACCTCCATGATTCTGGCTCCTGCTCTTACGCTAGCATTTATAGCTGTAACCAGCAGGTTTATGATCTCTGGCTGTTCAATCATGACCTGGCATTACTTAGCGCAAAGGTAGCTCACTTTCGGTAAATAATAAAAACATACCTGCTGCCAGTAAACCATTTTTAAACATTTTACTCCCAAAAAATGAGGTGCACAGCCATTTTCCCCATGGTGCGCATCAATTCATGTTACACAATATGTTTACCATCAACCTCGAAATTGTAAAAAGTGTTATGTTTACCCGAAATTTTACGGTGCAACAATTTATAACCCTTAACTCACAAAGCCATGTTAAGTTCTCTTGAACCCAATAGCGTTTGGACATATTTTGAGGAAATTTGTAGAATTCCTCGGCCATCGAAAAAGGAAAAGCTGGTCATAGCCTACCTTCAAAACTTTGCCAAGGAGCATGGGCTCAAGGTAAAAACAGACCATGCAGGAAACGTGCTGATTGAAAAACCAGCCTATCCCGGATATGAAAAGTTTAAACCCGTAGTGTTGCAATGCCACATGGATATGGTTTGCGAGAAAAATAGCGATGTGGCACACAACTTCCTAACCGACCCGATAGTGCCAACCGTCGACGGAGAATGGGTTAAGGCCAACGGAACCACCCTCGGCGCCGACGACGGAATAGGGATAGCTGCACAACTTGCCATACTGGCATCAACCGAAATTAAACATGGGCCACTGGAATGCCTTTTTACCGTTGACGAGGAAACAGGACTGACAGGGGCTAATGAGCTTGAAAAAAATTTCTTTAGCGGAAAGATACTGATTAACCTCGACTCGGAGGATGAGGGGGAACTCTTTATTGGATGTGCAGGCGGAGTGGACACACTTGCTACCTTTGCTTACGATACCGAAAAAGTGCCCAGCAACTCAACCGCCTTCAAGCTAACCGTAAAGGGGTTAAAGGGAGGACATTCGGGTGATGACATTGACAAGGGCTTGGGCAACTCCATTAAGATCATCAACCGCTTTCTATGGAGGGGGGTTAACAGCTACGACCTACGGCTGTCCATGCTGGATGGTGGAAATCTCAGGAATGCCATTCCACGTGAGGCCTACGCCATTTTTACCATTCACGAGGAGGATAGAGCTGCCCTACGGAAAGAATTTGCACAAATCAAAAATGACATACTGGCCGAGCTCCATGATGTTGAACCCGATTTATCCATCACCTTTGAGGGTGCTGAACTTCCTTCCTACGTGGTTGATGAGCCAACTCAATACGACCTGTTAAACGCTTTGTATGCTTGTCCACATGGCGTTATCTCGATGAGCCGGCAGCTTAAAGGGCTGGTTGAAACATCTACCAACCTGGCATCGGTTAAATTTATCCAGGATAACCAGATACTGGTAACCACAAGCCAGCGTAGCTCGGTGGAATCGGCCAAAAGGGATATTTCCAACATGGTTGAAAGTGTTTTCCGGCTGGCCAATGCCCGAATTCAGCATTCCGATGGCTACCCGGGATGGACTCCCAACACCAACTCCGAAATACTTGGTATTACTCGCGACTCGTACGTCAGACTTTTCGGAGTTGAACCGGTTGTTAGGGCAATACATGCTGGTTTGGAATGCGGTTTATTTCTTGAAAAATATCCCGAGCTGGATATGATTTCATTTGGCCTAACCATAAAGGCGGCTCACTCTCCAACCGAAAGGCTTAATATCCCCTCCACCATGAAATTCTGGAAACTTTTGCTGGAGGTGCTTCAAAATATACCCCGCGTTTAGGAAAGGCGCACCGTGAGCAACCTTCTTTAGCATTGAATGCTACTCGGGAAGCTCATCAAAATACTCTATTGTTGCATAGCAAATAGGGCAATGCCAACTTTCGGGCAGCTCCTCAAAGGGAGTGCCGGCGGGTATGCCCGAGGCAGGGTCGCCTTCATCCGGATTATAGATGTACCCGCAAATTCTACATTTGTGCATTTATGCAGTGTATTTATGATTTAAACGTTTGCTGAAATGCTATAAAACCTTGTTCCACAACAGGGTATGTTAGCATCACCTAATCAAGTATTCACCAAAAAAAGTCTTTCGCAAATAAAATAAATGGCATCGGCACCTACACAATCTCGACCATTTTAAAGGGAACCTTAACCAGCGCCTGGAAATCGCGTCCAAGATTCCTAATGGTATCGTCGTCCTCCTCGTAGTACCAGTTGACCAGAACGCTTTGGCCCTTCAAATAGGCATCATCGAGCATTTTGATAAGGTTAAAAATGAATCGATTCGACCCGCTGTTAATGTACTCCATTTTCAGGTTAAGCCTGGTAAGTGGTTCGGGGTTTTGCAGGTACTCCTCCAACCAGGCTATTACCGGTTGAAAAAACTCAACGGCATCTTCAGGTATCGACCTGCCCGATATCTGCAGCATTCCAGGCTTAAAGTCAATTTGAGGGGTTTTTGATGTGCCCTTGATAAATAAGCTACTCATTTCGGCCATGGTAGTCTAGGATTAATTTATTGAGGTAAATTTAGCAAAATATAAGCCTGTATAAAAAAAATCAGGAGAAAAAATTCTTTCGAGATAATCAACCAACACGTATCCTCACCACCCTTAATCAAGGAATAAATATATCAGGTAAGAGTTAAATGCAAAAATCCTATACTGATGTAAAAATTTACAGTGAAGAAGCCAGGTAAATATTTCACCTGGCTTCAACTTGAGTTGGTAAAAAAACTATGAACGCTGCAAAAGAACTTACTTAAGGTTCAGCTTACGGGCAATGTCATCGGGAATTGCATTCTTGTGAACCATAATATCGGTGGTTTTAAGCAGCACAAAAGGCTTGGATGCATAGAAAAAACCGTTATACTTACCCTCAGTTCCCCAGCTATTTTTCACCTTGTAAAAAATGTCGCCGTTCTGATCTTTGGCTTTACCCATAATCAGCATACCGTGATCATCGGTTGTTTGGTAGTTATCAAAGGCTTGTTGACGGAGCTCCTGGGTAATAGTCATTTCCTTCACCGGTTTCTCAAAGGAGTAAACCCTGGTTTCCTTTTCCTTCTGGGAAAGTTGTGTCCAGCGATCCTTATCGGAGCCAGCATTTTCAACGCTGTTTACATCGGGAACCACCGCAACCCCATTGCGCCAGCTAAATCCCTTTTCGCTTACGTCGCTACCCCAGGCAATGGTGTATCCGTTATCAATTGCATTATCTAGCACTCTTTCAAACTCGTTTATGGGCAGGTTGTAAATCTCGCCATGAATCCAGTTGTCAGGAATTTCAAGTACAAACTTGCTGTAGAACGGGTGGTGGGTGTACGAACCAATGCACACGTAGTCATCGAGGTTTAGTCCTAACGACTGGGCAAAAGTGATGGGGGTGTATGTTTTCCCATTGTAGGTAAACGAAGATGGTACTTGTCCGAGGTAGCCATCTACTATTCCTACGAATGCAGGTTTCCAACCGGTTGAAAGTTTCTTGTTGGGATTCTTGACAATCTCGTCAACAAAGGCACGGGTAACCGCATCAAGCTCGCCATGAACATGGTTATCCTCTCCGTAGTTTAACCCAGGGTAAACCTCCATGGGAACAATACCATACTTTTTTACCATTGCCACCACGTCGAAGAACGAACCTCCAGGGCCGAAGTTGTTGGTGCCGTTGAACCTGACAAAGCGGTCAGCTTTTTCAACATAGGCATTTCTTACAACAAACATTGGCGAAAGGTTAACCTCGGGTTTACCCATTCGAAGCAGCTCCGACTCCAGAAAGGCAACTCCCGAAAAGCTCCAACAGGTGCTTGAGCGATTTTGGTTCTTTACCGGAGTAACCTTAAGCTCTTTAATAGGGGTAAAGATGTAGCTCTCCGATTCTTTCTGAGGCTCCTGCCCAAAAAGAAACTGGCTAAACATAGCCGCTACAATAAAGCAGGCTGTAAATACTGATTTTTTCATGGTATGATACAGATTAATGTTTACGTTAAACGTTGCTTAGCTATAGTATGTAGATACTGCAATAGAAAAATAGTTTAACCATAAAAATCGCCACCGGTTTATACGACAAACATAACTTCCTTAAAGGCATATGCCCTCTGCTCTCCCGAGTGGAACTGCAATACCAGCTCACCAGTAGGCTTAACCCCGGCAATTTTTGCTGTAAATTTCCCATTTCGATCGCAGTACTCATGGTATGAGTCCCGCCTATAGAGCTTACTCAGGTAATAGTCGTCCAACAAGTAACGGCTTCTCTCATCGAATAGCATTTCGTACCGCTGGGCAAAGCAACCCAAAAACTCATCGAGAGATTTCTTTATGTCGAACTCATTGCCAGTCACCAGCCCCATCGAGGTAGGGTTAGGAATATCGTCCGAAAAGGTTTGCTGGTTCAGGTTTATTCCAATGCCAACCACCGAGGTGCCTAGCCACGGCGAGCTAAAGCTGTTCTCGATTAGTATGCCGGCTACCTTCGAGTCGTTAATATAGACGTCGTTTGGCCATTTTATAGTAACGTAACCGCCCTGCACATAGGCACTTACCCAGTCGCATACGGAAACTGCAGCAGCTTTCGAAAGGTAGAACTGCTCTTCAACTCTTAGGTGGCTTGGTCTCAACAGTATGCTAAATGTCAGGTTTTTGCCAGCATCGCTCTCCCACATATTGCCCCGCTGCCCGCGCCCCATCTCCTGAAACATGGCCGCGATAACCAACCCTTCGGCAGCACCTTCCTCGGAACGTTGAGCGCAAATGTTGTTGGTTGAAGCTACCCTGTTATACCACTCAACAGTAAAGTCAACTGTTTTCAAGTTTATTGTACTTTAAATTCAAATCATAAACCTACAATATTTTTCATTTGGATGATTCATTGAAAAAAGTAAAACGCTGTTTTGTTAAACACCCACCATTACCTTTTGTAGGCTCATTTTATTGCAGAATGTAATGAAATTGGGATAAGTAGATTACTTAACTTGATGATAAGCCTTAGCTGCTGGAAATGGAGAGCATGGTTATAATTCAACCTAAAAGCCGAACTATGAGTTCTAAAAATTCTCCAACTTAAACCATATCACATTGTGTAAACATTTTTATTCACATTTAAAGCAAATTGTTTAGCCTCTTCTACCTTAATATTTGTTTTAACCTAAAGTTTTAGTTGCTATTTTTACCATGGTGTTTTTTTTCTTCCAATCAACCCATATTTTCATACAAAACCGTGTTTACAATAATGAAGTAAAAAATTCATCTCAAGCGAAGTTCAGCTTGCCTCAAATTTAAAAAAACCGATTTGTAACACCTAAAACTATAAGCAATGAAAAAATTACTTGCCCTATCTTTTTTGACCATTGTGGTAGTGGAAAATGCATTCACCCAGGAACTACCGGAAAAAAACCTGAAGATGCAGGTTGAAGAGGTTACAGTGTTCATAGATGGCGCCCAGCTAACCGGAAAGGCCACCACCGAGCTTTCTAAGGGTAAATGTTTGCTGAGATTTACCGACCTTTCGCCCTACATTGATGCAAAAAGCATTCGGGTAAAGGCCAGCAATAATGTAGCTGTTTCTGCTGTCAGCCACCAGCAAAATTTTGTTGACAAGCTGCAAAAACCTAAGGAACTTGCAGATATTGAAGTTGCCCTTCGTGCAGTAGTGGAGGAATTGAAGCTTGAAAATACCAACCTTGAAATTAACGCCGAAGAGCTTAAGTTCATGCAGGATAACAGGATAATTGGAGGCAAAAATCAGGAGACCAGCGTTACCAACTTTAGAGAGGCATCAACCTTTTACGGTTCAAAAATTTCGGCCATTAAGCTGAAAGAGCTGGATATTAACAGGAGAATAGGCAAGCTTAGCGAAAAGCAAAATGAGCTGCAAAACCAGCTCAATAGCCTAGCCAGTCAAAAACAGTATCCAAGTGGGGAGGTGCTGGTTAACGTTGAAGCACCAAATGACGTTACCGCAACCTTTGAGCTTACCTACATGGTGGGTAATGCGGGTTGGTTTCCCTCCTACGATATTAGAGCTATTAGCATAGACCAACCGGTAGAATTGGTTTACAAGGCGAACATAAAGCAGGATACAAAAACCAACTGGGAAAATGTGAAGCTGAAGCTTTCAACCTCCGAACCAAATGTCTCAGGGGTCCCCCCCACGCTTAAGCCATATTTTTTAAACTACAACATCATGCCGCCAACCTACAGCCAGCAACTTGGGAGGGTTACGGGAAGGGTAATGGATCCTGAACGAAACCCCTTACCGGGAGTAAGCGTAACCGTAACAGGAACAACAATTGGCACCGTAACCGCAGTTGACGGGAGTTACTCCATTACCCTGCCGGCAAGCGCAAACTACCTGACCTTTTCCTTCATTGGCTACCAATCGCAAACCCTTCCGGTTAGCCCTGTCATGAATGTGGTGATGAGCCAGGACAACCAGCTGCTTGAAGAGGTAGTAGTTGCATACGGAATAAGCGCTGAAAAAAGAATGTTGGCTGCACCAAGCCTAAAAATGGCCGATGAAGCAGTAAACAAGGAGGAAACTAGCGGGATGGTTGGCCAACAGGGCATTACTCAAAAACCTACCACCGTTGACTTCGAAATTCGTGAGCCCTACACGGTAAACTCGGACAACAAAAACCACACAGCCGAAATGGTTACCTTCAGCCTTCCCGCAATGTACCGGTACTTCAGCGTTCCTAAAATTGACAGGAGCGCATTCCTTTTGGCCAGAATAACCGACTGGGAAAAGTATAACCTGCTCGATGGCGAGGCCAACATATTTTTCGAGAATACGTTTGTTGGTTCTACTGTTCTTGATATATCCAGGGCAACTGACACCCTTCAAATATCGCTGGGGAGGGATAAGAGCATCAGCATTAATCGTGAAAAAATAAGAGACTTCACCACACGCCAGCTGGTTGGCAGTAAAAAGGAGGAAACAAGAACATGGCGTACCACGATTAAGAATAATAAGCTTCAAAAGATAAGCATAACCGTGATGGACCAAGTACCGGTGTCAACATCCGAGGAAATTGAAGTGAGTATCGTTGAAACCTCGGGAGGCAAGGTAAATTCTGAAACCGGGGAGGTTACCTGGGAGCTAACGCTGGATCCGGGAAGCGAGAAGAAACTCGACCTGAAGTATTCCGTTAAGTATCCTAAAAGTAAGGTTCTGGTTATTGAGTAGATTCCTCCCATCCATCTAGGATAAAGTTAAGAAAACCCCATCCGATGACGACGGGGTTTCTTATTTTTACTGGCAAAAATCGTATGCAGTTTCCCTACTCCTCGCTAATATCGCTGGTAAGCTCCTTGTACATAATGGCCATAACACCCAAGGAAACTGGAATATAAAAAATCAGGTAGATTACTACCAAGGGTTTCCATATCAAACCCAGAATGGGGATTAGTATTGCCAGTACAAGCTGCACAAAGAAGATGGTCCACTTGTTACCATAGGTTGCCCTGTTGCTCAGCTTTAATGCCTCGGAAGCTCCCTTCCCCTTATCAACAACCAGAAGGGCAGCAAAGCAGTAGGCAATTGACATTACAATGGCAGGAAAGAACATGAAAAGCATTGCCGAAAAGATGATAATACCAGCAAGCCCCTCAACCAGAAAGAATTCACCCATGTACTTAAAATACCTTTTATTGAATATTTCGAGTGGGGAAATGACTACACCCTTGCTCAGCGCTGCGGGAAGGGTGATAATGGCAATGGTTGTCCCAACGTTTATGTAGGGAATCCAAATGGTGATCAACCAGAGCACCACGCAGCCAATTAGCGAAAGAAAGTTCTTTAGCCCCGTGCTAACACCGTTGGATAGCAC
>Ga0116191_1002569_pt1 | contig 13751 bp, 13 predicted proteins | sample AD_UKC111_MetaG_FD_89897 | JGI IMG/M metagenome (GOLD analysis project Ga0116191, IMG submission 89897) | Active sludge microbial communities of municipal wastewater-treating anaerobic digesters from Hong Kong - AD_UKC111_MetaG | ecosystem: Engineered > Bioreactor > Anaerobic > Digestate...
ACGCCTGGAGAGCGTGTTTACGCCAAAAGCGTAACGTGGGTTCGAATCCCACTTTCTCCGCAATTTTTTTTGGATATCCTCATTTTTTGCAGAAACTCTTCGTGTTCTAGCTCCTGATATTCCATATCTATTTTAAGGCGCTTCAATTTTTTTTTGTAGGATTCATAAAGATTGTTTCGCTATATCTTTCCTTTCCAATTTTGATTCAGCTTCAAGTTTTGTCAGTAAATTAATTCCCTAGTTGCTCTGCCTGTACCATTATCCTCTCTAATTTCAAATTTCAAGGCAACAACCTCGAATATTTCAGCCACCTTCCGGATGGCAATCCAATCATTATACATTGCAACCTGTAATCTCCGCTGTGATGGAGCTGTTTACCGCACAGGTAGGCTTGCTGATAAGCCTCACATTGGCAATCCTTGTTAATCAACCTTAACATCATTATAGCTTACAGCTAATAGTTTTGTTAATAATTCCAGCTATTTTTGTATAGAATACTAATCTAAACGATCATGAAAAGACGATACTTACTATCTATTTGGTTAATTCTGTTCATATTTCCTTCTTTTATTTCTGCACAGAATCAGGAAAGGGCTAAATACATATTTTTGTTTATTGGCGATGGAATGGGCATTCAGCAGGTTAATGCTGCACAGGTATATGCCGACAGTGTGCTGCACGATACGCTGGGGGTTACGTTCATGCGATTCCCGGTTACAACCCTTGCAACAACCTACGCTGCCAACCGGTATGTTACTTGCTCTGCAGCAGCCGGAACGGCCCTATCAACGGGGCATAAAACATCTATCGGAACGTTAGGGCTGAATGCAAACCATACCGATACCCTTTACAGCATTGCAACCAGGTTTAGGGATACCGGACGTAAGGTTGCCATTCTCACCAGTGTTAGCATAGACCACGCTACTCCTGCTGCATTTTATGCACATGCAGGCTCCCGTAGCAGCTATTACCAAATTGCATTGGACTTGCTCAAAAGCGGCTATAGTTTTTATGGTTCCGGAGGATTCCTTGAACCAAATGGCTCCAAAAAGCAAGGGAACACCGCTTCTATTTATGAACTTGGCACAAAAGCAGGATATGGGTTTACCTCCACGTTTACCGGCGTTGATTCCCTTAGAAAGCTGGGCGTAAAATCAATAGTGTACTCAACACCAAATGCTGCACCCGAGCAAACCCTTCAATACGAGATAGATCGTAAAACCTCCGACGTTTCTCTGGCTGACCTTACCCGCAAGGCAATAGAGGTGGTTGATAACCCTAAGGGCTTTTTTATGATGGTAGAGGGTGGTAAAGTGGACTGGGCCTGCCACGACAATGATGCTGCTACAGCAATCCACGAGGTGCTCGCTCTCTCCAGAGCTGTTAATGTGGCGTTGGATTTTTACAGCAAACATCCTTCGGAAACACTCATTATTGTTACTGCCGATCACGAAACCGGGGGAATGTCGTTAGGTAATAATGCCAATGGATACGATTTGCACCTGCCGTTGCTAAGCCTTCAAAAAGTATCGGCCGAAAGGCTTCAATCCGAACTATACGATTTATGGAGTAAAAATCCTAAAGCCACCTTCGAGGAATACCTTGGCTTGCTGGAGGACAGGATTGGACTTTCAGAAAATGGTGCATTTGCATTAACTGCTGATGAAAGGAACGCCCTTGAAGCTGCCTGTAAGCGCTTAGCCAGCCTAAATGCAGAGGAATCAAAAAATGCGCAAAAAAACGCTGGGTTACTTGCAGGTGATGCCATTTCTATACTCAACAGAAAAGCAGGAGTTGGCTGGACTAGCCACTCCCACACGGGTTCACCCGTACCAGTTTTTGTTACTGGTGATTGGGGAAACCATTTTACCAAGTTGCTTGACAATACCGATATTCCGAAATTAATATTGAATGCAGCTGGAATCTAGTAAAGGGGGGCAACCCCCTTTTTTTGATGAATACTATTAAAAGCAACACGAATGGGAAAAGAGTTTAGGTTAATTGCTGTATTTGAACAACTAAGGTGTGCTCGTGGAATCACTTTTATTTGCATTAGTATTTTAAACGGCATAATTTTAGTTTCTCAATTTTAATTTCTGGAATACTTGAACTTGATGTCTAAAACAAAAACTATTTACTTATGAAAATTAAACTACTTTTCTTGAATGCCACATTTATTATGGCCATGTTGGGAGTAAAAGCTCAGAATACCGAGCAGTACCAGAAAATTCCCTCAACCTACGACCGTAGCTCCATTACCTTCCTATACATGAAGGTTCCAGGAGAAAACCATGTGCAGGAGATAGAGTCGAAAATCAGCTCTATAGCATTTTCTGACAAGTTTTACAATAACAACCTGGAGACTCTTAGCTTCGATGCCCCCTTCTCACGCACTTCAACTGATGTTGTTCCGCAGGAAGCTATTATGAAATTTCTGGCCGACCAAAAGGTTGCCAAGTCAATCGTAAACCTCTGGTACGACAGGAAGGAGGACGGCTCTATGTCAATGGATAAGATTTTTGACAGGGGCATGTTCAACGCCACCGACGCCGCCTACATTAAGGCTCAATCCACCAAGTTGGGAAATGCTGTGCTTCAGGATTATGGTAGCCGGCTTGTTGGCCGGAGCTACATTATGGTACTCGACTTCCATAATGTTAAAACGATGAAGGAGGCCAAGATGAACAACATGCATGGGTGACAGGCAACCGCATTGGGTTACCTCTTTAAAATAAAATATACCGAGGAAACCCAGAATGCCCTTTACGACTGCTGGATTTACCCTGAGGATAGCCCTGCCGTTAAGGCCGAAAAAATTAAGAAGTTCGAGCAGCTCGAAATTCCAATTGAGTTTGTAACCAAAACCAGCGTGCCCATTGTGGCCTCTCAGCCTAACCCCGACTCCCAGATTGGCCGGCTTATCAAGCAAAAATCTGACGATGTACTCCTACAGGAGTTGATACAGAAAGGGTACGATGAAACCATCTATAACCTTGAGAAAACCCATGAGGATTTTATGGTGAAAACCACTATCAACCAGGTTAACCCTATCCGCATTAAAATTGGGAAAAAGGAGGGGCTCAAGTGCGACCACCGCTACTTTGCCTACGAGTATGTTTACAACGAGAAAACCAACGCTACCGAACCAAAGTTCAGAGGGGTTATCAGGGCCACTTCAAAAATTGTTGACAACCGCCAGGTGGCCACCGGAAATATGCCCACCTCAACATTCTACCAAACAGCAGGGCGTAAGCTTCAAACCGGATACCTCGTTCGCCAGCAAAACGACCTGGGATTGGAGGTGCTTGCTGGATTTGAAATGGGTGAAGTTGGCGGAATATACGGCAGGGCTGATTTCAGGCTTGGCAGGTACATTGGCATTAGGTCGCTATTCGTGTTCGGTGAAATTGGATTCCAAACTAAAGAGTATGACATATCGTATCTTTTAGTTACCGAGGATGTTACGTTTACCCATTTTGCAGGTGGTATTGCCAAGGGGTTTATGCTCACCCGTAACCTGGAGTTAAGGCCATATGTTGGGATTGGCCAGGAATCGGCTTCCAGCACTACAATTGATGCACAGAATACCGGAAACTACACCTCCCTCTACTTAAAGTTTGGAGGAAATTTGGCACTAAATTTGAAACATAACATTCAGCTGATGGGCGGCATAGGCTCATACTCCTTTATCAGCAACGCGTCAAATGATAACGGCGATATGGGAGTTACCTGGAAAGATATATTCCCGGACCGCGGCGGAGTGTCAAGCCTACTAGGTGTTAAAATTATGTTTTAAACAAAAAAAATTACATGTTATGAAGGGTAAGTTGACAGCAATTTTAGCTTTGGCCTTGACCGGAATGCTGGTTGTTCCGGCCAACGCACAAACACGAAAGGAACGTAAAATTCTCTACAACAGCCAGTACAACTATGAAATTGAACCGGTTGGGGTTGGCCAGGATGGCACCAAGGTATTTAAGGTGTGGGGTTACGGTAAGGATGTGGGCGCTGCAGTGATGAATGCCAAGGAAGCTGCCGTTGCTGCCTGCATTTTTAAGGGTTTACCCGGTGGCGCCGGATCTGCTCCAACCCCCCCCATCTGCTCTCAACCCAACGCCGAGGTTACCCATGCCGACTACTTCGAAAAGTTTTTTGAGGTAGGTGGCAAGTACCTCCAGTACATTGCTGTTACCAACGATGGCGATCCATCGGGCGAGGATCGTATAAAAATTAAAAAGGGCTACAAGGTAGCCATTTACGTGCAGGTGATGTACGATGCTCTACGCAAGCAGCTCGAGGCCGACGGCATTGCCCGCAGGTTGGATTCCGGATTTTAACCCCTAACTCTTAACGCGCTATGAAGAAGCTACTTTTTTTATCAATTCTGATTTTTTCTACCCTGGCGGTGTTTGGCCAGGCAAAGAAACCCGTTATAATGGTAGTGCCCAGCGACCAGTACTGCATAAGCCGGGGCTACAAGATGGTTTTTGACAACCAGGGAATGAAGCAAACTCTTCCCGACTATAAAACTGCCCTGCAAACCGATCCCGACTTACGGTTGGTGATTACCAAAATGGGGCAGATTATGGCCGATAGGGGATTTCCACTAAAGGATCTGGAGCAGGAGATGAAGAACCTTGACCAGGAAAGAGCCGAGTCATCCATGCTTACTAGTTCATCTTCAGGCTCTGAAATGGCCGAAAGCCCTATTGACGCTTTAAAGCGTGTTGCAAAGGCCGACATCATCATGGACCTCGACTTCGAGGTGAAAAGGCAGGGACCCCAAAAGTACATCGTTTTCAACCTTAAAGGCCTTGATGCCTACACTGCCAAGCAGGTATCAGGCGTGGCAGGTGCCGGTAACCCATCTTCGGCTGCTTCACCCGAGCTACTCCTGGAGGAAGCTGTTCTCAGCCACATGGATAACTTTAATGCAGGTCTGATGCGGCATTTTGAGGATATGTTTGCCAATGGTCGAGAGGTGAAGGTTCAGATTAAGGTGTGGAGCAACTGGGGTGAAAACCTCGAATCAGAATTTGGTGACAACTCCGAGGAGCTTTCAACCATCATTGAGAACTGGTTTGCTGACAACTGCGTTCAGGGACGTTTCAGCCTTTCCGATGCTACCGAAAATTTCATGAAGTTTGAGCAGGTTCGCATTCCCATGATGCGTACCGACGACAAGGGCAGGGAGCGTGCGGTTGACACACGTTCGTTCGTAAGCGATTTGCGTAAGTATCTTAACGGAATGGGCATTCCCTCAAAGCTCTACCTGAGAGGACTAGGAGAGGCATGGTTAATCCTTGGTGAAAAGTAAAATGATATCAATCAGAAAATAATAAGGTGATGACTAGACGAATATTGATTCTTGTTGCTACCATCCTTGGATTTACCGCTGGGTTGGGTGCCCAAAATAGCCAGGGTAAAACCGACGACCTGGGTCGCATTGCCCTTGCCGCGATAGTTCCCGAGCAGGCCGAAGGCATTCCCCAGTCGGCCCGCCAGCTGCTGGTAAATAAGATGGAGCAAATAGCCGTGCAGAATGGACTGGGTGCATCGGCTGCCAACCCCCGTTTCTGCATTGTGCCCATGGTCAACGTGCTGAGTAAGGAGATAACCCCAACAGCACCGCCAATGCAGGCCGTAAACCTTGAGGTAACCTTCTACATTGTTGACGCTGCCAGCCAGAACATCTTCAGCCAGACCAGCATTCAGGTAAAGGGCGTTGGGCAGACGGAGGATAAGGCCTACATTCAAGCGCTGAAGGGAGTCAACGTAAAGGCAGGACAGTTCAAGGGTTTTGTTGAAAAGGGCAAGGAAAAGATAATAGAGTACTACAACTCGCAGTGCGACGTGGTGCTGAAAGGTGCCCAGGCCCTTGCTGGACAGAAGAAGTACGAAGAAGCCCTTTTTATCCTGCTCTCCGTTCCGGATGTTTGCATGGAGTGCTTCGACAAGAGCATGGATTTATCCGTAGAGATTTACAAGCAGTACGCCAATTACAAGTGCACGGAGTACATGGCTGGAGCTAAGGCTGCATGGGCCAACATGAACGTTGATAAGGCTGCCGAGTACCTGGGGAAAATTACCCCCGATATGGAATGCTACAGCGAAGCGGTAAAATTGGCTGATGAGATAACCCAGAAGCAGCTGGCCGACGGGGCTAATGTTTGGGATTTCAAGATGAAGCAGTACGACGACTCCATTGAGAAGGATAAGATGATGATACAGGCAGGCAAGGAAGTTGCACAGTCGTGGGCATACTGGGGTGCTGCTTCCTACTTCAACTGGGATTGGAACTGGCTTTACGTTAAAAAGTAATTTCACAACTAGCAAAAATTTTTTCTAACCATTATTTTAACTTAATCCGAAGTTTAACTTTAAATTGAAAGCTATGAAAATGAGAAGTATGATTATGGTTGCTGCTGCTTTTACCTTTGCAGCCGTTCTAACAAGTTGCGGTGGCTCCAAAAAGGCTGCAGATCCTTCTTTCGGGAAGGAAATTTCAGTTCCCTGCAATGATGACGAGTTCCATTCCGATGCCAAGTTTTTCCGTGGAACAGGTAATGGCATTAGCCAGGATTTAAGCACTGCCAAGAGCAAAGCAAGACTCGATGCCAACACCAACCTGGCCAGGAGTATCAACACTACCATTAAATCGGTTTCCGACAGGTATGTTAACGAGCGCCAATTTGGTGAGAATTCCGAGTTTGAGCAGAAGTTTGAGCAAATGTCGCGTGAGGTTGTAAACCAGCAGCTCAACAACGTTGAGGTAGCCTGCAGCAAAACCCTGCAGACAAAGGATGGCAAGTTTCAGGTTTTCACTGCCCTTCAGGTTTCCAAGGACGAGGTGCTGAACAACATCTCCAACCGGATTTCGAAGGACCAGAAGCTGCAGCTTGATTACGACAAGATGAAATTCGAGCAGATCTTTAACGAGGAGATGAACAAGCTCGAGAGCGAACGTCCTTAATTTTGATGACACAGGAATTCAGCAACCCCAATCAGGGGTTGCTGATTACTGTTTATGGTAAGTGCTTGAATTGTTATAATCTCCCATTTTCTAAGATGGGACAATTTAATTGGCTATGAAAAAAATTCTTTTGCTGACCGCTGCAATGGTTTTCCTGGCAGGATATTCTTTTTCTCAGGATAAGGTGTTGGATAAGAGCGGAAAAAAGCCCAAGTGGGTAAACGGCATTGAGAAGGATTATATCATTGTTGCTGGGAGTGGCCCCGATTTACAGGCTGCGCAACAAAATGCTCTCACCTCTATTAAGGAGAGCATTGTTACTTCCGTTGCACAAAATGTTAAATCTACCTCCACCATGCAGAAGGAGGAGGCTAACTACAACAACAATGTGAACATATTCCTCGAAAAATTCGCCTCCACAACAACTGCTCAGTCGGGCAAAGTGCCTTTTCTGCAGGGCATTTCGCTATCTAAGGTTGAGGACTTCTACTGGGAGAAACTCCAGCGTCCCGACAAAAGCATAATCTATACCTACCACATCAAGTACCCCTTCCCCGAGTTCGAGTTGATGAAGCTGGTAAGCGATTTTAAGATGCGCGACAACGAGCTGACCAGGCAGCTGGAAGACTTGCTTGCTCAGGTTGACCAGGTTGAATCGGTTGAGCAAATTGAAAAGAACATGGCCGAGCTGGCCAGCCTTAAGGAGTACTTCATGGATGGCCGGGTTGACCAGTGCAACCTGGGAATCACCAGGTACCGCTCCCTGCTAAACTCGATTGAGCTGGTTGAGCTGGAGAGCAGCCTGGGTGAGTTAAAATACTACCTAAGGCTCGGAGGGCGTTCGATTTCCACCACAAAAAAACCCGTTGTTAAATCGGAATGCGCACGGATTACCTCAATTGTTAACAACGTTGATAACGTAACCATTAAGTACGACTATGATAATTGTTACGAGGATCCGGAAAACAACATTCTGGTAAAGTATAGATTTGGAGTGGCCGACGTTCAAAAACCTTTCTACTTTGATGTGGCAGTCAACAAGGCTTCAATATTTGTAAGCGATCCCTTTAACTTCACAGCCATATCAAAAGATAGTAGTAATGTTGCTGGTGCTCTGCTCGATATGACGGTTCGGTCGAAGTACGACTCCCCCTTTACCATTGAAAAGGTTGTGATTGAATGGAAAGGGCTTCCTCCGGTTGTAATTGATAACATTGGACAGAGCTTTCAGGGGAAGGGCAACCATAACCTCAAACTAAAAGTAGAGCAACCCTTAAAGATTTCCGGAACCTCTTCGGCAGGTAAAACCCTTTCGTTAATATCAGGCTACATATACTACAGATCTAACAACACCGGTGAATCTAAAACATACAGGATTTACAACCACAGCTACACTACCGACTGGTAGAAAAAGGTAGTTGAAAGGTGGAATAAAAAAAGGCCTTTAAGGCCTTTTTTTATTCCTTGTATGACTCGAGCCGGAATGGGAGTTTTATGTGTTCGGATAGGTCTTTTCCGGCATCCTTGATGTCAATATCATCCTCGTTGTAGGCCCAAACAACGGAAACCTTATGCCCTAAAGCCGCAATTTTTTCAAATTTCTTAAAAACCTGGAAAAGCTGCTTTGAGCTGGGCGTATTGTAGTAAACCATCTTAAAGCGAACAACCGTTTCGGGATTGGGGTTTTGGGAGTATGCATCAAGCCAGTTGAGAATGGGTTCGTAGAACGCTTTTGGATCTTCGGGCAAAGAGTTTCCAGAGAATTCAAACCTACCCGCTTCCTTGTCGAGTACGATTGTTGGGTATTGGCTGGTGCCCTGTATTTTTATTGCTTCCATAAGCCCTCCTATTTTGAAATCCAATCCTATTGGAAGTTCATTTGATAATCAAATATATATGAAATTTGCACAAAGTTAGTAAAAACACCTTACTAAATTCAAAATCCCTTGTATTAATCCCCTTAAAATTTGATAATAGCTAAATAATCAGTATGTTAAAAATTATTACCTGAACGAAATCTAACAAAAATTCCCAGGGGTAGCTTGCGATTTGCCCTATCGGAAACAAATAGCTCGCCCATCTCGGAGTTGGGAATGCCGAAAATATCACCAATCAGGTTTTCTGCTATTAAAGGAGAGAAGCCCATGGAGTAAAGGTTAAGAACTAAAAAATTGTTGTTGGGCTCCATAATTTGCTTACATTGCTCAAGAAGGGGGCAAAGGTTCTCCTCGATTGTCCATTTTTCGCCATCGGGACCCCTGCCATAAGCTGGAGGATCGAGTATAATGCCGTTGTAGCGATTACCCCGTCGAACTTCTCGGTTAACAAATTTCAGGGCATCATCAACAATCCAACGGATATTATCCATTCCCGAAAGTAGCATGTTTTCCCGAGCCCATGAAACAACCTGCTTTACCGAGTCAACGTGAGTAACACTTGCTCCTGCTGCTCTGGCTGCCAGCGACGATGCCCCTGTGTAGGCAAAGAGGTTTAGCACCTTGGATTCAACCAAATCGAGCTGTTTAATGGTGCTGTAGATGTAGTTCCAGCTAACTGCCTGCTCAGGAAATATGCCTACATGCTTAAACGAGGTTAATCCCAACCGTAGGCGAAAAGCGAGGGAATTTTGGTTGAATGAAACCACCCACTGCTCTTTTGCATCGGGCTTTAAGCGCCATTCACCCCATTCATTTTCGGTCGGCTTAACCTTATGACTTTTAACAAAATACGCATTGGCAAGTTTGCTCCACTCCTCGTTTGACAAGTGCTTTCTCCATAATGCTTGTGGTTCGGGTCTGGCAACTACCTGCGTTCCCATTCTCTCCAACTTTTCGCCATCGCCACTGTCAATTAGCTCGTAGTCAGGCCAGCTTTCAGGAGTCAGAAGTTGAATCATATTTGCAATTTTTTAATTGTTGGGGGCACATGCTTTAGCCCAGCTAGAAGAAGAAACGGTATCGAAAGTACCTTTTTTTTCAGTTTGTATGCAGATTTTTAGGAAATTTCCTTGCTTCAACAAAATTCTAAAATTTTCCGGGACTCATCACCTTCATCTGGCACTCGTGACAATCAAAAACCAGGGGGTAGAGCGTAGCGTTATTACGGAGGAAGAGTTGGCCGGTAGGCGAGGCGTTCTGCCTGGATGGACAAAGCCCAAGTTCAAATTTGATGCAGTATCGGGAAACCATCAGCTCGTAGGCTGCCGTTGGGGAAGCGACTTCAACAGCCTCGGCTATGGAGGTTACACCATGAACCTTGAGGAAGTTTTGGCTGAGGGCATTTGAGATGTTACCCTTGTAGGTAACGGCTTGCTCGGGATATGGAACAGTAGGCTGAAACTTACCCCTGACGGGCCGGGTGTGCAGCTTTAACCTTTCGGAAACAAGGTTTTTGAGAAGCATTCGCCTTGCATCGTTTACTATGGAGATTGGGAGAAATTTTGGGGCTAAGTAGCCCTTCACCACCACTTCGTCAACTCTGAAAATGGTATCCCCCGATTTGGAAAGCTGATGGATGAGCATCTTCACTGCCATTGTCCTGTCTTTTGCCTCTTCAAAGCTATCGTCGAGGGTATATTCTGCCGTAGTACTATCGGCATCGGTGGCGCTAAACCTAAGCTTGCCATTGCTGTTGCTTACTGCAATGCGCACCCCAATCCATCTCCTGGCGCTTTTCCCGTTAAGTTGTTTCTCAAACTCGATGTCCGAATTTCGGTAAATGGTGTCGCCCTCGCAGAGCCCATTGGGGTAGCTTGCGGGGAAAATGCGGTTACCCGCAACCCTGTTTACCAGCGTACCGCTAAGCTGACCGGTGGGGGTGAAGTAGCACAAACCGTCACCCTGATGGACAGCCTCGTTGCCATTAATTTCAAAATAGTCAGGATTAACTCGTGCAACTCTGCCAATAGGTTTCCCCACCGATTTTTGGGTGTCGAATGAAGCCTGGTTTGCCGTTCGGCCGTTGATGAAATGTCGAGTGTAGCCCCTGTTAAAGGTTTTTTCAGGATCGGGCTCAAAACCATACTCGCACAGTCCTGAAGAAGCTCGCTTAAACTCAGGCCTACGGTTGATAATGGAGTTAAGTATAGCGCTGTAGTGGGCGGTGATGTTCTTAACGTAGGCAATATCCTTCAGGCGGCCCTCAATTTTGAAAGAGGTAACCCCGGCATCAACTAGCTGCTCGATGTGGCTTGTCAGATTCAAATCCTTTAGCGAGAGCAGGTGTTTATTCTTAACCAGAATGTTACCCTGCTCGTCAACCAGGTCGTATGCCGACCTGCATGGTTGAGCGCATTCACCACGATTTGCGCTTCGGCCGGTAATGTTCTGGCTCATGTAGCATTGCCCACTATAGGAAACACATAGTGCACCGTGAATAAACGCTTCTTTTTCCATGGTGGTTGAGCGGCAGAAGCTGCTTATTTCCGAGAGGGTAAGTTCCCGGGGCAAAACTACTCGCCGGAAACCGCAATGCTCCAGGAACTTTAGCTTAGCTGGGGTATTGGTGTGCATTTGGGTGCTTGCGTGAAGGGCAATGGGAGGAATGTTCATGGAAAGGATGGCTAGGTCCTGAATAATAATGGCATCAACGCCAACATGGTAGAGCTCATTTATTAGGCTTTGGACTTCCTCCAGCTCGTTGTCGAAAATAATTGTATTTACTGTTACGTAAACTCTGGCAAAGTACTGATGGGCAAATTCGGATAGTTTACCAATATCTTCAACTGGGTTGCCTGCTTTTTCGCGTGCTCCGAAACGGTTGGCTGCAATGTAAACAGCATCGGCGCCATGGGTAATGGCTGCCATTCCTGTTTTAAGGTCTTTTGCCGGAGATAGAAGTTCCAGTGAGGTCATATCCTGAAGTATTCTGCCAGCACCACAGCAACTCCATCCTCCGTGTTTGGCGGTGCAGTTCTATCGGCATGAAGTTTTACCTCTTCGCTGGCATTTCCCATTGCAACTCCTATTCCGACCAACCTGAGCATTTCCATGTCGTTCAGATTATCACCGAATGCAATTGCCTCCTCGGGTTTAAGGTTTAGGTAATCGAGAAGCATGGAGCAGGCTTTGGCCTTGCTTGATTGAGCTGGCGATACTTCCAGGTAGGTCTCCTTCGATCGGTAAAGAGCAATTTTTTTACTATCCTCCAATGAAATACTGCTCAAAAGCCTATCAATTTCAATGGGGTTACCCATTACCATAAGCTTATGTATGGGTTCCCCGGTGCCTGCCAGTTGTGAAATTATGCTGGGCATGCTTCCGGCTAATGCTGCCTTAACGCAGGTGTTGTTTTCCTCACGCTCTGTCCACTTATCATTTTTTGAAACAAACCAGCTGTTGTTGCTATACAACCCGAAATGCAGGTTGCTCTCCAGGGTATAGTTATAGATGGATAGCGAAACACTTGGATCAATGGACTCCGAGCAAATCTTTTTCTGGGTGGTATAGCCATTAACCATGTTTTCAAGTGTAAGCGCACCGTTGTAACAAATAATGGGAGTATTTAGATGGAGTTCATCGTAGAGAACCTGCATGGCCTTGGGCATTCTGGCCGATACCAGTATGAAGTGAACGCCGTAGGCAGCTGTAATTCCCCTGATGGTTTGAATGGTTGTTGCGGATAGCTGCCTGTGGCCATTCAGCAAGGTTCCGTCGATATCGGAAAACACAATTTTTGGTAAAGCAGGCTGAAGCATTGACCAAAGAAGTTATCTATTTATAAGTTGAGGAAAAAGCATGCAAAGGTAAAACAATTAGAGCAACATGGAAATGGCCTATATTTGGCTTGTTTTCAAGGCTGGAATCGTGCATTGGCAGTTGGATGTTTGCGAAAGAATTATATTTTGAAAAAAACAAGTGCAGGGTAAATTTGAATAATGGTAAAAAAGTTGAAGTAGCATCGCTATCGGCCTATCTTTGTAGGCCTAATTGCTGCAGGGTTGCAGCTATCTTTTGCCCTTAAAGAATTCTACCAAAATGTTCGAGCATTCGTTTGTAAGAATGTTGCCAACCACAAGGGTTTTAGGATGCAAAATTGAATACTCGTGGAGACTGTAGCCCCTTTTGGGATCAGAGGCGCCAAATACCAGCTTGCCAAGTTGAGCCCAAAACATTGCTCCGGCGCACATGGGACAGGGTTCAAGCGTAACGTAAAGAGTGCATTGGTCTAAATATTTGCCACCTAAGTAGCTTGTAGCGGCAGTAATGGCCTGCATTTCGGCATGGGCAGTCGGATCATTCAGGGTTTCGGTTAGGTTGTGTGAGCGGGAAATAATCCTGTTGTTGCACACAACAACCGCCCCAATGGGAACTTCGTTCAGCTCAAATGCCACTTTGGCTTCTTTAAGCGCTTCGTTCATAAAATACTCGGGGGAGTACAAGTTCATTGCCAAAGGATTTAGGGTTACTCGTCGACTTCAAAAATAGCAATTCTATGCGTATGGGTCATTTTTTATTTTTACATTCGCAGGTTAAAAAATATCAGTATGTTAAGAACACACACCTGTGGGGAGCTCAGAATTAGCGATGTTCAAAAGGTTGTTACTATTTGTGGTTGGGTGCAGCGAATCCGTAACCTGGGGGGAATGACTTTTATTGATGTTAGGGATAGGTATGGAATAACCCAGGTTGTTATTGACGAAACAAGCAGTAGCGATTTACACTCGGTGGTTGAACAGCTGGGAAGGGAGTTTGTTGTTCAGGTTAGCGGGGAGGTGGTTGAGCGGTCAAGCAAGAATCCAAAAAATCCTACCGGTGATGTTGAACTACGCGTGGGCAAA
>Ga0116191_1002570_pt1 | contig 13747 bp, 9 predicted proteins | sample AD_UKC111_MetaG_FD_89897 | JGI IMG/M metagenome (GOLD analysis project Ga0116191, IMG submission 89897) | Active sludge microbial communities of municipal wastewater-treating anaerobic digesters from Hong Kong - AD_UKC111_MetaG | ecosystem: Engineered > Bioreactor > Anaerobic > Digestate | place...
AATCTGGTAGATGTATCCTGTGATAAGGTCAAGGAGATAGATGTCGGCATTTCCGTTCCGATAGTCCTCCCATACTACGAGAGGACCGGATACATCAGGGTTTACTGCCTTGTATTTTCCATCGGTAAGTGGGTATTCCTCAAAAGTATCAAGGTTCATGGCGTAGATTGCTGACCCCCCATTCCGTTTATCCTCCCAGACGACGATCTTTCCACTAATCTTCGGGTTTGTCTGATCACTTGGATTATTCGTCAGTTGGTATTCTTTTCCGGTGGTAATGTCAAGGAGATAGATGTCGGCATTTCCGTTCCGCCAATCCTCCCATACGATGTAGGATCCAGAAATGGCAGGTTTTTTCTGCTCGGCAAGATCCTTGGTTACCGGCTGGGTGGTTCCTGAATTCAGATCTGCCATGTATATGTCAGGATTGCCAGATCTCCAGTCCTGCCATGCAATATATCGCCCCGAAACAACTGGCTGGTTCTGATTTGATGTGGAAGGTGATATTGGTGCTGCAGTGTCGGTCTCTAGGTCATATCCGTTGATATTGGTGACTTGGTTTGTGCCGGCGCTTGCCTGTTCATACACAACAATTCTCCCAGAGATATCTGGGTTTGTCTGGTGGAGTTTTCCAGGATATACTTGGTACACCGCACCTGATTGGATGTCATACAGTCCGATTCCAGATACTCCTGCATTCCACTCTTCAAATACCACCTTCCCATCGGAGACCTTTGGATTTATGTGATTTAAGTTTCCGAAGGTGATCTGCTTTTCACTTCCCCCACATGACGCTGAGGAGAGATCAAATCTACTTGTGTCTACCGTGACGGCATGTGAGATGGTATACTCGTCAGGATTTTCTGACATCGCAAGAATTGCGATACCGCTTGAAGCACTCACGGGAGAACTGAACGAAATGTTTCCCGCTTGAATCTCTTCTCCTGCTCCCCCCGAAGGAGTAAACACAACCTCCTGTGCAGTGACCCCACCACAGAGGAGAATAAGTAGAATAATTGGCACATATCTCCATATCATCATCATTACGCCTCCCATCCGCAGGTACGCCTGTTCGGTTTTCAGGTGTCACCTTCAATGATATATGTGCTAATCTGTACGCTTCGCCCTATTAAATACTATCATTTTCTAACTCGGCTTTGAAAAATCATCAGACAGGAGAATTGGACATAATTCGCGTAATAATGGATTACATCAATATATCAGATCCGATAAATCCTGAGCGCGCCGGATTTTTATATGTCGGTCATATTTACCTTTTGTGCGCGTGACATGATCACCTGATCAGGTCCTAGCCCTGATGATACCCTCATTATGCAAGAGGGCGAAATAGTTGAGGAACTCATCGTGGGTTATGGCAGTCTCACGTCAGACTATGGAATGAGGCGATGGTGCTGGGGTAAAGTATGAATCGGAGGATTGTTGTAGGGGTTTCAGGTGCATCTGGTATGATCTATGCAAGGAGGCTTTTGGATCATCTGGCAGGAAAAGCTGAAGTACATCTCATCATCACGCCGATTGCACGGGAGATTGCCCGTCATGAAGCGATAGAATTTGATGATACTGAACTTTTTTTCCATGCACCAGACAATCTTGCAGCCCCGGTTGCAAGTGGTTCATTTCTTCATCACGGAATGGTCATAGTCCCGTGCAGCATGAAAACCCTTTCAGCCGTTGCTCATGGGTTTACTCCAAACCTTCTGACCCGAGCTGCTGATGTGACTTTGAAAGAGCGGAGACCGTGTATACTTCTTCTTCGTGAAAATCCGCTCTCAAGGATTCATATCGAGAATATGCTCCGGGCTCATGATGCAGGAGCTTTGATTATGACCGCAAGTCCCCCCTTTTATCACCGACCCGATGATATTATTGGGCTTGTAGATGCGGTTGTTGCCCGGATACTGGATCATCTCAATATTTCTCATTCGATTGAAGGAAGATGGAGTGGATATACATGAGAACTTTTCTTGAACAGATGAGGGACCAGGGGCTTGTCATAGATATACATGATCCGGTCTCATCACGATTTGATGCACCGTCTCGTGCATTCAGGACAGATAGGTTGTTATTCTTTCATAATCTCGATGGCAGGAAGGCTGTGATGAATTTAGTTGCGAGTAGAAAGGCCCTTGCACTCGCTCTTGGCGTATCGGAACAGGAACTTGTCCCTCGCCTTGCCTCTTGCCGGTATGATGGTACAATAATTGATGGTGGCCCGCTCCAGCTGCAGTCGGTTGATCTGGATCTGATTCCTATCATGGAACATTACCCAGGAGAGGCGGGGCGATATATCAACTCTGGGGTTGTTTTTTCCAGGTACGGGGGGGTCGAGAATGCATCAGTTCACCGAATGCTGAAGATTGGGAAGAATAAATTAGTTGCTCGTCTTGTTGAAGGAAGACATACGCACACCTTGCATACACGTGCCCGTGCACATGGAGATCGCCTGCCGGTTGCGATCGCTATCGGGATGCATCCGCTTGTTCTGTTTGCCAGTTGTAGCAGGGTACCAGAGAGTATGGAACTCTCCTATGCTGCTGAACTCTTGGGAGGGGAGATGGTGGTCCATACCCTTCCAAACGGTGTCCGTGTTCCTGATGCCGAGATCATTCTTGAAGGGTATATTGGGGATGAGACGGCTGTTGAAGGGCCATATGTGGATATCACGAGAACCTTTGATCCTGAACGAATTCAGCCAGTAATTGAACTGACCGGGATGTATCTCAAACCTGATTTTATCTATCACGGCCTCGTGAATGGAGGAGATGAGCATAAATTGCTCATGGGAGCGCCATATGAGCCGTTGATCTATCGTGCTGTCGCCGGGGTCACCGGGGTGTGTGATGTGGTCCTTCCCAAGGGTGGATGTGGATACCTTCATGGCGTTGTCCAGATACAAAAGAGAACCGAAGGGGATGGGAAGAATGCTATCATGGCTGCGTTTGCTGCGCACACCTCCCTAAAGCATGTGGTCATTGTCGATACTGACATCAATCCAGCTGATCCGTCTGATGTTGAGTTTGCCATCGCTACCAGGGTGCGTGCCGATCGTGATGTGCTGATCATCCCGGGTGTTCGTGGTTCTTCCCTTGATCCTTCACGGATTGGAGATGGGTTGAATGTGAAGATGGGGATCGATGCGACCATGGAGCTTGGAAGAAAGGCTGAGTTTGTCAGAGCAGGGTGGAGTTGAGCGATGCATCTGACTGGAGAAGAAGAGGCGATCCTCAATGGAGAGGAGGGAGAGACAAGGCAGCAATTGATGGAGATCTTGGTTGGGGTTGGGAAGGTATTTGGTGCTGAGGAGATGGTGCCCATCCGAAGTGCCCAGGTTTCTGGGGCATCGTATAAGACCATTGGAGAATGGGGCCTTAAATGGCTTTCAAGTCTTGATGCACGGGCAGTGGTTCCAGCAGTACTCAACCCGGTTGGTATGGATCGGATCAGGTGGGAGGAGATGAACATTGATCCTGCATTTGCACAAAAACAGCTTGAGGTGATCGCCGCCTATGAACGGCTTGGCATCCGCCTTGAGTGCACCTGTACACCGTACTATCTGAATATTATTGAGTATGGAGATCATTTGGCGTGGTCAGAATCTTCGGCTGTTAGCTACGCAAATTCCGTCATTGGTGCAAGAACGAATCGCGAAGGTGGGCCGTCAGCCCTTGCAGCGGCTATCATTGGAAAAACCCCAAAATATGGATTTCACCTTATTGAAAATCGCAAACCAACGATGCATATCCATGTCGAAGGTGGACCTCACGAGAGCGATCCGGCGTGGTATGGAGCACTCGGGTTTCTTGCCGGCAAGATCTGCGGAGATAAGGTCCCCCTCTTTTCTGGAATTCGTCCAGGCAGGGATCAGCTCAAAAATCTTGGAGCTGCCATGGCTGCAACTGGTGCTGTTGCTCTGTACCATGTTCACGGTATCACGCCTGAGGCACGGATCTTTTCATACCCGACTGAAGGGCTTGAAGAGGTGATCATCAGTTCAGAAGAGGTGGAGTCCCTCTTTACCGAAGAGTGTGTGGATGCGGTTGCCCTGGGTTGTCCTCATTGTTCCCCGGATGAGCTTGTGCATGTTGCGGATCTGCTGGATGGGTGCATCGTAAAAAAACCGCTTTATATATTTGCAGCACGTGACATCATCGAACGTGAGGCTGATCTCGTCAGGAGGATTGAAAAGTCAGGGGCATGGGTATATGCTGATACGTGCATGGTTGTCTCACCAGCCCTTGAGCGGTATGAGCGGATCATGGTAAACAGTGGCAAGGCGCTTGCATATGTTCCGTCTATGTGCAGGGCAGGGGCGGTTATTGGCACCACAAGGGAATGCATCAAGGCTGCCTGTACTTCCTGATATGATCTCTAAAAGAGCCAGGATAGTTTTACGTAGTTGCATCCTGATACTGAGAGTCATCGATGCCTGACCCAGGGGAGTCATATTATGAGGTTCTGAATGTGAGGCGAGATGCCTCGCAAGAAGAGATTACGGCATCGTATAGGAAACTTGCCAAGATTCTTCATCCAGATGTGTGCGAAAACCCTGAGGCTGAGGAGTTGTTTAAGGCAATAAATGAGGCATATCAGGTCTTAAAAGATCCCAAAAAAAGGGAGGCATATGATCTCACCCTCCTGCAAGCAGAGACGTCTGAGTATGGACGGTATTATTCAGGAGAGACACGGTATCGGGATCCCCGTACCTGGTATTATGCGCATCTTCATCAGTCGTACCATCCCCCTCGCACTCCACCTGAACAGAAAAGGCAGACCAGTCGGCGCTCATCGCTCCCTCGGATTGTTCAGGTTTTTCTTTTTTATGCAACACTCTTTATGGCAATCGTAATTTTATTTCAGCTTATTTTTCTTCCCTGGATGAATGGAGTAGCGGCTGCAGAGGCCAGATCCTGGTTTGAAGAAGGGAATAGGTGGATGAGTGAGGCAGAGTATCAAAAAGCGATCGAGAGCTATCAGAGTGCGGTCATGCGGCTGCCTGGGTTTATGGAGGGTTGGAGGGCGAAGGGGCTGGCTGAACTTAGAAAAGCAGAAGAATTATCCATACGAGGAATGGGTGTTCAGTCTGAACCATATTATCGATCGGCAGTCCAATCATTTATGCGGGCGTACCCCTCTTTTTCAGATGATCCTCAGGTTCTTTCAGGAATAGGCAAGGCCCTTTATGCCCTCGGAAATGAGAAAGAATCAATTCCTTATCTGAAAGAATCACTCAGAATTCAACCAGGTGATCCTACTGTTTCGGTCATTCTTGATCAAGCAATGCGAAAGAGCAATAGCAAGGGAGGATAACGTTCCCAAGATGTATGGTCCCCCTTCTGAAACACTCTGAACACAGGTACATACAGTGAGCATGACTGATATATCACCGAGGATGCAGGCCTATTATGATCAGCTCAGTGCTGGCCTTACACAGGCAATGGTGGTTGCACAAGCAGCACGAAAGATGGGCTTTGATCCAGAGACCTTTGTTGAGATCCCAATTGCAAGTGATCTTGCAGATCGGGTTGAGGCACAAGTAGGCATTGCAGGGGTAGCTCAGATGATCCGTGAACTTGAAGCGGTCATGTCACGTGAGGAGGCTTCGCTTCATATTGGTGATTACTTTGCTCAGAAAAAATTTGGGGAGACGACAAAGGAAGAGATTCTTGATCATGCCATAAGGACAGCCATGGCACTGTTGACTGAAGGGGTTGTTTCTGCACCGATTGAAGGGATTGCTAAGGTTGCCATCAAGAAGAATGATGATGGCTCTGAATATCTTTCCATATATTATGCAGGCCCGATCAGAAGTGCTGGAGGAACGGCACAAGCCCTTTCGGTCCTCGTCGGCGATTATGTCAGGAGAATCTTGGGCATGTCCCGGTATATCCCGAGGGAAGAAGAGATAGAGCGGTATATCGAGGAGATCAGGCAGTATAACTCGATCATGAGCCTGCAGTACCTCCCCTCAGATGAAGAGATCCGGCTTATTATCAGTAACTGTCCGGTCTGCATTGACGGTGAACCGACTGAGAAGGAGGAGGTGTCAGGCCATAGGAATCTGGAACGGGTTGAGACCAACACGGTCAGGGGAGGGATGGCACTCGTAATCGCCGAGGGTCTGGCACTTAAGGCACCTAAAGTCCTCAAAAATGTAAGAAAGATGAAGATGGATGGATGGGATTGGCTTGAGGAGTTGATCCATCATACGTCGGGCGGCTCATCATCTGAAGAGAAAGATGTAGGTATCCATCCGAAGGATAAGTATCTTCGTGATTTAATTGGTGGCCGCCCCGTGTTTTCTTATCCGATGCGTCAGGGAGGATTTCGGCTTGTGTATGGCCGATCCCGCAATACTGGTCTTGCAGCGGCGGGGCTGAACCCGGCAACCCTTCATATTCTTGGCGATTTCCTTGCCATCGGAACCCAGATGAAGATCGAGCGTCCTGGAAAAGCAGCAGGAATCTCACCGGTTGACAGCATTCAAGGTCCTACAGTTCGGCTCATCAATGGAGATGTGGTCAGAATTCATGATGCAAAACGAGCCCGGGAACTTGCACATCAGGTCAGTTACATCATCGATGTAGGTGAGATTCTTATCAGCTATGGCGAATTTATGGAGAATAATCATGTGCTCGTCCCCTCTGCATACTGTGAGTCCTGGTGGAGGCTAGAAGGGGGAAGCATACGGCCATCGAATGAGGAAGAGGCAATCGCACAATGTGAATCTGGATTGTATCTCCATCCAGATTACCTGTATCTCTGGGATGATCTTTCTGTTCATGAGATTGAGGCGCTTGCACGGTACATTCACACGGAAGGTGTGATCAAGGATACGACTCTGTGTCTCCCTCTCGATCCGGTGATAAAAGAGTTTTTGGAACGGATACTCTGTGAGCACCAGATCAGGGAAGGGATGATCCGGATATCTCCCTATATGATTTTGCTCCGATGTCTTGGGCTTAGTCAGTCTCTTGCATTGTCTGGGAAATGGGAAGGAATTCTTCCTGAAAAACCCCTCGATCTTGTGCAACACCTTTCTGGTATGAAGATGCGGTCAAAGGCTGGGACCAGGATTGGGGGAAGAATGGGCCGGCCAGGGAAGTCAAAGCCACGAGAGATGAAGCCGGCTCCCCATGTTCTCTTTCCGGTCGGGGAGGCAGGAGGATCACGCCGATCTGTGCAGGAAGCCTCAAAATTCACGTACCAAGCAAATACCGAGGGGGGTACGGTGCAGCTTGAGATGGGTGTTCGAAGGTGCCCAACCTGTAGGACGGAGACATTCCTGAACCGATGCTCATGTGGTTCTCATACCGAGCCCGTGCTTTCATGTTCACGCTGTGGTATTGAGGTGCAGGGGCAGGCCTGTCCTCAGTGTGGAATGGAGCCGGTATCAGTTCGGCAGTATACCGTCAACATCAAGCAGATGCTTCAACAGGCACTTGCTGATATTGGAATGCGGGATCGGGACGTGGGACTTGTCAAGGGTGTCAAAGGATTGGTGTCCAGGAATAAACCTGTTGAACCGATTGAAAAGGGGATTATCAGAGCAGTAAACAATCTGTATGTCTTTAAGGATGGAACGGTCAGGTTTGATATCATCGATATGCCACTGACCCATTTCAGGCCACGAGAGGTGGGTGTTTCGGTAGAGCGACTCCGTGAGCTGGGGTATGTGCAGGATATATATGGCGTCCCTTTGCAGAATCCTGATCAGATTCTCGAGCTTTTTGCTCAGGATATCCTTGTTCCAGAGGGGTGTGGGGATTATCTCTTCTCGTGCACGAAGTTTCTTGATACCCTGCTTGAGAAGGTCTACGGTCTTGCTCCTTTTTACAACCTTGAACACCGCAGCGACCTTGTCGGTCATTTGGTCATCGGTCTTGCCCCTCATACGAGTGCTGGTGTCCTTGCGAGGATTATCGGGTTTTCCAAAGCAAATGTGGGATATGGTCATCCATTCTTTCATGCAGCAAAGAGGCGGAACTGCTTTGATGGCGATACCGTGATCGAGGTATATGAGGAGGGGATGGTCAAACAGGTCCCCATCAAGCGGTTCATCCTTGAACATCTCGATCTCTCCCAGGCAGGTGTGGATGATATCGGGACATACTATGCAGATCCGGTACGGGTAGCCTATGTGAGGAGCGTTGACTCAGCCGGTACTTGCCATCTTCGCAAAGTAACCTCGGTATCTGTACACAAGGCTCCTGCAAACCTTATTCAGTTTGTAACCGCGAGGGGAAGGACGCTTTGTGTTACTCCAGATCATGCGATGCTGGTCTGGGATGTTGCATATCTGCGAAAAATCCGAGCGCTTGAGATGCAGATCGGGGATGCAGTGCCGATCTTTGATGGAGGGGTCGTCCAGAGTGATCGGATTGTGAGTATTGATTATCTCCCCTGTAAGGAGGAGCGGGTTTATTGCCTTACCGTAGACCAGGATCACAATCTGCTTGCAAATGGGATCTTTACCGGCCAGTGTGATGGGGATGAGGACTGTGTCATGCTCCTTCTTGATGGTCTTATAAATTTCTCCCGGTCATTTCTCCCGGTTACGAGGGGGGGGTCAATGGATGCCCCGCTTGTTCTTACCAGTCGGATTGATCCGACGGAGATTGACAAAGAGAGTCATAACCTTGATGTCTGTCCAACCTATCCGATTGAGGTGTATGAGACCGCTCTTCGGTACGGGAATCCAAAAGAAGTCGAAAATCTCGTCGACAGGGTAGAACGGCGGCTGAACACTCCAGCCCAGATCGAGGGTTTCTTCTTTACTCATGATACGTCTGATATTTCTGCAGGTCCGATCGAGACGATGTATACCCAGCTTGAGTCCATGCTGGACAAACTTGACTGTGAACTCTCACTTGCAAAACGGATTCGTGCCGTAGATGAGCATGATGTCGCTGAGCGGGTTCTTCAAACTCACTTTATCCGTGATCTGCAGGGTAACCTTTCTGCCTTTGCAAAGCAGAAATTTCGATGCACGAAATGCAATGCGAGTTATCGCCGAATGCCTCTTGCAGGCAAATGTCGATGTGGAGGGAATATTATCCCAACAGTCCATGAAGGGTCGGTGAAAAAGTATCTCCAGATGTCACGGAAGATCTGCGAAGAATATAATATCTCTGAGTATACTCGGCAGCGGATCGAGGTCATTGACATGAATATTGAATCAACCTTTGGGGAAGAGAAAGTAGAGCAGATGGGTCTTGCAGATTTCATGTAAATCAACCTGACTCAAAGCGATAATTCTCTTTTGGTATTTTCATTACAAACCGAGCTCCTTTCCCGTACTCTCCTGTTTCTCTGATCGAAATGCCGGTGATCGATAATATCTCCCTGACGAGGATAAGTCCAATACCTGCTTTTCCCTCAAGGTTAAGTGAGAAGATCTGGTCCTTATACTCGGGTAAAATCCCAACTCCATCATCTTCGTATATGAGGAGTAGGTCATCGCCATCCTGTTCTGTTCTGATTGCAATGGTTGTGACGTGTTCGCCATGGATCAGGGAGTTTTCGACAAGGTGATGGAATACTTTTTCCAGGAATGGATCGGCATAGATGAGGAGGTCTTTTGCAGCCAGTTCTTTGGTGATTCCCCGCATACTCACGTGTGAGATTGCATAGATGAACACTTCTTCAACATTCTGCCAAATTGCAGGTTTAAGTCCTAAATCCTGATAATTTTTCATAAAAATGATGAGGCGATCAAGTGCTTGTATTGCATTTGTGCTCCGCTCAAGGTATTTTTCCCCCTCATTATTTCTCATGGCCTCTCGTGCAAAGTCAAGATATCCCCGCAGGATGAAGAGCTGGTTATTCATGGTAGTTCTCGTGAGATAATTGAAGAGATTTAGTTTTTCCGTGGCTTTTTGAATGGCAGTCTCACTCTTGAGCCGTTCAGTAATGTCTCTGACTGCGATAACAATCCAGGGTATATTTTTCCATTCAAAAAATCTGCCAATTATTTCCACTGGAAATTGTACGCCTGATCGTTTCAGGTGGTACCGGAGCGGTATGGAAAAGGTACCCATAGGTGATTTGGAGATTAATTCACTTGTTTTGTCTGGTTCTGCAGATAGTTTCGTAATGTCCATCCCAATGAGTTCCTGTTTTGTATACCCATACATCTCTGCCGCATGGAGGTTTGCCTCAAGAATCTTTCCGGTTTTTTGGTCAATAAGGAATATGGCCTCTTTTCCGAGTTCAAAGAGGTTGTAATATTTTTCATGACTTTCCTGAAGTTTTTCTTGTGCCAATTTTTGTTCAGAGATATCAAAGGCAAGCCCAATGATCCACCGTACTTCCCCCTTTTCATCAATGATGGGGACCTTCCGTGTGCTCACGGGAATTAATCGCCCTGATGCATCTGGGATGGTCTCTTCAGAGATGAAGAGCGGTTTTTTGGTGTCACATACCGTCATGTCATACTCGGTGTATTGTATTGCAAAGTCATGCGGGAAAATGTCAAAGTCTGTTTTTCCTTTTATCTGCTCTCGTGGAAGGCCTACCGTATCACAGAGCATCTGGTTGACGTACTGGTATACTCCCTCCCTGTCTTTTAAGAATGCATAGCCGGGAAGTGCGTCAAGCAGGGTGTTCATCATCTGTTCAGTCTTTCTTTTGTTGAGCATGAGCGAGAGAAGCGTAATGAGTGCAGATGAGAGGATGATAATGACCAGGACGGCAGTCATGATAAATCCATAATATTCTTCGAGGATTGCAGGTGGTTTATTAATGAGGATACTTCCCGGAGGAATGCGTTCATCAGGTACGCCAAATCGTTTCAGTACAGCATAGTCAAAGATATACTGGGTTGCGTCAGTTCCTACAAGTGCGATATCTTTAGCATTCTTGCCAGAAAGGATCTCTTTTGCCATCTGACCGGCAATGTATCCCTGACGGTACCCCGAGAGGATGCTTCCGCCCACCGTGCCTTTCCCGGTGTTAAAGTCATACATGTTGAATACAGGAACGGGGCTTTGCCGTGCAACCTCCTCGGCAAAATGACCAATGTCTACCGTCTCCCCGGTCCAATCGACGACCCATGAGCCTATGAGAACTACTGTTCCTGGCGTTAGATTGCGTACTTCTGCATATACTTCTGACGTGGTTACATTCCCGATGAAGGAAAAGCGTGCCCGGTCCTCGTACGTGTGGCTTGCGTTTTGGATCAGTGCTGCAATACCTTTTCCGGATTCGGTATATTCGCAGAGCACGAGGATATGATTTGTATCAGGAAAGAGGCGAAATATACTTTCTATGGTCTTATCTGGGTTAATTGCCTCAAGTACCCCTGTTGTGTTGGGATAGCGATCTGGTCGTATCTCATCAAATCCATTAAGCGCGGTAAAGACGATTGGAGCAGATGCGAAGAGATCGGTTCGATGTTTGATGGCAAAGATGAGTGCTGCATCATCGCTTGTGATGAGAACGTCCACCGAATGATTATGGTATCGGTACCTTAGCAGTTCTTCCATGAGCCTGAGGTTCTCTTCATGTGGGAAATTTTTCCAGTTTAGGTATTCAATCGCGACTGATGTGTTTGCAGGCAGTGGTCCCAGACCGGCGAGGATCCCTTCTGATATATTGGCCGCCCATGTGAGGGCCGGGTGGTAGGAATGGAGGACGAGGATGAATTGTTCTTTGTCTTGGGCTGTTGCAGTACTTACCGCTCCAATAAGGAGAAAGATCATACTCATTGCACCTAAAATGAAAAGGATCACGAAGAGTTTTTCGTGCTGGCTCATGCTCGTGATGCTATGTTGTCAAGGGGATATAAGTACTGTTCGATAGAATGGTCAGTGCACCCCATCATCATGGGTAGCAGAAATAACGGTCATGATCGGTGGAGAATATACAAATAGGTAATGCACCAAATTATAGTGTGTCAGCTTGGTGTGGATATACTTCCATACCATCTCTTCTTCTTCCGTGCGGGGATAGCCAAGTGGCCAAAGGCGAACGCCTCAAGAGCGTTTCTCGTAGGAGTTCAGGGGTTCAACTCCCTTTCCCCGCATGTACCTGCTGATTGTCGTTTTTCACAGGATTCACGCTCCTGATATGTTATGCTCTATGTGGCGTTCCGGGACTGGTGACAGGGTTGATGGATTCTGAAGTTACACAGATTCTTGTTTTTTTTTAAAGTTATGCAACTGGGAATCCTATCTCGGAGAGTGACCCAGATCTCATCTGTTCATTCCATAATCGGAAAGACCTCGTTGACCTTGGTAAATAATGGAAGACCTGACAGATGCCCCGGGTGTCTAGGTGGATCTGCACAGCGAGGATGCAACAGTAATTCCTGAAAAATCGAATAAAAATGGGATTTTGGTGAGGTACTCTGAAGGATGAGAGTCTGTTTCTTCTTCATAGTCGTAATGCATGCAATAAAAATAGATATGGATGTTCTGCATCTGCAATGCCACACTTTTTATCGGGAGGATTATTACCTCTGCTCTTCAAATATACCTACCGGCATGATTACTATTGATCAGGTTGAACCAGCCATACGCAATCTGCCGGAAGATCTGCAGATGCAGGCTCTTGAATATATTGAGAGCCTCTGCAACAAGGGCCGGAATCAGAAGAGACGCTTTTCATTGGACTGGATTGGCGAACTTGAAGATGAAGAGCCGACGCTTTCAACGGTGGATATTCAGCATAAAATCCATACTCTGAAGGTTTAATGTATCTTCTTGATACGAACGTTTTCCTGGAACTTCTTCTGCACCGCGAACATACAGAAGCGGTCATCAGGCTTCTTCAATCATGTACGCAACCCTTTTATATCAGTGACTTCTCCTTCCATTCAATAGGACTGCATTTATTCAACAAAAATAAAAAAGAACTCTTCCTTCGGTTTGCAGAGGATATGTTCAGACCTGAGGGAATTCAGGTAATCTCCCTGGATCCACAGCACCTGCCATACCTGGTTACTGCTTCATCAATATACAGACTTGATTTCGATGATGCATACCAGTATGCAATCTCCAAAAGCAGGGAATTGATCCTCGTATCATATGACAGGGATTTTAACAAAACACCTGAAAAGCGGATGACTCCGGAAGAAATCATCGGGTAAATAATCATATGGTATCGCACTAAGGAATGACAATCTGTTCCTCACCAACATTCCACACTTGTAGGTCACACCAAAAATCTTCGCACTTTTAACTCTAAAATGTCAAGTTAGAAAAACGCTTATTTAGAATTATATCGATCGATCTTTATATAATAAAGTAAAATATATTAGCTGTGTTCAATCACGTTCAAATTAAGAGATTGAAAAGCTCAAAACGGCGATAGAAACCCATATTGCCGTAATTGTACAGTTGTTTGAGATAGCGTCCCTTCGTAATTGTTTTTCGACAAGAACCCACAACAGATGGAAACTCGCTTTAGAGTATGTAAAAGGCCTTATAGTTACCCCGACACGTCGCCATTTAACAGCCATTTCTGACAATTGCAGTATGGCAAATAATCAATCTTTCAGCCATTTTCTCTCTCAATCACCTTGGGATCATCGAAGACTCATTGATTGGATCATCACCAATGGGTGGCGGCTTGTTGGAAAGAATGGTGCATTAGTGAGTGATGAGTGTGCCAATCCAAAGGCATGAGAATGGTCAGTTGGTGTAAGTCGACAATATTGTGGAAACTTAGGTAAGGTTGAGAACTGTCAGGTTGGTGTCTTCATGGCCTATGTCAAGAACGGAATCCG
>Ga0116191_1002579_pt1 | contig 13729 bp, 9 predicted proteins | sample AD_UKC111_MetaG_FD_89897 | JGI IMG/M metagenome (GOLD analysis project Ga0116191, IMG submission 89897) | Active sludge microbial communities of municipal wastewater-treating anaerobic digesters from Hong Kong - AD_UKC111_MetaG | ecosystem: Engineered > Bioreactor > Anaerobic > Digestate | place...
ACAGAGCGCTGAACATAGTTATCATCCGTGATACGTGCTAGTTTATGGAATATCAACGGATGATGGGCTACAATGAGATTGCAACCCAGAGCCACAGCTTCATCAACAATTTTTTCGTTGACGTCAAGACACAATAAAGCCCCTGATACTTCCGTCTCTGTCAGTCCAACTTGCAAGCCGGCATTATCAAAGTCTTCTTGCAAGGGCAGAGGCGCGAATTGTTCAAGGGCATTAACCACTTCTATTATTTTCACGCTATAAAAGCCTTTATTTTAACACACAATGCATCATGCACTGCGCATAATCGGTACAAAGGTAGTGGTTTTTAATGACATACGACAGCCGAGCCGTAAGAGTTTAACGATTTTTATTATTTACCAATCGTTCAAATTTGATTCTGCCTCCACTTTCTTCTCGATATTGTCTGGTAATGACGGGAAGAAGTCGATGCCTGTGATGCGTTCCACCTGATCAACGGTATTCACATAATCACCCTTCGGACGATTTCCGTCAATATTCTTATAGATAAATCCAATGGCCTTGGGTGTACCATTCATACAAAGCACGACCTTGAAAAAGGCCTCCGGTACCACCACCTTGTCTGAGCCGATGGTTTTGTGTTTGCCTTTATACAATATAGGACCACAGACAATATAAATGTCTCCATAATCTTTTGCCCAACGACGACACTGGTTTTCCATTTCGTTCCAGTCGCCGATATTCAGTCCATGGTCCTGCGGACACATATTGGTAAAAAGGAAAGACTGCTCTTGTGCCAATTCGCTCCACTTGTTATCGCCCGACGGACACATGTGCCCACGGTCGTAACCAGACCGGGCATAATCCCAATCCACCGCACGAGGTTCTGGAACCTCTTCATCTTCATGAAACTTAATTCCTGCACGTTTATAGGAGCCAGTGGTATGATTGGCAGTAAGATGCCATGCCACCCAGTTAGGTATTTTCAAATCCTTATTGTAAGATGCCGTGTAACCTTCACGCTGAAGAATCTGTTCGGCCTTACCTGTTAATTTTGCAGGAATCTCAATGCCGTCAGCTCCAACCTTCTCAGCATCCAGCGTCTTTCCTGAAGCAGATTCATTTTTTGAAGAACCCTCATCACTAGTCGTCACCTGTCTTTCAGCAAAACCACCCATTAACTGACGATGTCCGGAAGACAATTTGCAGCCTGTCAACGCCATGACTGCGCTCAAAATCCAAAGAGAAATATTCATACTTTTCATATTGTTGGCAAAGATAATGCAAAAATATGAAAACAGGGAAAATATTGTTGATTTGTTTTTCACCAACTAAATATAGAGAAACTCTGAAGTCATAGATAAGATATATGTTGGATAAAAACAGAATCGGGCTGAAACCATTACTGATTTCAGCCCGAAACTTGTTATTTAACTCAATATTAAACCGGAAGAGTTACACGGCCAACATTGTACATTTTCAAAACGTTTACACAATACTTGTTAAACTTCTTACTATCTACAATCTTTTTTACCATTCTTCTCATAATCTTTCTACCTTTCTCTATTTATTAATGTTATCCAATAAGTTGAATGCCTCTTCACATCCGTTATCCTGAACTTTTTACCTATTATTGATTTGGAGCATTGCTCGTTTTTACTGGTGCAAAGATAATGCCTTATCACAAACAAAGCAAGACTATTGAGCCAGAAAATGAATAAAATCCCGATATTTTTGACATAAATCAAAGCGATTGATTTACATCAATATGTTGTACAGCATCTTTTATTTGACCGTATTCATCAAACGAATAATGACGTGCCACCCACAATGTAATGACAACAGAAATCATTGATACACAGAATGTTGCAATCATAATTAGGATTTGATATTCCACTGCTGCGAGCACGCTGGCACCGCTCAAAAGCATACTCCACATCACTAAAGGTGACAATCCGACAACAATTACTGACATATTGGCAATGTTTTGAATCGAAACCTTTTCCAAAGCTCTACGTACGAAATAGGCGACGGCTTCACTATGTGTGGCACCATTGCCCAAAAGATAATAATATAATTGGTTATGATACTTCAAACCCATATAGTAAACTGACAGCGCTTTGTAATTCACTTCCATCATATTGCCTATCAACAAACTTACAACAGGTATGAAATAGCGTGCATCAAATGGATTTTTCAGTCCCGTCACAAACAGGAGGAAGAAGATACCAACCACCACTGCAGAAACCAATATGCCTGAACATACGGGTACGAAGAACCTGCTCAACTTGAGTTTTGCCTTAATAATCGTGGTAAACGAAGCCAAAACGACGAGCAGAATCATCCACAGGAGATTGATGAACGTGTTATTCCATTCGAAAACATATTTCAGGAAAAAGCCTGTGACACACAAATAAACAATCATTTTGGTTATTCCCATCAATGCTTTAGGCAATATCTTCAACCGATACCTATACATGATAAACAAGGGCACAACCAATAGGAGTAAACCCAAACAAAGTCCTAATATTGATAATTCCATTATATTTCCGTTTTTAAAATGAGTCGTTTATCGCACACATTGTCCTGTCCTGTCACAATCAGTGCAGAACCCTGTTGGGAGATTTTGCGCAGCAGTTGGCATTCTTCCATCGTCATGGGTTCATCCACAAGCACAATCGGCTTAGGGCAGAAATAGAAGACTGAAAGTATAATCAGTCTCTGCACTTCCATTGTAACGTCTGAACAATTCTTATCGTATAGGGACGCATCTAGCCCCAATTCGCCCCAAAATGTCATAAGCTGTTCCTTTGAGCATCGTTTTTTGTTCGATTTTAATGAAGACAAGTCTTCTATCAAATCGGATATATTCGCATAAGGAAGTAATAGGTTCTGCGGCAAATATGCCATCATCGTCCTAAATGTTTCGGCGGAATCCACTGTCAGCAGTTCTCCATCCACTGTGATATAGCCGCTATCGATGGGCAGCATACCCATGATGGCAAGCAGAAGAGAAGTCTTACCACAGCCCTTTTCCCCTGTTACATTTATGATTTCGCCCTCTTTCACGACAAAAGACTGATTGCAGAACAACTGCTTTCCGCCTCTTGACATGCAGACATCTTTTATTTCGAGCATTTCGTTCAATCCATATAGTTTTTGCAAAAATACAAATAAAATTCTAAAATTGTAATTTTGTCAGGTGATTTATGAACTAAAAGCATTATCTTTGTCACTAAAAATAAAAGATATCATGGATATATCCCATCATAATGATTTTTTTTTACCCGCAGAATGGTTTCCACAGAGCGGAATCCAGTTGACTTGGCCTCATGCCGGCACAGACTGGTTGCCCTATCTTGATGACATCACCAAAACATTCTGCGAACTGGCTCGTACGATAGCGACCTACGAGAAAGTGCTGATCGTGGCACCAGATATAGACCTTGTAAAAAAGGCATTGGGCGATGAAATACCGTCCCAACTCCAGCATCGTCTACGTTATTGCCAGTGTGATACCGATGATACATGGGCTAGAGATCACGGTGCCATCACGCTGATTTCTGATAAAGGAGAGAAAATGCTGCTCGATTTTCAATTCAATGGTTGGGGAAAGAAGTTCCCGGCACAGCAAGACAATGCGATAAGCAGAAAACTCTTCGACGGAGGCTTTTTCATTGGTGAGATGGAAAATCATGAAGATTTCGTGCTGGAAGGGGGTTCGATAGAAAGCGACGGCAAGGGAACCGTGTTCACCACCAGCCAATGTCTCTTAGCCCCAAACAGAAACCAACCTCTCACTCAATCGGATATAGAGAGGAAACTGAAAGAAACACTGAGGGCGGAACGCATTGTTTGGCTCGACTATGGCAATCTGAGAGGCGACGATACCGACGGACATATCGACACAATCGTACGCACGGCTCCGGATAACACCTTATTATATATGGGGTGCGATAACCATGACGATGAGCAGTATGAAGATTTCCTGATGCTGGAAAAGCAATTGCGCGGATTGCGTACCACGGCAGGCGCCCCCTATGCCCTCATGCGGTTGCCCATGCCTGATGCCATCTATGATGACGGATATCGTCTTCCTGCCACTTATGCCAACTTCGTGATATTAAACGATGCTGTGATTTGCCCCACTTATCATCAACCGAAACATGATGAAGCGGCAATTGATACCATTCGCAAGGCCTTCCCAGGCAGAGAAGTCATCGGAATAGATGCCCTTACTGTGATACGTCAGCACGGTTCACTGCATTGTTTAACGATGCAATATCCTTTGGGTACGATTAAATAACCAGATAATATATAAAACAGAAAACTCTATGAAAGAAATCAAAATAGGAATCTTGCAGCAGCACAACACCGCTGACGCAAAGGACAATATGATGAGACTTGCAGAAGGCATTACCGACCTTGCACATCGAGGTGCCGAACTCATCGTCTTGCAGGAACTGCACAACTCGCTTTACTTCTGTCAAGTGGAGGATGTGGATAATTTCGATTTGGCTGAGCCGATACCAGGTCCGTCGACAGGTTTCTATGGAGAACTGGCAAAACAGTTGAATGTGGTCATCGTCACGTCTTTGTTTGAAAAACGAGCACCAGGACTTTACCACAACACGGCCGTTGTGATAGAGCGCGACGGGACCATTGCCGGCAAATACCGCAAGATGCACATCCCCGACGACCCCGCCTATTATGAAAAATTCTATTTCACGCCTGGCGACTTGGGATTTCATCCCATCGACACGAGTGTAGGCCGGCTAGGTGTACTCGTATGCTGGGACCAGTGGTATCCTGAGGCAGCCCGACTGATGGCACTTCAAGGTGCGGAACTGTTGATATATCCTACTGCCATCGGCTATGCCGACAACGACACGCCGGAGGAACAACAACGGCAACGTGAGGCCTGGACCACAGTTCAGCGCGGACACGCCGTTGCCAACGGCATACCAGTGGTTACCGTCAATCGCGTGGGATTTGAGCCCGACCCATCAGGACAAACGGGTGGTATCCAGTTTTGGGGCAGCAGTTTTGTTGCAGGCCCGCAAGGTGAACTGCATTACCGCGCGTCTGACAATGAAGAGGAAAGCATTATTGTGAACATCGACCTCGACCACAGTGAACAAGTACGACGTTGGTGGCCGTTCCTCCGTGACCGTCGTATCGATGAATACGATGGTATTACAAAAAGACTTTTAATTAATTGAGAATGGAGAATTAATAATTGAGAATTGAAAATTGAAAATTGGGAATGGAGAATTATGATATGCTTTTTGTGAAAAACATTGTATCACAAGAGTAATCATAATTCTCCATTCCCAATTTTCAATTCTCAATTATTCTACTCGTAGTGGCTATCCAGATACACCACGTGTGTCACCAGATATTCCTCCATTCCGTGTTTGCCATCGGCACCGCCGATACCACTCTTCTTCATTCCGGCATGGAAGCCCTGCAATGCTTCGAAGTGCTCACGGTTGATGTAAGTCTCACCGAATTCCAGTTCGCGGCAAACCTTTGTAGCTGTGTCGATATCCTTTGTGAATACGGATGAAGCCAGACCATATTCGATGTCGTTTGCCCAAGCAATCACTTGGTCGATATCATCAAACTCTACCAATGGCAATACCGGACCGAAGGTTTCTTCATGAATGATGTCGAAATCTTGCTTGCAATCATCCAATATCGTGGCAGCATAGAAGTAGCCTTTCTCTCCCACTCTGTGACCACCGCAAAGCAGTTTGGCTCCTTGTTTGATTGCTCTTTCCACTTTTTCAGTCACACTGTCGAGCGCACGCTTCTCTACCAACGGGCCCATATCCACTGACTCGTCAACACATGGATCGCCGACCTTCACTGCCTGCATCTTCTTGAGCAGGATGTCTGTGAACTCTTTCTTGATATCTTTATGAACGTACACGCGCTCAGCATTGTTGCAAATCTGGCCATTGTTTCCAATACGGGAATCAACAATCCATTGGGCAGCAGTTTCCAAGTCAGCATCCGGGAATACGATTGCAGGTGCCTTGCCACCAAGTTCCAACGAAACCTTTGTGATATTGTCGGCAGCAGCCTTCATAATGCTCTGTCCAGCGCTCACACTACCCGTAACGCTCACGATACCAATCTTCGGACTGGCAGCCAAAGCATTACCGACAACGGAACCCTTACCTGTGACCACATTGAACACACCTGCTGGCAGACCACTCTCGTCAACAACTTTGGCAAACTCAGTACAATTCTCTGGTGTCAGTTGTGACGGTTTCAACACGATTGTGCATCCTGTGATGAGCGCAGCACCGGCCTTGCGGGCTATGAGGAAGAACGGGAAATTCCAAGGTAAGATACCAGCCACAACGCCGATAGGCTCCTTGAAGAGCATGATGGTCTCTCCGCGACGGTCGCTCTGAATGATTTCGCCCTCGATGCGGCGTGCCCATCCTGCCATATAATCAAAATACTCGGCAGTCACGCCAACCTCTACAGTTGCCCACGAACGTGTCTTTCCCTGTTCACGCATAATGATATCCACGAATTCGTCTTGACGTTTGCGGATACCGTCTGCCATCTTTTTCAGATAAGCGGCACGCTCAATGGCGGGAGTTTTAGCCCAAGACTTCTGCACAGCCTTAGCTGCATCCAGAGCTTCATCCACGTCTTCGATTGTTCCTTCGGGTTGACGTGAAATCACTTCCTCTGTAGAAGGATTCAATACATTGATCCATTTTCCGGATCTGCTTTCAACGAACTTGCCGTTGATGTACATTTTCAAATTTTTCATTTTGTGTTATTGCTTATAGATTAGTAATCATGATATTTTATCGATAACAAAAATAGATAAAAAAGTGATAGATTGCAAGAAATATCAATATTTTTATATTTACTTAATACATTTAGACTGAATTGTCACACGGAACAATAAGACATCAAAATATCGCAATAAGTTTTTACTTCATCCCGACCATATCTGAGTCATTATTTCGCATCCAAAGAACACAGAAATGCGTCATTAACTTTTATTTGCAAACATAGATTAATTGTTAAATCTCTGATAGGAAATCAACAAAATACGGCGTTATATTTCACCGAACCTCTCTTCGTTCGTAAAGAACGCCGTATTTTTATGATATAGTTAATCATTTGAATATCAGATATTTATACACTCTTATGCCATGATTATTCAAATAGATCCTTGCAACTTGTATGCTTTGAGTCTCTCGTTTGATGCTTTTCACGCCCTAAGTAATGGTTAGTTGCGTTGTACTTTACATCAAACGGCGACCTCGTTAATGGTTAATGAGAGTGAGAATAACGATAAACGACAAAAGGGGAAGCATTTTTCTTCGTTTTTATGTTCCCTTTTTGCCATTTCTTTTTCTAGAATGAGAGTTTTTGAAGTGTTAATTTTCGAGATTAAAAGGAGGATTATTCTTCACTTCACCTCAAGAATATCCTGCCAGCGAGTGGTGAAATTGTGACTGCGAAAGTCATGTTTAATGGCATCACGAAAGCTGGCTGCTTTGCCCTTACCATCCTTGGCGGTATATTGCTGACTACCAAGCACGATGGTCTCGGAACCATTCACGCGATTGATATTGTCAATCACTTCGGTGAGACGCTGAACCTTTGAATGGCGGTCGGCATTGAAATCTATGAAATTTGTCTGTATTTGCGACGCATCGCTGATACCTGATACGATGACGCCGGCACGTTTGTATTGATATCCTTCTCTGTATATCTTTTTCAAACTATCCAAAGCTGATTTCACGATTTCCTGTGTGGCATTGGCAGGAGTGAGAAGCACAGACGTGCCATTATTGCCATATTGAGGCAAATCCTCGCGAAAACGGCTTGTTTCGATGAAGACAGTAACCATGGAACAGACGCTGTGCTGATGCCGCAACTTCTCGGAACATCTCGCTGCATCATTGGAAACATGGGTACGCAAAGCGGAAAAATCGCTGATTGTCCCAGGAAAACTGCGGCTGGTACAAATGCTTTTCTTCGTCGACATATCTTCGGTCGGGATGCAATCGATGCCTTGCAGTTCCAACCAAGTGCGCTCGCCAATAACCTTAAATTCCTTTTTGATCCAAGCACGTGGCTTCATGGTGAAATCATAAGCTGAATTGATATTGATTGATTCCAGCCGGGCACGGTATCTGTAGCCAATGCCCCACACCTCCTTGATGGGAAAAGCCTGAAGCGCCTTGATACGTTTTTCGTCGGTATCAATCAGACAACATTTGTTATATCCAGGATAATCTTTGGCATAGCGGTCGGCACATTTCGCCAAGGTCTTGGTTGCGCCGATGCCGATGCTCACTGGCATACCCGTCCACTTCAGTATCTTAAGGGATAAATCCTCGCCCCATTTCTTCAAATCAAGATGATCCATGCCATCGAGTATGCAGAAAGCCTCATCGATGGAATATCTGTAAAACTGGGGAGAGGCATCTCTGATGATATCCATCACACGTCGGGTGATATCGCCATAGAGTTCGTAATTACTTGAAAAGACAGCGATATTAACCCCAGGAAAGTTTTCTGCCAACTGATAATATGGCATGCCGCCACGTATGCCAAGCGCCTTCGCCTCATGGGAACGTGCCACCACGCACCCATCATTATTGCTCAACACAACAACAGGTTTTCCTATCAAATCGGGGCGGAACACCCGCTCGCAACTGACATAACAACTGTCACAATCACAAATGGCGTACATACGATGGTTTATTCCATCTCCATTGAGAGAGATGAGATGGTTCTATTTCTTGCCAAATTCCGAATCAACAGTGATGAGCGCTGATACTATAAAAGTAAGAAAGCAGGTAATCATCACGATAATAAAAAAGAAGCGATATCCCACAAATTGCTGCAATGCACCGGCAAACAAACCGGGTAACATCATAGACAACGCCATAAAAGTGGTACACATGGCATAATTTGTCTTGCCCAAAGCGCCCTGGCTATAATAAAAAAGGTAGAATAAATATGCCGTGAAGCCGAAGCCGTAGCCAAACTGTTCCAAGAACACGCACATGCTAATAACGACGAGACTTGACGGTAGCACAAAACTCATATATATATAGACAATATTCGGCAATGTAATGGCCAAAGCCATTGGCCACAACCATTTTTTCAAACCACCCTTCCCTATCGCGATACTGCCCAATACGCCACCAATAGAAAGGCCGATGACTCCGACGGTACCTTGCACGAGACCATATTCCTGAGGAGAAAGTCCCAGGCCGCCATTATGGGGAGCATCTATCAGAAACAAGGACGATACCTTGGACAACAGCCCCTCAGGCAAGCGATACAGCAGCATAAAGGAAATTCCGATGAGGATCTCACGCAATGGACAATTTCTGAAGAAAGCCTTGACGGTCTCAATGATGTCATCGAACATATCCTGTATCGAACTGTCACATTCCACATCCTTGCCAGGACGAGGAAGTATATAACTATGCCACAGCCAAAATGCGATGAAAAGACCAGCCACTCCATAAAACATCAAACTCCACGAATAGCTGATATTGTTGCGGTAAAGTACCTGCAAATTGCCGGCTATCATGACAAGAATGCCCTGACCGAAGATAGTGGATAAGCGATAGAGCATGGAACGAATGCCCACAAATTCGGACTGCTGATTTTGGTCGAGGGCTGACGTGTAAAATTCAGCGGTCGAGAAATCATGCGAAGCACTGGAGAATGCCATCACCCAGAAGAAGAACAACGTGCCCTGCAACCAAAATGAGGTAGGAAGCGTAAAGGCCACACCACCAAAAGCGGCACCGATAAGCAGCTCCATCGTGGCAATCCACCAACGTTTGGTCTTAAGCAAATCTAGAAAAGGACTCCATAGCGGTTTAATAACCCATGGAAGATACAGCCAACTGGTATATAACGTAATCTCCGCATTGCTTAAACCCAATTGTTTATACAACACGAGTGACAACGTCATTATCGCCACATAAGGCAATCCTTCAGCAAAATATAGTGTCGGGACCCATCCCCACGGATTTCTCTTTTTCATTGGTTATAAATCTTTTTTATCTCTGCCCCTTTAAAATAATGTAATAATATCTGGTCATAATCATAACCTTTAGCCCCCATCACAGCTGCACCAATCTGACACAGACCCACACCATGGCCCCATCCGGCACCATAGATATCGAATTGTTGAGGTATTCCCAATTCGAAATGGCTCTTGTCTACGACAAAGGCACTACTATAAAGATGCGTCTCACTCAGTGTGCGACGTATTTCCAGTTCCTTACCGATTGTGAAAGAACGTTCCGTACCCACAATCTTCAATTTGGAGATACGCCCACTCTTTCCTCTTTCCAGAGGTATGAGGTCTACAATCTTGCCAAAATCCAACTTCATCTTATCATTGATGAGTGCGGAAATCTGCTCTTGCGTATAAGCCACATGCCAACGATAGAAATCTGTAGTCTCCTGATCATAATCATTCAGCACCTGCGAAAGTATCTGTTTATCGTGTGTATTGCAAAAAGATTCAGGCGAACTGCATATCCACTTCCGGGCATTTTCCTCATTGGTCAAATCCGGTATAGACGAAGATGCGCCATCATCACGTATTGCTGTGAGATATGACTTTGGCGTGTTGTCCCAGCAGTATTGATATTCCTCACTGACACCTCCACAACTTTTGCTGAATCTGGCATCACATATTTCACCATCCGACATCAGAATCTGTCCACGAGTGGCCTTCACAGCCTCAACGACATGTGGGCTCGTCTCTTTGGTTATGCCCTGATAACGCTGGCAATGATCATCTGCACACACATCGAAGATGGTGTGGTCTTCACGGTCGTACCACCGGATAATCTCATCATCTTTCTTAATGAAAGAGAAGAAACCGTTGGCACTATCCTGCAATTTCTGTCTCCTAGCCATCTGGGAAAGCAACCAACTGCGGGATATCACGGCATGTGCCTTGAGCAATTCAATGGAAGATGTCGCACTCATCTCACTGGAGATGACACTTTCCAAATAATTTTCTACTGGTAAATCATTAATCGCGCAGATGCTGTCTGCCTCAACGACAAGTCGAAGCGTACCCTGGAACACCTGAGTCTCTTTACGTTCCCAATGGAAGTTCACACCTATCGTGACATCAAACAGAGAGAATGACGCATCTGGAGACTGAGGATGGAATGTAAGTTCACGATACTGGCTACCGTTCCACAGGATGCCACCCTCTGAAAATTCCACAATTTGGTCTCCCAATAGTTCTTCGCCCTTGGCGATATATGGTTTGTTAAGTGCAAAATGTATTTTTTGTCCACTAACGATTCCTACAGCTACCTGAGGCTGTTTATTAAAGAATGGCATTTGTTTGATCATAGTTTCTGGGGAAAAGTTATTATTCAATTTGTCAATAACACCTTCCATCTCTTTTTCCGAAAGACATACTTCTTGCAATATGCTTACAAGCTGCTGAGCATTCATCTTCTTAAAATCCTGAGCACGGGGTGTAATAACAAGTCCCGACATATCCAATGCCCCTGGACTGACAAGAATCTGCGCATCACCTGCAGCACTATAGCAATCGGGGCGATGTTTCTTACGTGGGAAAACGACTGAGAGATATTCATCATTCTGCATCCAACTCACGATATTCATCATCGGTTCCACCTCTTCCTTCTTTTTGGGCAGAGCATAATATAAATGATGGAACATTTCTATATCGTTTTTCTCACTTTTACTGCGGATAAGAAATGCAGGACAGACAAATTCACGTATCACGGAGATATTCTCTTCATCATTCAAAGACAAGATAACATCCAAATTGCGGCTCAACCGTTGCCATCCCGTCTGCAGCGGCAAGAGTCCGGTCGTGCCTGCCTGCAAATGCAAATGGTCTGGTGCCGAAGCACCGCACAAAGGACCGTTGTAAAAGACCGTCAAATCCTTGAATAAGGACACCATGCGATGTATTTCGCCATAGACATGCAATATTTCCTGAGGCACATGCCTCTTTGCTGGTATAGTGAAATGCATGGGAAGTATCGGGAAAGGATTGACCAACAAGTCAAACTTATTATCTAGATTCTTCGCCATCTGCTCCTTGGGTCGATTCTTCTCACACAAGAAACACGGTCGTTTATCCAGCGAGTCTTTGTCAATGTTTGCGCCCGTGGATATCATGCGTGCCGGATTATACTGCACTTTCAGCACATTGTCACCACACTGCACCTCACGTACTTTCACATTCTGCAAACTACGATAGCATTTCCGCAAATCATCCCATCTCTCCAACTGGCGATTAAAGAATCTCTGGAGCAAACTATCTGTCATGATATCAGCCTTACCTGAAAGCATCTGCTGACGGGCAGATATCTCCATCGTGCGGAGTCGGTCTTTATAAAGATTATTGGCATTAACCTTCTCTGGACTTAATGCCGCATCAATCTTTTCATTTCTACGACGGCAGACCGCCAATTCATCGTATATTCTTCCGATTCGGTATTTACGACTTAACAGAAGACCGATGGCATAATCCTCACCATAGCTCGTATTAGGGAACTGAATTTGACGTGCCAAAGGAGTGAAGAAGGCGCAAGGAGCCCCCAATTCATTTATTCTCAATGCATTGTTGCATCCATTTTCTTCGGTCCATTCCCGATGGTCTATCAAACCCGGAGAAAGTGTATTCAACTCAAAATCACACAATCTATAACTGCCTATGATCATCACAGCACGTTGCCGATGGAATGCTTCCACAATCTTTTGCAACACGTGAGGAGACGAGTACAAATCATCACTATCCAACTGGACAGCAAAGCGTCCACATCTGTCATCATTTATCGCCATATTCCAACATCCACCGATACACAAATCGGTGCGCTCAGGAACGAGATGCAATAACCTTTTGTCTGTTGCCAATGATTCGATGATTTCCGATGTTCGGTCGGTGGAATGATTATCCACCACAATGACATTATATTTAAAGAATGTCTTCTGCCCAAAAGCCGACTTAATGGCATCGGCGATGGTCTCTTCCCTATTGAATACAGGAATGATGACAGATGCCTCACAATCAAAATCCTGCTCATAGAAATCAGGCTGCTGATAATTCGTGGTATCGACCAGAGCCCCAATGGCGCTAAGATGAGAGGTGACCGCCTTTTCCATTTCCATCTGAACATCATGGTCCAATGGATTCGGGTAATCAAACTGAGCATCTTCGGTCGCTTGTTTTTGTTGTCCCCGTTCGGTATAGAGGTATTCATTGATATGGAAGATGCCCCCATTTCTACTGAGGAAAAATCGGAAATCATAAAAACCAGCATACTGATAATCGATGTGCGCCAATTGGGCGACATATTGATGCAGCAATTCCGCCTTGAAAAGAATCAGTTGACCGAAATCGAAATCTTCGCGCACACTTCCCTGCTGATAATCTATCAGCGCGTGCCTCACCGTGGTACCTTTTGTCTCGCAATAATGATCACTGTATACCATCGCCCCGTCTGAATCGGAAGCGACCCGAAGGAAACGTTCCAAAGCATACGCTCCCAAGACTATCGGTGTGGGTTTCAGATTTAGAAGTACATAATCGGCATCTGTATTTTCCTCGACAGAAAGTATTGTATCGGTAGAAGCCAAATGATCCACAATGACGAAACTGCAATTTTCAGGGGCCTCGTGATTTTTAGCGAAATGATCCGATACAAGCAAATTTATATGTTGCACTGTTTTG
>Ga0116191_1002582_pt1 | contig 13725 bp, 10 predicted proteins | sample AD_UKC111_MetaG_FD_89897 | JGI IMG/M metagenome (GOLD analysis project Ga0116191, IMG submission 89897) | Active sludge microbial communities of municipal wastewater-treating anaerobic digesters from Hong Kong - AD_UKC111_MetaG | ecosystem: Engineered > Bioreactor > Anaerobic > Digestate...
CTCGACGCGCGAGGTGGCCGAAGCGGTTGCGGAGAGCCTGCGCACCGCCGGCGCAGAGGTGGAATTGCTCCCGGTGGGCAAGGTCAAATCGCTCGAACCCTACCGTGCGGTGGTGCTGGGAGCCCCATTGTATATTTATCATCTTCTCAAAGATGCCCAGCGCTTCCTGGCACGCCATCAGGCTGGTCTGTCGAATCGGCCAGTGGCTTTTTTTGTCCTTGGCCCCACCGAAAAGAACGAGTCGGGCTGGAAAGAAGCACGCGCCATGCTGGATAAGGAACTGGGGAATTATCCCTGGTTGAAACCGGCTGCCCTGGAGCTTTTTGGCGGCAAACTGGATCCCTCCAGCTTCCGCTTCCCCGACAGCCTGCTGGCCAGCTTTCCGGCCAGCCCGCTGCACAACGCGCCGGCCAGCGACGCGCGCGACTGGGATGCCATTCGCGCCTGGGCGGATGGCCTGCCCGCGCGGCTGGGGCTACAGAATTAGGCCAATCGCAGCGCGCTCATTCGGCAATCATTAGGATATCGCTGGTCCCACGTTCCTGGTTCCGGCTGGGTGGATTGTTCAGTCTGGCGATCTGCAAAGTGCTGGTCAACGCGCAGGGTGGGGATTTTTCGGCTCATTCAGCCGGCAAGGATCAGGGCACAACGATGAACCTTGCCGGCTGATGCGGTTTCAATCGCGTGATATGCCAAGGAGCAGAATCTCCCTGCTCGACATAGTAGCAAACGCAAAACACCCTATCCGGGGTATAATCCTGTCCTGGATCACCTCGGTGATCGCTGCACAGGTAATTGCCCTGTGGCGGAAATTATTTTACATCAAGGAAGTAAAGCATTTATGGCTGAATCAAAAACCATGCAGCGTGAAAATAACCAGGTGCTCGGCTGGGTCGTCCGCCTGTTAAAAGGCATCCTGATTGGCGTCGGTTTCATTACGCCCGGGCTATCGGGCGGCGTGCTGGCGGTGGTGTTTGGCCTGTACGAACCCCTGATGCGTTTTTTGGGCAACCTGCGCAATAAATTCTTGCAAAACCTGCGCTTTTTCCTGCCGGTGGGTATCGGCCTTGCGATCGGGGTGGTCTTTTTCTCGGCGGTGGTGGATTACGCCTTCACCCATTTCGCCGCGCAGTTCACCTGGTTATTTATCGGCTTCATCTCCGGCACCTTTCCGTCGTTGATCAAAACGGCCGGCGAGCAGGGCCGCACAAAATGGCACTGGGTGATGCTTGCCGGGGTTGCCGCGGGCATGTTCTTCTTTCTGCGCTGGTTGGAAACGGTCAACAATGTCACGGTTGCGCCCAGCTTTGGCGCGTGGTTGATGAGCGGGGCGTTGATCGGCCTGGGCGTGATCGTTCCCGGCATGAGCCCGTCGAATTTCCTCATCTATATGGGCCTGTACCAGCAGATGGCAGCCGGCATCAAAGACCTGGATTTTGGCGTGATCATCCCGCTTGGGTTGGGCGGATTGGTTTGCGTGCTGGCGCTCTCCAGGCTGGCGGCCGGGCTGTTCAAGAAGTTCCACGCGGGCATGTATCACATCATCATCGGCATCGTGGTGGGCTCCACGCTGGCGATCATCCCGGGCGGCGTCAGCGGCTGGACGATCGCGGTGTGCGCGCTGCTATTTGTGCTCGGCGCGGCGGCTTCATATGCCTTAGCGAAGCTGGATGAGAGATATCCGCACGAATCGCTGTTTTAGCTATTGCTTTGTTGAAAATGTCAGTGCCGCCTGAAATGGCGGCACTTTTTCCATAAAAATCAATTTGCCTGTCAATTTTTTTTGAGGCGGCAGGTCGCGCTGCTGGTCATTGACTGGCCTTGGGATTGCAAGGAGCAAAAGTAAAAGTTGCCCTCCACGCCGGAGTGACGAGGAGGGCTTGGGACCAATAATCAGGGGTGTGAAAGATTATTGGCTCAGATAGGTTTCTTCGAGCATGATGCCGGATTGGAAACTCAGGAAGCCAGGCAGCGGGTCAAAACCGACCAGGTTGACATCAGCCGCATAAGCCTGCGAGCGCCACATCAGGTACACGAGGGGTGAGAGTTCCAGGGCGCGTTCCTGCAGTTCGTAGTAGATAGCTTTGCGCGCTTCGGGATCGATCACCCGGCGGCCTTCGGCCAGAAGTTCATCGATGCGGGCATCCTTGAAGCCGGGGGCGCTGTTCAGGCGGCCTTCATCGCTGCTCTCGTAGAAATCGCTTAGGTAGTCGGGGTCGGAAATGTCGCCAGCTGTGCCCACCACTACGAAGTCATGATCGCCATTGAGTGTCTTTTCCTGGCGGGTTGCCCAATCGGGCAGATCCAGTTCTACTTCGATGCCGATCTTCTTAAGCTCAGCCTGAACTGCAATGGCCGTATCCTGATGGAAGGCATATTGCGAGGTGGCCAGCAGGCGCACTTTGAAGCCGTCGGGATAGCCAGCCTGGGCAAGCAGATCTTTGGCTTTCTCGGGATCGTAAGTAAAGTAATTGGCGTATTCATCCTTGTAAGCTAGCGAGCTGGGCGGCACATTCATGCCGAAGATCGGTTCGCCAGCGCCGGAGAAAGCGGTGTTGATAACGGCCTGGCGGTCGATGGCATAGGCCACCGCCTGACGCACAAGCGGATTGCTGAAATATTGGTTGTTTGTGTTGAACACAAGTCCCATGAACGGACCAGTGCCGCCGAGCACCTTCAGGGAGCTGTCGGCGCTGAGCATTTCAAAGTCTTTCCACGGCACGTATTCGATTAAATCAACGTCGCCAGCCTGCAGGGCGGTAACACGGGTGTTGGCGTCCTTGTAGAATTCAAAGACGATTGATTCGGATTTGGGGAGGCCTTCCTTGTAATAGTTCGCGAACTTTTCGACCTTGATGTACTGGCCGCTGGCGAACTCCTTGAAGACGAACGGGCCGGCACCCATCGCGCTGACCGCCAGATCACCGCCAGCATCTACCCAGGCCTTGGAAACGATCACCGATTCGGGCAGGGCCAGGTAATCGAGGAAGGGGGCCATGGGTTGTTTGAGCGTGATGGTGACCGTCTTGGCGTCGGTGGCGGCAACTGCATCGATGACCGACATCTGCTTAAAGAAGGTGGCGCCAACATCCGGGTTGAGAATGCGCTCGATGCTGAATTTCACATCCTCGGCAGTGACCGGATCGCCGTTGTGGAAGACTGCATCGCGCAGGGTGAAGGTGTAAGTCAGACCATCTTCAGAGATCGCGTAATCAGCGGCCAATTCAGGGGTCAACACGCCGTCCTTGCCGTAGTTGAACAGGCCGCGGTAGATGGCTAGTTTGACGGCGCGCTGGGAGGTGCCCGCATTCACAGCGGGTTCCAGGGTTTTGGGCTCATCGGAAAGGCCGAAGATGAACTCGGTCGGGCCAGTCGGCGCGGCAGTCGGCGCTTCAACAACTGCTTCAGTGGGTACCGGAGCGCTGGTGGCGGCGCCTGCCTGGCTCTCAGTGGCCACAGGGGCTGACGGGGCACTGGTCGGGGTCGCGGTGACGCAAGCCGTCACCAGGAAAACGACCATGACCAAAAGGCTAACGAGCGAATAGTACTTCTTACTCATCGGTTGATCCTTTCTTGATTTTCGGGGGAGGCGAAAAGATGGTGCAGGGGAAGTTTTATTTGTTCTGTATTGTACTCTTTGTATTATATTGTATTGAATAATATGCGTTTGTCAATAACCCAATTTTGATTCAGTATGGTTTCAAAGCGGGTTGTTGTTGATGAAAAACCTAGCAGTGCAAACCGCTGGGCCAAGGATTGTGGTGTCGGTGGGTAATTTACAATCCGCGCAACCGCGGATCGAGGATATCGCGAAGCGCGTCGCCAAACACGTTGGCAGAAAGAATGGTGGCGGTGATGGCAATGGAAGGCCAAACTGCAAACATGGGTGCTTTGAACAGGTATCCGCGGGCGTCGCCAATCATCAATCCCCAGGACGGCGTGGGCGGGATTACGCCCAGGCCCAGGAAGCTCAGCCCGGATTCCAGCAAGATGGCGGCGGCAAAGGTCAGGCTGGCTTGCACAATGAGCGGCGAGAGGATGTTCGGTAAGATGTAGCGCGTGATGACCCTGAAATCCTTCACACCTATACAGCGCGCCGCGGTAAAGTATTCCATTTCGCTGACCTGGATGGTGGAGGAGTAAGCCAGGCGTGCAAAGGTGGGAATGTATACGATGCCGATGATGATGATCAGGTTGCGCACCCCGCCGCCGATGAAACCCACCACCACCATGGCTAGTAAGATGGGCGGAAAAGAAATGACAATATCCATCAAGCGCATGATGAACTGCTCGAGCGCACCCCGATATTTCCCGGCAATCATCCCCAGGATGCTGCCAATTAACAATGAGATGAAGGTCGAGCCAAGCGCGGTGACCAGTGATGGCCGCGCGCCGTAAAGCAGGCGGCTGTAGATATCACGACCAAATTGATCGGTGCCCATAATGTAGGTGCTGTCAGCCGGCTGAAGGACTGCCCGGGAATTGATCTCAATTGGGTCATAGGGGGCGATGAAGGTTGCCACCAGGCTGATGATAACCACCAGGAGCAGGATTCCGCCGCTGATTGCGAGCCGTGGATTTTTAGCCAGTTTTTTGAGTGTCTTTTTCATGGTTCCTCTCAATAGATCAGGCACGGCGAATGCGGGGATCGACCACGCCGTAGAGTAGATCTACGATCAGGTTGATGAGCACAAACGAACTGGTGATGACCATAATGACGCCTTGCACCATTGGGTAATCGCGGCGGCCGATCGACATCACCAACAGAGTGGAAAGCCCCGGCCAGTTGAAGATGGTTTCCACCAGCACCGAACCGCCCAACAGCGAGCCCATTTGAAGGCCAATCGTGGTAAGTAAAGGGATCAACGCCGGGCGCAACGCATGGCGGAAGATGACAATTTTCTCCATCAAGCCTTTGGCGCGTGCCGTGGTGATGTAAGGCTGGTTGAGCACCTCGAGCATCGAAGAGCGCGTCATGCGGGTGATGGTGGCCATTGGGGAGAAGGAGAGCGAGATGGCCGGCAGGATCAGGCGCAGATAATGGCCGCTCACGCTCTTGCCAAGGTCAGTATAACCAGATATGGGCAGTAGTTTTAATTCCACGCCAAGCAGCAATACCAGCAGGGTGCCAATCACATACACTGGCGTGGATATTCCAAGCGAGGAAAAAGTGGTGGAAAACCAGTCCAGAAAACCGTTACGGCGGGTGGCAGCCAGGATGCCGAGCGGGATGCCGAACAATATGGCAATGAAAATGGCGGCCAAGACCAGTTCAAAGGTCCTGGGTATGCGCTTGGACAATTCGTCCCATACTGGCTGGTTATTGACCATCGACTCACCGAAGTCCAGCCGGACGATATCTTGCAGCCAACGCGTATATTGGATGTGAATCGGCTGATCCAGGCCAAGCCTGGCACGGACCGAGGCGACCACTTCGGGCGAGGGATTGCTTTCGGAGCCCAGTACGATCAGCACCGGATCGCCTGGTAGCAGGTGAAGCAGGCTGAAGACGACCGTGGCGACGAGAAAGACTTGTAATACGACCAGCACAAGGCGAATCACGATGTATCGCAACATGTGTATTTCTCCGAGGCGCGCGCAGGTTGTTTCTTAGGGAAGAATGGTTATTGACAATTGCTTGAACTGTATATATAATAACATATAATACAATATAATACAATAGGACATATTAATTCAATTGAACTGAATTGATTACAGGAGAGCAATTGTGGAACAAACAACTGAAAAACTAAGCCGCGAAACGTTGGAGAAGAATTATATGGTTGGAAGCACCATCCGCGACGGCCTGCAGGATGTGCTCGACCGTGAAAGCGGCCGCCTGGCCCAAATCATGGACCGCTGGTTTGCTTCTGGCGTAGAGCACCTGCATTTGGTGGGGTGCGGCGGTTCGCGGGCCGTATTGGAACCCGCAAAATGGCTGATGGATAAGTTCAGCGGCGTGCCCGTGGATGCCTACACCGGCTGGGAATTCGTGACCCGCAATCCTTACCGGCTCAACGTGCATTCGCCGGTAGTGGTGGGGTCGCATTCGGGTACCACTGAGGAAATCCTGGCCAGCGTAGAGGTAGCCCATCGCAAAGGCGCGCCGACGCTTTCTTTTTCGCGGGCGGGCACCCAACTCTCCGAGGCCGCCAGCGACGCGCTCACCTATAGCTCTCCAGCCACCAATTTGAGCAAACTATTGATGAACTATATGGTGGCCGTCGAGATGATCGAACGCAGCGGCGATGCCGGGGCAGCCCGGGAACTGCGCGCGGTGTTGGAGAACCTGCCGGATGTGCTGCACGAGGTGAAAGAACAGACGGATGAGCTGGGCAAGCAACTGGCGGCGAAATATCACGACCGCAAGGGTTTTTACCTGGTTGCCGCCGGACCGCTGAGCGGCCTAGCCTACCAATTTGCCACCTGCAATTTGCTGGAGATGCAGTGGAAACACGCTTCGGTGTACAATGCGGGCGAGTGGGCGCATGGACCGCTGGAAATTGTGGATGATGGCGTTCCCTTCATCTTCCTGTTGGGCACCGATGAAGCACGGCCGGTCACCGAGCGCGCGCTCAAGTTCACCCAGCGCCATGGTGGCGATTGCGTGGTGTTGGATCTCGCAGATTTTCCGAACCTGCACCCGTGGATCGCGCCGTTCGCGCTGCACATGCCGTTGGAATGGTGGCTGCTGTATATGGGCGTACTCAATGAGCATCCGATTGCGACGCGCCGTTATATGGGATTGGTGGAGTACTAAGCAAAGCGGGGAGCAATGAAATTCGCGGCCATTGGCGATAACTGCATCGACGTTTATCAAAACCTCGGCAGGGGGTACCCTGGCGGCGGGCCGGTGAATTTTGCCGTCCGGGCAGCCCGCCTGGGCGTATCGACTGCCTACATCGGGTTGATCGGTGAAGATGCCAATGGTGCGTTGCTGCGATATGCTTTATTGGCTGAAGGTGTGGATATTTCCCGCCTGCAATCCATTTCCGGGGCGACTGCCGTGGCCTATGTGCGCCTGGAAGGCACCGAGCGCGTGTTTGTGGGAAAGGACCGCGGCGTGCGCGAAAAGCTGGTGGTGGATGCGCAAACGGATGAATTCTTGAAGACCTTTCAACTGGTGCATACCACGTTGGATGGCTGCGTGGACGCGCATATTCCGCGCTGGAAAGAAATCGGCCTGCGCATTTCGTATGATTTCAGCCACCGCGCCACGCCGGAGCAGATTACGCTGCTGCCCTACATTGATTATGCCTTCTTCTCCGGGCAGAAGCATTCCTGGGAAGACGGGCCGGATCTCCTGCGGCACTATCATTCCCTGGGCGGCCAGTGTGTGGTGATGACCTTCGGCCAGCGTGGGAGTATTGCCTTTGATGGTCAAAATTTCATCATCCAGCTTGCCCAGCCAGTGGAAGTGATCGATACAATGGGCGCTGGGGATGCTTTTCAGGCTGGTTTTGTAACCACGGCCATGAACGGCGGCACGCTCGAGCAAGCGTTGCTGATGGGAACTGTTTCTGGCGCGCAGGCTTGCCTGGAATCGGGCGGCTTTGGCCATGGTATTGACCTTTGAGATGTGATCTCGAGCTTGAATCCTGATCGAGGAGAACAAAATTATGAAGTACATGGTTGGCGTTGATGTTGGCGGTACCTTTACCGATTTTACGCTTTCGAACGTGGAGACTGGCCAGGTGCTAAATTACAAGGTCCGTTCCACCCCGGTCGACCCTTCGCTGGCCATCATGCAGGGCATTCAAGAAATGCTCGCGCAGTTCGGGGTTGCATACAGCGAAGTCGACTTTCTGGTTCATGGCACCACGGTGGCGACCAATGCACTGATCGAGCGCAAAGGCGCGAAAACGGCCTTGGTGGTGACAGAGGGCTTCCGCGACTTGTTGGAAATCCGCGATCAGACCCGGCCTTCGTTGTACAACCTGCAAATGGAAAAACCAGAACCGCTTGTACCTGTTTCGCTGCGCGTGGAAGCCCGTGAGCGCTGCTTGCAGGATGGCAGCGTTTTTCTGCCGCTGGATGAGGCGGACCTGCGTGAAAAGCTCGAACACTTAAAACGCGAGCGTGTCGATTCGATCGCCATCTGCTTCCTTTTCTCATTTGTCAATCCCGAGCACGAAAAGAGAGCCGCTGAACTGGTGCGCGAAATGTTCCCGCAGGCGTATGTCACCGCTTCCAACGAGGTGGTGGCTGAATTTCGCGAGTATCCGCGCATGAGCACCACAGTGCTGAATGCCTACCTGGGACCGGTGATGAAGCGGTATTTATCCAACTTCCTGAATACGGTGAAGGAAGTGGGTATTCCCGTTGACCCTTATATCACCCAGTCGAATGGAGGCACGCTCTCGATCCATGAGACGATCAAAAATCCCGTGCGCACGGCTATCTCCGGGCCGAGTGGCGGCGTGATGGCGGCTGTGCGGCTGGGCGAGCTGACCGGTTACCGCAACATGATCACATTTGACATGGGCGGTACCAGTGCGGATATCAGCCTGATTGAGAATGGCATCCCGCTGACCTCAGTGGAGCGCAAGATCGACGGCTGGCCAGCGCGCTTCCCGATGTTGGATATCATCACCATCGGCGCGGGTGGTGGTTCGCTGGCCTGGGTGGATGCAGGCGGCGCGTTGAAGATGGGGCCGCAGAGCGCGGGGGCTGATCCTGGCCCAGCCTGTTATATGAACGGCGGAACACGTCCGACGGTGACGGATGCCAACATTGTCATGCAACGGATTAACCCGGAACGCATTCTGGGCGGCAAGATGCAGGTTTCACGGCCGCTGGCGGTCCAGGCAATCGAAGAGCACGTCTGCAGGCGGACCGGCCTTGGGTTGATGGACGCCGCCAACGGCATGATCGATGTGGTCAATGCCAACATGGTGCGCGCCATCCGCGTGGTTTCGGTAGAGCGCGGATATGATCCACAGGATTTCACGCTGGTGGCCTTTGGCGGCGCCGGCCCGCTGCACGCGGTGGATTTGGCCCGCGAACTGGGCATCCCGCGCGTGATGGTGCCGCCCTCGGCGGGCACGTTGTGTTCGCTTGGGCTGCTGCAAACCGACATTCGCACCGATCACGTCTGCTCGCGGCTGCTCAACCCAGTCAAAGTTACACCGGATGAAGTCCGGAATATTTTTATCGAACTCAAGACGCAGGGCAAGGCCGTGTTGGACAAGGAAAATGTGGCTGAGCATGACCGCAAGTACCTGATGTGGGTCGAAGCGCGCTACCGCCGCCAGAATTACGAGTTGATGATCCCGGTGGATGAGGCGGACTTCACGCGCGAAGGATTGAAGGATATTTGCGCGCGATTCCATGCAGAACATAAAAAGACCTACGGTTACGCCCGGCCGGCCGCTGAGGTTGAATTTGTTAACTTCCGGCTGGCAGCCGTGGGCGAATTGCCCAAAGCGGTCATTTCTCTGCAGCCGAGCCGGACCGAAGCCGGCGTTGCTACCGCCCTTTCGGCGCGTAGTTTCCGCCCGGTGTATTTCAAGAGCCAGAACGACTTTGTGAATTGCGCCATTTACAACCGCCAGGATTTTTATGCCGGCGACAGATTCAGCGGTCCTGCTATTGTTGAGCAAATGGACGCTACCACGGTGATCCCATTGGATGTGGAATGCCTGGTGGATAATTACGGAAATTTGATCCTGACCATATAAGGGTGAAGCGATGGAAGCTGTGAATAAGGTTCAATCTGCTGCGGCGAACGCAGTATCGCTGGAAATTTTGGGCAACCGTCTACTTTCGGTCGCTGAAGAAATGGGCGCCACGCTGATCAAGACAGCCTATTCCACCAACATCAAGGAACGTCGCGACTGTTCAACGGCTGTGTTCGATGCCCGCGGGCAGATGATCGCCCAGGCTGAACACATCCCCATGCATCTGGGCTCCCTGTTGGGTGCGGTGACCAGCCTGTTGGAAAAATTCGGCGTCGAGACGCTCAAACCAGGCGACACCTTTGTGACCAACGATCCCTACTCCGGCGGCGGTACACACTTGCCAGATATCACCCTGGTTTCGCCGGTCTTTTGGGAGGATACCCTGATCGGCTTTGTGGCCTGCCTGGCACACCACGCGGATGTGGGCGGTAAGGTACCTGGCAGCACCTCGGGCGATGCCAACAGCATCTTCCAGGAAGGTCTGCGCATCCCGCTGACGCGCGTGTGCAATGCCGGTGAGTTGGTGCAGGATGTGGTGGATTTTGTGCTGCTCAACAGCCGCACACCCACGGAGCGAGAGGGCGACCTGGCTGCCCAGATTGCCGCCAACCGGGTGGGCGAGAAGCGTCTGCAGGACGTGGTGAAGAATTACGGGGTTGAGCGCTACTTTTCGATTACTGCCGCGCTGATGGATTACGCTGAGAAGTTGATGAGCGCGGGCATCCGCTCGCTGCCGGATGGCGTCTATTCATTTGTCGATTACATGGATGATGACGGCATTAACATTGGCAAACACCTGCCCATCGCCGTCACCATTACCATCCAGGGTGAAACCGCGCACGTCGATTTTGCCGGTTCCAATCCACAGGTCAACGGACCAATCAACGTGCCCCTAAATGGCACGCTGGCGACTGTGTTTTACTGTTTCAAGGCACTGGTGGGTGCGAACATTCCTTCCAACCAGGGCATATACCGGGTGTTGAATGTGACTGCGCCAGTGGGAAGCATTGTTAATTGCCAGCCGCCAGCTCCAGTCGGCGAGCGCATCGATACTTGCCAGCGTGTGGCTGACGTGATTTTTGGCGCGATGGCCGAGGCGGTTCCGAACCGGGTCATCACCGCCAGCAACAGCAGCGTCACCACCGCCACATTCTCGGGCACCAACGCCAAAACCGGCGACTTCTTCGTCTATCTAGAGACGGTCGCGGGCGGCCAGGGAGCGCATGCCAATGGCGACGGCTTGAGCGGGGTGCAGGTACACATGACCAATACTTCCAATTTGCCTGCCGAAGCGCTGGAACGCGAGTATCCCCTGCTGGTAAAGCGCTATATGCTGCGCCAAAACTCGGGCGGCGCGGGGCGTTACCGCGGTGGGCTGGGAATCCAACGAGATATTCTGGCGTTGCAGGACGGCATCACTTTTTCCAGTCTGGCTGACCGCCAGCAACTGCCGCCGTGGGGACTTGATGGCGGAAAGGACGGCGCAGCCGGGCAATACCTGCTGGTTCGAAAGAACGGCGAAGTGAAAAAACTGGGCGCTAAGGATTCGGGCGTGCGTCTGGACGCCGGCGACATCATCAGCGTGCAGACGCCTGGCTCGGGCGGGTTTGGCAATTCGTATGAACGGGATTCCGCCAATGTCCGGCAGGACGTTGTGGATGGAAAGATCGACCGCGAAGCCGCTTTGGATCTATACGGCGTGATCATCGATGATCAAAATACTGTGGATGACAAAGCGACGCAATTGGTGCGTTCAGCATGGAGCAAATCCTGAGCTCCTATAGTACAATAGGGCACAAAGGAGCTTTGCATTCCTTGTTAGAACGCAAAAGCATCAGCCCGTTGTATATGCAAATCTACGATCAGCTCTATGAGCGGATCCAATCCGGCCACCTGAAGCCAGGTGACCAGATTCCCCCGGAGCTGGAGTTGGTGGAAGAATTAGGTGTTGCGCGCGTCACCGTGCGGCGCGCGATTGCCGAACTGGTGGAAGAGGGGTTGCTCATCCGGCATGCCGGCAAAGGCACCTTCGTGGCAAAACCAAAAATTGACCGTGAACTGGTGAATGTGACCAGCTTCTCCAGCCGCATGTCTGCGGTGGGACTGCATGCACGCGCCCATCTGGTGTCGCGCGAGGTGATCCCAGCCACCCGCTTTTTGGCCAGTGAACTGGAGGTGGAACCAGACTCGCCGGTCGTTTCGATCCTGCGCGTGCGCTACACCGAGGAAGAGCCGGTTTCATTGGAACGCGTTTTTATGAGCCTCAAACGTTTTCCCAAGCTGGATACGATCTCGCTGGAAAATATATCGCTGTATGAATTGCTGGCGAAGGAATATAACATCGCGCCGGTGCGTTCCAAGAAGCTGCTGGAGCTGGCGGTGGCGCGGCCGGAAGAAACCGAGCTGCTGCAGTTAGGCCGTTCGGGAGCGCCGCTTTTCCTGATGCGGACCACCGTCTACGGCCAGGAGTTCCCAATCGAGTATGCCAAGATCCTGATGCGCGGCGACCGTTTCCGCTTTCAGGTCTAAACGGGTTGGTTCTTAAAGATTATGAACCACGAAGGGCACGAACCACACGAAAAAAGCCGGAAAAACAAGCCACCGAAATCAGCGGTCAATTTTAACAAAAAAACAGTTACCAGATGAAAACAAAAAGCGCGGAGGTGTTCATCACCTCCGCGCTTTTGATCGTGTACTACCAGGTGATGGTACTGTTGGGTTTGTGTTCACGGGCGAAGAGGAAGGCGATGAGCGCGCCAAAGGCAAAGCCGCCAATATGAGCCCAGAAAGCCACGCCGCCCACGTCCGGGCCGCCCAGCGACAGTACGCCGCTGAAGAGCTGCAGGACGAACCACAGACCCAGCACGATGCTGGCGGGCACCAGTGTGAGACGCATGAAGAAGCCCAGCGGGATGAAGGTGAGCACGCGGCTGCGGGGGTAAAGCACCAGGTAGGCGCCCAGCACGGCACCAATGGCGCCGCTTGCGCCGACGGTGGGGATTTGCGAACCGGGGTTGGTGAGGATGTGCGCCAGCGAGGCCGCCACGCCGCCCGCCAGGTAGAAAATCAGGTAATTGAAGCTACCCATGCGATCTTCGACGTTGTCACCAAAGATCCACAGGTACAGCATGTTTCCCAGCAAGTGCGCCCAGCCGCCGTGCATGAACATGCTGGTGAAGATGTCGCGCACGTCGCCCAGGTCTACCCCGGCGGTGACATTGGCCGGGATGAGTGCGAACTGGTACACCAGCGCTTCCTGGTTGGCGCCCGCCATCAGGAAAAACAAAAAGACCAGCACGTTCGCAGCAATCAGCAGGTAATTCATGATTGGCGTATGCCGGGTGGGGTTTTGATCACGAATCGGGATCATGGCGCCTCCAAGTGTAGTGGTGTGTAACGATTGTAGCAGAAATCACCGTGATTCAATCCTGCCAATCCCGTTCCGGGAGTGACTGGCTGCTCAACAGGTCCACAGTCTGAAGCCGAACGCGGGCAGGGTGACAGCCTCAGTGCCGGGTTCAATCTGTTCGCCGCGCAACAAATCCAGGACCGGTTGGCGCGCGAGATCATCCGGCAGGAGCAGCCTCTGGGTTACGTCACTGGCGTTGATGGCCACGAACAGGCTCTCTGACTCGGCTGTTTTTTTGAATAGCATGGTGTTTGCCTGCGGATCAACATGCAGCCATTGAAGATCCACTGATTTAAATGAAGCATGCTCTACACGCAGCTGGATCAATTGCTGCACCAAGCCGCGAAGGTCCAGGTTTGGTGGGTTTCCCCACGGATACGGCGCGCGGTTGTGCTGCCCGTCGCCCGGCAGGCCCAGTTCGGAACCGTAGTAGAGGCTGGGCGAGCCGGCAAAGGTCAGCAGCAGCACGTATGCCAGCCGGACTTTGTCCAGGTTGCCGCCGCATACGTGGGCGATGCGGGCAGTGTCGTGGCTGTCTAACAGGTTATACATCACTTCAAGAACGTTTTTGGGGTAGCTGACCAGCAACTGGTTAATCGCATGTTGAAATTGGCCGGTGTCGAAGATCTGGTCAAC
>Ga0116191_1002586_pt1 | contig 13716 bp, 14 predicted proteins | sample AD_UKC111_MetaG_FD_89897 | JGI IMG/M metagenome (GOLD analysis project Ga0116191, IMG submission 89897) | Active sludge microbial communities of municipal wastewater-treating anaerobic digesters from Hong Kong - AD_UKC111_MetaG | ecosystem: Engineered > Bioreactor > Anaerobic > Digestate...
ACATCGCCAATGAGCGAAGCCGTGGTTTTATCGCCATCAGGCGTAAAGTTGAAATGGATGTACGAACTGCCCACTTCGCTGTGATCTTTACGACTTGTACCTCCTGCCATAAAGCAATCACAAAAATTAATAAGACTTCCAAGCGTAACAAAAGGAAAGAGTATTGTCTGCTTTAAACCAACACAGTGAGCGCCATTCGCTTCCTCCTCGAGTATACAGCCTTCACGCACCTGTGCACCTGAACCCATATTGGCCTTTTCCAGAAATACCGATTTATTGAAATATCCACCCTTAAGCTCTACTTTAGAACCTAACTGACAATTATCTAAAGTAACAGGCCCTTCATAACCAATACGTACACCTGCTGATATGACAGTCTTCTCTCCATAAATCCTGCAACCGGGATAGATCGTCACATCCATTCCCGAAATATAATCAGGATTAACCTCATCACCTATATCGAGTGTAAGAGGATTGGGAATTGTTACTCCTTTTTTGATAAGTTTAACAACCTTATCGAAGCATCGTGGTTTGATATCCATATATACCCTCCAGAGGCATGCTTTATAAAACTTTGGAATATTTATTAGATTGTAATCATTGATAAAACTGCTCAAACAACTTTATTCAATCACACATTTTAATGTATTCATTTCTATATTAATTAAAAGATGTAGATTTTAATATATCTTTAATAAAATCATAAAAATCTATGAAAAAATAACACCATCCTATTTTTGTGTCAAACAAATAAAACAAGCCCATCAACTCATGACTCATATCCAATATGACAAATTCAACAGCATGACTTAGAACCCCAACTGCTCACCTATGATAAAAATGGTTATATCCGTATTTCTGGGTTTTTTTGCCAGAACAGTATAAATATTGCAAATCCTTTGCGGAGAAGAGCAATTCGTACATACGCCTGTCTCTGCACACGGCGTTTTCAGCCCAAGCCTTTTGGCATTCATAGGTGCAACCCATTCCTGCACCCTCTTCTGCGCAGCTTCAATATCTTTTACAATCTTGTTCACACCGCATATAAGCATGACATGCTTAGGGCCGAACATCATAGCCCCCACCCTGTTTCCATTTGAATCGATGTTATAAAGCTGCCCGTCCTCTGTAACGGCATTGCTGCTGCATAGATAATAATCTGCAAGCAACATTTCCCTGCGCATCTTAAGCGCTTCCTCAGGTGTAATGCCTGGCACAGCCGAATTCATCAGCACAATAGGTCGACTCTTTGCCTCATCAAAAAAACCGATCTGGTTAAGCGTAAGCGAACCTCCAACACCAACCTTTGCCCCATTAGGTATGACTTTAAAAATCTCATCAAGTGCATCGGAACCTTTTTTTACAAACCGTGCATCAAAATTATTCCTTTTCAATGCATCTAAGGTTCTCTCTATCTGCATATCCTGGTACCACCTCTGAAATTCAGTCATGTATCATCCTCCTTCTATGCCTTTTTATTTCAAATCATTATCAGCTAAAGGCCGTCCCTGTCATTATACCACGCCCGCTTATACCGGATAAACCAACAAATGAGACCTTGACACAGACATTTTAGAAGAAATTATAGTTAGAAGAACACAATCTATTGACGGAACAGGCACTCGGTGTTATCTATACTTAGTGAATACCAACCAGAAATACCGAAATGCAAAAGAGATCATAAAAGGGCTTAAAAATGTGGTTGTGGCGTTTTCAGGCGGAGTTGACAGTACTTTTCTCCTGAAATGCTGTGTTGATGTGCTCGGAAAAAACAATGTACTTGCATTTATCGGACAATCCCCCACATTTCCAGTTAGAGAGATTGAAGAGGCAAAACTGCTGTCTACACTCATTGGAGCGGAATATATTATAGAAGAAACATCGGAGATTGAAGACATCAATTTCAAAAGGAACGATAAATCACGCTGTTACTATTGTAAAAATCACCTTTTTAGCAAGGCATGGAAGATAGCTAAAGAAAAGGGTTTTTTAAATGTGGTTGAGGGTTCCAACCTTGATGATGAAAACGATTTCAGACCGGGAAGAAAGGCATGTATAGAGCAGAAGGTTGTAAGTCCTCTGCTTATGGCAGGGCTGACAAAAAACGAGATAAGAGTGCTTTCCAAGAGGTTAAACTTACCAACACATGACAAACCCGCCTTTGCGTGTCTTTCATCGAGGATTCCTTACGGTATAGCAATTGAAATAGATATCCTCAAAAAGATAGAGCTATCAGAATGGTTTATAAGGAGTCTCGGCATACGCCAGGTGAGGGTCCGCTACCACGGCAGCATTGCACGTATCGAGGTTTCCAAAGACGAAATCAATAAGGTTATTGAAAAAAGAGAAAAGATAGCAAAAGCGCTTTTAGACTACGGCTTCCTTTATGTAACCCTTGACCTTCAAGGCTATAGAACCGGAAGCATGAATATTCTGTAAAAACTGTAATCCGTAAGTAGTCTTACAAGGATGGTTTCATCCCAACCCCTTGAACCCTCGAATCCTCGACCCCTTGAATCCTTTGCTTTTTAGCTATGAGCAATTTTTTGCAGGCTTTATTTTCAGCTTCGCCATCATCGTTTCTTCGGTCATATTATATAGTGCATCATAAAGAGCCATCTGAAAACTGCCCGGACCGTTCGATACATGCGCCGCCTCCTCTCCGGCAAGCCCATAATATCCGAGGGCACAAGCAGTTGCCGCAAGCTGATCCTTTTCGACTGCACAAAAACATGCAATTGCAGTGGTAGCGGCACAACCTGTGCCGGTCACCATCCCAAACATGGGATGCCCATTGTGAACCTCTATATCGTTTGTACCATCGGTAATAAAATCGACTTCACCCGTAATCGCTATTACCTTTTTCAATGCTTTTGCACGTATTTTCGCCCCGTTGCGCACAGCATCAACAGTCTCAAGAGAATCTACACCGCGTATTTTAATCTCTTCTTCGTTTGCAAACAAAGACATCACCTCTGAAGCATTACCCCTGACAACAGTGACAGGTAATTCCGACAAGATTTTTTTCGCCGCACTAGTCCGAAGCGGGGTAGCACCGGAACCAACCGGATCCAGGATAATAGGTATACCTCTTTGACCAGCCGCCTTACCTGCAATCAGCATCGAATCTACCCAATAGGGGTTTAATGTCCCAATATTCAGATTCAATGCATTTGAAAAGGCCGATATCGTCTCCATCTCTTCATGTGCCTGAGCCATTATGGGTGACGCACCTATTGCAAGTGTTACATTTGCCGTACTGTTCATGACAACAAAATTGGTTATATGATGGATCAGAGGTTTTTGCCTCCTTATTTTATTTAGAATCTCAACCGTCTTTTTTGAAAATGCTTTTTCATCCATGTTTTCTCATTCTCCATTTATTGTATCTATTAATAGCCGTCCAAAACCTGGCTTCATCATTGAACCTTGTATTATAACAAAAAATCCACACAAATAAATAAGACGCATCAAACTTTCTTGATTTTTTTACGTGCTGTAATTGGTTATAATAATGCATATCTATATGTATCAGCGGAGGAATAATGAACCACAATCTTGAGGTCTCAATACATGATGTTCATCGTCTCATTCAGGATAAAGACCGACATGTTCGCCTTATAGATATCAGGGAAAAGGAAGAGCTTGCAACCGGATACATTGAAGGTGCAGTCTTTGCTCCAAACAGCTCGATAAACAACAAGGTCGAGGAGTATTTTCCTGAAAAGCATATCCCTTTAGTGCTTTACTGTGCATCAGGCAGACGTTCTCTAATAGCTGCAAACATGTTGCTGAAAATGGGGTATACCGACGTCAAATCCATGGCAGGGGGTTTCAATGCATGGGTAGAAGCAGGCTACAAGTTCAAAACAGATGGAAAGATGACACATGAGCAGATAAAGCGCTACAGTAGACAGATCCTGATACATGAAATCGGAGAGGAAGGCCAGTTAAAACTGCTTAGGGCAAGGGTTTTGATAGTAGGCGCCGGTGGACTTGGATGCCCAACAGGACTATATCTTGCATCAGCTGGCGTGGGAACTATAGGGATTGTCGACTTCGACAAGGTGGATTTAAGCAATATACACCGCCAGGTTCTCCATGCTACTGCCGATATCGGCAGACCAAAAACAGATTCGGCAAGGGATGCCATTCACAGAATCAATCCCGACATTAATATCATTACCTTTGATAAGAGGTTTACACCTGACAATGCACTCGAGATTGTAAAAGATTTTGATATTATTATCGACGGCTCAGACAATTTTGAAACAAAGTTTCTACTCAATGATACCGCCTTTTTATCCGGGAAACCCTACATTTTTGGTGGAGCTGTCAGATTCGACGGACAGGCAGGCGTCTTCTATCCGAAAGCAGGAGGGCCATGTCTGCGCTGCATGGTACCAGAGATACCACCTGCTGACACATCCCCTACCTGAAGCGAGGTCGGGGTCCTCGGGGTTGTCCCGGGACAAATCGGTCTGGTTCAGGCCGCCGAAGCGCTTAAGCTCATTTTAAACATAGGCAATACACTGATAGGAAGGTTTTTTGTTTATAACTGTCTCGAGGCAGATTTTAAAACATTTTTTGTTGACAGAAATCCTTCTTGTCCATTATGTGGTGAAAACCCAACAATAAAGGATTTGACAGGCAATTACAGCGGAGGATGCAGATGAACCATTGATAAATCAGTAAAGTCTGATTTCTTTCAGGTATCTTGAAATTAACCACCTATATCGAGATGTATAACCTCCGCACTATCACCTGCTCTAAGCATTGTTGATTCGTACAATTTTGAATGAATGAAGCGTCTATTGACTTCTACAATCATATCCGGTTTCAACGGTTCATTAATGATATCAAGCAACCGCATAATGGTGGTTCCCTCAGGGATTTCCATTTCAAATCCATTTATGATAACTTTCAATGTCACCTCTTTTCCATACACAACAAGGCATCGCTTACATTAATCTCAAGCATCCTTATGCTGGCAAGAATCCTTTTCGTATTCATCCTGACAGCCTCTATATCACGACCGTTTTCGAGTATATCTTCAGCGATTTTCCTTAAACACATAATCTTTTTGTCGAGCGTTATTATTTTATCTTTGTCTATCAAGAAAATAGCCTCCCTCAGTATTTTTAGTGTTTTCTCATGTCCTTGAAACGCCTTGATTTCACATCATAGCGGGGCAATGTTCCGTACGGGCATACCTCAATCCTGTAACCGAGATTCGTTTTCACTCTCAACTGGTCTTTAAGATTTATAAGAATAGCATCCTTTCTGGTAGAATATTCTGGCATTATCTCAATTTTGAGAAGTATATCGTCTATATCACCTCTTTTACTGACAATTACTTCATAGTCATAACCAAGCTCTGGAATGCTCCTGACGACATCCTCTATGGCAGTCGGTGCAAGCAAAACCCCTTTAACCTTTGTAATATCGTCTGACCTACCAATAACACCGCCGTCAATTATCCTGAACGTTCTTCCACATGCACATTCATAGTCGGCCCATTTTATAACATCCTTTGAATCAAACCTTATGCATGGTTTGCCTATGCGGTCAAAGGCTGTTATAATCATGTTGCCGCTCTTTCCAGGCTCATCTATAATATCGCCTGTCTCAATATCCTCAATTTCAACAAGAAAAAAAGCCTCGTTAACATGAAGTCCACCTGGTTTAAACTTACATTCATAACTCCATGCACCTATTTCTGTGGCCCCTATATGGTCATACACATTTGCGCCCCAGGCATCTTCCATCCTTTTCTTAGTTGCGGAAATGCTTGCACCCGGTTCACCTGCACAGGTAATCTTTTCGATAAACAATTGTTTCGCAGGGTCAATCCCCATCTTCTTTGCAGTATCAGCCATTCCAAGCACATATGTCGGCGTAGCCATAAATGAATTACACCTGAGTTCCTGCATTTTTAATATTCTTGCCTCTGTATCGAGAACACCCCCTGGGACCACCTCGCATCCAATCTTTTCCGCAGCATAGTGTCCTGCCCAGAATGCAACAAATACGTTATAACCAAATGGAATAAAAACCCTGTCTGTAGATCTGTACCCCTGAGCAAAAAGAATATATGCCCAACACTCTGACCACCATTCCCAGTCCTGCCAAGAATCTGCCTGATATACAGGCGTCCCTGTCGTTCCGCTTGTCTGCCTGAAAGCAGTGATATCCTCAATGGGTACAGCGAGTATATCACCATAAGGGAAAGGTTGTCGTGTCTGTACATCCCTAAGAACAGCCTTATCTATCTTCGGAACCATTTTTATGTCATCAAACGTTTTTATATCAGCAGGTTCAATACCAGTTTGTTTATAAAGCCTCCCATAAAAAGGAGAATTGCAATATGCCCATTCAAAAATTCTTTTAAATTTTTTGAGCTGTAATATCTTTAAATCTTCTGGTCGTAATGTCTCAAGGATTGGATTCCAGTAGATAGAATTATTCATCATTTCAACGGATCTCGACGATTCCATATATGTAATGTGCTTATTTTAGCAATATTTTACGTTTGATGCCACAATTGTTTGATTTTCAGCCAAAACTCATCTATAATTAGGACACATATAATCCCTAAAGGGGAGTAGCTAACCAGACAAGGTCAACATGCTGGGATAAAACCCTGGCCTTGTCGTTGGTGCAAGCCAATTAGCGAGACCTTTGGTGTGACCGTAAAAAGTTCATACTAAAGTGTCTCGTTTTTTTATTGTTCGAACAGCACGGAGCGCATAATGATCGCTTACTTTGCATCACTAATATTCGTTGTTCTCGCAGAAATGGGTGACAAGACACAACTGCTTGCTATGGCCTTTGCTTCTCGTTATCGCTGGCAAACCGTTATGTGGGGAGTATTTGCTGCAACGCTCGCCAATCATCTTTTTGCAGTACTTCTCGGAAGTTACTTGACAAGCGTTGTCCCCCTCCAATATGTTCAGGTTGCCGCCTCTGCCTCTTTTATTATTTTTGGGCTCTGGACATTAAGGGGCGATAAACTTGAAAATGAAGATAAGAGATTTAATCTAACACCCTTTTGGACAGTTGCCGTTGCTTTCTTTTTTGCAGAGATGGGCGATAAAACACAGCTCGCAACAATTGCACTGGCCACAAAATACTCAAGCATCATTCAAATATGGCTTGGCACGACATCAGGCATGATCATAGCAGATGCAGTAGGCATAATCTTCGGTATAGTTTTGGGCAAAAATATTCCTGAACGTGCGATAAAATGGTTTGCAGCGCTAATATTCATCCTTTTTGGTGCTTTAGGCCTCTATGATTCACTCCCACAACATCTTTTGCTACCGTTTATAGTAGGGGGTACAGCGATAATCCTTCTGTCTATTTACCTGATAATCCGTATCAATAAACGTTAGTATCATAATACCTTTCAGTCATCTCCAGTCTGCGAACACATAAAGTTCAGCTATGAGCTATTAGCCACAAGCTTTTTTCATTTACCTTTAAAAATAGGTTTTCGCTTCTCAAGAAATGATTTTGCTGCCTCTATATGATCCTCGGTCTCTGACAGTAGGGATAATTGAGATGAGATATAGTCAAGATGTGCCCTTAGGGTGCTTGTCTGTCCCTGATAAACTGCCCTTTTCATCATACGGATTGCAAGCGGTGGTTTTTCTGCAATCTTTTCAGCAAGATTTAATGTCTCAGGCATAAGCCTGTCATGGGGCACAACACGATTGACGATGCCAAGCCTAAGAGCTTCTTCGGGGCTTATCAAGTCACCAGTAAATAATAATTCCAGGGCTTTGGACACACCGACAAGCCTCGGAAGGAAGTAGGCACCGCCATCACCTGGGACAAGACCCATCATGATATAGGACTCGGCGAGTCTTGCCCGATCGGAGCAGATTCTCAAGTCGCACATGATCGCCATGTCCATACCTGCCCCCATCGCTGCACCGTTAATAGCAGCTATTACAGGCTTATCCATATCCTCAAGAGCAAGGACTATCCGATGAACGCCTTCCCATAGAAATTTCTTCATGTCCCACAGTTTCAGCTTTCCCTCCGCCATATCGCGGATATCACCGCCCGAACAGAATGTATCGCCCTTCCCGGTAACAACGATAACCCGTACATCATCATCTTCTTTTGCCTCTTCAAGATACTCGCGCCACAACCTTATCATCTCGGTACTGAAAGCATTTTTCGCCTCAGGCCTATTCAAGGTAATAAAGGCAATATGATTATGTATTTCGTACAATATATGTTCTTTTCTCATTCTTGTCTCCTTGTTTCAATAAAGGTAACAGCATAAAACATTTGGTTTTCCTCTTTTTATCTTTGAATGACAAGGGTTTTTATTGTATCAAGCAGCACATTGATCTTTTTTAAATCTTTCACGTTTGTTGCTCCAAAAAGATAACGGTCAAAGCGTATAATAACAACATCCTTATAGAGAGGGTCTTTTGTAAAAAGTGATGTGGTATTACCTTTAATGTCAATCTGCGGCTTTATGTCAACACCTTTAAGATATTTAACATAATCTTCAAACATATTTGCTGATTCCTTTTTAGAACCCCCAAAAATTACAAATATCTTTACATAATCTCCGTCTACATTCGCACTTGCCACAAGTCCTTTTTTAAAGAATGTATATCCAAGAACGCTATGGGATATATAAATTTCTGTGTTAGGAATGACATCAGGAATATTGAGCATTTCCAATTCCTTAGGACGTGATGAACCGCTCGGGATGTTTTTTTCAATCGCCTCTGCACATGCTATGAATTCTTCCTGTTTTGGATTCACAGCACCAGATGCGGAAATTTGAATAAAATAATCCCCTTTATGGAACATTATCTGCGAATCATTTATAAAGCTACTGCTTCCGATTTTTCCATCAGGCACACCAGGACTGCGGTAACGTGAATAGATGCCAAAGGCATCAAGCGGCGAACCCATCTTGTAAATATCAACAGCAAGTGATTTGTCGGGATTGTCTTTGCTTGTATGAACAGCAGTCTTGAGTGATTTGAAACCATAGAGCAAGAACAACTCCGCCTCCCCGTTGATATGCCTGTACAGATTGTCCGGGTTGAATGTCTTTACAGTGTTGTCTATCAACCATCCCTGCAAACAACCAGGCACCGGCATAATACTTTTACCATTCACGCCATCAGATACAGCATATGTATTGACAGCGATGGTTAAAAACAAAGCAATCATCAGGGTTAGTTTAATGCTTGCATGTTCCTGGTTAGAATGCCTTTTCATCATGCAAACAATGCCCGTGCCTTTTGCATTTTTTCCGCAATATTCAAACCATTAGCACATTGTGCAACACATTCAGGGCAGTTAATGCACTCAGAGGCAGACCGATTTACTTTCAATTCGTTGTATGTAGAGCATGCAAGTTCATGATTTCCATAACCTTCCTCGTACATTATCGAGCGATTTATCGTGCTTATTGCAACGTTTTTCGGACATGTAGGCTCACACTGTGCACAGAGATGGCAATAATAGGGGGCTATTGCCTCGGCGTAACGTTCGAGGATCTGCTCGTCTTTTTTGGTCAGCTTCATACCCATAACCGCTGCGGCTTCCTGCAACATATTCATATCCCTCATGCCTGGGATTGCACAGGCTATGTTAGTATCCTGCAATACCCACTTTAAAGCTGCCTGGTGTGGGCTTATCTGGCCAAGCGCATCCGTTCTATATCCCCCCGCCTGTGTTTTCATGGCAACAATGCCGATGCCGGCCTTCGCAGCATTTGCAATTGCGTGCTTCAGTTCTGGGCTGCTTTTGAAATTGTATGCAACCAGCGCCACATCAAAAAATTTATCATTATCATACGTAATAGCATTTAGAACATCCTCCTGATTCGTATGGGTCGTTACCCCAAAAAAACGCACCTTTCCTTGTTTACGGAGTTCAATCAACGCCTCTCTCGTTTCGGGTATGAATACCCTTTCCTTTCCGGTTAGGCTGTGCAGTTGTATTATATCTATGTAGTCAGTATTGAGTTTAGAAAGGCTCGTTTCAACATCCTTAAAAATATCCTTTTTTGAGTGTGATGAAGGAGGGGTTTTGGTTGCAACATACACTTTATCCCTGCGCCCCTTAAGCGCCCTCCCAACAATTTCCTCATTTCTTCCATTCATATATCTGCGGGCAGTATCGACATAATTAATGCCCATTTCAAATGCAGCCTCCATTGTCTCATAGTCAGGCGTAAGCATGGCACCAAAACTTACAACCGATACCTTAAGTCCCGTTCTTCCGAGCGTACGATAGACAGGCGTTATGCCCTTTTTTGATGTTGAGAAAGCTGCTTTGGCTACACCGCGAAAACCCCCTAAGCCAGCAGTCAAGGTTATCCCAGCTACGCTATATTTCAAAAACTCCCTACGATTCAAAGAATTTCTGCCCTTTAGCCCGTCCATAGACGCCTCTCTTTTTCGTTATTTTGGTTACTTTCGGTACTCTCCAATTATACTACACAAATTAAATCTATGTGATGGCTAATTTATATCGATTTTTCTTTTCCATTTTCTGTGTGAGTCAACGGCAAATCTGTGCGCTTCATCGCGCATTTTAACAACCTCTCTGAATACCGGTGACGCCTTGGGCAATATAAGTGGATTTTTTCGTTTGGGGATATAGATTACATCATCCATGCCTTTCCTTCTCTCACCTTTGGCAATACCGATAACATCTCTGTCGATATTCACTGCATAAAGGGCTCTCGTCGCAGCTGAAAGCTGCCCTTTTCCGCCGTCAATAATAAAGAGATCGGGCAGTGGCCCAGATGTATCATCCGTAAGCCTTCTTTTTAGCACCTCCGAGATGGCAGCAACATCGTCCATTGAAGGCGCATCTCTGATATGAAAAACCCTATAACCATTCTTTTTCATCTTAAATGCCTCAAACACTACCATCACCCCTGTAGGACTAGCTCCATACAAATGTGATATATCATAGACCTCGATCCTTTCAGGCGCCTTTTTTAAGTGAAGTGTTTTTTTGAACGCCTCACCAAGGTCAACCGCTTCTGGTTCAAGAAGGTTTTCTACGGCAAGGTCAAGCATCTCTTTCGATGGCTTGTGCTTCGGACCGTAAATGCTAACATTTCCCCTTTTTTTCTCCTTCAGATACTTCTCAAGAAATCCTTTTCCTTCGATATCCTCCGAAAGGATGATCTCATCAGGTATCGGTCTTGTGTTATAATATTGAAAAAGGAACGAGGATACAGCATCCTCATAGGCAACCCTCATCAGTGATTCTTTGAACGATTTTTTCGATATAAGCACTCCCTTTCTGAACACAAGCAAGACGATCTTTACGCCCTGCCCGCCTTCAAGAAATGCCCATACATCCCTGTTTTTACCAAGATGCTCGTGCACCCGCTGCTTTTCAATCATGCCTTTTATGGCAAGATATTTCTCTTTTAATCTCCCTGCCTGCTCAAAATCCCAGTTTTCAGATGCCTGCTGTATGCTTAGTTGGATATCCTTTAAAAGTTTTTGGTCTTTTCCTGATAACAGATCGACAAGCTCGTCGACAATCTGCATGTATGTCTCGTGGCTTGTGTGTCCAGCACACGGACCAACACATTTGCCCAATTCAAACAATATACATGCCCTTTTCCTCTTTCTGAAAACAGTATCCCTGCAACGTCTTATAGGATATATCTTTTGAATGAGCTTCATCACATCTTTCACATCACGGGCATGAGGGTAAGGGCCAAAATAGAGCGCTCCATCGTCTTTGATATCCCTTGTAATGTATAATGCAGGAAATCTTTCCTTAATGGTAAGCTTCAAGGATACATATGTTTTGTCGTCCTTCAGATTTATATTATATTTTGGCGAGTTTTCTTTTATAAGATTGTTTTCTAAAAGGAATGCCTCTTTTTCGCTGCCGGTAAGCATAATCTCGATGTCTTCAATGTTGCTGACCAAACGCGCTGTCTTAGGGTCTTTTTCGCTCTCACGAAAATAGCTTTTCACCCTGTCCCTGATACTTTTTGCCTTGCCGATATAGATAATATTTCGCTCTTTATCGCGGAATATATATACACCAGATGATTCAGGGAGGGCATTTATCTTTGAGTCATCCATAATCCTCAAATATACCTGTTACAAGATTTCATTTCAAATTGATGATTATCTCTTATACAAGCGAAATGTTTTTCGGGCTTCCTGTAAATGAGTATAGCGTCGCCACTGCCTCGGAGAAATAAAAGGTCACAAATTTGTCGTCGTCAGCACCTTTTGGATATATCTTAAGAAGATTGGGAGATTCCTCAAATGCCTGGACTTTTGCCTCACGTGTTTCATCAAACACTATCTTACCCCTTGCCCTAAGCCATGAAGTTCCATCGCTTCCCATAACAGAAATCTCAATATCCGGATTTTGGGTTAACTGCCTATAGACGTCTTTGGTTTTGTTTGTGCAAAAATAAAGTGTGTTATTTCTCTTCATCATAAAACCGAAAGGTCTAACCCTTGCTTTGTTTCCATCCACCGTGGCGATGTGAAAAACAGGGTTCGCTTTTAAAAACTCATACACGCTGTCCATATAAGCCTCCTAATTTATTAGCTCGTTACTGACAACCATAGTTGCTTAGCTATTTTGCAATTTGGAATGTCTTTTCTCCAAACTCCCGCACAGCACCTTACTGCCCTTTCGACATGTGCAATGCACCCGATTTTGTGCTATTTGCTATCCCTTATTTTTAATGTCAGGGTTGGTATCTTCTGCGAGGGTCGAAGATATCCCTCAATCCCTCTCCAAGCAGGTTATACCCCATTACCGTTAAAAATATTGCAAGCCCCGGGTAGAGGCTTAACCACCATGCAACCTCGATATTATCTTTAGCCTGCGTAAGAATATTACCCCAACTCGCTGTCGGCGGCTGTACCCCGATACCGAGGAAACTTAATGCAGATTCCGTTAGTATCGCCCCTCCTATCCCAAGCGTTGCGATTACATATATAGGAGAGAGCGCATTCGGAAGAACGTGCTTGAATATTATTCTAAATTCCGAGAAACCCATGGCCTTTGCCGACATAACATATTCCTTGTTTTTGATGCTTAAGATTTCAGCCCTGACAAGTCTCGCTATGCCCATCCAACCGGTTACACCTATTACGATCATAATATTCCAGATACTCGGCTCCAAAAGCGCTATTACAGCAAGGATCAAAAAGAAGGCAGGAAAACACATCATTAAATCGACGAACCTCATAATGATTTCATCAACGATACCTCCATAATATCCAGAGATCGCCCCCAATATAATCCCAATAATCACTGCAATGCCGACAGATACAAAACCAACGAGCAAGGAGATCCTGCTCCCATATATAACCCGTGCAAAGACATCCCTGCCAAGCGTATCTGTTCCAAAGGGATGAGAGAGTGAAGGCGGCGAAAGCACATTCTTCAAGTCAGGTTTTACAGGATTATGAATGGATATATAAGGCGCAAAGATGGCGCATACAAACATTGGAATCAGGATAATAAGCCCAGCCATTGCCAGATTGTGTTTGCGTATTCGCTTCAACAATTCCATAAATTCTCAAAAACACCTTTCTATATTACACAACAACATGATGCATATACAATGTAACATCAGACTCCAAGAAAATCTATTCAAAATAGTTTGTTTACATTTTTCCAACATGTGCTACACTTTTGAAACAGACAGGTCATTGTAACATAAGGAAA
>Ga0116191_1002587_pt1 | contig 13710 bp, 16 predicted proteins | sample AD_UKC111_MetaG_FD_89897 | JGI IMG/M metagenome (GOLD analysis project Ga0116191, IMG submission 89897) | Active sludge microbial communities of municipal wastewater-treating anaerobic digesters from Hong Kong - AD_UKC111_MetaG | ecosystem: Engineered > Bioreactor > Anaerobic > Digestate...
GGCCCGCCGATGATCGCACGGGCGCCGTCGCGCGCCGGGACCCCGCGACCCCGCGGAGGTCCGCCGCGGCGGGCCGGGCCCGGCGAGCCGGGGACGGATCCGGCGGTGGCCGGACTCAGCGGGCCGCGGCCGCGAGGCGCGGCAGCGCGGCCGCCGCCGCGACGACCGCGTCGGACGCGTCGCGCAGTTCGAGCCGCTCGCCGTCCTGCCGCAGCGTCGTCGCCCGCGACAGCGCCCGCAGCACCGCATGCTCCTGTGCCTTCAGGTCGAGCGCGCCGGGGCAGCCGTCGTGCCCGAGCGGATGCAGCGCGCCGATCGCCAGCCGCCGCGACGCGATCGACCAGGTGCCGGCGTAGGGCGAGCAGCCGCCGAATCCGCGCACGCGGCCTTCCGGGTCGAACTCGAGGGTGACCAGGCTGTTCGGCCGGACGTCGGTCGCGGCCCGCGGGCCGTCGCCGTAGGCGAGCACGCGCCAGACCTTGCCGGTCAGGCCCGAGGGTTGCGGCACGAACGTGGCGATGCCGACGCCCCGGGCGTCGAGCAGCGCCAGCGACCCGCCGTCGCGCCGGTACGCGACGGTGCGGGCCAGGGTGCGACTGAACGCCTCCGCGGCGGCGAGCGCCGCCTCGCCGCACGGTCGGCGCGAGCTCGCCAGGTCGCGCCCGATCCGCAGCGCGCCGCGATCGCCGGTCCGGTCCCCGGCGCCCCACGCGGGCCCGACGAACCGGTTGCAGCCGTCGCTGCCGGTCACGCGCTCGCCGGCGAACCGCAACGTGGGGGCGGGGGCATCGGGCGCGGGCGACTGCGCGCCCAGCTCGACCAGCATCCACGCGGTGCCGTCGAGCGCAGGGGCCGGCGACGTCGCCAGGGTCGATGCGCAGCCCGCGAGCGCGAGCGCGCCCGCGGCGGCGGCGAGGGACGCGGCGCGGGACGGGAACGGGCGGGGACACATCGGCGGGGGCTCCTGCGACCCACTTCCGCACGGTCGCCCGCGTGCGTCAAGACGACTGTCGCGCCGATCAGGCGGCGCGCCGACGCGCGGCGCGAGGCGCGTCCCGGACGGCGCGCCCGTCCGTCCGCGGGTCGGTGCCGCCGCCCGCGTCCGGGAGGGCCGCGCGGGCCGACCGCTCCCGGGTCCGCCGCCCCGCGGGTGCGGCGAGCCCGGCCGCCATGAACGCGACCGTGTCGCGGACCATCGCGCGGTAGGCCCGCCGGTTGGACCCGTCGACCCGGCCGTGCTCGGCGAGCCAGCGCGCGACGGTGTACACGGACTCGTGGTGGACGATCCGCACGCGGGCGGCGAAGGTCGCGTCGGACAGGTGCACCAGCAGCGGGCGGGCCATCGCGCGAGCGCGCACGACGCTCGACATCGCCTCGGGATCCACGGTGTCGAGCAGCTTCATCCGCGAGTCGAACAGCGCCTGCGCGAGCACGCGCAGGTAGTCGGCGCCCCAGGGCGTGTGCTCGACCGCGTCGGCGAGGGGGCCGACGGCGGCGCCGACGATCGCCCCGACGTCGCGGTCGCGGCCGTCCGCCGCGAGCCGGTCGAGCCGCGCGTGCCGCATCGCGTCGATCCCGCGCAGCCGTCGCTCGACGAGCGCGCGGATCATCGCGTCGCGCGATCCGAAGTGGTAGTGCGCGGCCGAGAGGTTGCCCTGGCCGCCTTCGATCACGATGCTGCGCAGCGACACCGACGCGATGCCGCGCTCGGCGAACAGGCGCTCGGCGACGTCGAGCAGCAGGCTCGCGGTCGGCGCGGACCCGTCGCCCGGGCCGGCGGCCGGGCGTGCGCCGCCCGACGCGGACCGGCGCGACGGGACGGGGGCGGGGGACGGCACGGCGTGCATCGGGATCGGGGTGATTGACAGGTCGGCGCTCGCCGGAATTTAATGCAGCCGAATTAAGCGAGGCAAGCGGGGCGGATTCCTGCCCCGACCGCCGCCCGCGGAGGAGACGCGATGAGAGCCGCCGTGCTGCACGCACCGCGACAGCCGATGACCATCGAGGACGTGACGGTCGAGAAGCCGAAGCGCCGCGAGGTGCTGGTCCGCACCGCCGCGGCCGGCCTGTGCCACAGCGACCTGCACTTCATCGAGGGCTCGTACCCGACGCCGGTGCCGGTGGTGCTCGGCCACGAGTCGGCCGGCATCGTCGAGGCGGTCGGCGAGGACGTCACCTACCTGAAGCCCGGCGACCACGTGATCAGCTGCCTGTCGGTGTTCTGCGGGCACTGCGAGCTGTGCCTGTCGGGGCGCCCGTCGCTGTGCGCCGACACCGAGGTCAAGACCCCGCCGGGGGTCGCCAGGCGGCTGCGCTGGCAGGGCGGCCACATGAACCAGTTCCTGAACCTGTCGTCGTTCGCCGAGCAGATGGTCGTGCACGAGCACGCGCTGGTGAAGGTGCGCGAGGACATGCCGCTCGACCTCGCCGCGCTGATCGGCTGCGGCGTGGTGACCGGGTACGGCGCGGTCGTGCGCACCGCGAAGGTCGAGCCGGGCACGACGGTCGCGGTGTTCGGCGCGGGCGGCATCGGACTCGCGGCGATCAACGCCGCGGCGATCGCCGGCGCGGCGCGCGTGATCGCGGTCGACCGCGATCCGTTCAAGTTCGAGCTCGCGCGCACCTTCGGCGCGACCGACGTCGTCGACGCGAACGCGGGCGACCCCGTCGAGCAGATCCGGCAGCTGACCGCGGGCGGCGTCCAGTACGCGTTCGAGTGCATCGGCCTGAAGCAGACCGCCGAGCAGTCGTTCGCCTGCCTCGCCGCCGGCGGCACCGCGACGATCATCGGCATGATCCCGTTCGGCACGAAGATCGAGCTGCACGGCTTCGACTTCCTGCGCGAGCGCCGGATCCAGGGCTCGCTGATGGGCTCGAACCGGTTCCGCACCGACATGCCGCGGCTGATCGACTTCTACATGCAGGGCCGGCTGAAGCTCGACGAGATGGTCTCGGCCCGCATCCCGCTCGAACGCATCAACGAGGGCTTCGAGTCCCTCAAGCGCGGCGGCGTCGCCCGCAGCGTCGTGACCTTCGAACACTGAGACAGGAGACGATGATGTCCCGATTCCTCGCGTCGACCACCGCATTCCTGGGCGCCGCGGCGCTCGCGCTCGCCACCCTGTCCGCGCCCGCCGCCGCGCAGGGCAAGGGCGAGTCGGTCAAGTTCCAGGACTATCCGGGCCTGGGCAACCTGCTGATCAAGGTCGCGATCGCCAAGGGCTACTGCGAGAAGGCCGGCATCAAGTGCGAGCTGCAGCCGATCCCGGCCGCGCCGCTGGGCGTGCAGGCGATGCTGGCCAAGAGCATCGACGCGTCGTTCGGCCCGGCTGACGTGATGAACGGCGCGATCCTGCGCGGCGCGAAGATGAAGATGGTGGTCGGCGGCGCGGTCTCGAACGTGCTGACGCTGATCGCCGGCAACCACGTCGAGACGCCGAACGCCGGCAAGGGCTGGCCGGCGTTCATGCAGGACTTCAAGGGCAGGAAGATCGGCGTGACCGCCCGCGGCGCCGCGACCGAGGTCTACACCAAGTGGATGCTGACCAAGGCCGGGCTGTCGCCCGACGACGCGACCTTCGTCGCGGTCGGCGGCCCGAACACCGCCTACGGCGCGCTGGTGTCCAAGCAGGTCGACGTGCTGATGATCTTCGAGCCCGCCGGCGCGATGTGCGAGGTGCTGAAGACCTGCAAGGTGATCTGGCGCGCGGGCCTCGACAAGGAGCCGGCCGAGATGTACGCGCTCAACGGCGGCGGCAACGGCCTGATCTTCACGCAGGAGTACATCGACCGGAACCCGCACGTGATCGACGCGGTGATCCGCGCGGTCAAGGACGCCGACGCGTTCATCAACACGCCGGCCAACTTCCCCGAGGTCTCCAGGATCGCCCAGCAGTTCTTCAAGTTCGACATGCCGAAGGGCGACGAGGTGCTCGAGCGGGCGCTGAAGGTCGCGCTCGAGGCCGACACCTACCGCGCCGCGATCAACCGCAAGTCGATCCAGGCCGCGCTCGACACGCTGATCGCGACCAAGCAGATCGAGAAGGCGGTGCCGGTGTCCGAGATCGTGCTCGATCGCGCGCCCGCGCCGTGACCGTCGCGATCTCGATCGAGTCGCTGACCGTCCGGTTCGGCGAGGTCGTCGCGGTCGACGACGTCTCGCTGTCGATCGGCGAGGGCGAGTTCGTCTCGATCGTCGGGCCGAGCGGCTGCGGCAAGACGACGGTCCTGAACCTGCTGACCGGGCTGGTGCCGCTCGCCGAGGGGCGCATCGCGCTGCTCGGCAAGGCGCCGGCGATCGGCAATCCGGACGTCGCCTACATGCTGGCGCGCGACTGCCTGCTGCCGTGGCGCACCGCGCTCGGCAACGCCGGCTACGGGATGGAGGTGCGTGGCATCGAGCCCGGTGCACGCGACGCCCGCGCCCGCGAGCTGCTCGCACGGGTCGGGCTGAAGGGGTTCGAGGACAAGTGGCCGAAGCAGCTGTCGCACGGCATGCGCCAGCGCTGCGCGCTCGCGCGCACCTTCGCGCTCGACGCGCCGGTGATGCTGATGGACGAGCCCTTCGGCGCGCTCGACGCCCAGACCAAGCTGCAGCTCGAGGACCTGCTGCTCGAGCTGTGGAACGCGCATCGCCGCACCGTCGTGTTCATCACCCACGACCTCGCCGAGGCGGTCGCGCTGTCGGACCGGGTGGTGGTGATGAGCGCGCGGCCGGGCCGCATCGTCGCCGACGTGCCGATCCCGCTCGAGCGGCCGCGCCACGTGCGCGCGCTGCAGAAGGACCGGCACTTCCTCGAGCTGTACGCGCACGTGTGGGAGCAGCTCGAGTCGGGCCTGGGCGCCGCGGCGGAGGCGATCACGTGAGCGCCGTCGCGTCGTCGCGGCGCACGGTCGCCGCGCACCTGGTGTTCGTGGTCGCCTTCATCGCGCTGTGGGAGCTGGCGATGCGCCGCGAATGGCTGTCGGCGGCGTTCTTCGGCCAGCCGAGCGGCATCGTCGCCTACCTGTGGGACGGCTTCGCGACCGGCCGCAAGCTGTGGCTCGAGCTCGGCTACACGGTGCTCGGCACGCTGGTCTCGTTCGTGCTCGGCAGCGCGGCGGCGCTCGCGCTCGGCCTGGTGTTCGTGATGTTCCCGAAGGTCGAGCACGCGATGGAGCCGTACCTGACCGTGCTGAACGCGATGCCGCGCCTCGCGCTCGCGCCGCTGTTCCTGCTCTGGTTCGGCCTGGGGCTGGGCTCGAAGATCGCGGTCGGCACCAGCCTGTCGTTCTTCATCGTGCTCGCGAACACCGTGGCCGGCATCCGCGGCGTGTCGCAGGACCTGATCACGCTGTCGCGCTCGCTGGGCGCGACGCCGCGGCAGGTGTTCTTCAAGGTCACGCTGCCGTCCGCGGTGCCGGTGATCTTCTCCGGCCTGCGGCTCGCGCTGATCTACTCGATGCTGGGCGTGGTCGGCGCCGAGCTGATCGCCGCCGAGCACGGGCTCGGCCAGCAGCTCGCCTACCTGCAGGCGACCTTCAACATGAACGGCGTGATGGGGCTGCTCGCGCTGCTCGCCGTGCTCGGCATGATCGTCACCCAGGGCATGACCCGGCTGGAGAAGGCGCTCCTCAGATGGCAATGACCGCACGACTCGAAGGGAAGGTCGCCGTCGTCACCGGCGCCGCGTCGGGCATCGGGCTGGCGACGGTCGAGCGCTTCGTCGCCGAGGGCGCGCGCGTCGTCGCGGCCGACCTGCGCGAGGCGTCGGGCCGGGCGCTCGAGGCGCGGTTCCCGGATCGCGTGCGCTTCGCGCGCTGCGACGTCACCCGGCTCGACGAGCTGGAGGCGGCGGTCGAGCTCGCGCCCGAAGCGTTCGGCGGGCTCGACCTGCTGTTCAGCAACGCGGGCGCGGGCGGGCTGCCCGGTGGCGTCGAGGCCTTCGACCCGGCCGCCTGGGACGCGACCTACGCGCTGCTCGTGCGGCCGGTGGCCGCGGCGGCCGCCTACGCGCTGCCGCACATGAAGCGCCGCGGCGGCGGCGCGATCCTGAACACCGCGTCGATCGCCGGCATGCAGGCGGGATTCGGGCCGCACGCCTACTCGAGCGCGAAGGCCGCGGTGCTGCACTGGACACGGGTCGCGGCCGCCGAGCTCGCGCCGCTGCGGATCCGCGTCAACGCGATCTGCCCGGGCCTGATCGCCACCGGCATCTTCGGCCACTCGATGGGCCTGTCCGAGGACGACGCGATGCGGCTCGCCGCGAACGTCTTCGAACGCGGCGGCCCGGTCAACCCGATCGGGCGCAGCGGGCTGCCCGCCGACATCGCCGAGGCCGCGGTGTTCCTGTGCTCGGACGCCGCCGGCTTCGTGACGGGCACGCACCTGGTCGTCGACGGCGGCATCACCGTCGGCCCGCGCCACGCGTGGGACCGGGCGGTGCCCGGCCCGATCGGCGAGTCGGTCGGGCTCACGCGCGAGCAGATCGAGGCGATGCGCGCGTCGGCCGCGGCGGCCGCCGATCCGACGCGCTGAGCTTTCCAACGACACCCCGTCCGGACGGAGCCCCTCCCATGCCCAAGGTCGTCTTCATCTCCCACGACGGCACCCGCCGCGAAGTCCAGGCCGAGAGCGGCCTGTCGCTGATGCGCGCGGCCGTCGACAACGGCGTGCCCGGCATCGACGCCGACTGCGGCGGCATGTGCGCCTGCGCGACCTGCCACGTGTTCGTCGAGCCCGCGTGGGGCGCGAGGCTCGCGCCGCCGACCGCGCAGGAGGAGGAGATGCTGAACTTCACCGCCGAGCGGCGCGAGACCTCTCGCCTCGCCTGCCAGATCCCGGTCGTCGACGCGCTCGACGGCCTGACCGTGACCCTGCCCGAAGGCCAGCACTGAGCGCGCCGCGCCTGCACCAGGAGGAGACCGCCATGACCACCGCCGAGATCCAGGCCGCCGCGCGCGAGCGCGCGTTCTCGATGCCGCTGCAGGACATCGACCCGAGCGACACGACGCTGTTCGCCGACGACACGGTCGGCCACTACTTCGCGCGCCTGCGCCGCGATGCGCCGGTCCACCGCGCGCACAACACGGTGTTCGGCGACTACTGGTCGGTGACCACCTACGACCAGATCATGGCGGTCGACACCAACCACCAGGCGTTCTCGTCGAGCTGGGAGAACGGCGGCATCACCATCATGGACCGCCCGATGACCGAGCGGCTGCAGAGCTTCATCATGATGGACCCGCCGAAGCACGACGTGCAGCGGCTGGCGGTCAGCCCGATCGTCGCGCCGGCGAACCTCGCGAACATGGAGGGCCTGATCCGCGAGCGCACGCAGCGCGTGCTCGATGCGCTGCCGCGCGGCGAGGCCTTCGACTGGGTCGACACCGTGTCGATCGAGCTGACGACGATGATGCTCGCGACGCTGTTCGACTTCCCGTTCGAGGAGCGTCGGCTGCTGACCTGGTGGTCCGACGTCGCGACCACCAACCCCGACGTCGACAAGAGCCGGGTCTCGTCGTGGGAGGAGCGGCAGGCCGAGCTGGTGAAGATGGCCCAGTACTTCTCGCGCCTGTGGAACGAGCGCGTCAACGCGCCGCCGAAGACCGACCTGATCTCGATGCTCGCGCACGGGCCGGCGACGCGGAACATGCCGCCGACCGAGTTCCTGGGCAACCTGGTGCTGCTGATCGTCGGCGGCAACGACACCACGCGCAACTCGATGACCGGCGGCCTGCTCGCGCTGTCGCGCTACCCCGAGGAGTGGGCGAAGCTGCGCGCGAACCCGGCCCTGCTCGACTCGATGGTGCCCGAGGTGATCCGGTGGCAGACGCCGCTCGCGCACATGCGCCGCACCGCGACCGCCGACGTCGAGCTCGGCGGTCAGACGATCCGCAAGGGCGAGAAGGTGATCATGTGGTACCTGTCGGGCAACCGCGACGAGCGGATGATCGCCGACCCGGACCGGCTGATCATCGACCGCCCGCGGCCGCGCCAGCACCTCGCGTTCGGCTTCGGCATCCACCGCTGCGTCGGCAACCGGCTCGCCGAGCTGCAGCTGAAGATCCTGTGGCAGGAGATCCTGAAGCGCTTCGAGTCGATCGAGGTGCTCGACGAGCCGACGCGCGTGCGTTCGAACTTCATTCGCGGATACTCCCGGCTGCCGGTCCGGATACCGGCCTGAAGCGAGGGAGCGTGGCCGTGTCCGACGAGCTGGTCCTCTACACGAATCCGATGTCGCGCGGGCGGATCGCCCGCTGGATGCTCGAGGAGGTCGGTCGGCCGTACCGGGTCGAGGTGCTCGAGTACGGCACGACGATGAAGGCGCCGGCCTACCTGGCGATCAACCCGATGGGCAAGGTGCCCGCGGTGGTCCACGGCGGCACGGTGGTCACCGAGTGCGCGGCGATCTGCGCGTACCTCGCCGACGCGTTCCCCGACACCGGCCTCGCGCCCGCGCCGGGCGACCCGGCGCGCGGAGACTGGCTGCGCTGGCTGTTCTTCGGCGCCGGGCCGCTCGAGTCCGCGGTGACCAACCGCGCGCTCGGCGTGCAGGTGCCCGCCGAGCGCAAGGGCATGGTCGGCTACGGCTCGCTCGACGAGGTGGCGGGCGCGCTCGAGGGCTGGCTGTCGACGCGTCCGTACTTCGCCGCGGGGCGGTTCACCGCGGCGGACGTCTACGTCGGCGCACAGCTCGGCTGGGCGCTGCAGTTCGGCACGATCGCGTCGCGCCCGACGTTCGTCGACTACGTCGCGCGGATCCAGGCGCGGCCGGCCGCGCAGCGGGCCAAGGCGCTCGACGATGCGCTTCTGCCGGTGCCGCCGCGGCCCTGAGCGGCACGTGCGCGACACGGTGCGGGCAGCGTGCGTCGGGGCGGGCCGCGCGGCGGCGCTCGCCCTGCTGCTCGCGGGTGCCCCCGCCGGCGCCGTCGAGCGCCCGCTGTGGGAGGCCGGCGTCGGCGCGGTCGGCGGCAGCTTCGAGTCCTGGCCGGCCTCGTCCGAACGCACGGCGCTCGCGCTCGTCGTGCCGTGGTTCGTCTACCGCGGCGAGGTCCTGCGCGTGCAGGACGGCTCGGTCACCGCCCGCGTCGTCGACCTGCGCCGGCTGGTGCTCGACCTCGGCGTCGATGCGGCCCCGGCGCCGCGCGACCGCGACGGCGGCGTGCGCGAGGGGATGCCGAAGCTCGGCTGGATGCTCGAGGCCGGCCCCCGGCTGCGCTGGCGGCTCGACGATCCGGACAGCCTCGACGAGCGCTGGTTCGCGAGCGTCGCGGCGCGTGCCGCGCTCTCGGTCCGCGGCGGTGCGCGCCCGCGAGGCGGCGTCGTCTCGCCGAGCCTCGACTACCTGAACCGGCAGGCGATGGGCGGCCGCTTCACGCTGTCGGCGAGCCTCGCGGCGGAGTTCGCGACCTCGTCGTACGCGCGCTACTACTACGACGTGCCCGAGGCGTACGCGACGGCGACGCGCCCGGCCTACGCGGCACGCGCCGGCTACCTGGGCACGCGCCTGTACGCGTCGATGCAGTACCGGATCGACCGGACGTTCTCGGTGTACGCGTTCCTCGACGGCGGCCTGTACCGCGGCGCCGCGAACGAGGATTCGCCGCTGGCGGGGCGCGAGCGCGGCGTATCGGCGGGGATCGGCGTGATCGCCACGCTGGGCCGGTCCGACCGGCTCGTCACCGTCCCGGACTGACGGGGGGCGCGGCGTCGCGCGGCGAGCGGGGCTTGCGGGCGACCAGCAGCACGTTCGCGAACGAGGTGCCCTCGGCCATCGGCTGGCAGTCGACCTCGAGTCCGGCGCGCTCGAGCAGCACCCGCCACGCGTCCGCCTCGCGCGTCGCGAACCGAGGCCAGCCGCCGCGCAGCAGCGTGATCAGCGCGTCGTTGAGCAGCGTCCAGCGCGCGCGCGCGCGTCGCGCGGCGTCCGCGACGCGCAGCAGCAGCACGCCGCCCGGCTCGAGCGAGGCCGCGCAGCGTGCGATCACCGCCTCCTGCTCGGCGTGGGCGAGGTAGTGCAGCACGTCGAAGATCGTGATCGCGTCGAACGGGCCGCCGTCCACCTCGCGGAGGTCCCCGTGCTCGAAGCGGAAGCGGTCTTCCAGGCCGGTGCGCGACGCGGCGAGCCGGGCCGCGCGGACGGCGTTCCCGCGCAGGTCGACCGCCCGGACGACCAGGCCCGTCGGCGAGGGCGGCCAGTCGGCGGGCCAGCCGAGGCGCGCGGCGTCGGCCTCGAGGGTCGCGAGCATCAGCGCGAGCACGCCCTGGCCGCAGCCGAGGTCGAGCAGCCGCGTGCGGCCGGCGAGCAGGCCCTGGGCGAGCACCGCGGCGAACACCGGGTCGCCGGAGAGCTTGCCGCGCGCGAAGTGGTACGCGGTGCGGCCGGCCGGTCGGTAGTGCTCGGCGCACCGCGCGACCAGCCGCCGGAACTCGGGCCGGCGGGCCGGCGACGTCGGACGCCCGGACCGATGCGGCGTCGGGTCGGCGCTCGGGGGCCCCGTCATCCGCGGCCGTCGTCGTCCAGCGCGGCCCGCAGCGTGACCGGGCGCAGGCCGAGGTGCCCGATGCGCTCGAGCAGGCCGGCGAGCGCCGCCTGCGCGCCCGCCGCGCCCATCCGCGGTGCGCCGCCGGTCGCCCGGCCGTCGTGCAGCAGCAGCACGGCACCCGGACGCAGCCGGGCGGACAGCCGTTCGAGCACCGTGCCCGGGTCGGGCGCCACCGTGTCGTAGGCGCGCGCGGACCAGGACACGTGCAGCAGCGCGCGCCGGGCGAGCATCGGGTCGAGCCACGGCGTGCGCACGCCGAACGGCGCGCGGAACACCTCGGGTGCGACGCCGGTCGCGTCCGCGATCGTCGACTGCGCGGCGTCGATCTCGCGGCCGATCCCGCGCGGCCCCGACAGCGGGAACGACCACGCGTGGCGCTGCGTGTGGTTGCCCAGCTGGTGCCCCTCGGCGAGCGCGCGTCGCGCGAGCCCGGGGTGGCGCCGCACGCGCTCGCCCACGCAGAAGAACGTCGCGCGCGCGCCGGCGCGCCCGAGCGCGTCGAGCACCCGGGGCGTGAGCTCGGGGTCGGGGCCGTCGTCGAAGGTGAGTGCGATCGATCCGCGCCGCGCGGCGGCGGGCGGCAGGCGCCACAGCGTCGGGCCGACCAGGCTGCTGGAGGCGACCATCCCGGCGCCCGCGAGCACCGCGTGGTTCAGCGCCACCGCGGCCGCGGCCCACGGCCAGTGGCCCGGGAACGCGGCGGCGCCGAGCGCGGCCGCGCCGTGGATCAGCCCGCTCGCGCGGATCGCCGCCGGGGGCGTCCACGCGGGCCGGCCCGACGGCCCGGCCGTCGGCGCGCCGGTGTCCCGCGGCGCGGACCCCGGCGTCATGCCCTGACCGCGCGATACTCGCTGAAGATGCCGAGCTCGACGTGCCGCTCCACGTCGCGGAAGCCCGCCTCCCGCAGCAGCGCCTGCACCTGCTCCGGCGGCACGCAGGCCTCGATCGTGTCCCAGTAGTAGCGCATCAGCGGCGCGATGCGCTCGGTGCGGCCGATCAGCCGGGCCACGCCGGGGACCACGCCGCGCATCCACGCCTTCAGCAGCGCCGTCGCGACGCGGCCGCGGGGCCGCGTGATCTCGAGGATGCAGACCCGGCCCCCCGGGCGCAGCACGCGGAAGAACTCGGCGAAGGCCGGCGTGAGGTCGGGCACGTGCCGCAGCGCGAACCCCATGCTGACGAAGTCCGCCGACGCCGTGGCGGCCGGGATCGACTCCGCGCCGCCGACCTTGAGCTCGACGCCCGCGGGCAGGTGCGCGGCGCCGAGCATGCCCGGGCTCGGATCGACGCCGGTCACGAGCGTCGGGTCGCCGACGATGGCGACCGCCTCGCGCGCCACCAGTCCGGTGCCGGTGCCCACGTCGAGCACCCGCATGCCCGGCGCCAGCCCGGCGCGCAGCAGCGCCTGGCGGCGGTACCAGGGGCCGCTGCCGAAGGCCATCGCGCGCTCGATCCGATCGTAGTCGGGGGCGGTCGAGTCGAAGATCTGCCGCAGGAACGGCGCGCGCTGCGCCTCCGAGTCGTAGTACTCGGTCAGCGGCGCGTGCGGCGCGTGCGCGGGGGTCGGGGTCTTGCGGTCCATGGGCGCCTCGGGCGTTGGGCGGTCAGGCGTGCAGGCCGCCGTTGACCGCGATGACTTGGCGGGTGATGTAGGCCGCGTCGGGCGAGAACAGGAACGCCACGCAGGCGGCCACCTCCTCGGGCCGGCCCGCGCGGCCGACCGGGATCGCCTTGAGCATCTCGGTCGCGTCGAAGCCCCGGGTCAGGTCGGTCTCGATCAGGCCGGCGGCCACGCAGTTCACGGTGATCTGCCGGCTCGCGAGCTCGACGGCGAGCGCGCGGCTCGCGCCGATCAGGCCGGCCTTCGCCGCGCTGTAGTGGACCTGGCCGCGGTTGCCGGTCTGCCCCGCGGTCGACGAGATCGTGACGATGCGGCCCGGGGCCCGGCGCCGGATCATCGGCATCAGGGCCGGGTGCACGACGTTGTAGAACGCGTCCAGGTGCGTCGCGATCATGCCGTCCCACTGCGCGGGCGCCATGCCGGGGAACACCACGTCGTCGACGACGCCGGCGTTGCACACGAGGCCGCAGTACGCGCCGTGCGCGCCGATGTCGGCCTCGATGGCCGCGCGCGTCGCGTCGCGGTCGGCGACGTCGAGGCGCAGCGTGCGGGCGCGTCGCCCGAGGGCCTCCACGCCGGCCGCGACCTCGCGCGCCGCGTCGGCCGAGTCGCGGTACGCGACCACGAGGTCGTGCCCGTCGGCGGCCAGCCGCAGCGCCACCGCGCGGCCGATGCCGCGGCTCGCGCCGGTGACCAGCACCCACCGGTCGGCGGATGGGCCGATCCGGCGCGGCGCGGCCGGCGCCGCGGCCCGGGTCATCGGCGCGCCCCCAAGTGCCCGGGACCGGGCGGCGGCCACGCCGCGATCGCCTGCTCCATCCGGCGCAGCAGCGCGTCGGGCGGCGGCAGGCAGAGCTCGCCGGTGGTCGCGTCGACCGGCGCCTGCGCGGTGCTGGCGCGCGCGAGCCAGGTGCCCGCCCCGGCGTCCCGGATCTGGTAGTGGATCCGCAGCATCGGCACGTGGGCGGCCAGCTCGGCGCGCACGCTGAGCCGCTGCCCCAGGCGGGCGGGGCGCAGGTAGCGCAGCCGCAGGTCGACGACCGGGAACATCCAGCCCTGGCGCAGCACCGCGAGGTCGTCGAAGCCGAGGCCGCGCATCAGCGCGGTCCGTGCCTGCTCGAGGTACTTGACGTAGCGGCCGTGCCAGACGATCTGCATCGCGTCGATGTCGTGGAACGGCACCTCGAGCTCGACCTCCGCGCGGGGACGTCCCGGCGGGTCAGGAATGGTCACCGGACGCCCTCCAGAACGGGTAGAAGTTGTACCACTGATACGGCGTGTCGCGGCACTGAGCCTCGAGCAGGTCGGCGTAGCGGGCGACGTACCCGCCGATCGCCGCCGCGCGGGACGCGCGGGGCAGCTCGATGCGCTCGGCGAAGCGACGGCACTCGAACCGGTAGGTGCCGGCGTGCCGGGTGCACGACAGCCAGTACACCGGGCCTCCGACCGAGCGCGCGAGGACCCAGGGGCCGATCGGGAACGCCGCGGGGCGGCCGAGGAACGGCGCCTCGACCGTGCGCTCCCCGCCGGTGACCGGGATCCGGTCGGCCGCGATCACCACC
>Ga0116191_1002596_pt1 | contig 13667 bp, 9 predicted proteins | sample AD_UKC111_MetaG_FD_89897 | JGI IMG/M metagenome (GOLD analysis project Ga0116191, IMG submission 89897) | Active sludge microbial communities of municipal wastewater-treating anaerobic digesters from Hong Kong - AD_UKC111_MetaG | ecosystem: Engineered > Bioreactor > Anaerobic > Digestate | place...
GGCCCCAACTGCGTCGGCTTTCTTGACACCCATACCCCGGTCAACGCCACCTTTCTCAAAGGATTTCCCGGCAAAGGAGAAATAGCCTTTATCTCCCAGAGCGGCGCCATGCTCGCCGCCATCCTGGACTGGAGCCAGACCGCGGGCATCGGCTACAGTAAAATATACAGCCTCGGCAATAAGGCCGACCTCAACGAAGTCGACTGCATCGCCGAAGCCGCCGCAGACCCCAACACCAAAGTCATACTCTGCTATATAGAAGACGTCGCCTGCGGCCCCGACTTTTTAAGAGTAGTTTCCGAAGTCACCAAAAAGAAACCGGTCGTGATCTTAAAATCCGGCACCAGCCAAGCCGGCGCCCAGGCCGCCTCCTCCCATACCGGGGCGCTGGCCGGCAGCGACCTGGCCTATAACATAGCCTTCAAGCGCTGCGGCGTGCTGCGCGCTTACAGCATGTCCGAGCTGTTTGACCTGGCCATAGCCTTTGTCAACCAACCAGTTCCCAAAGGAAAAAAAGTGGCCATTGTCACCAACTCAGGCGGGCCCGGCATTATCGCCACAGATAAAGTGGAAGCCAACGGCCTGGCCATGGCCCGCTTCGAAAAAGAAACCATCGAAGATTTGCGTTTAAACCTGCCGCCCGAGGCCGGCATCTACAACCCGGTCGACGTGCTGGGAGACGCCAAGGCCGACCGCTTTAAATTCGCCCTCGAAAAAGTGCTGAGTGATCAAAACGTCGACAGCGTGGCCGTACTGCTGTGCCCCGTAGCCGTCACCCAGCCGCTTGAAACCGCCCGGGCGGTTATCGAATTAAACCAAGCCTACCCCGCCAAGCCGCTTGTCGCCGCTTACATGGGCGGCCCGGCTTTGGCGGAAGGCGCCAAGCTGCTTTCCCAAAACGGCATTCCCTGCTTTACCATGCCCGAGCCCGCCATCGCCGCCCTGGCCGGCATGTCCACCTACGCCGGCTTTATAGAGCCCGCCCCGGCGGCAGAAAAGAAAAACGATTTCAAGCCGGACCTGAAGACAGTCAAAGCAGTCTTCTACGACGTCAAAAGAGACCACCGCCTGGTCCTGCTTGGCAGCGAGGCAGCCGAAGTCATCGACGCCTACGGCATCACAGCCGCCGCCACCAGCCTGTCCCAGAGCCCCGACGAGGCCGCCGCCATGGCCGACAAAATGGGCTACCCCGTGGTGCTGAAAGTAGCTTCGCCTAAGATCTTGCATAAGACCGACGTGGGCGGCGTGAAAATTGGCGTCAGCACTCCCGAGCAAGTTAAAAGCGCTTACGTCAGCATCATGGAGAACGTGCACCGGTACCTGCCTAAAGTAGTGCCGTACGGCGTTGAAATACAAAAGATGCTGCCCAAGGGCATTGAACTTATCGTCGGCATGAGCCGCGACGTGCAGTTCGGGCCCATGATCGGCTTCGGGCTGGGGGGGATCTACGTCAACCTTTTAAAAGACGTTTCCTTCCGGCTGGCCCACAACATCAGCCCCGGGGAGATATCCGAAATGATCGCCGAGACCAAAGCCTATACCATGATGAAAGGCTACCGCGGCGATAAGCCGGTCGACATAGACGCCGTCAGTGAGGTTATCCGCAGAGTGGCCATGCTGGCCGTAGACTTCCCCGAGATTATGGAAATCGACGTCAACCCCGTCTTTGCCTACGAAAAAGGTGTAGCCGCCCTTGATGTCAAGATTACACTGTCGTGAGGTGAATAACATGAAAAATCTGTTCATAACAGGAATGGCCGGCAGCGGAAAAACAGCCATCGCCCTGGGCGTCGCCCTGAAGCTTAAAAACGAAGGGTACAACGTAACCTACTTCAAGCCCGTCGGCAACCGGGCGAGATTTAACGGCGGTGAGGACAACGACGCCCTGCTGATGCGCGAAGTGCTTAAAATGGATATCGATACCAGGACCATTGTGCCCTTTACCGCCGGCACCTCTTACCTGTCCGGCTTGAAGAACAGGGAAACAGCCGTGGCCGGCATCAAAGAAGCCTACCAGTTAATATCCCGGGACACAGGCGTGGTGATCATCGACGGCGCCGCCTTTCCCCACGCCGGGGCGGCTTACGGCCTGGACGCGGCCAGCCTGGCCGGGCTTTTTAACGCCTCCGTCTTAAACATCATCAAACTGGAAAATGACCTCAGTGTGGACCAGGCCATCTTTTTAAACAACAATTTAGCCTCCAGAGGGCTTACTGTGATCGGCCATATCTTTAACAACGTGCCCAGACAGCTGCTTTCCAAAACAGAGGGTGTGTTTGTGCCGGTTATGGAGACCATGGGCTGCGCTACGCTCGGGATCATACCCATCCGCCCGGAAATAGCCTCGCCCACCGTGGCCGAGTATTACGAGGCGCTGGGCGGCGAACTGCTGGCCGGTGAAGATAAGCTGGACCTGCTGGTGGAGGAAGTGATCGTCGGCGCCATGACCATGGAAAGCGCTTTAAAATACATGCGCCGCTCCGCCAACAAGGCGGTAATCATGGGCGGCGACCGGGCGGACATGGCCCTGGCCACCCTGGAGACCAGCACCTCGGCCTTAATCCTGACGGGCGGGCTGTACCCGGATGTCAAGGTTATCTCCCGCGCGGCGGAGAAGGGTGTCCCGGTAATCCTGGTGCACAGCGACACTTACACTACTATTGAAAAAATATCCGAGGTTTCGAGGCGGATCAGGCCTGACAACGCCAGCGATATCAAAATAGCGGTGGAGAGTATTGACCGGCACTGTGACTGGCAGAAAATCATTGGCTCCCTGCATAACAACCAGGATGCTGGTTAAAGGCGACCTTGAATGAAAACTAAGTTAACTTGGCATAATCGTTACTTTAGTTTTTTATACCCCATCTATCTAAATTAAGGATTGTTCAAAACAAAAATAAGTGCTATCATGAAACCAGGTAAAATATTTTGTTATAAATAGTTTACCTGGTTTTTTTAACTAACCAGTCAGGGTGGTGTGCTTATGAAAAAAAGGATTGCGGTTATACTCCTGCTGGCGGCCCTTGGCGTCGCCGGCTATTTTGGTTACAACAGGTACATCGGAGAAAAGCAGACCGCCGGCCTGCAGGCTACAGGGACCATTGAGGCCACACAGGTTGAACTGAGAGCCAAAGTGGCCGGTACGCTGCAAAAACTGACGCTGGCTCCTGGTGACCAGGTCAAGGGAGGCCAATTGGTGGCCGAAATCACCCGTAATGATTTGCTTGCCCAAAAAGAAAGGGACTCCCTTGCGGTGGTTAAAGCCCAGGCGCAGCTGGACGACCTTACTTCCGGCGCGCGCGTGCAGGAAATCAAGGATGCCCAAATTGCCGTCGACACCGCCCGGCTCAACAATGAAAAGGCCGCCAAGGACTACGACAGGGCAGTTAAACTGTATAAAGAAAAGATCATTGCCGACTCGGAGATGGAAAAAGCGGAAATAACTTTCAAACAGTCACAAAATTCACTTGAGTCCGCCCAAACCAAACTAAGCCTCCTGCTGTCCGGCAGCAGGCCTGACCAGATTGAGGCCGCCCGGGTTGAGCTGGAACGCAGCAGCGCTGTGTTAAAAGCGTCGGAAGCGCTGCTGGAAGATGTGAAAATTATCTGCCCGATTGACGGGACCGTGCTCACTAAAAATTTTGAAAACGGGGAAGTGGTGCAGGCCGGCGCTTCCGTGGCAACCATCGCCAATTTAAACGACATGTGGATCAAAGTCTATATCCCCACTGACGACCTGCCCAAGATCAAGCTGGGACAGCAGGTTTACTTCACCGTGAGCGGGAGCTCAGAGGAGCACCGCGGCACTATCGAAGAGATAGCCTCCAAAGGAGAATATACACCGAAAACCATCCAAACCAAAAAAGAGCGCACCAATATCGTTTACGCGGTTAAAATCAAGGTTGATAATGAGAACAATCTCTTAAAACCAGGTATGCCCGCTGATGTAGTTTTTGATCAGAGGTGATCAAAATGATTGAAATGGAAGCTCTCACCAAGGTCTTCGGCGGCATTACCGCGGTCAGCGAAGTGTCTCTGAGGGTTGAGCAGGGAGATATCTTCGGCCTGGTAGGCCCGGACGGGGCCGGTAAAACCACTTTGCTCCGCATGGTGTGCGGGCTGATCAATCCCACCAGCGGCAGGGTTACCCTGTTCGGCGGCAGGCAGAAAAAGGATGCCGGCAATTTTGGCTACATGCCCCAGCGCTTCAGCCTGTGCGGCGACCTGACGGTAATGGAAAACATCAATTTTTTCGGCTCCCTGTACAAGCTGGACCGGAAAACCATCAGGGAGCGGGCGGATGAGATTTTAGAGCTGACGAAACTTTCTCAGTTTAAATCACGGTTCGCTGAAGATCTGTCCGGCGGGATGAAACAAAAACTTGCCCTGACCTGCGCCCTCGTAATCCGGCCTGGCATGTTGATCCTGGATGAGCCGACCTTCGGCGTCGACCCGGAATTCCGCAAGGAATTCTGGAAAATATTATACATGCTTAACCGGGACGGGATGACCATATTCGTGTCCACGCCGTACATGGACGAGGCGGACCTTTGTAAAAAGGTCGCCCTCCTGGACCGGGGGAAGATCGTGGCTGTCGGCACGCCTGACCAGCTGAAAAAGCAGATTAAGAACAAAATTATAGAGATTAAAGCAGACGTGAAAGACCTTGATTTCCTGGGCGAGCTTCCCGAAGTAGATGACGCGAGTTTTTACGGCGACAGGTACCACGTGTCTGTCCCCGTGGTTGAGCCGGCTAAGATATCGATATCCAGGCTGCTTTCAGAAAAGGGGATTGCAATTTCCTTCATGGAGGAGATCACTCCCTCCATGGAAGATGTCTTTGTATCGCTGACGGAAAAAGAGGTGGTCTAAAGTGGACAACGCCGTGATAACCACACGCGAGCTGACCAGGACTTTCGGATCTTTTACCGCTGTCAACAAGATCTCCATCGAGGTCGGGCAGGGAGAAATATACGGGTTTTTAGGGCCCAACGGCTCGGGCAAGTCGACCACGATCCGGATGCTCTGCGGCATCCTCGAGCCCACTTCCGGTTCCGGCACCGTGCTCGGCTACGACCTGGCCCGCGAAGCTGAAAAAATAAAGCGCAAGATCGGTTATATGTCGCAGAAGTTCAGCCTTTACGACGACCTCACCGTTTACGAAAACCTGGACTTCTACGCGGGACTGTACAGCATTCCGCACCGTGAGCGAAAAAAAAGGATCGGCGAAATGATCGATATGGCCCTTTTAAAAGGGAGGGAAGACGAACTGGCCGCCAACCTCAGCGGCGGCTGGAAACAGCGGCTGGCGCTGGGCTGCGCCATAATTTCCCGTCCCTCCATCCTTTTCCTGGATGAGCCTACCAGCGGGGTCAGCCCAACCAGCAGGCGCACGTTTTTTAAAATAATCCAGCGGCTGGCCAATGAAAACACAACCGTCATGGTAACCACGCACTTCATGGACGAGGCCGAGCGCTGCTACCGCATCGCCTTTATCTCCGAGGGGAAACTGATTGCCGACGACACGCCGGAGAACCTGAAAAACAACGTAATCAAGGGCACCCTGGCGGAAGTCGTCCACCCCAACGCGCTGTACATTATTGATGATATTGAAAAACTGCCCTACGTCAAGGAATGTTCCAACCACGGGCCGGTGCTGCACGTCTTGCTGGAATCCGAGAATGCAATCCAGGCGCTTAACTATTACACGGGTGTCGAGGCTAAAATTATCAGGCCTTCCCTGGAAGATGTCTTTGTCTCCCTGGCCAAGCAGAACAGAAGGCAGGTGTCTTAAGTGAGCAGAATCCTGGCAATCCTGAAAAAAGAGTTTTTGCAGATGCGGCGTGACCGGCTGACACTGGGCATGGTCTTTGCGCTTCCTTTGTTTCAGCTGCTTTTGTTCGGCTATGCGATACAAACCGAAGTAAAGCATATCCCAACCGCCGTGTTTGATCAGTCCCTTTCCGCCGAGAGCCGGGACATGATGGAGGCATTCAGCGCCTCCGGGTACTTTGACGTTTATTACTCGGCCGGCGGTTACGCCGAGATTACGAATATGATCGACAGCGGCAGGGCCAAGGTGGGCATCATATTCCCGCCTGATTTCAGTGAAAACCTGAAAAAGGGGGATACGGCGACGGTTCAGGTGCTGGTTGACGCCAGCGACAGCATGTCTTCGTCCACTGCCATCGCCACGGCCAACGCCATCGGGTTGCTCAAGTCGCAGAAAATATTTATCCAGAAAGCCCAGCTCACAAATTTACCTTATGATATAAGGGTAAGGCCCTGGTACAACCCGGACGGTATTACCGCCTATTACATGGTCCCCGCCATCCTGGGCATCATTGTGACGATGACCATGGTCATGATGACTGCTGTGGCGATTGTCAGGGAGCGGGAAAGAGGGACCCTGGAGCAACTGATGGTGACCCCGATCCGTTCCTTTGAATTGATGATCGGTAAGATAGTCCCCTACATCGGGCTCGGCTACCTGCAAATAACCGTCGCCCTGCTGGTGGGTGCGCTGGTGTTCCATGTGCCGATACGTGGCAGCCTGCTGGAGCTTTACGTCCTGACCCTGTTCTTTATTACAGCCTCGCTTGGCCTCGGCATCCTTATCTCGAATATTGCCAAGAACCAAATGCAGGCCTTCCAGATGTCCTTTTTTGTCCTGCTGCCCAGCATTATGCTGTCCGGCTTCCTGTTTCCCAGGGAGGCCATGCCGCTCGTTATACAGTACATCGGGGACATCATTCCCTTAACTTACTACCTGGTTATCATCCGTGGTATCGTTTTAAAAGGAATAGGGTTTCCCTATCTGGTCTCCCAGGTGGCGGCGCTCCTGGTTTTTTCCGTTGTGCTGGTAACCCTGAGCATAATCAAGTTTAAAAAGAAAATTGCCTAGTTTAGGCAAAAACGCAGGTGGTTGGATAATGGACTACAGGGAAAGAATCATCAAGGCATATAGAGAGCAGGCCGCGAGCCGAGGGGTCTCTAAAGTTACAATGGACGACCTGGTCGCCGCTACCGGTATCAGCAAGAGGACCATTTACCGTTATTTCAGGAGCAAGGAAGAGATCATCAACGCGGTGCTTGATGATCTTATCGCCGGTATCGCGTTAAAGATACAGGCAGTTTTTGACTCAGCCGACAAACCGCTGGATAAAATAATTAATATGCTTGGTGAGCTTACCCGGAACATTAGAGTCATTGAGCCCCAGTTCTTATACGATTTGCAGAAATACTATCCTCACCTCTGGGAAAAGATCGAACGCTTTCGCTCTCAAAGAATTCAGCAGGTGTTCGAAGCACTCCTGGCCGGTGGCGAACAGAACTTTCTGCGCCAGGTACACCCCAAAATTTTTACCACGGCGCTGCTGGCGAGCATCAGATCTGTCGTTAACCCGGTGTTTATTGTGGAAAATCAACTGATTTTGGAGGAAGCGATCCAGTCTCTGTTTAGTATTTTTTTGTACGGTATCGTTGAGGCGGAGCATCAACAGGAACTGAAATCTTAATAGCTTCCTGTAATTTCGGGTAACTTTTTCATATGTCGTAAAAAGAGTGTTCTCAGCAACAAAGGGATTATACTGTTCCTATAGAAATAAATGATCTATGGCAATATAGCCATTGGCAACCTGATCTTCCGGGAGGTATCTATTATAGATGAGTTTCTTTATTGGCCTGGCCGCGGGTTTTTTCGGCGGACTTTTTGGACTCGGCGGCGGTGTGGTCATGATCCCCCTCATGGTAGGCATCCTGAAAATCAGCCAGCACAAAGCCCACGGCACAAGCCTGGTGGCGCTGATTTTCACAGGCATAGTGGGTACTATCACTTACGCTTTCAGGGGTTCGGTGGATATCATGGCATCCGTGCTTTTAGCTTCGACCGCCATATTCACATCCAGGGCGGGTGCCCGCTTTGCCCACGCCCTGCCGGAATGGAAGCTGAAGAGGTACTTTGGCGGGTTTATGATCCTGGTCACCCTGATGCTGCTGCTGAAACCTTACCTGACCAGTATTGACGGGTCGCTCACTGGCTGGGTCAAAGTAGTTGTACTACTTTTTACCGGTGTTTTTACCGGCTTTCTCTCCGGCATGATGGGAGTGGGCGGGGGTACCATCATGGTCCCCTCAATGGTGCTGCTGGTGGGTCTTACCCAGCATACCGCGCAGGGCAGTTCCCTGCTGGCCATGATCCCCGCCGGGGGAGTAGGCGCTTACACTCACTGGCGCCTGGGCAATGTCAATGCCGGCATCCTGACCGGACTTATCCCCGGTATTCTCGTAGGCACGTACCTGGGCGGAAGCTTTGCCTATTTCCTGTCTGAGGGCGTCCTGCGCCTCCTGTTCGCGGCCATGCTGATCTGGACCGGGACGGGGTATCTAAGGACACCCATGCCCCAGGTTGACGAAGGTTAGAAAAAGAATTAAAGGTTATACTTTGTTTTAGTTTAAAGATTGCTTCCCTTTTGGAGGGGAAAATGCGGGAGAAGAATTGGTATTCCCTGAAAGTCAACGAATTATGCCGGGATCTTGCGGTCAACCCTGAGTCGGGACTTGACGCTTCAGCCGCTGACCACCGCTTAAAAATTTACGGCCCCAATGCCCTCCAAGAAAGACCTCCCCGCTCTCTTTTTTCCATTTTTCTCGAACAAATGAAAGAAATTTTGGTGCTGATCCTGCTGGTCGCCGCGGTCATTTCGGGGATACTTGGCGAGTGGGAGGATGCGGTGGTTATCCTCATCATTGTGGTACTTAACGCGGCAATCGGAGTATTTCAGGAAAACAAGGCCGAACACGCCCTTAAAGCGTTGAAAGATATGACTAAACCCTCGGCCAAGGTGGTAAGGGGCGGCAAAGTTCTGAAAATCAGCGCGGAGAATGTGGTCCCTGGTGATGTGATTTTACTGGACGCGGGTGATTCAGTTCCGGCCGACGCCAGGTTAATCGAGGCCGCTTCCCTACGTTCCAACGAGTCGGCCCTTACCGGGGAGTCGGTCCCGGTGGAAAAAGAGCCCGGCGAAATAAATGGCGATAGTAGTGCTGTCGGTGACCGTAAGAACATGCTTTTTATGGGTACCACCATAACCGCCGGCCGCGGCAGGGCGATAGTGGTGGAGACGGGGATGAGGACCCAGTTGGGCCAGATAGCCCGCTTACTTGACGAAGCGGCGCCGGAATCTACCCCGCTGCAGCGGAGGCTGGGCAAACTGGGGAGTATTCTTGGAGTAGCGGCTGTAATCATCGTTGTGCTGGTATTCCTGATCGGGCTCTGGCGCGGTGAAGATTTGCTGGAGATGTTTATGGTCGCTATAAGCCTTGCTGTGGCAGTAGTGCCCGAGGGGCTTCCCGCTGTTGTCACTATTGTGTTGGCCCTTGGTGTCACCAGAATGAGCCGCCGGAACGCAATTATCAGAAAGCTGCCGGCGGTTGAGACACTGGGAACGGCCACAGTCATTTGCTCCGATAAAACCGGTACCCTTACCAAAAATGAAATGACTGCCACACGTATTTTTGCCGCGGACAGGCTGTTTGAAATAACCGGCAGCGGCTATAGCCCCGAGGGGAAATTTATCGACCGGGATGGCCGCGAAATTTTACCTCTGAACGATGAAACTTTGCAATTGATTCTGTTGGGCGGGCTTTTAAACAGTGACGCTCAGTTGGAAAAAACCGGGAAAGCATACCGTGTAATCGGCGACCCTACTGAGGGGGCGCTTGTGGTTGCGGCGGCCAAAGCGGGTTTGTCAAGAGAGTCGGCTGTTGGGAAATACCCTCGTTTAGCTGAAATACCCTTTGATTCAGAACGCAAGATGATGACCACTTTTCACAGAATGAGCGGGCATGTCCAGTCCTTTACCAAGGGTGCGCCGGACGTGCTTTTGCAGCGCTGCGGAAGTGTCCAGAGCGGTGGGGAAACAAAGGCTCTCAGCGAAGAAGTCCAAGATGCCTTGCTGGTGGTAAATTCTCAATTAGCGTCACAGGGGCAGCGAGTATTGGCCCTGGCCACACGCCAGTGGCCGGAAGTGCCGGCCAAACTCGCGCCGGAAACAGCGGAGCGCGATTTGTATTTTGTAGGCTTCTTTGCCATCCAGGACCCGCCCCGCCCCGAAGTCAAAGAAGCGGTATCGTTATGTCACAGGGCCGGTATCCGCACAGTTATGATCACCGGTGACCACCGGGAGACTGCCGCGGCTATAGCCGGGGAACTGGGTATATTGCAGCCCGGCGATAATATCCTGACAGGCGGCCAGCTGGAACAGATAGGCGAAGATGAGTTGAAAGAAGTGGTGAACAGTGTAACTGTATACGCCAGGGTATCTCCCGAACACAAGCTGCGGATTGTAGAGGCGCTGAAGCACCATGACCATGTTGTGGCCATGACCGGTGATGGAGTAAATGACGCCCCGGCTCTTAAGCGGGCTGATATTGGGGCGGCTATGGGGATCAGCGGCACCGAGGTGGCCAAGGAAGCCTCGGACATGGTCCTGCAGGACGATAATTTCACCACTATCGTAAAGGCGGTGGAAGAAGGGCGAACTATCTATAACAATATTCGCAGCTCCATTCAGTACTTGCTTTCCTGCAACACCGGTGAAATCGTTGCCATCTTTTCAGCCCTGCTGCTTGGTTTAGGGAGCCCTCTCAACCCAATTCAGATCCTTTGGCTGAATCTGGTTACCGACGGGCCGCCCGCGCTCGCCCTGGGTTTGGAACCTCCCCAAAAAGGAATTATGGAGCTGCCGCCCCGCAAGCCCAAAGAGGGGCTGTTTGCCGGGGGAGTGGGCGGCAGGATACTATGGCAGGGCATGATGATCGGACTACTGTCCCTGGGCGCCTACGGGCTGGCTCTCAGCTGGGGCCGGACCATGGAGGAAGCCCGCACCATGACTTATATAACCATGGCCATGTCACAAATTGTGCATTCATTTAATGTCAGAAGTATGGACAAGTCCCTCTTCACCATAGGGATCGCTACCAACAGAAGTTTGATCATTGCCTTTATAGCGTCAGCCGCGGCGCTTTTTATAGTGGTATTCGTTCCTTTCCTGAGAGGAGTTTTTGAGACCGTAATGCTGCGGCCAAGTGACTGGGCGGTTGTGCTCGGCTTAAGCATTGTGCCGCTGCTGTTGGTGGAAATAAGCAAACAGGTGAGACAAAAGTAGAAACTTTAATCCAGAGGGAACATTCTAAAATATATTTTATTTTCGAAATTTTTTAAGGTAGCATTGTAAAATTAAAAAATACAAAAAAAGCCACTTATTTTGAGAAGTGACTTTCTTTATTGGGTATAAGTTTATTAACGTATTGGTGTTAGAGTGCCTGCTGTTAATAGAACCCCAGCGCCGCCAAAGTTTGTGGGCCAACAATACCGTCTACAATTAAATTCCTGCTTGCCTGGAAAAGCATTACCGCCCCCCTGGTTTTGGGACCATAAATCCCGTCAATGCCGCCTGTGTCATAGCCGAGGCTGACCAGTCTTTGCTGGATGGCTATAACCGCCGCTGTTTCATCTGATATGACCGTGCCGCTGATGGAGTAGGTGGGAGTGAGACTTGGGGCGGGGGGGAGGACTTGTTCGTACATGCCTGCTTCCAAATCAGCCGCGAAGGCGGGGTATAGTCCCGCGGACAGCGTCAACATAAATACCAGAGCTAAAATTAAACCAACCCTTTTTAACTTTACCGCTTTGCTGTAACTCATTGATAAACCTCCTTCTTAACATTAGATGGATATTTAGGGATATTGTGGATAATAACATGATATGTCCGCTGTGCTTTTTTGTGATAGTTTAAAGGCAATTTATGACAGAAGAAAGCCTCTTTGCCTTTTCCGGGGTAAAGAGGCCATATTATATGCCTTTACAGTTTGACCAGTTTTTTTATCATGGCGTATTCAGCCTCAACTTCAGGACCGGCCAGGCGGGCGCTTTCCCGCATAGCGGCCCCTGACGGGTCACCGGACATTTGCATGGCTACACCCAGCCATAACCTCGCCACAGCGTTGGCTTTCGGATCATCTGACTGGCAGGCCCGGGCCAGGTAATCTCTGGACTGGCCGTATTCTTCCAGGAGCAGGGCCGCCTGGCCGGCATTCAGGGCCAGGGCCGGTGTAAGTGCGAGATCAGACCTCTGATCCCACAAACCTGCCAGCCGGGGGGGGAGAGAGTCTTTCTTGGCCAAGGCTTCCCGGGCAACCGCCAGCACCCGGCGCAGAGTAACGCCGGCGGCCTCCTTTTGGCCGCGCAGTAACTGCTGTACGGCCACATTCACACAGATACTGTTAAGTTCTTCATAGCCGGTTATTGACCAGGGCTGCAGCGACCTGGCCAGGTCAGCCTCTGATATGGCCTTTTCCAGTTGTCCGTTGGCCAGGTATATCCGGGCCAACAAAAAGTGATTGCCCGGGTTGTAGCTGTCCAGTTCCACTGCCTGGCGAGCCAGGTTTAGACTCGCAAAGGCTATTGCCATTTTAGCCTGCGGGTCCGGGTTCTTAGCGGCAAGGGTCATCAAGTATTGAGCTTGCGCGATAGGGTATTGAGCTGACCACCGGTCTAAGCGTCCCGCTTCTTGAATGTATTCCAGCGCCGCTTTTTCTTCACCTTTTTGAACAGCCGAGACAAATGCTTCAGCTCTGATTGACGCGGTGCGCAAGGTACAAGTACAGGCTGCCAGGTGGATTGAAGCGATGCCGAGCAGGGTGAACAATAATGCCGGAATAACGGCGCTTTTCCCTGCCAAAGTAAACTTGCCGCGGGACGCCCCGAGAAGCCGCCTGCGCTTAAAGGCAACAAAACCGAACTCCAGCACCTCTTCCTGGTAGGAAAACAGAGCCAGTAAGGCCCAAAGAAAAAGGGCGATACTGCTGAAGGAAAGGTCAAAATCAATGGCCGCGTGCAGAACAAGGGCAATGGCGGCAGTGCCTATGGCCCAGGTTTCAGCAGCCGCCGTGTGAGTCGTCCGGATACGGTAAAGACGTAAAAGGCCGCGGCATAAAAACAGGCAGGGGACGAGAAAAGCAATCAAGCCAAAAGCGCCTGCTTCTACCCAGACCTGTAAGAAGTGGTTGTGTACTGTCGTGGAGGTGTAGTTATAAGACTGGAAAGAGGGGTAGCCGCTGAACCAGCCGCCTCCTCCCCAGCCGGAGAGGGGACGTTCTTTAATCATTTTTAGGGCGTCGGCATAGTACACCAGGCGTGCCTGAAAACTGTTTTCCGTCTTGACCGGCGTAAACCTTTGCAATAAGGAATTGTCTGAAACCACCGTGTCATAGGCGCTGCCCGGAAGATTGCGTTTCAGAGCGGTTCCCGCGGCGATAATCAGTATAACCAGGAGCGCCCCGAGGAGAACTTTTCTTTTTGTCGGGCTGATAGCTGCTGTTCTGGAAGTTTTATAAGACCGTGTGGCATAGTTTATCCAGGCGGCCCCGGAGGCGAAGAAACCCGCCAGAGTCCAGAAACAGGCGCGCCAGTTGGGCTGTGTCTGCTGCACCAGCGGCGCGACAGTAAGGCTGCTCAGGGCTATAGCTATTACCAGAATACCTGCGGTCAATAAAAAGGACTTTTTTCTGGCTGTTTGCCCCAGGATAAATAAAGCCAGGTTAAAAGGCAGCATGGCCCAAACCCCGCGGCTCTGGCTGCCGATAATGGCCAGTAAGTTCAGATA
>Ga0116191_1002600_pt1 | contig 13657 bp, 15 predicted proteins | sample AD_UKC111_MetaG_FD_89897 | JGI IMG/M metagenome (GOLD analysis project Ga0116191, IMG submission 89897) | Active sludge microbial communities of municipal wastewater-treating anaerobic digesters from Hong Kong - AD_UKC111_MetaG | ecosystem: Engineered > Bioreactor > Anaerobic > Digestate...
CCAGGATCAGCGGCCCCCAGGAGCCAACGTAATCAATATATTCGTTGCCGTCTTCGTCATAAATCTTCGCGCCTGCCCCGCTTTTTATAAAAACAGGGTTTAAACCAACCGACTTAAAAGCCCGCACCGGACTGTTGACGCCGCCAGGTATGAATTTTTGCGCTTCTTTAAAGAGCTCGACGGACTTACTAAATCCCTTATGCATGTGGCAGACAACTCCTTTTATTTAAATAATACCGATTTTTTATTCAAAATAACGCATACTGCTTTTCTTTAGCTCGGCAGTACTAAAAAGCAGCTTATAATTTTTTTCGCCTGTAGCTTTTGATATCTTTTCAGCTATCCGGACACACTCCTCCCGGGACAACCCGTGCACCATGGTGAAAAGGTTATAGGGCCAGCCAAGACAGCGCGGGCGCTGGTAGCAGTGAGTTACTTCCTCAAAATCCGCCATCATTAATCCTGTTTCCGTTGCTTTTTCATCAGAAACATCCCAAACCACCATGGCGTTGTACAGGTAGCCCAGGTCCTGGTGACGCACTGCCGCCCCAAAGCGTCTGATTTGCCCTCCTGCAATAAAAGACCTGATCCTCTCTATTAGCCCTTCCTCGGTCATGTTCAGCTTGCCGGCAATCACTTTAAAAGGCCGGCTGACAAGGGGCAGTCCGTTTTGCAGTTCGCGAATAATTTGCTTGTCCTGTTCGGTAAGCATCGAAACACCTCATGCCAGGTCAAAATTTACCTTGATCTTGAATATTTTCTCGGCTGGAAGAACTATTATTTCTTGAATCAGGGGGTGTTTGTTTATTTCACTGACAATCTCTTCCAGCTTTTCTTCGGACTCTGCCAATATGGTAAACCACATGTTATAGTCATGTTCACGCAAATAATTATGTGTCACACCTGAAAAGGAGTTTACCACCGCCGCAACCTGGCTGATGCTGTCACTGTCTGTTTTGACAGCGCAGAGAGCGCCGCGGTATCCCAGTCTTCTGGAGTCAAATATTCCTCCCAGGCGGCGGATTAACCCGCTGTCAACCATATTTTTGATCCGTGCTATGACCTCATCTTCTGTTATTTCCAACGCTTCTCCTATTGCCCGGTACGGCTCCGGCACCAGGGGGAAGTCAGCCTGAATTATTTTCAGCAGTTTTCGGTCAAGACTGTCCAGTTCCATAAGATCTAGTAACCCTTTCTTCCATGGTAGAGGCACCACGGTTCTTCAGCCATATAATCACCGTGGTAAAAATACGCGCGCGCCCGGCAGCCGCCGCAAATTTTTTTAAAATTGCAGGTCCCGCAGCCGCCCTTATACTCCTCTGTACGCAGGGTTTTAAATATTTCAGCGTCCCGCCATATGTCAACAAACGAACTTTCCCGGACGTTGCCGGCGGGTATATTCAGATAAGCGCAGGGCTGGACGATGCCTTTAGGACTGATGATACAATATGATAGGCCGGCCAGGCAGCCCTTGGAAAACCGTGTTTTGACTCCTAACTGAGCGGCTATGCGCATGAATTGAGGAGCACAGGTAGGTTTTAGCTCAATTTTTGTTTCAGCTTGCTTTCTCATAATACGCTGGAGCAAATCCTCATATTGCTCCGCTCTCAGGGACTCGGCTTCTATATTTACCGCACGCCCGGCAGGCACCAGGAAAAAGATATGATGCCCAACCGCCCCTTCTGCCGCCGCAAAATCAGTTAATCTTTCAACCTCCTGCATATTCCAGTCCATCACCGTGGTATGGATTTGAAAAGGCAGTCCGGCCTCACCGCAGGCGCGCATTCCCTTTACAGCTCCGCTCCAGGCGCCTGGTGCCGCCCTGAATTCGTCGTGTTTGGCCGGGTCAATGCTGTCCAGGCTGATCCCCATGGCCATGGCTCCTGCCTCTTTTAAGCGCCTGGCTACATCAGGTGTGATCAGAGTGCCGTTAGTCCCGAAGACAGGCCGCAGCCCTCTGGCCCTGGCGTGTTTTACCAGGGTAAAGATATCTTCACGCATCAGGGGCTCGCCGCCGCTGAAAATCATGATCTTAAAGCCAGCGTCCGCGATTTGATCTATCAGTTTCACACCTTCCGCAGTGCTCAGTTCTTCCTCTGCCTTTGCCCCCGCGTCACGGTAGCAGTGTTTGCAGTACATATTGCACGCGTTAGTGGTATTCCAGGAAATAATCACTTTTATCACCCCTGTATTGGAAGTGGGCCGTGGGAAGTGGGATACGGGCATTCCCATCGGTCTTTTTACCCCTGAGACTGTCTTTCAGTCTCACTTCTTACGTCTCAAATCTCACGTCTCAATTCTCACGTCCCACTTCCCAATTCCCACTTCTCAATTCTCACGTCTATTTCAGCCACCTGGCCGCGTCCAGGGCGTGGTAGGTGATGATTATGTCCGCGCCGGCTCGTTTGATGCCGGTCAGAGACTCCATAACGATCCTTTTTTCATCCACCCAGCCATTTTGGGCAGCGGCTTTTACCATGCTGTATTCCCCGCTTACATTATAAGCGGCTAACGGGCAGTTAACCTCATCCTTGACCCTTCTGATAATATCCATATAAGCCAGGGCCGGCTTAACCATAATGATATCGGCGCCTTCGTCTATGTCCAGCCAGACCTCGCGCAGGGCTTCATCCGCATTGGCCGGGTCCATCTGGTATGACTTCCTGTCACCGAACTGCGGCGCGGAACCCGCGGCTTCGCGGAAAGGGCCGTAATAAGCGGAAGCGTATTTGGCGGAATAGGACATAATGGGCACGTTGATAAAGCCGTTCTTGTCCAGCGCGCCGCGTATCGCCCCTACCCTGCCGTCCATCATATCCGACGGGGCGATTATATCCGCGCCGGCAGAAGCGTGGGAAACAGCGGTCCTGGCCAGTAAATCCAGAGTGGGATCATTTAACACATAACCATCCTCGATCACACCGCAATGACCGTGGCTGGTATATTCGCAAAGGCAAAGGTCGGTGATTACCAGCAGTTCCGGGTAGGCTCTCTTTACAGCCCGCACGGCCTCCTGGATAATGCCTTTATCATCGTATGCCTCGGAGCCGGTTTCATCCTTATAAGCAGGCACGCCAAATGGAAGTATACCGGGTATATTAAGCTTGACCGCCTCTTCCAGGTGCTCCAGAAGTTTGTCTATGGAAAAACAATAAACACCCGGCATTGCTTCCACCGGCCGGGCCAAACCGCTGCCGTGCCCAACAAACACCGGATAGATCAGGTTATCTACCGACAGGCTGGTTTCCCTCACCAACCGCCGTATATTTTCATTACTCCTCAGGCGCCTCGGCCGTTGTACTGGAAAAGACAAGTCTCACACCTCCAAAAAATTAAAACAATTTGACAGGATTTACAGGATTAATAACGATTAACAGGATTTTAATAAATATATAAAAAATCATATATTTGCATAGTGGATTGAACTGTACTTAACCCTAATAGCTTTTAAAAAATATAAATACTTTAAATAAATTACTTTATTATATTAATCCTGTTAATCCTCTTTAAATCCCGTTAATCATGTCAATTTGTTTTCTCTGTTCGTCTTCTAGCTCAAACCAATCTCCTCATCGGTCAGGTAACAAGCGGGGTCTGACTCCCAAAAATCTCCTGTTACCGCTTCCGCTCTGGCCCTGAAATTGCCGTTGCACACTTCCAGCCACCTGCACGCTGCACACCGGCCTTTTAATAGCGGCTTCCTGTTTTTTAGGCCGGCCAGGACCGGCTGGGAAATATCGGTCCAGATATCACCGAATTTTCGCTCCCTGACATTGCCGAAGGTATGGTTCTGGGTGAACTGGTCGGGGTGTACGTTGCCGTACCAGTCTACAGCGCCGATGGCTATCCCGGTGCGGTTCCCGCCGTTTAGGCTGAGCAGCTTCAAAATATTGTCCGCCAGCGCGGGATTTTCTTTTTTCACTTTCAGGTAGATATAGACACCGTCGGCGTGGTTATCCACAGTAAGTATTTCCTTGTTCAGACCCCGCCGGTGAAAATCAAGGGTCCGCTCCACGATCAGGTCCAAAGCTGTCCTCGCTTCACCGCGGGTGATATCTTCCTCCACCATTTTGCTGCCTCTGCCGGCATAAACCAGGTGGTAAAAACAAACACGCGGAATATTCTCTTTCTCTATCAGGTCAAATATAGCGTTCAGTTCCCCGTAGTTATGCCTGTTGATGGTAAAGCGCAGGCCTACCCGCTGGTCAATCGCGATGCAGTTTCTGATCCCTGCCAGCGCATTCTCAAAAGCCCCGCTGCGCCCGCGAAAACGGTCATTATTAGCCCCGATGCCGTCCAGGCTGATCCCGATATAGCCCACTCCTATACTTTTTAAAGATGCGGTAAGCTCAGGAGTCAGCAGGGTGCCGTTGGTGGAAATGGTCGGCCTGATGCCTTTACTCCGGGCGTAGGACGCGAGTGTCAGCAAGTCTTCTCTCAGGAGCGGTTCACCACCGGAAAAGAGAAGGACAGGCGTCTTGAATTCCGCCAAGCTGTCAATAAAACGCAGGGCTTCTTCCGTGCTGAGCTCGCCTTCATATTTTTTTGACTCTGAGCTTGAATAACAGTGGATACATTTGAGGTTGCAGGTGCGGGTGCTGTTCCAAACTACTACCGGGCCTTGGCCCGCGACTGCTCCATGGGCCTGACCCCGCGAACCCTGGTTGTAGCGCAGTGAGTCCCCGTAATTTTCGCTGTCACATAAAAGCTTGGTAACACTGATCAATTATAACACCCCCGCAAGATACTTTTGCTGCCTGACTGTTTGGTGCAGGTGAGACAGTTTCTGATCAGCCTGCCGTGTGGTGCCGGCGGGCCTGCTTAAAATACTCCAGCATGGCCTTAACCAGTCCTTCTATGGTATATTCCTCTGCTGTCACATCAACCTTGAGGCCCAGTTCCCTGGCGGTGTCTGCGGTAACCGGTCCGATGCAGGCCACAATCACTCTCTTAAGCAAGTTTTCAAGGTCAGGGTAATCAAGCATTTTTGCAAAGTTTAACACAGTGGAGGAGCTTGTAAAGGTTACCGCGTGGATTTCTCCATTTAGTAGCTTCTTCTTAATTTCAGCGCTGTCGCCCCCGCCCATAACTGTGCGGTAAGCGGCGACATCAGTCACCAGCGCTCCCATGCCGTTCAAGGCCTCCGCCAGAACTTTTCTGGCGATATCAGCACGAGGCAGGAGCACCCTGTCCCCGGCATTTACTTTGCCCTGCAGGCCCGCCACGATTTCTTCAGCGCGGTACTCCCCTGGGACGTAAGCCACAAGCAGCCCGTATCTCTCCAGCGCCTCTCTCGTTTTAGGGCCGATAGCGCAAATCCTGGCTCCCGCCAGTTCACGTATATCTTTATTGCGGCGGCGCAATCTGTTAAAGAAGCAGGCTACACCGTTTACACTGGTGAAGATTACCCACTTAAAAGCGGCCAGCTCGTCTATGGCCTGGTCCAGCGGCTTATAATCCAGCGGCTCCGCCACACCGATGGTCGGGAACTCCAGCGGCTCGCCGCCAAGGTCCTCTATGGCTTCAGACAAAGCGCTGGCTTGCTCGCGGGAGCGGGTAACCAGCACCCTTTTGCCAAAAAGAGGCTTTTGCTCGTACCAGCTAAGTTTTTCACGCAGGGAAACCACTTCTCCGACAATAATTACCGCCGGATTGCTGAAACCTGCCCAGGCGGCTTTTTCACTTATATCCCCTAATGTGCCGGTCAGCGTCTGCTGTTCCGGCCTGGTACCCCACCTGACAAGCGCCGCCGGTGTCTGCGGCGGCCTGCCGTTCTCAATCAGGCGCCTGGTGATGCTGGGCAGGTTGGACATGCCCATAAGGAACACCAGGGTTCCCACCCCGGTGGCCAGCTTATCCCACTGGATGCTGGAATCTTCCTTCAAGGGATCTTCATTGCCGGTAATGATGGCCATGGTCGAAGTAAAATCGCGGTGGGTCACCGGAATGCCCGCATAAGCAGGAGCGGCAATAGCCGATGTCACACCCGGCACTATCTCAAAGATAATGCCTGCCTCTGACAGCGCCTCGGCCTCCTCACCGCCACGTCCGAAAACAAAGGGGTCCCCCCCTTTAAGCCGTGCCACGGTTCTTCCCTGGGAAGCTTTTTCCACCAGCAGCTTATTTATTTCGTCCTGTTTTAAAGTGTGGCGGTCAGGTGATTTACCAACATAAATAAGCTCGGTCCCGGGCCTGGCAAACGTGAGCAGGCGGTCGCCCGCCAGCCGGTCATACACTATTGTATCTGAATTTTGCATGCATTCCAGCCCTTTTACTGTAATCAGTTTTGGGTCGCCCGGACCCGCTCCGATCAGGTAAACGATTCCTTTTTTACTCATGCGTCTATTCCCCTCGCATTTCACGCAATATTTCGCCCGCGCCGGTGCAGAACAGCCTGTCCGCCAGTTTGGCGCCAATTTCAGCAGCTTTTGCAGCGTCCCCTTCCAGGTAAGAGCGGACTAGCTGTTTTCCGTCCAGCGAAGCCACAACCCCATCCAGGCGCAAACAATTGTCCTTAACCGCGGCGTGGGCGCCGATAGGCACCTGGCAGCCGCCCTCCAGCTTTTTCAGAAAAGCTCTTTCAGCGCTCACGGCCTGACGTGTCGCCAGGTGGTCGATTTTACCAACCAGGGCCTGTATATCTTTGTCGCCGTCGCGTATTTCAATCCCAACCGAACCCTGCCCGACCGCGGGCAGACAAATTTCAAAGGGAATAATCTGACTGATCCTGTCATCCAAACCCAAACGGTGGATACCCGCGTAAGCCAGAACAGTGGCGTCAAATTTTGCTTCATCCAGCTTTTTTAGCCTGGTTTGCACATTGCCGCGCAGGTCTGTCATTTTAAAATCAGCGCGGTAGTTAAGCAGTTGAGCGCAGCGCCTCAGACTGCTGGTGCCGATCACCGCCCCGGTAGGGAGTTCCCAAAGTTTCATTCCGTCCCGCGCAATCAACACATCACCCGGGTATTCCCTTTCGCATATAGCTCCGATAGAAAGTCCTTCAGGCAATTCTGTAGGCACATCTTTCATACTGTGTACGGCCATATCGATCTGACCGCGCAGCAAAGCATATTCCAGTTCCTTGGTAAAAAGCCCTTTATCACCTATTTTGGACAGGGCCACATCCAGGATGTTGTCACCCTGGGTGCGTATACCCGCGATACGGTAGCTGCATTCGGGATTGGCCTCAGTCAGGCGTTCAACCACCCAACAGGCTTGCCACATGGCAAGCCTGCTTTCTCTTGTTCCTACAATAATCTGCCGTTTCATAAACATGTCTCCTGGAAAATCTCAAATGTATAGAGTCTATTAACCCTCTTATGCTATTGGCTCTTCCTCATTCTCCGGCACAAATATTTTTTTGGGTTTTTGACCGGGCACTTCCAGGTCGAATAAATTTTGCAGAATCTCAGTATAAAGGTGGCCTTCCACAGTTAGAGCATATTTTTTTAATTGAGCCACCGGCGTGTGCAGGATCTGGTTTACTATTGAATTGGCAAGTGAGCAAACTACTTTCCGGTCGTGCTCGGACAGCTCGCCCAGGCGGTTTAAGGCCCTGTGCAGTTCCTTCTGCTTTATTCCATCGCCCCATTTTTTTAAGGCGGAGATAGTGGGCACAACAAACTGTGTGCCATGCCATTTCATAAATTCCTCAAGTTCTTCTTCGATAATCTTCTCAGCTTTGTTGGCCGCTCTTTTTCTCTCAGCCAGGTTTTGATCTACCACATTCTTCAGATCATCTATATCATAAAGTGAAATGCCTTCTAAATTACCCACTTCAGTTTCAACATCCCGCGGCACGGCAATATCTATCATAAATATTTTTTTGCCGCGCCTTAAGTTCATGACGCGCTCCATTTCCTCATACCTGACCACACAGCGTGCAGCAGCTGTACAGCTGATTACGATATCGGCTGTTTCCATATGCTTGTACAGCTCATTAAATTTGACCGCCCTGCCCCCGAACTGCGCCGCCAGCACTTCAGCCCGGTCAAAAGAGCGGTTTGAAACAATAACACCCGAAACACCATTGTCCACCAGATGCTTGGCTGTCAGCTCACTCATTTTGCCGGCGCCGATGATCAGCACGGAACGTCCCGCCAGGTTGCCCAGGTGCTGCCTGGCCAACTCAACAGCGGCATAGCTTATGGAAACCGCGTTCTGGTCAATACCGGTCTCATTGCGGACTCTCTTGCCCACGGTGAGGGCAAGTTGAAAAAGTGTATTCATGACCCGGTTGGTAGACCCATATTCAGCCGCGAGCTGGTAGGCAGTCTTAACCTGCCCTAAAATCTGGGTTTCCCCCAGGAGCATCGAGTCAAGGCCGGATGCGACACGGAAAATGTGGCGTATGGTGTCATAGAGAGTGTGACAGTAAGTATAATTCTTTATTTCGGAGATATCCACCCCGGACCAGCGCGAAAGAAAATCCCAGATAGCGTTCAGGCCCTCGTCCATTTCCAGCGAGGCGGCATATATCTCGGTCCTGTTGCAGGTTGACAGGATCACACAGCTCTCAATTACCGGATATGAATTTAAGCGTTTCAGCGCACCTTTCATGGTTGGTCCGGTAAAAGACAGTTTTTCCCTGACCTCGACAGGGGCTGTCCTGTGGTTAACACCCACTACCGCGATAAGCACTGACTAACATCTCCTTTACCAAGTCCAAGTGTCCTTCTTTTAATAAACTGAGAATTTTTTCGTCAACAAAGCTTTCCAGCATCCTTTTTTTCTTTTCCGGATCTGATATATTAGCAATAGTTTCCTGTCTGAAAACACCAAGCATGTCCAGGAATTCTCCATACTGTTCGCCGTAGGTTTTTTCTAACTCCTCTCTGATCTTCCTGGCCAGCAGCGGGCTTTTACCCCCGGTAGAAACGGCAATTTCAAGCGCACCGCGCCTGACTGTGGCCGGAACAAAAAAATTGCCTTTATTGGGATCGTCAACAATATTGACTATAAGGTTACGGGATAAACAGTCATCCGCGACCTGCCTGTTAACATCTTCCCGGCCGCTGGCGCCGATAACAAGAAACATACCCTCCAGATCAGAGCTTTCGTAACACCCTCTCCTGTGTGAAATCTTGCCCTGCCGGGCCAATTCTTCAATCAGTGGTGTAACCTCCGGGCTCACAAGGTGTACAAGGGCGCCGCACTCCAGCAAAGTCACCGCCTTACGCTGGGCAACACTGCCCCCTCCCACAATTAAGCATCTTTTGTTTTCTAAATCCAGGGAAACAAGATACCGTCCTGACATAACATCGCCCTTGCTTTAAAATTTCCTTATACCCACAAAATCCGCCGCCATACTGAGGGTTACCCTGGTGGGGATATCCGGCAGCGCTTTTAATTCAGCTTTTGCTTTCAATATAAACTTCCGGGCAATTTCAAAAGAACGATCGATCGCCCCGCAGTTTCTGACAAGATCAAGAGCTTCTTTGACTTCATCTTCACTTTTGTCAACTTTACAGACAAGTTCAACCAGCCGGTCCCTTTTTTCACAACAGGCCAACGCATAAATTAAAGGCAGCGTAATAATTCCCTGGCGCAGGTCCCCGCCGATGGGTTTGCCGAGCTTACTTTGCTCAGCTACCATGTCGAGAATGTCATCAGTAATCTGAAAGGCCATACCAATATTGTACCCGTAACGGCGCAGGGGCAGGTGGATCTGCCTTGGCGCCCCGCAGGCAACCGCGCCAAGCTGCGCGCTGGCGGCTATAAGGAGAGCAGTCTTCCTTTTAATCCTGTAAAAATAATTTTTCAGGCTCTGGTGGATATCAAATGAAAACGATATCTGCTGAATCTCACCCTCGCACATTTTTACGCTGGTATCGGATAAAACTTCAGAAATCAGTGGTATATCTTTGTATTCAGCAATAAGCATGAGCGACTTGGCGAACAGGTAGGAACCAATATGGGTTGAGATACCGTTGCCCCAGATAGCCTTAACAGTAGGTTTACCCCTGCGGGTCAAAGAGGCGTCTACAACATCATCGTGTACGAGTGAAGCCATGTGGATCAATTCCAGGGCGACAGCCAGGGGTAAAACTTTAGCCAATTCAAATTTTTGAAACTTTGCGCTGAATAAGACCAGCGCAGGCCTGAGCCGCTTCCCTCCCGCATTCAGGAGGTGAGTGGAAGTCTCCGTCAGGAGTTGAGAATTTGTCTGGACCACTTCTCTTAAACCGTTTTCAACTGCTTTCAGTTCATCTCTTATATCATGGAAAAGTTCCAACATATTACTATTTCACCTGCTTGTGCATTTAAGAGAAACAATATAAAACATTGAAAAGTACAGGTAAAGCAAGTGTATAATTGTTTTAATAGAGCTTCGCTTACTTTGTGGGATATTCCTTTAAAGTATAATATAATTTTAAAAAAAAGCAAGAAAGTAAAGTTATGCGTCGAATCAGCAACTCTCCCGCTGCATTTGCGCATAATATACTTTCTTGCCTGAAAGCAAGTGTAGTGTTATAATGTTTTTTGCTTGAGTGTTTGCCTTTTACGCGGGGGTGGATGGTGCCTGGTGGTGCCCCCAGTCTTCAAAACTGGTCGTTGGGCTGATGAGGTCCATGGTGGGTTCGATTCCCACACACTCCCGCCAAACTATTATTCACTCCAGCCTTCTTTTCCTATCAGCGGCACAAAAACTACCGTGCCAATACTTTCACTGTGAATTTCCCCGGCCGCGTCTTTTTTCACCAGAGTTAATTGCTGGTAGCTTTTTGGTCCCGCGGGAATTACCATCCGTCCCCCGGGCTTCAGTTGTTTAATTAGGGAATCAGGTATGCCCGGCGCCCCCGCTGAGACCAAAATCCCGTCAAAAGGAGCTTCTTCCGGCCATCCCTTGCTCCCGTCACCAATACGGACTTTTATATTATCGTACTTCATTTCATTAAAGCGGGCTTGCGCCTGCCTGGCCAGGCTCTCACAGCGTTCAATGGTGTAGACCACGGACACCAGGCGGGACAATACGGCAGCGGCATAGCCGGACCCCGTGCCGATTTCCAGGAAACGGTCAGCCGCCTGAGGTTCCAGAACTGCCGCCATCAGGGCCACGATGTAGGGCTGGCTTATGGTTTGACCTTCACCTATGGGCAGCGGCCCGTCCATATAAGCCATACTCTGGTGAGAAGCCGCCACAAAACGGTGGCGCGGCACCTCAAGCATACTTTTTATTACACCGCTGTTGTTGATACCGCGTGTGATTATTTGTTCACGCACCATTTGCTCACGTTCGGCCTGCCTGTCAGATATTGTTTCGTCGCAATGAGAATTACCCATGTCTTTATCTCTCCATAAAACATCTCTATCGCCTGATTGTTTTTAAAACATTAACATATTATGCAGGCTTGTGTACAGACTTTATATTAAAAATTGGTAATATAAAGAATATAAATACAAAATTCCGGCTAGAATAAAAACAAACTTATTGGAGGTGAATTTATTGCCCAATATTAAATGTTCAGTAACCGAGTGCAAATGGAATAACGACGTAGTGTGCCACGCCCCGATGATCCAGGTGGATAGAAACGGCTCCAGTACGGCGGATACCTCTGACCAGACTAAATGTGAAACATTTAAAATGAAATCCTAATTAGCAAAGAAAGACTGGTTGAAAAACCAGTCTTTCTTTACTATGATTGGTATAAATGTGTAATCCGGAGGTAGATCATGATTGACCCTGTGGCTTTTCAAATCGGGCCGGTAGCTGTCCGCTGGTACGGTATCATTATCGACACAGCTTTTATCGCCGGCACTCTGCTGGCCTACTATCATGCTGTAAAAAGCAATGTCCGTACTGATCACTTGCTGAATCTAATTATTTTAATAATTCCTTCCGCCCTGATCGGGGCAAGGTTGTATTATGTGATCTTCAACTGGCATGAATATGTTTACAGCCCATTGGAAGCACTGGCTATCTGGCACGGCGGCCTGGCTATTCACGGCGGGCTGCTGGGCAGTACCCTGGCCGGATATTTTTATATAAGAAAACACAAGCTTGATTTTTGGCAGTATGCTGATGTTTTCGCGCCCAGTGTCATCCTGGGGCAGGCCTTGGGACGCTGGGGCAACTTCATTAACCAGGAAGCCTACGGCACCCCGGTTACGAGAGATTTCATCAGCCATTTTCCCGCTTTTATCCAGAAGCAGATGTTTATCCAGGGTCAATACCGCCACCCTACATTTTTGTATGAGTCCGTCTGGGACTTTCTCGTGTTTTTATTCCTGCTTTTTTTCTTCAGGCGCAAGCGCTTTCCCGGCCAAATCATGCTCTTATACCTGGCTTTATATTCTTTGGGAAGGTTTTTTATTGAAGGGCTGCGCACTGACAGTGAGATGCTCGGGCCAATCAGATTAGCCCAACTGGTAAGTCTGATCCTGATCACCCTGTCTTTCTTCATTTACTATAAAAAAACTACAGCCAAAAACCAGACATAATTTAGCCCGCCATGCGCATACTTAAAATGCCCGATACTACTGTAAAGAGGTGATCTTATGCCGCTTTTTGCGGGGCTTTTTGAGCACCGGGGCAATGAAATGCTGGTGCGCGAGCAGGCTTCTTTCTATATCCGGGAAGCGCAAAAAGGCATGATGGAAATGGGGGCACTACTGCAGCAAATTAGCCAGGCAGGTCACCCTGATATTGCGCCTGACTGTGCCCGTCTCCAGCAGATCGGCGCACAGGTGGGGAAAGCTCTGGAACAGGTGCAGATATCTCTCAAGTAACACCAGGACTCAACTAGTCCTGGTCTTCTTTTTTAAAGATTGGCCACGTGTATGGTTGATGATCTGTAACAGAGCACTCTATCGGATCATATTATACAAAAAATGTTTTAACAAGGAGGTAAAAAACATGGCTTTTGGTACTGGCGGTGGTGCTGCGGGCGGCGTTTCCGGGGGCTTTTCCAGCGCTTTTTCAGGTAGCTTCTCCTTCTTCTTCACCTTTTTCTTCTTCATTTTCATCGTCTTCTTCTTATTTATATTTATCTAAGCAATATTTGCCAAAGGGCCGGTTATTTTAAGCCGGCCCCTTTTATTTTTAGGAAGATTTTTGTTATAGTACAAGAAAGTATATTTAATAATCCAAAGGAGGTAGGCATTTGTATAAAAAGATTATGGTTCCGGTGGACGGATCAGAAAAAGCGGCAACGGCGGCCATACACGGTGCGGAACTTGCCTCCAAGCTTGGCTCGGAACTGCTCCTGTTCCATGTAGTACCCTCACTCCCCCCCTACGTGGACCCGTCTCCTGACCGTCTCAGCAACATCCAGCAGGTGATCATAGACGAGTTCAGCAAGCATGGCCGTGAAATCCTGGATAAAGTTAAAGATGATCTTGAACCATACGGCCTGAATATTATCACTGATATTGCCGTGGGGCATCCCGCTGAAGAAATAGTGAAAAAAGCAAAAGAGGCGGAATGCGACCTGGTTGTTATGGGCAGCAGGGGGTTAGGTGAAATCAAGGGCTACCTGCTGGGCAGCGTCAGCAACAGGGTGACCAGGCACGCCGCCTGCCCTGTACTGGTGGTAAGATAATAACTGCTATTTATTGTCCTGGTAAAATACCTTTGAGCTTTTAAGAGAATCGGGGGTAGAGCTTAAATATCCACCCTCTTTAATCTGTGTGTCCAAAGGAGACTGCTCATTGGGAG
>Ga0116191_1002603_pt1 | contig 13647 bp, 13 predicted proteins | sample AD_UKC111_MetaG_FD_89897 | JGI IMG/M metagenome (GOLD analysis project Ga0116191, IMG submission 89897) | Active sludge microbial communities of municipal wastewater-treating anaerobic digesters from Hong Kong - AD_UKC111_MetaG | ecosystem: Engineered > Bioreactor > Anaerobic > Digestate...
CAAAAGGTTAATCTGAGCAGCGGCCATTTCGTCCAAGGGTTCATTTAAGAAATAGTGCATCCATGTTCCGACCCGCCTGCTCTTGACCAACCCTGAATGTTTAAGGTATGACAGATGCCTGGATATTTTTGACTGGTTTTCCCCGAAAATTTCCATGAAGTCACATACACAAATTTCACCATGCGTAAGAAGCATTATAACCCTTAAGCGCATTTCTTCTGAGAGGGCCTTATATATTTGTGTTAAATGTTCCATGGTTTTTCTCCGTTAATCATTATAATCGTTTAAACGGATATAATAATATATTAATATATCCGAAATTGTCAAGTCAAATGCAGGGATGTGTGAAAAAACTGTACAAGAGATTATGGCCATTGGAATAATGTTGAGAAAAGAGTATAATGAAAACGCTTACCCGGTGCGTGGTAACTTTAGATGAGGAGATATGAAGGAGCATCCTGCTGTTAATCGCTTAATAGGGATATTTTGTTCAGTTTCTGTTCTTATTCTACTTTTTATACAATTTTCTGGAGCATATGCCATGGCAGAAACAGAAGAAAAGATAATGATTGGCGAGGTAGAGGATATAATTCTTATGCCATGGAAGATAAAAATGCCTGCGCGTATCGATACCGGTGCACGCATGTCCTCTATTGATGCACGGGATATTTGCATTCATGGAGGTATGGTTGAGTTCAGCCTCCCTAAAGAATACGGCGGGATGCTTATCCGCTTGCCAATGAAGGCCAAACAGAAAGTTAAGTCAGCCCAAGGCAGTATGAAAAGAGCTGTCGTTGAAATTGAAATCTGCTTAGGCACAAAGCGGTTTTTCACCACGGTAAATCTTGTAGATCGCTCCAAAATGGATTACCCGTTTCTGTTAGGACGGAACATTCTTGCTCATGGATTTGTAGTCGATGTTTCTAAGTCTAATCTACTACAACCAACCTGTCTTGCCGGGACGCCACAGTGAAATTAAAACAGCCTGCGATTATACTTGCTTTTTCACTTTTTGCCCTGACCATCCTAATAGTTATATACCGTGTCGTTTGGCTTAAATATCCTATACTGCCTACTATGCCGGGCCAGGTATGGCAAATTTCCTTTGAAGCAAAAATCCTGCCGGATGAGCGTGAGATTATAGTGGCCGTTGCACTGCCCACCGAACATACAGGAAGGGTTATTGTAGAAGAACGCATCACATCGGATACATTGAGCTTTAATCTTTTTCAGGAAGGCATGAATCGTATCGGGCTATGGTCTGGGATGTCCGAAAGTGAAGCCGCAGTCATAACATATAAAAACTCCCTTATTTTGAGGCCAAGGCGCTTCCCGTCATCTTAGAAACCTACTATTGTTTCAAATATGCCGGCAATCAACGGTGAAGAAGGTGCTTTTGTTGAAAGACTTGGCACAAATTGGAAAACGCTTGACCCTCAACAACGGCTTAAGGCGATTGCTTCTGTCGTCGGGGGAATACAGGAGATAAACAACTTGATTAGCGAAGATTTAGATGCATGGAATAAACTTGAAAATATACATGGGCGAGTTGGTGCACTTCTTATTTTATTAAATGCGGCAGGACTTCCGGCAAACACCGTCTCGGGTCTGTTGCTTGAGAGAGGCATTCAGACATCACCTGCCGTATGGATAGAGACTTGGGATGGAAAACGATGGCAGGCCATTAATCCTCAGACAGGACAGACCTACAACGACCCTTCAATACTTCTTGCACTTTCTACAGCAAAAACACCGGTAGTCAGTGTAACAAAAGGAAGGATTCAGGATATGAGCTGGAGTCTGGAGAGACAGATTATGAGTAAATGGCGCCTCCATTTCGAGCGCATCAAAAGGTCGCAGCGTCTGCTTGATCGATGGTCTTTCTTTTCCATTCCTGAAGAATTTCAGAATTTATTTCGCGTCCTTTTGCTCGTCCCGCTTGGTGCTCTTATGATTTGTGTGCTGCGAAACGTCATAGGATTCCCCACTTTCGGTATATTTATGCCTGTGCTTCTTGCCCTTGCGTTCAGGAGCACTGGGTTGATGTATGGAGTAGGCATCTTTACAAGCGTTGTATTAATCGGATACATAGCCCGGAGAGCCATAGACCGTTTTCGTCTTCTTCTTGTGCCGCGGCTTTCTGTGCTGCTTACACTCGTTATTATCTGTTTCGGGATATTTGCCCTGATTGGGGGAAAGTTACGCCTTCAGGCATTAATGGGTGTGGGGCTTCTCCCCATTGTGATTCTTACCATGAGCATCGAGCGTTTCTTTGTTTTAATTGAGGAATCGGGTACCCGCGAGGCACTCAACACCGCAGCAGGTACAGTAGCCGTTTCAATAATAACCTTTTTTATAATCCAGTTGGAACTGTTGCAACTTATCTTCTTTATCTATCCTGAGCTTCTTTTTGCCGTTGCCGGGGTGCAAATCCTCCTTGGCCGCTATACAGGCTACAGGTTATCAGAATTGATACGTTTCAGGGTATTGGCAAGGAAAAACAAATGATATCAGAACTATACACGGCACTTAAAGATGCCGGTGTCCTTGGCATGAACCGACGTAATGCCGAATACATAATGAAATTCAACGAACGTGGGAAATTTCCCCTTGTTGACAACAAGATTCTGACTAAAAAGATTGCACGGGCGTATAATATTCCGACCCCCGAATTGTACCACGTTATTGAACATCATGGTGATATAGCCGGACTCGATTATGTCCTCAAAGACCATAGAGAATTTGCCTTGAAGCCCGCCCACGGTTCAGGTGGCAGCGGGATTTTGCTGATTGTTGAACAAAAACCTGAAGGATTTGTTAAACAAAGCGGACGGGTAATCTCCAGAGAAGATTTTGTTTACCATATATCAGGCATACTTTCCGGTATATACTCCCTTGGGGGTCAGGAGGACGTGGCTATAATAGAAGCGCTCATTCATCCTGCGCCTATCTTTGCCGATGTAACCTACAGGGGCGTTCCGGACATAAGGATAATAGTGTATCGGGGAGTACCAGTGATGGCTATGACCAGACTGCCAACAAGGGCTTCCGACGGCAAGGCGAATCTTCATTCGGGCGCTATAGGCGCTGGCATTGACATGGGAACCGGTAAAACCTTAACGGCCGTTCATCGCTCAAAGGTCATTACACATCACCCCGATACAGGAAACCCCGTATCTGGGATAACCGTTCCATACTGGGACAGCCTGCTTCTCGCGGCGGCAAAGGCATATGAGATGACGAATCTTGGATATTTGGGGATAGATATGGTGATTGACCTTGAAAAAGGCCCACTTCTTCTTGAACTAAACGCCCGTCCCGGTCTACAGGTTCAAATAGCAAACGAATCAGGGCTTTGGCAGAGGCTCGAACTGGTAGAAAGCGTTCCATCAGATGTTTTCTTAAGACCGGAAGATAGAGTTGTCTGGGCAAAGAATGCCTTCACCTTGACAAAAGGATGACATTTTTTTCGGGCAGGGCAAAATAGAGACCCGGTTTATTTATGTCAATACCTTCTCTCCCTATGCTATAGTCATCAATCCTTTTCTGACAACGAGCTTAATTGTGTGCCCCTGCCGCATAAAAAACCTAAATATTATCAGGTTCTTTTTATAACCTCTATATCTACCTCACTTCCAAAATTATTGAGTAATTCATCTTCGAGTTTGCGCACGTTTTCTTCGTTTTCAATTTCGATTACAAGTTCTCTGTCATCCAATACCTTTAGTTTTCCGTATTTTTTTACAACATCGGCAACCTTGACAGGGTCTGTTGTAACCCAGCCCTTCATGCGGCGCACCAATTCTTCACCGTTGAACGCCCTTTCGATTGTCAGGTCAACCCTTCTTTTTTTTGCCTCCCAGCCAACCAGAGCCGGTTGTGCCACTTTAGGTGTAACAGGATCATGCATTGCCGCACAACGAAACCATAATTTTGCCCTAATCATATTTTGCTCCCCTTATTTAGATAAAACGTTTATATATTTAGCATAAACGTTCAACATAATATTGTCAAGCCTTGGCGAAAAAAGGAATCCTCTTGACATTCAATCGCTGTGTTTTCAGAAGAAGTTCGTGCAGTTTTACGAAATGAAAAATGTCTTTGCGCGCTCGAGGTCTTCCTCGGTATCTATGCCAAAACCATTGTATGCGGTTATCAATACCTTTATACGATAACCGTTTTCAAGGACCCTTAACTGTTCGAGCGATTCTGTTTCCTCCAGGATGCCCCTGTTCATTGTAACGTATTTTTCAAGGAATGTTCTTGAAAATGCATAAATACCGATGTGCTTAAAAAAACATTGATTATTGAGTATTGCGTTTTGAGAAGTATCTGTTATTTTAGACAATGAACCATGAGCCGACTTGTAAGGAATCGGTGAACGAGAGAAGTATAGTGCGAAACCGAATTTGTCAAGGACAACCTTTACTGTACTGGGGTTTGTATATTCGTCCATACCGATGATTGGACTACATAATGTGGCCATATCGAGATGCTCGGTCAACATGACATCGAACAGCATATCCACCATGTCTGGTCTTATGAAAGGTTCATCGCCCTGAAGATTCACGATGATATCTGCGTCTATGCCCTTTATTGCCTCGTGACACCTATCTGTGCCGCTTCTGCAATCAGGGCTTGTCATCACTACATCGGCGCCGAATATCGATGCAGCATTTTGTATCCGCTCGTCGTCTGTTGCGATTATAACCTCATCTTTTAGTTTAGAAAGCATAGCCTTTTCATAAACCATGTGTAGAATAGTTTTGCCGCATATCTCTCTAAGCGGTTTTCCCGGAAGTCTTGTTGAAGAAAATCTTGCAGGAATTACGATGATTTTTTTCATGATGCCTCTCGTAGGTTGTTCTCGTACAGATACTTTTTCAAAAATGCCCCTGTATGGCTTGCCGATTCATGGATAATAAGCTCAGGGACGCCTTTTGCGATGATAGTTCCGCCTTTTTCACCACCTTCAGGTCCTAAATCTATAATATAATCCGCACATTTGATTACATCCATATTGTGTTCAATGACTACCACTGTATTTCCTCTGTCGACAAGTTCCGACAAGACATGGAGGAGTTTGTCGATATCGGCGAAGTGTAGACCTGTTGTTGGTTCGTCGAGTATGTATAAGGTTTGACCCGTATCCTTTTTGGAAAGTTCTCTTGAGAGTTTTATTCTCTGCGCCTCACCTCCGGATAAGGTTGTCGCTGCCTGCCCGAGTCTTATGTATCCAAGGCCTACATCGTTGAGTACCTTCAATTTGTTTTTTATGAGTGGATGCACGTCAAAGAAGTCCATTGCCTGGGTGACTGTCATCTCAAGCACATCGGCTATGCTTTTGCCCTTGTATTTTACCTCGAGTGTGTCTCTGTTGTAGCGTTTTCCCTTACACATATCACATACGATATATATATCGGGGAGAAACTGCATCTCAATCTTGACAAAACCTTCACCTGTGCATGTTTCACATCTGCCACCTTTTACATTGAAGCTAAATCTGCCCTCCTTATAACCTCTGATCCTTGATTCGGGAAGCCTTGCAAAGAGCTCTCTGATATGTGTAAAAACGCCTGTATATGTGGCTGGATTAGACCTTGGAGTCCTGCCAATGGGGGATTGGTCTATATCTATGACCCTGTCGATTGCCTCATGACCTGATATCGAATCGATTTCCCCGGCCCTGTCTTTAGACCTATATAGTTTTTGTTTGAGGAGTGGATATAGGGTATCTACTACCAATGTGCTTTTACCCGAACCAGAAACACCGGTTATACATGTAAACACGCCAAGTGGTATGTCGACATCGATATTTTTGAGGTTGTGCTCGCGGGCACCTCTGATTCTCAAAAATCCCTTTGCCTCTCTTCTTTTTTTGGGGATTTGGATATTGAGTCTGCCGGATATATATTTTCCGGTAATAGACTCATTATGTTTCTGGAGTTCGGAGGGTGTGCCTTGAAAAACGAGGTAGCCGCCGTTTTCTCCAGCGCCGGGACCCAAGTCGATTACATAATCTGATGAAACGATTGTGTCATGGTCATGCTCTACCACAATCACCGTATTATCGAGGTCTCTGAGTTTCTTTAATGTTGCGAGGAGCCTTTCGTTATCACGTTGATGTAGCCCGATGCTTGGCTCATCGAGCACATAGAGGACGCCGGTGAGTCCGGAACCTATCTGTGTGGCGAGCCTTATACGTTGCGATTCTCCGGACGACAGCGTAGAGGAATTTCTGTTGAGTGTTATATAATCAAGACCGACGTCTATAAGGAATTTCAGGCGTGATATGATCTCTTTCAGAATGTTTCGGGCGATCTCACGTTCCTTATCGCTGAGGCTTAATGTACTGAAAAAGCTAAGCGCATTTGTCAGGGTCATCCCGGCAACTTCATCTATATTCAATCCGTTGACCTTTACCCAGAGCATCTCTTTTTTCAGGCGTGCACCATTGCATGCTTGGCAAGGTATGAGGTTGATGAATCTCTCCAGTTTATCCTTTTCGTAAAACGAGGCAGTCTCCCATTCACGCTGGAGTTCATTGATAACCCCTTCGAAAGGCCTTTTGTTGAAATATCTCTTTCCCCCGCGGTCAACGAAGAATTCTATCTCTTCGTTTGAACCGTAGAGTATAACATGCTGAACTTCTTTGGGTAAGTCTTTAAATGGGGTTCTTATGTCTATCTTGAAGTGGTTTACAAATGCCTCAAGAAAAGGCAGGAAGCTGACCGGGTTTTTTTCGCCCCACGGCACGACAGCCCCCTCCCTTAAGGAAAGGTCCTGGTTTGGCACAACGAGGGCGGGGTCAAAATATTCTTTTACCCCGAGCCCATTACAGGCAGGGCAGGCGCCATATGGATTGTTAAAGGAAAACATACGGGGTGCTATCTCTGGATAGCTTATACCGCAGTCCGGACAGGCAAATCTTTCGCTGAATACATGGATGCCATGGTCTGTTTGAATCTTTATGATGCCGTCAGCTTTCTGGAGGGCAAGTTCTACGGCCTCAAAAAGCCTTCTTTCAATCCCATCCCTAATGGTGATCCTGTCGATAATCACATCGATGTCGTGTTTTTTGTTTTTATCAAGTTGGATATCCTCAGAGAGGTCGACCACCTTTCCATTAAGCCATATCTTCGTAAAACCCTGTTTTCGTAAATCGTCCAGTTCTTTTTTGTATTCCCCCTTTCTTCCTCTTACAATGGGTGCGAGTATTGTCAACATCTTCCCTGTGCCAAGAGATAGGATTGTGTCGACTATCTGCGGGGCGTGTTGACTTTTAATCTCCTTTCCACACCCATAGCAAAAAACATGACCTATCCGTGCAAAGAGAAGCCTAAGATAGTCATATATCTCGGTGACTGTACCAACGGTGCTTCTGGGGTTTTTGCTAAGGGTCTTTTGCTCTATGCTTATTGCAGGGGATAATCCATCGATATAATCTACGTCAGGTTTTTCCATGAGCTCGAGAAACTGGCGTGCATAGGAGGAAAGCGATTCCACATATCTGCGTTGTCCCTCCGCATAGATCGTATCGAATGCGAGGGTGGATTTTCCCGAACCACTTGGTCCGGTAATCACAACCATCTTGTTTCTTGGAAGCGTTACATCGATATTTTTGAGGTTGTGTTCTCGTGCACCTTTTACGAATATATTTTCCATAGAGGTTGAAATGCAATAGAATCGAGGCTTGCAGCAATTGCAGCCAAGATTAGCCGTTCAATTATGTGTCAAATTATCAGTTTTTCTGTATCAATATTACTTTCAAACACCGTAGCGAGCAAATCCCTGTCCATGCCCTCTTTTAACAAGCCTTGTACATAGGGGAATACACCGAGCAAAGGGACATTCAGATACCTTTTTAATATTTCGGGGTTGGTTTGCGCAGCCAAATCGCCTGTTCCGTCGTTGTTGTTTAGGATTACACCGAGCACCTTTACGCCTTTAGACTGAAGGAAGTTGTTTGTTAAAAGTGTATGGTTTATAGTGCCGAGACCCAACCTTGAGACAATTATTGCAGGCGCTTCCCAATTTTTTATGAGGTCCGCATAGAAAAAATCCTTTTTAATGGGCACAAGCACTCCGCCAGCACCTTCGATTATGACAACGTCATGTCTATTCTTTATTTTGTTGTAAATCCTGTCAACGATATTCAAGTCAATCTGGATGTGTTCCAGGCTTGCTGCCACTTCAGGGGCAAGAGGAGATTCGAAGGTGTAAGGACTTATATCGTCCAAGTCGTCGTTACTCCCCGATGCCTCCCTCAGGCATATGGCATCCCATGGAAGCAGGTCTTTGTCCCTTTTTGACAACCCGCTTTCAAACGGTTTCATGACACCCACATTTAAGTGTTTTTTTAGCGATAAAAAGGCAGAAAGACATGATGTTACCGTTGTCTTGCCAACCCCTGTATCTGTGCCTGTTATGAATATGGTTAACATTATCTCACAAGTGACGAAATCAGTATCGCCAGTCCTATAAAAATGCCAGTGCATATGAGCGAAAGCCCTATGTTCGATTCATCTGAAATCTTTTTCTCGAAATCCGTTGAAAAGGTAGCCCCCACGATCTTCAGTGAAACGAGGACTATTATTATGTAAACGGCCGAATAAACAAATATTTCCGTTATATTTCCAAGTATTTTCCACATAAAAAGCCTTAGTTTGTAAGATAATACACAAGGTTATCCAGTGCAGAGGTAAAGAAAAGGTTTCTCAGCTTTACCTTTTCCGGTGCCCTTACCGGTGCCGGAGAAAAATTAAGGATACCTTTTACATTAGCCTCTACGAGTTGATCTGCAACCTTCTGTGCCTCATGCGGGGGAACCGTGATTATGCCGATCTCTATGTTTCTTGCTTCAACGACCTCTTTTAATCTGTCGACATGCAGTATCTCGACCGGTCTACCCATTCTTTCTGAGATGTTACCTATGACTTTTACTGGGTCGATATCGAATGCAGCCACAATCTTGTAGTTTTGTTTTAAAAAATCCTTATAAACAAGAAGGGCGCTTCCCATGTTGCCGATACCAACCACAGCTATACGCCATTCCCTGTTGATTCCGAGTATCTCTTTGATATGGTTTCTTAATTCTTGAATATTGTAGCCCATACCTCTGATGCCGAATTCGCCGAAATACGCAAAGTCCTTTCTCACCTGCGCTGCATTTACATTACACATCGAGGCAAGAAGTGCACTGGATGCAACCTTTTCATTTTTAGATTCGAGGTCCTCAATGCATTTCAGATAGTTCGATAAACGCCTTATCGTGGCCTCAGGAATCTTCGGATATTTTCCCATTTTTGCACCTGTTTATTTTTAAAATTAATATTTTCATATATTTAGTGAAGAAAATAGTAACAATAATTGACATGGAATGCAAGAGAAAATTTTCTCAAGCTGCATCGGATTGGGTGGCGGGTAGTAAACGGTAAAGACGGTAGAGCGGAGGAGCGAAAGGGTCGAAAAGGCAGGGGTCAAGGGGTCGAGGGAAAAAAGGCAGCTCATAGCTGATGGCTCATATCAAAAGCGGAAACAAAAAAGTAGCATTTTTGAAGTTCCTATGAACTATGAACTATGAGCTATGAGCTAATATGGCTCATGGCAAAAACATTTCCCTCTGTGTCCTCTGTGGCTCGAGTGAACGAAGTGAACGGGCGAGAGATAAATGCAGTTTAAAGTTTTAAGTGTTAAGTTTTAGGTTATACAAACTAACCCAAACCCAGCACATCCTTCATTGAATAGATACCGGCGGGATGGTTTACTATCCATTTTGCTGCAACGATAGCACCTCTGGCAAAATTTTCACGTGATTGTGCCCTATGCGTAATCTCGAGACGCTCACCAATACCTGCAAAAATGGCCGTGTGCTCTCCCACCACATCACCGCCCCTCAAGGTCATGATACCGATTTCGTCTTTTTTCCTTTCTCCAGTTGTGCCTTTTCTGCCGAATACCTCAATCCATTTTTTATCAGGAACTGCATTTTCTATGATATCTTTTAATTTCAAGGCAGTGCCGCTTGGGGCATCCTTCTTCCATTTGTGGTGCATCTCTACTATTTCGACATCGTATTCATCCTTGAGGATTTTTGTAACCCTTTCGACAATGTCGAACATGAGATTCATGCCGACACTCATGTTGGGGGACAAAACCACCGGAATATTTATTGTGTTTTTAATCTCCTCGATGGCTTCGTTTGAAAACCCTGTTGTGCCGATGACCATTGCCTTACCGGCAGAATTTGCAATCCTGAAATGTTGAAGGGATGGTCCGGGCAGGGTAAAATCGACAACCACATCACACCCTTTTATAATCTCTGAAATATCTCTATGAACTGTTATGGTGCTTATGTCTCCAACTGACAGAGGAAGCTGTTTGCCGATTAATGGATGTCCCTCTGCTTCTGTAGCGCCCGTTACCTCGATCTCGTCGTCCTTTATTGCAAGATTTAGTATCGTATTGCCCATTTTTCCGGCAACGCCGGTTATCAACAACTTAATCATATCTGACCCCCGTAAATGTTGTTCACTGGCTCCCTTTTCTCAGCTATTTACCAACCCATACTCCTCAAGCACCTTTCTCAGCGTTGCCTTGGTTGTATCAGACGCCGGACACATGGGGAGTCTGAACTCTTCCTCTATCATACCCATGAAATAGAGGCATTCTTTAATGGGTATAGGATTTGTTTCTATGAAAAGGGACTGGAAAAGAGGCATCAGCCTTGTATTTATGTCTCTTGCCTTGAATATGTCCCTTTCAATCATGAACGCCTTGAAAAGCGCCTGCATCTCTTTCGGGATGATATTGGAAGCTACAGATATAACACCAACAGCCCCAGCGCTCATCATGGGCAGAAAGAGGTTGTCGTCACCGGATAGTATGATAAATTTTCCGTTTGTTAACCTGTAGATCTCCGCTATCTGAACCAGTGAACCAGATGCCTCTTTTATGCCGATGATGCTTGGAATATCCGCAAGTCTCTTTATTGTCTCGGGTGTCATATTAACGCCTGTTCTTCCAGGGATGTTGTACAATATCAACGGGATATCGACACTTTCAGCAATTTTTCTGTAATGACGGTATAAACCTTCCTGAGTAGGCTTGTTGTAGTAAGGTGTGGTGAGTAGACATGCATCGGCTCCTATCTGTTTGGCGCTTTTGGTTAATTCAATGGCCTCTTCTGTGGAGTTTGAACCTGTGCCTGCGATGATAGGAACCTTGCCGTTTGCATACTTTATGGTCAGTTCGATGACCCTTTCGTGCTCTTCGTAGCTGAGCGTAGATGCCTCACCTGTTGAACCACAAGGGACAAGCCCGTCCACACCGCCGGCGAGCTGGGATTCTACAATCCTTTTTAACCCCTCTTCATCCAGTTCATAATCCTTGAAAGGTGTTACCAATGCTGTAAATATGCCTTTTAATTCCATTTTATCTCCTTATCGTGTATTGGCTCGTTGCCTTCAAATGGTTTCAAACGCTTAACCTTCCAACCCTTGAATGCTTCACAACAACGCTTCATCATTGAGCAGAGCGGTGTATATGATTTTTGTATCTCCTTCGAGATATACCTCGTCATCCACATATACCCGAAGTGTTTCTCCGCCCCTTGTAAGTACATTCACAGGGCTGTCTATCAATCCCTTTGCTTTCAAGATGACTCCCGATGCGACTACCCCTGTGCCATACGCATATGTTTCACCCTCTACGCCCCTTTCGTATGTTCTTACTATGAGGTTTGTCCTGTCAACAATCTTGACGAAATCGACATTTGTTCCCTTTTCCCCGAATGCAGCATGATATCTTACGGCTCTGCCGAGTTCCTCAACCGGCACATAATCGATATCGTCAGACAAGAATATTGCGTGGGGTACGCCTGTATTTACGCTGTTGATGAACAATTCATTGTCCTCGAGTTTAATGGCGTAATCGAGCTTCAAATCTGTCGGTGTTGTAAGTTGGAGCTTAACCTTTCTGCCTTCGACCTCTGCCTTTATTATACCTGCGACTGTTTCAAATGCCATCTTTTCATCGGTTATACCGTTTGTAAATGCGAATCTTGCCGCGCACCTTCCGCCGTTGCCGCACATCTCCGCCTCAGAACCGTCAGCATTGAAAAATCTCCAGCTAAAATCGGCAACATCTGATTTTTCAATCAATATCAGCCCGTCGGCGCCTACAGAATGACATCTTCTGCAGACTTTTACAACAAATTGATTGATATTGTTATATGTTTTATACAATGCACCGGAACGATTATCTATAACTATAAAATCGTTTCCGCTTGCACTCATCTTAGTAAATTCCAGTTTTGACACTTGAGTTACACCTCCATAAATGACGGGATTTGTTCACCTTTTATTAAATCTTTCAATGTCTCACGCCTTTTGATGACATTGAATTCCGCGCCTTTGACAAGCACCTCCGTTACCCTTCTCCTCGAATTGTAATTAGATGACATGGAAAACCCATATGCGCCTGCACTCAAAACGGCGAGGAGCTCACCGGATGAAATCGAAGGCATTTCCCTGTCTTTAGCGAGAAAATCACCCGACTCGCAGACAGGTCCGACAACGTCGACGGTCGTCTTTTTTGAATCATTATAGCGAACTGGAACGATTTCATGGAATGCACCGTAAAGAGAAGGTCTTACAAGGTCGTTCATCGCACCGTCGACTATATAGAATGTTTTACCAGGAACCTTTTTGATATAAAGCAATCTGGTAACAAATATACCGCTGTTGCCGACAATAACTCTTCCAGGTTCAAGAATGAGCGTAAGCCCAGTGTATTTAAGTTCTCCCTCTATAATGCGTGCATAATCGTCGGGGTGTGGAGGAAGTTCATCTTTGTAAGTTATGCCGAGCCCTCCGCCAATGTCTATATACTTTATAAAAATCCCTTTGTCATTGAGTTGTTTTACCATCTCCTTCAATGAGCATACAGCTTCCTTGAAAGGTCCAAGCTCCAGTATCTGCGAACCAATGTGTGAAGAAATACCGGCAGGAATCAAATATTTATGAGCCTTTATCATGTCATATAGTTTCATTGCGTCATCACGTATAACTCCGAACTTGTTCTTTTTTAGTCCTGTAGTGATGTAGGGATGGGTCTTTGGATCTATCTCAGGGTTAACCCTGATGGAAAGCGGAACATGCCGTTTCATCTTTGATGCTATATTTGCGATGGTGGACAGTTCTTCTTCAGACTCCACATTTATCATTAGTATCTTCGAACGTATCGCAGCAACGATTTCTTCTTCGGTTTTTCCTACCCCTGAAAACACGATTTTATCGCCGGGGATGCGAGCGGCATTTGACCTATACAGTTCACCTCCTGATACAATATCTATACCCCCTCCGAGCCTTCCAATAGCCCTGAGTATCGCAATGTTCGAATTTGCCTTACATGAATAGCAGATAATATGCGGTATGTTTTTAAATGCGTTATCGAAAACATTATAGTGTCTTTCTATCGTCCTGCAACTGTAAATATAAGCGGGCGAGCCTGTCGTTTTTATTATGTTTTCAACAGAGACATCTTCGCAGTATAATTCACCGTTCTTGTATTCAAAATAATTCATCTATACACCTCTGTTCCTTACCTTCTGTCCCCTTTCTTCTATTCTTTTAAAATTACTATTAC
>Ga0116191_1002612_pt1:0-5000 | contig 13633 bp, 10 predicted proteins | sample AD_UKC111_MetaG_FD_89897 | JGI IMG/M metagenome (GOLD analysis project Ga0116191, IMG submission 89897) | Active sludge microbial communities of municipal wastewater-treating anaerobic digesters from Hong Kong - AD_UKC111_MetaG | ecosystem: Engineered > Bioreactor > Anaerobic > Digestate...
AGCTGAGACCTGGTTGTTGAGCTTGTTACTTTTTAGCTGGGAGTTACCCGAATCAAAGAGATAGTAAACACTGTATTCTGGGAGTGCATACATGGCTTTCCTCCAGCTGAAGCCCTGGTCTTCACGGATAATGTCCCTTATAATGATTTGAGTACTCTGGGGCCGGTTTTGGGACAGGTTACTAATCACCTCCAAGTGCCACTCTGTATTTTGGTCATTGATGGTGATCTTCTCCTGGTTGTACATGAACAGCATGTCCAACCCCAGTATCATCTTTTCCGTGGTGTTCATATGGTCGATCTGGGTTTCCCATGTGCTCTCTTCATTTAAATTGTAAGGATAAAGGAAATAAACACTGTTTAATAGTACATAGATTATTATAAGTGCACTCACTACCTTTCCTGGCGAAATATTAAATTTTACTCCTAAATTCTGTGAAAATCCAGTTACCACATAACCTAAGATTAAAATGAGGGCGGGTAAGAAGGTTAAGGTGTAACCTGGTTTGGATAATGGTACAAATATTAAAAATAGGAGTGAAGGGAGTATCCACAGGCCTAAAAAAATTAACCGAGGATTTTTAAGCATTTCCCGGTCCAGGAGGGTTTTCCTTTTCCAGATGAGGAAGATCACAATTAAAAATCCCCCTATAAAACCCAGACCAATCATCAACCATGAAAATAACAGGCCATCCATTAAAAGATGGTTAGATAATGGGGCCCCAAATAGCACAGAGCTGGTGGTGAAAGAGGCTGAAAAATGCCCTCCGGCATGGAGATAGTTTTCCAGACCCGGGGCAAGGATAATGCTAGGTACCAGCCAGAGTAGGATGGATACGCCCAGAACTGCCAGGGCAGTGACCACCCTTTTAAAGTGATGGTCATGGTAAAACAGGCAAAACATCCATAGGGGAAACATGAAAGGGATTAAGTCCTGGCGAAATCCTCCGGCCAAGCCTAAAACCAAGGAAGAAATGTACAAAAATGATTTTCTACCTTTAAAGGCCTGGTAAGATGTGTAAGCTATTAATATGGCTAAAAAAGATTCACTGGGATAAATTGTGGCGATTTCTCCATAGAACCAGAAGATAGGGCTGAATATGAGTAATATGCTGCCAATTATGGCAACTTTCTTTGAAAACAAATCTTTACCCAGGAAGTACACTAAAATAACCGTCAAAATACTGAACATTATACTCATGAACACCAGAGTGGTGTTGGCATCAGGGAAAATCTGGTTAAAAACCTTGCCCACACCCACAAAAAGGATATAACCCGGGGGCTGCGGTTGATGGAGAAGTATATCATACCTTTCCAGGGCAAGGGCGAAATTCGCCGAGTCCCACTCGTAAAGAAATTTGCCGGCCAGGGGCAGGCGAGTGGCCACCACTAAAACCAGGAGTAACAGTACGACAACCAGATCATTCCGGGATTTGACGGTTGAAATTAAAGATTTAAGGTGTCCCTGCATGTAATGCTCCAGAATTTTTTAACAGAATTTCAGGATGATGTGATTTTTTAGGACTCACAAATTTTAATATAACTCTTCCTATTTTTAAACGTAATCTTACTATTTATGGTATTAATAGTTTAAAACTTGTTAGAAAGGAGTTTTGCCAGGGAAATTTTTAAAAAAATTAAAAAAGAGACGGAAATAATATATTCACATTATTCCCATGTTTTTATTGGTTTTTTCAATGGATTTAGCTGGATCTTCTTCCATCTCCAGCATGGCACGGATACAGTCCACGTTTTCAGGTACTACATCTGATTCCTGGTGTATGGCTTGCATGTAGAACAATTCGCCGTCTTTAATGTTTAAAGATTCTTTCCATACGGCTATTTCATTTAGATCACTTCTAGGTCGGCCTAAATCCCGTGCACACTCCATTATCTCGGCAGTTGAACCCAGTCCTTTATTTGCTTCCACTAATACCACCCTTGGAGTGGATTCCAGTTTTTCGATGACCTCATCCAGTGATGGTGTTTTTTCCAGTTCCACCATTAGGTTGTGCTGGTGCATGAGGGTGGTGGGGACCAAGAGGGCCATGGTGGTAATGTTCAAGTCGTACATCACGGTTTGCACGTCAGGACCGTGGTGGCTCGGTACAGTTGGTGGGTTGGGGACGATGGCGTTTATGGGACCAGATTTAACCTGTCCCGGATCTGCTCCCCGACGTACCATAACCGCCCTAACTTTCTTGATACCACACAGGTCATCAATTGGTTTCAAGGTTCGGCAGAGACCGGTGGTGTTACAGCTGACCACCCGTGAGAAGTCTGCTCCCCAGTTATCCTGGTAGTTGGCAAATGAGTTGAAGGACTGACCAATCTGTTCGTGTTTTTCTCCACCCTGGAATATTCCCTTAACACCTTTTTCAGCGTAGACTTCCTTGTTTTTAGCACCTATTCCTCCGGGTGTGCAGTCTACCATAACATCCACTTTATCGTAGAGATCATCGATGGTGCCCGTTACTTTTATTCCTGCTTCTTCAAATAAGTCTTCTCTATCGGGTGCACTTATGTAGAGTGGGAATCCTTTATCTACTGCCATTTGGGCTTCAAAATTGGGGGTTCTCTTGGTAACCCCAACGATCTGCATGTCGTCCTGGCAGGCGACAGCATCTGCTACTCTCTTTCCAATAGTACCGTATCCGTTTATCCCTACGTTTTTCATAATAAAATCCCCGTTATAGTATTATATTAAATTATCTTTCTTTTCTAGAATATTATAAATTTTATGATTTAATTTTGAAAAGAAACAGTGACTGTAAGGTTTAAATATCTCTTAAGCTTGTTAACCTGTGATTAGGGATTAAAAAAATAGTGTGCACAGATTTGATTTTAAAATAGGAAAAAAATTACGGGTAAAAAGAAAAGAAATTAGGTATCAGCCTTTAAATTTAAAGGCTGTATTGTTTAAGGGGTTTATTCCATGGCTTCAAGTTTTTCAGGGAGGTAGGTTTCAACCACGTACTCCAGTCCATACTTAGAAAAGGACTGCTGTTCTGCTTTTTTCCCGATCTTGAGCATTTTCTTGATTTCCAGCTGCCAGGCTTCGTCCTTGTACCGGGGGTCCTTAGAAAGTTCTTTGAGCCTTAAAACGTCAATATCTTTAAGGGGGTCCGTGGGAAGATCGTAGTTAATGATATCAGAGGCAGTCACACCCAGGAACTTGGCATCAGGAGTGGCCAGTTGATGGTTAACGTGGGCCAGTTTGGCACTTCCACTGATGATAACCATGGCGATGTGGAATCCCCAGGGGTCTCCGTCGTTACAGATATAAACCGGTAGATTGAGTTCTTCATTGACACGTTTAAGGAAACGCCGGGTTGCACGGGCAGCCTGGCCCTTTAACCCCACGATCAAACTGTCGAACTTTTTGTAGGCATTTTCCTGGACCATACGGTGGAACATCCCCATGGTTTCCACGGCAATTACCCTTTGCACGTCATGGTCCACGAAGTCCACTTCATCGATGGTGGGGGAGATGGTGTAACCAGATTTACCGGCCTTAAGTGCGTTGATTTCTACGTCGTCATCTTTGAGTGTAATGTTTCCATATACTGAAGCTCCGTCTTCTTCTGGCATGAGGCCCAGGTCTTCACGGGTCGTTCCCAGGGTCACCTCCAGGTCTTCACCCACGATGTTGGATTCCTGCTGGTCTCCAAAGTCCACGTCCCATCCTTCGGAAACATAGTACATCTCCCTTAAAGTGGCAGTTTTTCCCCGGCGAACCAGGTCCTTACAGAAATTGGCCACGTAAACCATTTGGGCCATTTTACTGATCTGCTTAACATTTCCCAGGGATCTTTGCCCGTAGCGATCTCCCAGGACATAGTAACGTTTCTCAGTATCGTAGACTATGTTGGATGTTCCACGGGAGGGAACCTTGATTTTGGGGACTTGATTTTTATTAACGTCCTCCAGTATTATCTCACCCAAACTTTTGAGCTTGTTAACGGTAATATCTTTCTTATTCATCTTGAACCACATCTTCTTGAACCACTTCTTCGTATTTGGCTCGGCGCGTGACTTTAGCTAGCACAGTATCATATTCAGGAACATCTTTCTCAGCTAAAACTGCAGCTTCACGGATTATTACTGGAACAAGGCTTTCAAAAACCTTAGCCCTCATTGCTTCCTCTTTGGCCGCTTTTTTGGAACGCAAGTATTTTTGCATGCCCCGGGCGATCTTCATGGTGGCCTGCCGGACTTCGTGGAGAATATCTGGTTCCGGGGCCACACTCTGTTTACCAGTGGAAAGGTAGGGTACGTTGGTGGATATGATGTTCACAAAAACAGTTATGGGTGCGTTATCTAGATCCCTGATACCGTAACGTTTCCAATCTATGCTTTTCAGGGCTTCGGTGATGGCACAGCTTCCCTGGTCAAAGGCCAGAGGCACCCGGTTAGCGAAACGCATTATCTCTGCTTTTCTTTGGTCTCCTACCATTCTTCCGGAATCCCCACCATAGGCAATACCGGCTTCTATAATGAATGAAACCCCTCCCCGGAATGTTTTTGGTTTCCGGGTGGTGGTGGCCACGAATTCTGGGTTTAATATTTCTCTGATCCCCTTTTCTATCTGTTCCTTACCAATGGGTATGAGTCCCGAGGTAGGTGGGGCCATGAAATCCATCTTAGCGAAGGTTTCCACGATCTCTTCTGCTTCATCCCATTTCATGTCCTTAGGACGTTTGTTAAGGTCAATACCAGTGACCTTTTCCACTTCGTTCACCCTTTTGGCCGACATCCGGGATAGGTTACTGGTTAATAAACTGCGGAAACGGCGTTTATCAGTGTGTTTAGCCATGAATATCAGGTCATCAGCAGTAACTCCTTTAGGGTGAGGCAGTACCTCCTTGGGTAATGGGGGGATGATATCTGAGGCTCGGTTAAATATGTATTTATGGCCCGTAGGGTCCCGGAATGTGATCTTGGCGTGGGGGTTCCCGATCATGGTCCTACGAATGTATTCATAGGCACCCTGTTCTGAAA
>Ga0116191_1002612_pt1:10000-13633 | contig 13633 bp, 10 predicted proteins | sample AD_UKC111_MetaG_FD_89897 | JGI IMG/M metagenome (GOLD analysis project Ga0116191, IMG submission 89897) | Active sludge microbial communities of municipal wastewater-treating anaerobic digesters from Hong Kong - AD_UKC111_MetaG | ecosystem: Engineered > Bioreactor > Anaerobic >...
TGAAATCATGGAAAAGGGTGAACAAGTTAAAGTTCAATCTTTATCTGGCTTATAATTATGGCTCACGTTGGAAAGGGGTTTTTAAGGATTTATGTGTCTTAATTTTCTAGTAGAGATCGTAGAGATCTCCCAGAACTATTTTCTTATCAGTCTCCACCAGATCAGGTATCTTTCCAACGGTTCCTGCTGATTCTCCCACCACTATCAGGACACCCTTAAAGTGTTCCTTCATATCTTCAGCCTTTGCCAGACAGTTTTCAACCATTTCCACTTCATTATCTCCGGTGGCCTGGTTGGCAATGGAGGTGGCCAGTGCATCGGCAACACTGGATGAAGATGAGAATACCGTAACTGAATCAGCCTGCCCAAAACTAATGGAATGGCCCACAGTGCCGGATGATGTACATATTCCCAGGGGAGTCTTGTCCTGTTTGATTTTAAAACCTATTTTTCCAGATAAGGATGATTCCCCCGCATATAAACCCATAATGACATCTTTATTGGTTTTAAGGGCGATGTCACCGCCATTGTCCACAATAACATACTTTGCCCCCTGTTTGAGTAAAAAGTTAAGGGTGAGCTGGGAGATGGTTCCGGCCACCGCGGCCATGGGTCCCACACCAGCTATCTGGGCAGAACTGGCCATCATCTTCACAATCTCTGGCGCTGAAACCAGTTTTAACGGTTCCAGGCTGGTTTGAAACTCTCTATTCATCCGGATAAAGCGTTTCAGTTCTTCCCTCTGGCGGGTGATAAAACCAACAACGTAACTGGGCTCAATGTCTGATGTGAGCAATATATTGGTTTCCTGTATAACGATCCTCTTTTTAATCATCACCTAAAAATTAGTTAAAGGATGCAGATAAAACTATTTAGAATATTAAATTTTATACTAAAGTTGTAAAATACTTTATAGAAGATGATAATAGGTTATTTATACCATGGAATACTTGTTTATGTGTGAATGGTGGTAGATGAGATAATGTTTAACCGAAATAATAATAACAATCCGGGGGAGAGGCTGGTGTTTGAGACGCGTCCCCGATTTTTAGCCAGCATGAAGTGGACCATTCTCAAATTAATACTTTTAATAGTGGTTTTTTACCTTTTCCGGTATGTAATATTGGTAGCAATCGCTTTAGAGAATTACTCGGTGCAATTTGTTCAGCTCCCCCTGATCCAGGCCACCTACTATCTCCTACTGTTGATCATCCTCCTCCTGATACTATCCATAGTATGGGATATGATTTCCTGGAGACAGAAAAAATATCAGATTACCACGCAGAGGGTGGTGGTGAAAAGGGGAATAATTAGAAAGAAAAGATCCTACATTCATTACAGCAAGATTCAAGATATAGATGTAGATCAGGGCATATTGGATCGTTTATTCTCTGCGGGGGACATAGAAATCTATGGAGGTCATGAACACACCAATATCATTCTGGAAGATGTTCCCAATCCCCGGGAGGTGGAGGATATAATTGATAGACTTACCATGGGTGAGGAAGTGGATTTAAAACCAAAGAACCATAGAATACCCAAAAGATCCATTATTGAAGAATATGACCAAAAGTTTAAAAGATAGCTTGCTGAATATTTGGATTAGTATATGCTCATATTAAGTGCATATGCCAATTACTACCAATTTTTTGATATTTAATTTTAACAATATCCAAATTTACAAAAATAAGTAATCATTACCTGAGATTGATATGAAGAACTACGATGTGGCAGTGGTTGGTGCCGGACCAGTAGGCTCAACCTTTGCCAGGCACATGGCAGAAAAAGGCTATAAAGTAGCTGTACTTGAGAAAAAAAGGGAAATTGGTGTTCCACTCCAGTGCGCGGGACTTTTAGGTAAAAGAATTAAAAAAGTGAATATTCTACCCGATAAATTTATAATTAACCCGGTTCACGGAGCATTTCTCCACTCCCCTGAAGATACCATATTATCAGTTCAAAAGGATAAACCCGAAGCATACGTTCTGGACAGGGTAGGGTATGACAAGTTTTTAGCCCAACTCGCTGAAGATGCAGGGGCCGACATATTCCTCAATCAAAAGGTGGAAAAGGTAGATACCCTCCGTGGTGTTATAGACATCCAAAATAAGGAAAATGACAGGATATCGGCGACAGTGGTGGTGGGGGCAGATGGGCATGCTTCTACTATATCTGAAAAATTCAACCCACCGGTGGAATCATTCCAGGCTGCCCAGTATATGGTTGATGTGGGTGAAAAACGTTTTCAAAAGGAATACGTTCACCTTTACGTTGATTCAAGGGTAGCTCCTGGTTTTTTATGGGTCATTCCCTTATCTGAAAGCACGGCACGAATAGGACTCTTTGCAGATTGTAATTATCAACAGTTAAACATGCTACTCAAAGAATTGATAGACAAACGCCCCGAACTCAGGGGATCAACTATTTTAAAGAAATATTATGGAGTTATTCCCAAGTATAACTCGCAAAAACAACTGGTAAAGGATAGAGTACTTCTTCTGGGAGATGCAGCGTCCCAGGTCAAACCCACCACTGGTGGTGGTCTGATAATGGGTTTTACCTGTGCAGAAATAGCATCAAGGGCAGCTTCACAGGCTCTGGAAAATGAAAACATAGAACTCCTGGCTAATTATCCTCAGGAATACCATGAAGAATTTAGAAAAGAGTTAAAAGCACAGTTAATGGTTCACAAAATTTTCAAATCATTGACTGATGCTGATCTGGAGTACATGTTCCGAAAACTAAAGGAAGAAGGTGCCGAAGAGATAATTTCCCATTATGGAGATATGGACAGCCAATCAATCCTCATTAAAGAATTACTTAAAAGAGGCATCCTTTTTTCAATTCTCCCTAAAATGTTATCCCGGAGGATATCCAACCTATGGAAATAGCTCTCTTATTATCTAAAGAACATTCCACACTCCCTCGGGCAGAAGTGGACGCAGTAATGGATTGTGAAGGGGTAAAATACCACTTAAAAATGGAACAGGAAGGACTATTAATTCTGGATATCCCTCACAAAAATCCAGAAGATATGGGGAGGGTAATTGAGAGGTTATCCTACACTCACGAAGTATTCCAGATCCTCCTCCAGGTAGATGAAAATGATCTCCGCACTGAAGCGGAAAAATATCCCTGGGATGAAATCGTTAATTCCAGCTATGCAGTAAGAGTTAAGAAAATGGATAAAAAATCCAAACTCAATAGTTCTAAACTGGAATGGGATTTGGGAGGGATTATAAAGTCCAGGGTGAGTGATCAGGTAAGAGTTAACTTGGAAAATCCTTCCACATTTATCAGGATTGTTTTAAAGGATGGTCAAGCCATTGCTGGAAATCAAATAAGTAAAATTTCCAAAAAACACTTTTTTAACCTTAAACCTCATAAAAGGCCCTTTTTTTATCCAGGATCCATGAGTCCCAAACTAGCCCGGTGCATGGTAAACCTCACCCGAATTAAAAAGGGCCAGACCCTACTGGATCCCTTCTGTGGAACGGGAGGCATACTCATTGAAGCTGGGATGGTCGGAGCCAAAGTTATAGGAACAGACATCGATTATAAAATGGTCAATGGGACTAAAAAGAACCTGGAACACTGTGGTATATCTGATTATCAGGTTTTCCAGGAAGATGC
>Ga0116191_1002629_pt1 | contig 13570 bp, 7 predicted proteins | sample AD_UKC111_MetaG_FD_89897 | JGI IMG/M metagenome (GOLD analysis project Ga0116191, IMG submission 89897) | Active sludge microbial communities of municipal wastewater-treating anaerobic digesters from Hong Kong - AD_UKC111_MetaG | ecosystem: Engineered > Bioreactor > Anaerobic > Digestate | place...
CCTGTGTTCTACGATGTCGCCGTTAGGCGAGGAGTAGAATGCAGGATGTAATCCTCCGTCCGTTCTCCCGACGAGCCGAAGGCGATGTCGGGAGAACGTGTTGTTTACGCAATAAATATACAACTTTCGTAAATACCCGATTTATAACATTCGCTTATATATATTAACATTAAAATATTTTGCATTTATATTATATTGTATTTGTGTTTGTTATGTTTTAATTAATTTTTTTTATATTTTTGCATATACGAATGTTTCACAAAATCGAATACAATGAAAACAATGGATTTATTGGAGGAGTTTGAACGAAAAATGATTGTTCAACGATACAGTCCCAGCTCCATAAAAAATTACAAGAGTGCGGTGAGGAGTTTTCTACAGCTGGCTGAAAAGAAATATAGCCATCCGCTGGAGATAACGGAAACGGAAATTGAGAAATATATATACTGGAAAATTGAGAAACATCGCATCGGAGCATCTTATCAACGTTTGATCGTGGCTTCAATAGACAAGTTTTATCTTTCCATGTTCAACAGACAACTCAACCTCAAACACCTGTATCCGCGCTCGAAGAACAAAAGTCTGCCGGTTTACCTGACTGCCCGGGAGGTGAGCCGGTTAATGGAGAATGTGACCAACCTGAAGCATAAATGTATCGTACAGCTGTTATATGGATGCGGACTGCGGTTAAACGAACTGCTTCACCTGAAACTAACCGATGTCGATTCGAAAAATAAAATTATCCTGATTAGAAAAGCCAAAGGAGGAAAAGACCGTGTGGTGATGCTTTCCCCTCTGTTACTGGAATCTTTAAGGCATTACTACAAGATATATCAACCGGAGGAATACCTGATAGAGGGGCAGGGAGGGGGTGTCTATTCCGAAAAGAGCGTGCAGGTCATTGTCAAGAATGCAGCTTTAAAAGCGGGCATCACCAAAAAAGTGACTCCTCATACCTTGCGCCACAGCTTTGCTACCCACCTGCTGGAAAACGGTACGGATATCCGGTATATCTAGGAATTGCTCGGACACAAATCGGTGAATACGACCGAAATTTATACCCATGTTACCGACATCGCGAAATCCAAAATAAAAAGCCCGCTCGATCTGCTTTGATGCTGAATGCAGGTCATTGAGCCTGAATCCCCTATTTTTTTCAAACTCAACTTTCATTATCAGTCGAATATAGCTATGGATAACAAACTACTCATCAAACAAAATAAAAGGATATGGGAAAAGTAATAATTGGAGAGTGCGGAGATGTAATCATTAGAGAATTAATGGACTCTGATTTGGAGAAAATGGCACTTTATGCAAACAACGAGAGGGTTAGTATTAATTTACGTGATGGATTTCCAAAACCATTTACAATTGAGAATGCCAGGAACTTTAAGAAAATGGTGGATACTCAAAATCCAAAGACCTATTTTGCCATTGAATATTTATGAATGAGTACGTGGGAAATATAAGTTTGACGCCTGGAACTGACGTTTATCGTATATTAGCCCTCAAAAAAACCAGACCGATTAAAAATGGCGGTTTAATGACCAGGGCGCAATAGGGCGCGATACACAATACCCTAAACTTGATCCGCAGGGAAGAAGGGTGGAGCAGGAGATTGCACAAGTGAAAGGAGTACCGTTCTCTCATCGGGGGGCCGTTCCCTTTTCTGGCAATAGTTCTTGTGGGTTGAGAAGTTTTTTTGTTTTGCTTTTCATTGATTTCGTCGATAGAATAGCTGCGTTTGTCTATTTGATTTGTTAACCAGATAACATCTGGTTATTTTTGTTGCTATTTCGATAGCAAAGTTATTTAAATTGTGTTATTGAGCCTTGATCGGTTTTCATAGAACGATACCCTTGAAGAAGTAACGATGAGCATTTCAATCAGGTCACTGAATAAGATCTACCCGAACGGGAACCATGCATTGAACAACATCAATATGGAGATCCCAACCGGCATGTTTGGGCTATTGGGCCCAAATGGTGCAGGTAAATCGACGCTGATGCGTATTCTTGTTGCCCTGATGGAACCCACCTCGGGAGAGGTGGATGTGTTCGGTTACAACCTGCTGAAAGAGCGCAAGCAGGTTCGTGGAATTCTAGGCTATCTACCCCAGGACTTTCGTTTTTTTGCCAAATATAAGACTTACGAATTTCTTGATTATGCAGCACGCTTATCGGGCATGCATAACGGAAGGAAACGGCGGCAGGCCGTAGATGAGATGTTGGAGATGGTCGGACTCTTCGATGTCCGTGAAAGATATGCTTCACGGCTCTCGGGTGGAATGAAACGTCGCCTGGGCATTGCACAGGCGTTGATCCATAATCCCCGGCTGATCATTGTGGATGAGCCCACCACGGGGCTCGACCCGGAAGAGCGGATCCGCTTCCGCAATCTCCTGGCCAAGATCAGTGAACAGAACGTGACCATCATTCTATCTACCCATATCGTGGGTGACATATCCAGTACATGTAACTGCATGGCTCTGATGAATAAGGGGGAGATCGCCTTTTTCGGTTCGCCAGAGGAGATGCGTCGGGAGGCTGAAGGAAAGGTGTGGCGAATGAAAATCAGCGGCGACGAGTTACCCCTTATCGACAAGAAATATCCGGTAATCACCACCATACCGTCGGGTACCGGGTGGGAGATCCAGGTTGTTGCAGACGAGATTGAGGGGTACGATGCGGAGCCTTATCCTCCCAATCTCGAACATGCCTATGTCTACTTCATGGAGAAGAAACTGAACCGTTGGATGGAGGATTAAAAACTGAAACAATAGAGGATGCTGGCGTTGTACAATATACATTCTGTTGCGAGATATGAGAGCAAGTTGCTGATGCGGAGCTGGTTCTATCGTATCTTCCTGATTCTGGCCCTTCTGTTGCTCTGTCTCTTCAATTTTATTGCCCTGATCTCGGAGGATAGCGGTGGCTTTTGGCTGATGAAGGCATTACCGGCCAATATTCCCTATATCAACCTGATGTTTCTCAATACGGGACAGGCTATTGTTGCCGTCTTCCTCTCCTCTGAATTTCTGAAAGCCGATAAAAAACTGGATACCTCCGAGGTATTCTATGTCCATCCATTGAGCAATGCGGAATATGTGGCAGGCAAGATTCTGGGCAACCTGTCGGTCTTCATCCGGTTGGATCTGCTGGTTATCCTGCTGGTGGTCATCTTCAATATCGTTTCTGGGGTGACGATAGACTGGAAGGCCTATCTCACCTATTTTCTGCTGATCTGCATCCCCACACTGATCTATATCTTCGGGCTCTCCGTGGCGCTGATGCTTGTCTTGAAAAGCCAGGCCATCACCTTTGTCTTTCTGTTGGGTTACATTGCACTGACCCTCTTTTATATCGGTGACAAGTTTTATTATCTCTTCGACTATATGGTATATAACCTGCCTTTGGTAAAATCAACCATTGTAGGTTTTTCCAACTGGTCGACGCTGATCAATCACCGGATGATCTATCTCCTGTTCGGCCTGGGATTCCTCTCGATCTCCATTTTCCTCTTCAGGCGGCTCCCAAACTCAACGAAGGGAAAATATCGCTGGCTCTGGATTTCGTTTCTCTTTTTCGCCGGAGGAATATGGGCCTCTTTCAATCATGTGGAGGGTATCCTGAATGCGGCAAACCGGCGGCAGCTCTATACTGAGGTGAACAACCGGTATGTAGGAAATCCCCGAATGGTGGTAGACCGATACGATATCAACCTGATACAGCATCCAGGGAAGATCTCGTCTGAAGTGGAGATACGGGGAGTTGCACTGAACCGGGCTGCTGAATTTACCTTCTGTCTGAATCCGGCACTGGTGGTGAGTGAGGTGGCCGAAGGTGACCAACCACTGAATTTCAAACGTGACCATCAGATCCTGCAGATCGATTTCGGACGTGAACTGGCAGCTGGTGATTCGGTCAGCTTTAAACTGAAATATTCTGGAACGATCGATGAGAACTTTTGCTACCTCGATATTCCCGACGAGATTTTGCTGGAGGAGCGGGCAAACGGGATGTTCAAGATAGATAAGCGGTACAGTTTCCAAGGGAAAAATTATCTGCTTTTCACGCCTGAAACCTACTGGTATCCTCGCCCGGGAACTTCCTACAGCAGTGAGAATCCCGACTGGCAACAGGCCTATTTCAGCCATTTCAGGTTGAAGGTGAAAACCATCAACGGGTTGAAGGCCCTCTCGCAGGGAACGATGAAGTGGCCGGTCGCAAGGCGGATTCCTGTCGAGCCCCGCCGCGATTCACTGCGAATGGAGAGAAGATCTGTAAGGCGACCTGGTATGGGTGCAGATACGACCGCAAATCGGCCTATGCGGCCGAGAGGAGAGATGAGAGCGGGAGGAGAGATGAGACCACAACGAGAACGTCCGGCCGGCGAGGCTAGAATGGGCGGCGAGCGTCGTCCACCCGCTTTTGAGGGAACACCGGGAGCCAGGGAGAGAGGCATGCCGCGACGACGGAGCGACAGCGATTCGCTTAGCATGCCCAGGGACCGTTTCCCGTCACCTGGCAGGGGCAATCCGACCGGGAGGGGAAATATGGCCTTCCGCACCGAGGTGACCTACGACTCTCTTTTCGTCTATGAAACAGATTTCCCGACCCCATCCATCACGCTGATTATTGGAGATTATGAACAGAAGAGCGTGGAGGTGGACGAGACGCTCTACAGCGTGTGGTACCTGAAGGGACACGACTATTTCTCCGATGTGCTGGCCCCCATCACCGACACCATTCCCGCAATGATCCGGGAAAGAAGGCGCTCTATCGAGGTTAACTATGCCCTCGACTACTCCTTCAACCGCTTCTCGCTGGTGGAGGTTCCCGTCCAGTTTCACAGCTACATGCGCACCTGGACGCAAGCCCAGGAGGTGATGCAGCCCGAAATGGTGCTCTTCCCCGAAAAGGGTAGCCTGCTCAATGAAGCCGATGTGGTAAAGGGTGTTCGTGACGAAAAACGGCGGGCACAACGAAACGGGCAGGAGATCAGCGATGAAGATGCAGGCATGCGGGTGTTCAACAGGTTCTTGAGACTGTTTGAACGGCAGGAGAGTGCCCCCGACTGGTCACAGCAACGGGGTGCGGTGAATGTCTCCACAAAGCCCAATCCCTATTTTATTTTCCCGCAGCTCTACAACTTCAGGTATAACATATTCTCTTCCGAATGGCCGGTTTCAAACAGGCTGATCGAGCTCTACCTGCAGGACCGGTCGGATGTAAACAACTGGATACGGCAGACCAACGGTATCAGCAACAACGAAAAGGCTAACCTCCTGATGGCACAATACCCCTTCCGGGAGTTGCTAACGGATGTAGAGCACCGGGATCTGCTGGATAATGTCATCTCCCTGAAGGCCAACTATCTCTTTGCCCATGCCGAACGGAACGTGGGATACAAGGAGTTCAGGGATTCGCTACGTGCCCTACTGAAGCGAAACCTGTTCACCAACCTGCGGTTCGAGAACCTGCTCGATACCCTGGGAGCGATTGGCGATGCAGATCTGCATACTCCCCTTAAAGCATGGCATCACCCTACGGCGCTTCCCGTTTACCTGATCTGGACACCGGAAGTGATCCAGATCACCAACCGCGACGCTGAAGTCTTTGTGGTTAAACTGCAGATCACCAATGATTCTGATCAGGATGGCGTGGTCAACGTAGAGATCAACTTCGGGGGAGGGCAGGGGGCAATCTATGACCCGAGGGCAAAAAGGAAAGTGCCCATCAAGGCGCATGAAACGAAGAGCCTGGTCTCCGTATGGGAGGAGGCGCCCCGCAGTATTCAGGTCAATACCCTGATATCTGCAAACCTGCCTGCCACCATCATGCTCCCGGTAACCAACATCATCCGCGAACGGAACAAAACGGTTGACGAGGAGGGGGATTTCATTGTGGAAAACGCCTCGTTCATTTTCCCCGGTGAGGTGATCGTCGACAATGAAGACAGCACTCTCTTCAGCTTATCGGCACCCGAGGTGGTGGGGTTGCTGCCACAATGGCTCGACCGGATGGAAGATGACTCGTTCCCCTATTCGGGAGTCTCCAACTGGCGACCTCCGCTTAGATGGACATTGACCACCAACGATAAATATTACGGTACCCATATCCGTTCAGCCTATGTGGTGAGGAGCGGAAGCGGAACCCAGACTGCCACCTGGAGAATTCCGGTGCCCGAGTCGGGGCAGTACGACCTCTATTACTGGGTTTACAAGCCGGATGAGTTGCGCCGGGGAAGGGGAAGGGGCGGTCGCAGAGCTGCCGGAAGGGATGCCGAATACCATTTCAAGATCCGTTACGACGGCAGCGAGGAGGATGGCTACATCAACCTGCAACGTTCTGAGGAGGGGTGGAGCCTGTTGGGGAGCTATTTCTTCAGCAAGGATACGGTAGATGTTGTCTTGAGTTGTGACACTAAGCTGCGGACAGTAACGGCCGATGCGGTCAAGATTGTCAGGCGGCATTGACCATGCCAGGTATTGATTCCAATCAGATAGATGTGAACAGAAAAAGAGATGATTATGGAGATAAAACGGTTTAAAAAAATAGGACTTGTTTGCCTGTTGGCGCTCTGGTCGGCAAGTCTGCTCTTCTCGCCTGCCTCCGCGCAGTCGCCAATGACTATCGAACAGGCATTGGATATAGCGGAAGAGAACAACCCCGACCTGAAAGCAGCGAAACTCAACCTCGAAAGGTACCAGTACAACCTTCTTGCCCAGCAGGCTTCGTTGAAATCACGCTTTTCACTCGACCTCAATCCGGTCAACTACAGCAAGTCGAGGAGATTCGACAACCGTCTCTCCCAGTGGTATACCAACGAAACATTCAACACCAGCGGGACATTCATGGTCTCTCAACCCATTCTGATGACCGACGGGGAGATCTCGCTCATCAATACGTTTGGATGGCAGGATAACAAGTCGATCGTGGAGGGTATGCGCAACCAGAACAAGGCATTCAGCAACGACCTCTATCTGCGGCTGAACCAGCCCATATTCACCTACAACCGACGGAAGATGGAGCTGCAGGAGATCGAGTTCGACTACGAAAACGCCGGCATCCGCTACGCCCTGCAGCGGTTGAATACCGAACGGAGCATCACCAACCAGTTCTATTCGGTCTATATGGCCCAGAACAACCTGGCCATTAGCAAGGAGGAGCTGGAAAATACAAAACAAAGTTATGAAATCATCCGCAACAAGGTGGAGGCCGACCTAGCCGCAAGAGAGGAGCTATACCAGGCGGAACTTAATCTTGCCAATGCGCAATCTGCCGTACAGGAGCGTATTGTTGCACTTGAAAATGCGAAAGACCAGTTGAAGCAGACATTGGGAATGGATCTGGATGAAGATTTCGATGTGACGGTGGAGATCGATGTGAGCCCGTTGGCGATCGACCTGCTCCAGGCGGTGCAGAGCGGCCTGAACTCCAGAATGGAGATCAGACAGCGAGAGATCGACATTGAACTGGCGGAACTGCAGATGATCCGGACAAAGAGTCTCAATGAGTTCCGGGGCGATATCTCATTGTCGGTGGGTATCATTGGCGACCACGAAAGGTTTGGCAGCATGTATGACAACCCCACCCAGAATCCCCGTGTGGCCATCAGTTTTGCCATACCGATTTTCGACTGGGGCGAGAAAAAGGCCCGGGTCAATGCACAAAAAGTGGCCCAGACAATTGCAAAACTTGAACAGGAGAACCAGCAGATCGATATTGAACTGGATGTGAGACAGACCTGGAGAAGGCTGGAGAATCTCCGTTCGCAGATAGATATTGCGGAGAAGAGCGTTCGGAATGCCCAGCTGACCTACGATCTGAACCTGACGAGGTACAGGGAGGGCGATCTCACCGGGATGGAGATCAACCAGTACCAGACCCAGTTGTCGAACAGGAAAATTGCATATGCACAGGCACTCATCAACTACAAGATCGAACTCCTCAACCTGAAAATATTGACCCTATATGACTTTGAGAAAGAAGAACCTATTGTGCCCATCAGGGAATGGAAAGGCACGTCCAATTGAGTTTAAGGATACACCTGAAAAATATAGCCGAATGAATTACAGAAACATATTGCCCTTGATAGCGGTAGCCTTGTTGGCAGCGTGCGGGAACCAACCCCAGGGTGGACAGACCGAGATTGAGACGCCTGTCTCCGTAAAGGAGCTGAAGCGAAGTTCGATCAGCAAGCTGATCAACACGACCGGAACTGCGCTGGCGACCTACAGTGTGGAACTGAATGCCGAGATGAGCGGTTATTATAACCTGCAGACCAACCCCTCCACCGGTAAACCTTTCAAGCTGGGCGACGTTGTCAGGAAAGGACAGCTGATCATCCGCCTGGAGGACAAGGAGTATGAGAACGGGATAGCCCTGGAATCGAGAAAGCTGAGTCTCGAGATTGCGGAACAGGAGCAGAGCAAACAGAAGGCCCTATATGAAAAGGGAGGGGTTACCCTCAGCGAGATGCGCAATACGGAAGTGCGGGTCACCAATGCCCGGTACGACCTTGAAAATGCGATGCTCAACCTTGAGAAGATGAGTGTGAAGGCACCTTTCGACGGTGTCATCGTCTCGTTGCCCCATTATACTCCGCAGAGCAGGGTGTCGCAGGGAAGCCCCATGGTTGGCCTGATGTCTTATTCCAACATGTACATGGAGATCAATCTGCCGGAGAGTGCCATCGGGTATGTGCAGGCCAACCAGCCGGTACACATTACCCATTACACCCTGCTCCAGGATACGCTCAAAGGTGTCATCAGTGAACTGTCGCCCGCCATCAGTACCGAAACACGTACATTCAAGGGAAAGATACTGATCGATAACAGCCAGTTGAAACTGCGTCCCGGCATGTTTGTGAAGGCCGACATCGTGGTGGACAGGGCCGACAGTGCCATTGTAATCCCGAAAGAGGTGATCATCTCCCGGAGAAACCGGAAGTTTGTATATGTGGTGGAGAGAAATACGGCGATCCTGCGTGATATCCAGACCGGACTCGAGGATGAGGAGAATGTGGAGGTGACACAGGGTCTGAATGAAAATGACAACCTGATTATCCGGGGATATGAGACCTTGCGTGAAAATAGTCGCGTGAAAGTATTGAAATAGTCTCCCCTTTAACACGATAGCGCAAATGAGGAATTTACTCCGATTCGCACTGAAAAATCCAGTTACCATCAGCATGATCGTCTTTGCGATCCTGCTGCTTGGGAAGATCTCATACGACAGGCTCAGCGTGGATCTCTTGCCCGATATGAATACACCGCGTCTCTTTGTCGAACTGGAGGCCGGTGAGCGTCCACCCGAGGAGATCGAGAAGATGTTTATCGAGAATATCGAGTCGATGGCAATCCGGCAGAGCGATGTGGTCCAGGTCTCTTCGGTGATCCGGGCAGGATCTGCGCGGGTTACGGTAGAGTACCTGCAGAACAAGGATATGGATGAAGCTTTTCTGGATCTTCAGAAAGCGATGGCCCCTTTATCGCAAAATCCAGATATTGAATCGATCAACATCACCCAGCATGATCCCAATACGGCACCGGTCATGCTGATCGCGATGTCGCACCAGTCGATAACCGACATGGCGGAGCTGCGGAAGATGGCCGACAGCTATATACGGAACGAGCTGATACGCCTGGAGGGCATTGCCGAGGTTTCTCTGTCGGGTGAGGAGCGACAGGTGTTGACCATCGAAACCGATCCCTATACCCTCCGTGCCTTCGGCATCACCATGGAGGAGATTGCTTCCAGGATCGAATCCAATAACCAGAGCATATCGGGGGGCCGGGTGAGTGAGATGGGCTTGCAATACCTGGTGAAAAGCTCCTCGCTGTTTCACTCGGAAGCAGATTTCGAGAACCTGATCATCAGCTATAAACCGGTTGAAGCTGCCTCTGGCGGATCGGGCAACGGGGGGCAGGCTCCGCTCTTCCTGCGGGAAGTGGCTACCGTCAAGTTTGAAAATGCACGTCCCGACAACATCGTGCGGATCAACGGCGAGCGGTGCATCGGCCTGTCGGTCTACAAGGAGACACAGTTTAACACGGTGAAGGCGGTTGAACTGATTACCGCCCAGCTGGAAACGATCAGACAGGCGTTGCCGGGCTATCGGTTCCAGGTGATCAGCAACCAGGGTATCTTTATCAGACAGGCCATCGGGGAGGTGATCAACAGTGCTCTTTTGGGCATGCTGCTTGCCGTGCTGGTCCTCTTCTTCTTTTTACGGCGAGTGGGCACGACCCTGATTGTGAGCCTCTCGATCCCGATCTCGATCATTGCCACCTTTACCATGATGTATTTCAACGGACTCACGCTTAATGTGATGACCCTGAGTGGCCTGGCATTGGGAGCGGGGATGCTGATCGACAATGTGATCGTGGTGATCGAGAGCATATTCCGGAACCGGGAACAGGGACTGGAGCGGAGAGAGGCGATCATCAACGGCACCACCGAGGTGGCCGGAGCGGTTATCGCCTCCACGGTAACCACCATCGTTGTCTTTATACCCATCGTTTACCTGCACGGTGCATCGGGTGAACTTTTCAAGGATCTGGCCTGGACTGTAACCTTCGCACTGCTTTCGTCACTCTTCGTGGCCTTGATGGTCATTCCCGTACTCTACGACCGGTTGACGGGCCGGGAAAATGACCGGGGCGAAACGGAATCGGTGCAGTTCAGGAAGTACAGTGACTACCTGCGGAAGTTTCTGGGCTACCGCTGGTGGGTCATCGGAGGTTCGGCGGCTCTGCTGATCATCTCGATACTCCTCATTCCATTTGTGGGCACCGAGTTTCTGCCCCGTACCGAGGGCAGGGATTTCACCATATCGGTCAAGCTTCCCGAGGGGACCCGGCTCGAGCGCACCGATGCCGTAGTCTCCAACCTGGAGTACCTGCTGCATCAGATTAGCGGCGACAGCCTGGCGGTCATCTACAGCCACATCGGGAAGGGATCCTCAGACAATGCGGTATTTGAAGGGGAGCATACGGCCATGGTGAAGGTGATCCTCTCTGATGAGAGCCAGCTCTTGCCGGCAGAACTGATAGCCCGATTCGCTGAAGCGACGGCAAGTATCGAGGGTCTTGAACTTACCTTCAAACAGGATAATCATTCTCTTGGAACGTTCCTGGGAGAGGCAGAGGCTCCCATTGTGGTGGAGGTGAAAGGTGAAGATCTGGAAGAGATCGCCTTCCTGACGGAGGATGTACTGTTGCGGATGGCATCGGTGGAGGGGATCTACAATGTCAGGTCGTCGATGGCAGACGGTGCGCCGGAACTCAATATCAACATCAACCGCACCATGGCCGGAATCCATAACATATCGGCAAATACCCTTGTTCAGCAGCTGGAGCAACAGCTGCAGGGGCATGACGTGGGAAAAATGGACTATAAGGGCGAGATGCGGGATATTGTCATCAAAGTGCCGGACATCACCCGCAGGGAGTTGGGGGAACTGGTTATCCGGAACGGGAACCAGGAGTTCAGGCTGAACGAGATTGCAACCATCACCCACTCCCAGGCCCCCAAAGAGATCTATCGCAGGAACCAGAACCGGATCAACAAGATTGTGGCCGATATGGATGCCGGCCGGTCGCTCGACAAGATGGCCAGGGAGATCCGTACCGCAGTGGCCGATATCGGGCTCTCACCCGGCTATTCCATCACCGTGACGGGTGAGGAGGAGAAGCGGGCCGAATCGATGCAGAGTCTCCTTTTTGCCCTGATGCTTTCGGTGGTGCTGGTCTACATGGTATTGGCCTCACAGTATGAATCGCTCCTGCACCCCTTTACCATCTTGCTGACCACGCCGTTCGGACTGGTAGGGGCGCTCCTCTTCTTCCTGATCACCCGTACCCCCTTGAATGTTATGGGTGCGATGGGGATTATCATGCTGGCAGGTATTGCCATCAACAACTCGATCCTGCTGGTTGGACGGATCAACCAGCTGAAGCGGACGGTGGGGTTGACCGAGGCGATTGTTCAGGCGGGACAACAGCGTATCCGCCCCATCATCATGACCACCCTCACCACAATTTTGGTATTGCTGCCGATGACCTTCGATTTCGGGGAGGGAGCTGCGATGCGCTCCTCCATGGCGGTGGCCGTTATCGGTGGACTGGTTACATCCACCCTGATGAGCCTGGTGGTGATCCCCTGCGTCTACTACCTGTTCGAGCAGATGAAAGAGAGAGTAAAAAAATTAAGAAGTAATTGAGATATAGCGCATGGATTTCCTTTTGAACAGAAGAGTAACAATCTGCATGTTGTTTATCGCATCTACCCTGTTGGGGTATGTTTCGTACAAACAGCTGCCGGTTGAACTGCTTCCCAATGCGGAACTGCCCGTGTTGTATGTCTCGGTGAGCGCACAGCAGGATGTGGATCCGGCCTATATGGAGTCGGAGGTGGTTATTCCGCTCGAAGGAGCCATCAGTTCCGTTGGAGGTGTCGACAGGATAGAGTCCGAGGTCAGTAGCCGGCAGTCCTCCATCCGGATCGACTTCAAAAACAATGTGAACTTCAAAACCACTTCGCTCAGGCTGGAGGAGAAGATGAAGGAGATTGCCCCATCCCTCCCGGAGGGCTTTACCGTGCGCGTGCAGAAGATGGACCTCTCGCGGGCGAACAGCACCTTCATGTCGCTTCAGGTGCGCGGTTCGGGGGGCATCGACCGGGTGCGCAACATAGTGGACGAGGAGATCGTATCGGAGCTGGAAAATATCGATGGGATTGCAGCCGTCCAGGTTTTTGGAGGCCGCGAACGGGCCATCGAGATACAGCTGGACAAGGATGCCGCCAAGGCGTTGAACATCACTCCCTCCAGACTCAGCAGCTTGCTCAGCAGCAATGCCAGGGAGAAGGTCTTTGTGGGTACCGTGAAGGAGAAGGAGAGCCAATATTTCGTTCATGTGCACTCTACCTATACAAAGGTGTCGGAGCTGGAGAACATTGTGGTTGCCCCGGGTCCTGTATTGCTAAAGGATATTGCCACCATCTTTTTCGACCTGAAGGAGGAGACCTCCTATAGCCGTGTCAATGGAAAGGAGGCCGTATCTGTATCGCTGGTCAACGATGCGCAGGCAAACCTGATCGATCTTTCGCACCGTACCCTCCGTGCTGTTGAACAACTGAATGAAGAGCTGAAGCTCCACGATGTGGAGATCGTGGTAGATTCCAATATGGCCGAAACGATGGAGAAGAACATCAACCAAATCATCAACCTGGCCTTGACGGGCGGGCTGCTGGCCATCCTGGTACTCTGGTTCTTCCTGAAGAATGTACGGCTGGTCTTTTTCATTGCCCTCTCCATTCCCATCTCGGTCTATACGGCATTCAGCTTCTTCTATTGGGCGGGAATCTCGATCAACAGCCTGACCCTGGTAGGGATGGCACTGGCTGTCGGCATGCTGCTCGACAACAGCGTAGTGGTACTGGAGAATATCTATCGGCTGTCGGGATCGGGACTTGCACCCGATCAATCGGTCACCCGGGGAACCAGGGAGGTGTGGCGTTCCATCGTGGCGGCAACATTGACCACCGTAATCATCTTCCTCCCC
>Ga0116191_1002632_pt1 | contig 13560 bp, 15 predicted proteins | sample AD_UKC111_MetaG_FD_89897 | JGI IMG/M metagenome (GOLD analysis project Ga0116191, IMG submission 89897) | Active sludge microbial communities of municipal wastewater-treating anaerobic digesters from Hong Kong - AD_UKC111_MetaG | ecosystem: Engineered > Bioreactor > Anaerobic > Digestate...
CACGCCGAAGCCAAGCGGGTGAGGGTCTTTCATGAAGGCAGGAAGGAAACCGATCCTGTGGTCGAAGGCCTTTATTATGGTCATGAACAGCAGGATGATCACCAGGTAATACATGATCGCCATCCAGTACGAACCAAGTACTGTCAGGCGAGTGCTGATTCCCGCCGGCAAAATACTGGAACCGAGCCTGCCGATTATGTACGACAGCGCGATGATCCAGAACGCAAGCCAGTATACCCAGGCCAGCGAGTGCGGAACCAGAGTGCTCACGAACTGCCAGCCCCGAATCCCGATGAGGAGGTTCAGTGAGCCGTACGCCAGAGCAAATATGATTATGAACAGCAGGTATGACCATTTCATAAAAATTGATCCTTAGCCCTATTCGGTCCCAAGTTTGGGCCGACTAGTACTATTATCCTTTGGGTTAAGTTTATCCCGCTTAAACCTGGAACCAGTCTAGGAAGACGAGGTTTTACGGATCTGGTCGAGTATGATGTAGTTGGTGGTGGCAGATGCGATCAGTTTGTTCTGATTATTGTAGGCTTCACCAACCATGTGTATCTTGGTGCGACCTTTGGACGTAACGGTTGCGGTGATGGTCAGTGTGTCTCCCTCCATAATTGGCCGGTGATAACTGGTGTTGATATCGATGGTAGTTGTCATAGGCGTTTTGGTCTCCAGCAGGCACAAAGGTCCAAATACATTGTCAAAGGCCGCCGATATGATTCCGCCCTGCATGGTTTGGGCCGGGTTTAAGTACTCTTCCAGCACCGGGAAGGCTAAGGTCAGGCTTTTCCCGGGGTTGTAGTTGACGAAATGCCCGCGTATGAACTTGGCGCACCGGGGTGGGGCAAAATCATAACCCAGAAATTGAGACAAAAAATCTTCAACCGTTGACATATCAAGTACCTCCTATTTGCGTAAGCACAAATCATGCAATTTGCCTATATTCTACAGCTTATTGGCCGGTCCGGACAAGAACGGGGGAATGGCAAACGTTGCGAAGACCAGATCCAGGATGAATTTTACCCTTAGAGAGCAGATCTTAAGCGGATCCCCCCTTAGATTGCAACTTCATCCTCGACAGTTCAAATCTATCCGCTCTGACTTGTTAGGCGAGTAGATGGCTGTCGCCGATCGACATCGCGCTCCTTTCATCGGGTTTCTCCGTAGACGCTGAAAACGCCTACAAGGTATCCCCCTATCAAAGACGGGGGATATATAACAAAATTTCATACAAGTTATAGGAGGAAGCAGGGGTTGGGCGGGGAATTAATTGTGCTATATGCTGCTATACATTACATAACTACAAGTTATAAGGGGTGGGTTGTTCTTGGCTAAAGAAAAGGTGTTCATGGTGGTAATCGGGCTGGTTATCGGAGCCCTGGCAGCGATCCTGGTGGTGATGGGCAATCCGGGAAACATGGGTTTCTGTATTGCCTGCTTTTTGCGAGACATTACCGGGGCTTTGGGATTTCACCGGGCCGGGGCGGTTCAGTACATGAGACCCGAGATTATTGGCTTGGTGATTGGTGCCTTTGCGGCGGCGTCTTCGGCCGGGGAATTCAAGAGCCGGGGGGGATCTTCAACCCTGGTGCGCTTCTTTCTGGGGATGTTCATGATGATCGGGGCTCTGGTATTCTTGGGCTGTCCTCTGCGTGACATCCTGAGGATAGGCGGGGGCGATCTTAACGCCGTGGTGGGGCTGGCCGGTTTCATAGGCGGGGTTCTGCTGGGTGTGTTTTTCCTCAAGCGAGGTTTTGATTTGGGGGCAGCCCGAAACGATAAACAGAGCCAGTTCGGAGGGTATTTCCTTATTGCCATCGCCGTTTTACTGTTGCTGGTGCTGGTAAGCGGCATCAACTTCAATCCCGAGGCCGGGGGTCCGCTCTTTTTCAGCAAGGAAGGCCCGGGCAGCATGCACGCTCCGCTGTGGATAGCTCTGGGAGCAGGGCTGGTGGTCGGCTTTCTGGCGCAGAAGGCGCGGCTCTGTCTGAGCGGGGGATTTCGGGATTTCTTTCTCATCCGGGAAACGGGACTCCTGCTGGCCTACCTGGGGATATTCGTGGGGGTCTTGGTGCTTAACATCTACTTCGGCAATTTCCATCTGGGCTTTGCCGATCAACCCGTGGCGCATTCCAATCATATCTTCAACTTCCTGGGACTCTTCCTGGTGGGACTGAGTGCCGTGCTTCTGGGCGGCTGTCCATTAAGACAGATCGTACTGGGCAGTGAGGGCGACACTGATGCCACCGTCTCAGTTCTGGGCATGGTAGCTGGTGCGGCCCTGGCTCATAACTTCATGCTGGCCGCAAGTCCGAAAGGGACCACTCCCTGGGGAGAGATCGCGGTTGTGGTTGGCATAATCGTAGTCAGTGCCATCGGATGGGCCTACCGGGAGGTGGAATCATAGATGCAGACTCTCGATGTGAAAGGATTGAGTTGTCCCCTACCGGTAATCAAGACCAAAAAAGTGCTGGATTCGGGGGTCAATGAACTTGAGGTCCAAGGGAGCGGGAATACCGCCAAACAAAATGTCAGCAGGTTTGCCCGCACCCGGGGATTTAAGGTGGAGCTTGTCAGCGAAAGCGGAGGCGAGTGGACCATGCTCCTGACTAAAGCGAAATGAGCCGGTAGAAAATACTTTGCCAGTTGAAGGGCGAGCCAAATAACATTCATCAGCTAAAAACCAGTCACCGACAACCGGGACTGGTTTTATCCTTATGGCAAGACTGATCGTGCTTTAAACGTAAACCCCGAGGATGTGAATGAACCTGATCTGCTTCCAGCTGAAGTTGGTCAGGGGGTAGTTGTCATGATCAGCTGAATGTGTGGCGACCAGGATGTTATTGATAGAAGGCGGGGAGCCTACCGCTACCACCACCGGGGTGTGGTTGAAGTCATTGTTGCCCACAAAAGAGAGCTGAATGAGATCGCCGGGTTCCATCGCTTCCACCCCTGTTTCCCGGGCAAACGGCCCCCGGAACTGGTTGGTCACCAGGAAGCGGTACAGTAAATCCACATCGGTCCAGGAAGGAGAACGGGAGTCGAGGCTGGAGTAATACCACCCGTTGCTGCGGGAGTAATTCATAACCCCGCTGCCGGCAAACAGCACCTGGGACGCAAAATTGGTGCAATCCCCGCCGATCCCTGAAAAATCGTAATAGCGGGGGTTGCGCCCGTAGGCCCATTCATGGGCGTATTGAACCGCCAACTCGCGATTGTAGGCCCTTATCATAACATCCCTCCCATGTTGGTATACATTCCACCATATGCGCAGCCTGGTGAAAAGGTACTGTTGCTATTACTATCTGGCATAAATCGGACGGTGTAGGCCCGTATATGTTAATATTTGATTTAGCACGGTTCTGCGGTCCCCCAAGGGCCGCATTGAGGGTGGACTTAAGCCAAGGGGAGAGATTGCCGCATGTGCGGGTGGTTTGATCAGTGGCTTAAAATAAACTGGCGGGTCATCCTGCTGACTGTTGTGCTCCTGGCAGTCTTCGATTGGAGCCTGGAGCGGCTGATTCTGCCTTATTACTTCAACGCCCCTGCGGGCAAACAACAGCTGGCGGTGGAAAATACCGAACGCGGCCCGTTGATCAGGAGGCTGCCGGCTGATGATGCGGACACCTTGACTCTGTGGAAGCAGCAGTTGGCCGGTGACCAATCATTTTCGGTGGTTTTCCTTGGTGACTCCATTGTTCATGGCGGCGGGGTTCCCGGGGAAGACCAGACCATTCCTTCGTATCTGGCTTACCACCTGAATTCGCTAAGGCGGGATGAGCCTTTTCAGGTTTACAGTTTCAGCCTACCGGGGTGTACCCCCACTGATACCTTGAAAATCCTGCGCTTTATTGTGGATACCAGGCCTGACCTGGTGATTTATGACGTCAATGTAGGGTGGTTCGGATCGCCCCGGGTTATGGAACACCCGCGCCTGGCCCAGCTTGGTCGTTCCTCCCGCAGCGGGCCCTCTCCGGGGAAGCCAGCCGAAAAGAAAAAGCCGACCCAGTATATCGAGGGCATGATAAAGGATTTTGCCACCAGGCATTGGGCCCTTTACCGGCACCGGATACTGCTCAATTATCTATGGTTTGGAAAACCCATCAAGGAGAAGCTGGCCTTGCAGGTAACACAAGCGGAGGAGGTGCCGCCGGAGGAACGCCTGACCAGCCCGGAAGAGAAGTTCAAGCCCTGGTATGAGAAGGATTTCAGTGCGCTCAAGCAAGCGAAAGGCAAGCTGGGCTCCTGCGATCTGAATGATGCCAATCAGCACCTGCGGAGCTACCGGGAGATTATATCCACGCTGGAAGAGAACGGGATTAGAGCGGCCTTCTTTATGATCCCGCGCAACAAGACGATGTATGTTCGCTATAACTTGCTGGATGAGGAATTGCTCCAAGCCAAGCAGGATCAGTTGGCAAATGAGGCTCGGCAGCGGGGAATAGAGGTTTTCGACTACACCTACGCGGTAGATAACAGGTATTTTACGGATTCGGTGCACATGACCGCGGAGGGTAACCAGGCGGTTGCGAAATACCTGACCTGGGATCTGGTCAAATCCGGGCTGATCCAAATGGGGGAATAGAAGTGCTTAATAGCTGGACCTTCATGGCCTTCGTCATAGTATCATTCGTGCTCTACTGGCTGATAATTCCCGCCGGAGTCCGTTCGCTTTTTCTGGCGGCCGTCAGCTTCTTCTATCTGTTCGCTTTCTACCCCCGTGAGGCCTTATTCCTGTTAATTCTGGCGGTCGCGGTCTATGTCGCGGGAGTTATTATCAAACAGGGTCGGCCCAGTCAACGACATCTGACCTTGGGTACGGTCATATTCCTCGTCACCGTCCTGGGATATTTTAAATATGCGTCGTTCCTGGCCGATACCCTTAACCTGATCTTAGAACCGCTGGCAGGCGCTAATCTCTCCATTTCGCAGGCCCTGGTTCCCCTGGGAATTTCCTATTTTACGTTTAAAATGATTCACTATCTGGTGGACATGCGACAGGGTAAGGTGGAGAGTCATGGGCTGGGGGATTTCCTGAATTATATCTTCTTTTTTCCCATCCTGGTTTCTGGTCCTATCGAGAGATTTCAGCCTTTCCTGGCTCAAAGCAGGTCCCTGCGGGGCCTCGACATCAACAACCTCTATGCCGGGCTTCCCCGGATAGCCTCGGGTCTGTTCAAAAAAATGGTCCTGGCTGATTCTCTCGCTGCCACCGCCGCGCTCCTGCAGCAGCCGGACCTGGCGGCGGGACAGTACTGGCTGGCCAGCCTGGCCTATACCTTCCAGCTGTATTTTGATTTTTCGGGCTACTCGGATATGGCGATCGGGATCTCACGCCTGTTCGGTTATCGCATCATGGAAAACTTCAACTGGCCCTACCTGGCCCGGAATGTCTCGGATTTCTGGAAACGGTGGCACATGTCCTTGACCGGGTGGTTCAGGGATTATCTGTTCATTCCCCTGGGTGGCAGTCGAGGCCCTCTGGGATTTGTCATCCGCAACACCCTGATCGTGATGGCGGTTACAGGTCTGTGGCACGGGGCTGCCTGGCATTTCGTCTTCTGGGGCCTGTATCACGCGATGGGGCTTATAGTTCTGCGGCTTTACCGGAAGTTTCTGCTGCCGAGGCTGCAGGGTCACAGCGGACTGTTGGACTCAAGGCCTTCGGCTGCCCTAAGCGTCATGTTAACCTTTATGTATGTAAACATCGGCTGGATATTCTTTGCCTGTGATGCCAGCCAGAGCATTTATGTTTTGACGCACATGTTCACCGGTCCCTAAACCGAAGGACGGAGCTTGCTGTAACTGTGAGGCATTCCAGGATGGTATTAGGATGATGTCCGAAATCTAAAAGTTTTTACAAACCGTGTTTTGATTACTGAAAAAAGAGGTGCGAGTTCTTGAAACCGTGGTTGATCGATCTTGCAAAAGCCGCTTTTTGGGCCATTATAATAATTGCCATAGTCCTGTTTTCCACCGGAGATTATCAGACCTTCATTTACCAGAATTTTTAGTCGGCTCTTTCCAGGGAAAAATGCCTACGTTACCGCTAAATCTTAAACAACTGATTTTGTGCCCAATGCTCGAAACATTTCCCGAAGGTAAGGAGTAAAGGATGCCTGTACAGGTTACACGTCAGGAAGAGGGATATGTGATATTCGCAAGCAGATTTCAGCGGTTATGCCGGGCTTGTGGGCTTCATCGGATATTGGGAGGAATCCTGTTCAGCCGGTATAATTATAGAATACAATAAAGCTTAGTATAGCCCGGGGGCCAACCGCAACGAAGAATTGGCTTTAAATAAAAACTCGATATGGAGGGGTACGATATGGAGCTTGAGAAAATCGTGGGAGACGAAGTCATCTATCAGTATCTGCTTACCCCTGAGGAGGTAAGGGATTATACAGGTGATCCGAAAGCTTCGGGTTGGGCGATACTGGAGGTTTATCCAGAGACTCAGATCGTTCACTCTTACTATTTCGACGGCGAAGAAAAGCCCACCATTCAGGATATAGCCAAGATAAGGGCGTGGAAAGAGGAAGACTTTGACAAGGTGGCCCTGTGGCTGAACCAGCAGAGCCAAGGTGTATGAATAGCTGGGGAAGGAAGAGCCGACAACTTAGCATCCAGGCATCAATCGCCGGCGACTCACAATCTAAGCTTGTCAAGGAGCCCAGTTTTCAAACTCTTCCCATCCCCTGTCAAAATTAAAAGCCTATATGATTCTGTACCAATAAATCTAATGGAGCTGTGGAATTTGATCCGCAGCTTTTTTGTATGGAAGAGGATTTGGGTTGGCAATGAGCTGTTAAAAATGGATAACTGCATATAGGAAAGGCAAAAAAGTACGTTGCAACCGGCACCAAATTTGGCGGGAGATGAATATTGTGTAGCAAGGATAGGAGGTGAAAAGGCGTGGATCAAAACTACACCACGAATTGTTTGGAAGACGATGGTTCGTGCCACGTCAAATGCTACGGACAGCTTTACACGGTTAAGTCTGGCGATACCATGTATTTAATCGCGAAAAAATTCGGTGTGCCTCTGAATGTGCTGATTTTTGCCAATCCCCAAATCCCTGATCCTAACGTAATCTATCCTGGGCAGGTAATATGCATTCCTGCGTCTTATCCGCCCATTTGCGCAGGTCAGCTCTACGAAATCAAGCCTGGCGATACGTTGTTCCTTATCAGTCAGAGAACCGGAGTGCCCTTGAATGTCTTAATATTCGCCAATCCGCAGATTCAGAATCCGGATGTAATTTTTCCGGGACAAATAATTTGCATTCCATCGTCGTATCCAGCCAGGTGCAATGGCCAACTTTATTCAGTGAAGTCCGGGGATACGTTGTTCTATATTGCCAGGAGATATGGAGTATCGCTGAACGCCTTAATTGCGGCCAACCCACAAATAGCAAATCCTAACGTGATTTATCCCGGCCAGATTATTTGCATCCCGGCGAAAACGGGCAGACGGTCAGGCCTTAGAAGGTTATTCGGATGACATGAGAAGAGGTGAGGGGCGGGAAGGATCCTGCCCCTCACTTTTTGGGGTCGAATTATTCTGACAGAAAAGGACTTATCAACAAGTCTTCTCAGCTAATCCTGTTGACAAGCCGGTTTTCAACACTCCGAAGGTTCTCATGCCTTGGATACACCGGGGCATGAGAACCTTTCCCATGCTTGCGTTCTATTTCGGCCTTTTGCGGTGGGCCGATTATTCGCTTGGGGTTGCTTCTCCTGTCTCCGGCTGCTGGAGAAACGGAATTGTCAGAAAAAAATACCCCCCGTCGTTTTTCGTCGGGAGTACTTGGCCTCTGTTTTCTTGCAGATTGACAAGCAGAGTTATACCATAGCGAGTTGGAGGTTACGATTCTGCATTGAGACTTTCCGTGCCTATTATTTCGCCATCTTCCAGGTAATAAATCTTGTCCGTCATGGTTTCGGCCTCAGAGCGGTGATGGGTAACCATGACGGTGGTGATGCGTTGGCTACGGAGGACGACTCTAATCTCCTCCATCAAATCCTGGCGCGTGTCTTTATCCAGGTTGGCGAACGGTTCATCCAGGTAGATTATTTCCGGCTCCAGCACCAGAGCCTGAGCCAGAGCCACCCGTTGGGCTTCGCCCCCGGAAAGTGACCTGGCCCGTCTTCGGGAGAGGTGGCTGATACGTAGTTTGTCCAGGGCGGCATGAATCCGCATTTCTCTGGTCTTCCGATCCAGATGGCGAAATCTCAGTCCCGCTTCTACGTTGTCCAGAACCGTTCCGTCGAGCAGCATCGGCTTCTGGAACACCAGGGCCATACGCCGCCGGACATCAAGCAAGGTCTGATTATTCGCCTTGCGGCCAAAATATGACACCGTGCCCTGGGTCGGTTCCTGCAAGGCTGCCATGATCAGCAAGAGGCTGCTCTTGCCAGCGCCATTGGGGCCCATGATGCTGATTGACTCCTCCCGCAGAACGGAAAAGGCGGGGAGATTAAGTATGGTCTGACCGCCCAGAATCAGCTTCAAGTCTTTTATTTCTATAACCTTATTCATAACTGCTTCTCCATTGTTGCAGGGTGGTCAACAGTGCGGTTACGCCATAGGCCAACAAGAGCAGGATCACGCTCAGGGCTATGGCCACATCAAAATTGCCTTTGGAAACCTCCATCACGGTGGCGGTGGTCAGTACCCTGGTCATGCCTTTGATATTGCCTCCGACCATCATGGAGGCTCCGACTTCCGATACCACCCCGCCGAAGCCGGCCATTACCGCGGCCAGGAGGCCAAGCCGGGCCTCCTTGATCAGACCCCAGAACAGCTGCGCCCGGTTGGCCCCCAGGGCCAGGAGTTGCAGGCGCAGCCGGGGATTAATCTGTTGAATGGCGGCCAGGGTGAAGCTGATGACGATGGGGGAGGCGATCACGGCCTGCGCGATGATCATGGCCGCCGGGGTATAGATGATCCCCAACGAGCCGAAAGGTCCCGACCGCCACAGGAATATACTGACCCATAACCCCACCACCACTGGTGGCAGTCCCATGCCCAGGTTTGTCAGGCTGACCAGGAAATTGCGGCCCGGAAATCGGCTCAGGGCCAGGATGCAGCCTAGGGGAACGCCGATCATCACACTTATAAGGGTCGCGATTCCAGAAACCTTGAGGGTCAGCCAGCAGACCTCCAAGACCTCCGGATCAAGATTAATCAGTATCTCCACGGCCTTGACCAGGCCGTCCCATATCAGATCCAAACAGATTCACCCCGTACCATTCTATAGTTCGGTTATTTGCCCAGGTCAGCCTCATTTTTGCCCGCATCGGCATAAAACAGCGGCTGGCCGTAAGTATCCACTCCAAACTTGGAGATCATCTCCTGAGTCGCAGGTGCCACCATGAAATCGACAAAGGCCTTGGCTCCATCCGGATTCATTTTCGAGGCAACATTCTCGGGGAATTTCTCCGGATTCACCTGCATCACATGGTAGATGTTCAAGAGAGCTTTCTCACCCTCCACCATTATAACCAGGGAGAGATTCTTTTTCTGAGCTAAATAGGTGGCGCGGTCGGTTAAGGTGTAGCCGCCCTTCTGTTCGGCCACGCTTAAAGTCTGGCCCATGCCTTGGCCGGTCTGTTGATAGCTGGCACCGACCGCAGGTGTTATCCCGGCCGCGGCCCAGAGTTTGAGCTCAACCTTGTGGGTACCGGAGTTGTCACCCCGGGAAACGAACAGGCTTCCTTTCTGGGCAATCTTTTGCAGGGCTTCGGTGGCGGTTTTGGTGCCCTTGATTTGGGCCGGGTCATTTTTTGGTCCCACCAATATAAAGTCATTATGCATTACCAATTTATAATTGATCCCGATTCCGCTGTCCACCAACTTCTTCTCATCGGCAGGAGCATGGACCAGCAATACGTCGGCCTCACCTTTTTCGCCCATCGTCAATGCTGCTCCGGTTCCCACCGCTATGGTTTTGACTTTATAGCCGCTTTGTTTTTCAAACTCGGGCAGCAGGTGGTCCAATAAACCGCTATCCTGGGTGCTGGTGGTCGTGGCCAGGATAACATCCGTCTTCTTTTCCGCCTTGGGGTAGGGCCGATTGGCCGCGCAGCCGACCAGGCTGAACAAAAATACCATTAATATGGTCAGCGGCAAAAGTTTGGTTCTTGAGAACATGTGCATTCCTCCTCTGTAAAAAATAGGTTTCCCCAAATATGATAGGCCACCATCGCGGTCCTGCGGAACCCAAGCGTGTTCCCCGTGCAGAATGTTCAACAAACCAATACCGTGACCTATCTTTTAGGCAACAGGGGACGTGTTACCTGCGGCTCCGGGCCTCCCTGTCCATTTAACACAAAAGGCCGAGCCCGCATTAAAAAGCAGGCTCGACCCTTTAGATCGGATAACCTGTTCACTCTCCTTTCCAAATGCGGGAGGCGCATTAGTTTCCTGCAGCACCCTATCGTCCTAACCTTCATACCCATGGGGCTACAGAAGATTAGGATCGGAGAATTTATTCGATTGTAACTTAAATTCTGCGGCGAAGAGGTTTTTCCTGCCCGTGATCAGTCAACTTTAACGCCCTGCCGTAATGATGGGCCTGATTCGCATTTTCTGCCATGCAGCAGGGATTATTATGTTGAGGTGATTATTCCTCAATAAATGTCACAGATCCCCGTTCATTTAGGGGATATGGTTGCTTCGATAATGCCTGGTTTAAACTGGAGCCAGGCTGAAGATTTACATGCTTTTCAACTGTGAGAACCATTTGGCATTATGATGTGCGGTTACCTCGGCGTCAACATAGCCATCGACCATCATGGACCAGAACTCGACCCTTGACTTGGGATGGATGGCGGCCAGGAAGAAGTGCCCACCAATGGCCAGGACCAGGATAACCGCCGTCCACAGGTGTATTGTATAACAGAAGGCCAGGAAGGCCGGAGCCACATCATGGCGCAGGAGCCACATGGGGAATCCGGTGATTATGACCAGCAGACAGCCGAAAATGATCAAGAGCCCCAGGAGTTTTTGCCCTGCGTTGTATTTGTCCTGCGGGGGAACTTCGCCTTTGAGGAAGGGGATATAGCCGCCCATGGTTTTCAGCCAGTTAAAGTCATCCCCGGTGAAGGTGGTAATGGTATCCACGAACCTGGAGAAGCGTTCGAAGTTGGCTAAGATATAAAGGGTCGGCCCGATAGTGAACAGAACTCCCGCCCAGCGGTGTACCACTGAAGCACTGGCAGCTCCGCCAAATATATTGCTGATAAAGTCAAGATGGAAATAGAATCCTATTCCGGTGACGGTCAGGACAGTAAAGGTTAGCAGATGAAGCCAATGCATGGTCCTGGTTTGTCCGCTGTGTTTTAATACCTTGCCTTTTATTTCGCTCATTGTAACACCCCTCCTTGCTTAGGCAGCAGCTTCGGACTTCTTCATTTCTTCGATCAGATGGGGGATATCCTTACCGTATCTGGTGTGGAGCAGGTGCTCTGATTTTTCCGATAGCGGGGATACCTGACCCGGAGAAAGGAAGTCCTGGTATAGGCGCAGGATTTCCGGATTCTCATGGGATCTTCTGATGGTCATGCTTTCATCCAGTTGGTAGAGTCCTGCGGCCCGCTTTTCAACGTAGTCGTCGCTAATGGCCAGGGCGTCCAGTCCGATCTTGGAAAGCACACCGGTTATAACCGCTGAGATCAGAAGCACCCCGGCGCCTTTGAAGAACTGACGACGAGTGAATGCAGCCTTTTCCACATAGATTTTCATGTATATCCCTCCTTACGCCATTTCTCTTCTGATGGGTTGGCCCCCGCCGTTAATACATCCGCCGGGGCAGTTCATGACTTCGATGAAATGGTACTTGCTGACTCCAGCCAGAACATCTTTTATGACCGGGGCCACGTATTTGGTGCCGGTGACCACGCAGACATTCACCTTCATTGTTTTCCCGAGAGTCTTAACCGGTATGTCAACCGATGCCTCCCGGACAGGCTTCAGACCTCGCACCGCTTGGAAGTCAACCTTACCTAGTTTTTCTCCGCTCAATACCTCATAGGCAGTTCGCAAAGCGGCTTCCATAACTCCGCCGGTCACGCCGAAGATGGTGGCGGCACCCGTGGAAGAGCCGATCAAGCTGTCCGCCTGTTCGTCCGGCAGATTTAGGAAATCAATCCCGGCATCCTTGATCATCTGGGCCAGTTCCCGGGTGGTGATAACATAATCGACATCTTTGTAGCCGCTGGCGATGAATTCTGGGCGATCGCACTCGTATTTTTTGGCCGTGCAGGGCATGACCGATACTACGATCATGTTGGCCGGATCAATCCCCAGTTGCTGAGCGGCGTAAGTCTTAGCCACAGCACCGAACATCTGCTGGGGAGATTTGGCGGTCGACAGGTTAGGCAGGATTGCAGGGCAGTTGTCCTCGGCATATTTGATCCAGGCCGGGCAGCAGGAGGTGAACTGGGGCAAGGGACCACTGTTTTCGTATCCGGGCACTCCGCCTGCCTTGAATATCCGGTGGATCAACTCGGTGCCTTCTTCCATGATGGTTAAGTCAGCCGCAAATTCGGTGTCATATACCCGGTAAAAGCCCAGTTTGCGCAGGGCCGCGTGCATCTTGCCCTTGACGTTGGTACCAGGAGTGAGGCCGAATTCTTCTCCCAGAGCGACCCTCACCGCCGGGGCTTCCTGTACTACTACCTTGAAATTCGGATCTTTCAGAGCCCGTTTTACTGGATCAACCATGCTGGTGTCGGTGATGGCATGGAAGGGACAGTTTATCAGACATTGGCCACAGTTGATACATTTCAACGGATCAATCCTGTGCCTTTGTCCCAGCCGCCCGTGAATCGCCCCGGTCGGGCACACCGAGCTGCAGTGATCACAGGCCTTGCAAGACTTGGTGACATGGATAATTCCATTAGAGTAAGTTGCTAGATTCAATGGATTTTCCTCCTTTTCCAACGGAATGAATCAGGTCATGGAAGTGATCCAGTGCATGTTTGGCTAATCGAATTAGTTGACAACTTTGGTGGTCGGCGCAAGTTAACCAGGTCACAACCTGGTCGTCCTCCTTTCCTCCAAAAGCAACAAACCCGGCAGGTGAATGCCGGGCGGGGGAACAAGGTAACGAGCCAGATGTCAGCTCAGAACTTGACCTGCCTTGAACATCCCTCCTTTCCACACTGGGAGGCGCAGCCGTTTCCCGCTGCACCCTATCGACCTGGCACCCATGGCCTGGCTTAAGGTTGCCAAGTTCGGAGAGTTTATGGGGCTTGTGTCTGGAGTTTTTAATACCGATGTATCATGACTCCACTTCCTGTCGGGCTGGGGCAAACAGACCGGAGCGGAGACTGCTTTAAAAAAAGCCACCGGCGATGCCAGTGGGAAGAAAAAGAATGGGATTGTTTATCTGAAAGTCCTGGAAAATAGGACGTTTTCAGTCTCACTTAGAAACCTAAATTAAAAAAGGCCCGGCCAAGAGGCAGCCGGACCTATTCAAAGCGCACCAATTAACAGCCACTACTACGGCGACAATCAACCGGAGTTTGAATTCGACTTACAACTTCC
>Ga0116191_1002634_pt1 | contig 13550 bp, 17 predicted proteins | sample AD_UKC111_MetaG_FD_89897 | JGI IMG/M metagenome (GOLD analysis project Ga0116191, IMG submission 89897) | Active sludge microbial communities of municipal wastewater-treating anaerobic digesters from Hong Kong - AD_UKC111_MetaG | ecosystem: Engineered > Bioreactor > Anaerobic > Digestate...
GAGTGGACGCGTTCGGGCAGAAGCCGTATTATGAGGACAGGGGAATTATTAAAAGAGCGATCCTCGCAGTCGGAAAACAGGATACGGATCCGGATTCCATGATGCCGCTTGATGAGAAGATTGATATCCTGGGCGCAAGCTCGGATCATCTTATCGTCGATGTAAGCAAGTCCGATGCTGATTATAAGGTGGGCGATATTATCCGATTCCGGCTGGGCTATTCGGGTATGCTGAAATGCGCAACAAGCAGCTATGTCGGAAGAAAATATATTTAGATTTTTTTATAAAGTAAAAAGGGGCCGCTCTCTCAATGAACGAAACAAAGTTTTTTTCGAGAGCGGCCTTTTATTGTAGGATCCGATGGTGGTTCTCCACGAGTTCTTATAATATTGAATTATTCAGGTCATACTATGGTAAAGAAATCAAGAGGAAGACGCAGTTTATGCATGAATGCACGATCGCGAAAGCATTGCCGGAGGACAGAGAATCCATATTAGCCATAAAAAAGCAAGCTCATGCCTATTTTGTGCAAAAGCTTCCGCATTTGTATCAATTAAGTGAAACACTATTCACAGACGATTTTTTTGACAGTTATTTCAATGACGTGAACCATGTCGCCCTGCTGGCTAAAGTGAACCATCAGACAGCAGGGTATGCTTTGATTGATAAGGTCGATGTCGATCTTCCCATGATGAAAAAAAGGACCTACGTCTATATTCAGGATATGGCCGTAGGGGAAGAATTCCGTAACAATGGGATCGCCACAGAATTGCTGCATGCAATTGAAAAGATCGGAATCGAATGGAAGGCGGAAAGTCTGGAACTGGCCGTCCATTCGAATAATCCGGGCGCGATTCATTTATATAAAAGACTTGGTTTTACGATCAGGACCTACCGGATGGAAAAGAGCATTGCTAACCAAGATATTGCGATGGATTTCAACGCAACGTTCGGGCAGGAACAACGGTTATATCATTGAAGAACGGATTCCTGATCAGCTTTTTTCCAGATTCAGCTTGATCTTCGCCTCCTGGCCCGGTTTCAGCGGGCAGTCCTTCGGGAGGAGCAGCTTGATCTTTACGCTTTCCTTATTCTTGTTTGCAGTGGTCTGCATGTCCTTCGGCGTGTATTCGCTTTCCACGTCGATATATTTTACGGCGGCCTCGTATTCCTCTTCACCGGCTTTCACCCGGAACGTCTGGTCATACTCGATGGAGTTTACATATCCGATGGGAAGATAGAATATGAAATACTTCCCGTCGTCCGTTGCAATATCTGCAAGATTATAGCCCGGCGCCACCATATCCCCCGGCAGATAGCTCTTGCTAATGATCACGCCGTCGCTGACCGCTTTGACCGTAAATTTATCAAGAGCGTCCTTCATTTGCTGTAGCTGGCTTTCCGTCAGTCGGACATCCAGCTCCGTGGCGCTCGCGGGAGACTGGCTTTTTGCGTTGTCCAGCTGGGCTTTCGCCGCAGTCAGAGCGTTGGCTGCGGAGTCGGCCTTTACCTTTGCCAGGTCAAGAGCGTCTTTGGAAATAGCGCCCTGATTGTATAAGGACTGGGCGTTTTCATAGTCCAGGGAAGCCTTCCGGCTGGCGGACGCGGCGCTGTTGTAATTGGCCTGGGCGATGGAGATGCTGTTTTCTGCCTGAGTATCGCCGGAGTCGACCTTAAGGTCCGCAAGCGCCAGCTTTTTCTTTTCCAGTGTCAGCTGGAGCTGTTCGTAAGTATATTTCATGTCGGTATCGTCGATTTTCGCGATGATGTCTCCCTTTGAAACATGCTGGCCAAGCTCGACAGGCATTTCCAGGATCTTTCCGGAAACCTCGGAGGTATGGGAAAGAATCGTGGCTTCCACCACGCCGATATAGGTCTGCCTGCCGCTCACGTAAAAAAATGCAATCAGCGCGACGACTACGATCAGAATGATCGGCGGGATCATTTTCTTTTTATGACTTGCTAGATGCTTCATATTTCCATCCTCCTTTTTTGCGTTTTACGAAAATTATCTGCGCAAAACTAATATGTGATTTGCGCAAAACTTATATGCTGATGCTATGCAATACTCTGTTATTGACTCGCTTATGCTCACTTTTATATCCTCCTGTAACGCTTTAAAAGCAGCGTGTTGGCGATCATGAACAGGAGTGTGAGGCTTAGAAGCAGGGCTACGTCCAGTGCGATGGACGCCATGCCTTCCCCGCGGATCATGACTTTATCCAGCGCGTCCGCCACATAATAGAGGGGCATAAATTTGCCCACCACCGCCCACTCCGGCGAGAGATCGAACAGGCCGGTGAAGAAAACCTGCGGCACAATGACGATGGGGATGAACTGGATCATCTGAAATTCGCTGGATGCCGCCGTGGAAAGCAGCATCCCGAGGGAAAGCGCCGTCATGGCGGAGAGCAGGGTGATAAACATGACCAGCCAGAGGGATCCGATCATCATGACGTCCAGGATATAGATGACGTAGAAGGTGATAATGGCGGACTGCACCACGGTGACCGTTCCGAAACCGAAGATGTATCCGATGACGATATCCCGGCGTTTGATTGGCGTGGACAGCAGTTTTTCCAGTGTTCCCGAAGTCCGTTCCTGCAGGAAGGAGATGCCGGAGATCAGGAATGTGAAGAAGAAGACCAGAAAGCCGATAAAGAGAGAGCCGAAGTTGTCGAACATTCCAAGGTCGCCGGCGCCGTAAACATAATTGATTTCCGACTTCAAATCGACCCGCTCCTGCTGCAGTGCGCTCATTCCTCTCTTAGCCTGTTCCATTGCGGCCAGCACCGCCGTCGCCTTCGTCGTGTTGCTGCCGTCGATATCGATATAGACCTTTCCGCTGATCATTTTTACGGAGGCAAGGATTTTTTCCTCCTTTAAAAGCTGTGCCGCTTCCGATTCCGTGCAGCGGACCGGGGTGATATTGTTTTGATAAAGATTTTCGATATATTGCTGCGGCGCGTTGACGACGCCCACCTTCATATCTGTAATCGTGGTATCCAGTATAAAATAAATCAGGGTCAACACCAGCAGCGGGGCGCATAAGATCAATCCCAGAGTTCTTTTGTCGTTGAACAGCTGACGCAGGATGCGCATCGCCAGAGCTTTAATCCTCATGCTCGTCACCCCCGTAGTGAATAAACGCTTCCTCGATGGTAGCTGCTCCGATCCTGTTCTGGAGTTCATCCGGGGTGCCCTGCGCGATCAGTACGCCCCGGCGCATCATGGCGAGCCGATGGCATTTGACCGCCTCATCCATGACATGGGTCGTAACCAGGATGGTAACGCCGTTTTCAGACATCTTATATAATTCCTTCCAGATGTCCTGACGGAGCAGAGGATCGATCCCCACCGTCGGTTCGTCGAGGATCAGCACCTTCGGGTTGTGAAGGATCGCCATGGCCAGGGAAAGCCTGCGCTTCATCCCGCCGGAATAGGCGCTCACCGGCTTGTTCAGGTCGTCGGCCAGGTTTACAAGCTCCATCACCTCCAGGATCCGCTTCTTATACTGCGCCTTCTTCATCCCGTACACTGCGGCAAAGAATTCCAGATTATCCGCTGCGGACAGCATCGTATACAGCGCGTCCGACTGGGCCATGTATCCGATCTCGTTCATCATGTCAAGCTGGGGCATCTTCCTTCCCAGGACATAGGTTTCCCCGGAAGTGGACTCTAAGATTCCCGCCATGATTTTTACTGTGGTGGTCTTGCCGCAGCCGGAAGGTCCAAGAAGCCCGTAGATGCAACCGTAGGGAACGCTCATCGAAACATCCTTCAGCACCTGTTTGTCTCCGAAGTATTTGTTGACCTTATTTAAAATGATGCAGCTGGTTTCGCTTTCCATAGCCATCCTCTTATTTTCAGCAAGTGCGGATAAAAAAGATTGTACCCGACAACGTGTTGTCTTATAATTATTATACAACTGGCATAAAAAAAATAAAATGAACAATCTTCGGGATAGTGTCGTTTTTGATAACGGCCGGGAGGGAAAAGGATGAATCAGGAATCTCAAAGGGTCATGGAAACGAAGGAGAAGATTCGCAATGCGTTCTTCGAGCTCTACGCGGAAAAGAAGATCGAGAGGATCAGCATTAAGGAGATCACGGAAAAAGCGCGGCTGAACAGAGGGACGTTTTATATGTATTATAAGGACATCTACGATCTGCTGGACAAGACGGAGGATGAAATGATTTCGGTACTGGTTGGCAAGATAAAGGACCTCCTTCCCAGGATCATTCGGGATGAGCATATCGATCCTTCGTTTCTCCCGCCCCTGGAGTTTTATCAGCGATACAGTAAATTTCTCCGCGCGCTGCTTGGCGCCAACGGCGATCCGAGTTTCATATTCAAAATGAAAACCATCCTCAAGAAAACGCTGCGGGAGCTGCTTCAGAAGGAGAAAATTCCGCCCTATGATAATATGGAATATGTCATGGAATATATCGCTTCGGCCCAGATCGGCATCATTGCCTTCTGGCTTCAGAATAATATGGAGCTCCCCGTTTCAGAACTGGCGGAACTGATCAAAAAGATCACGCTCCACGGACCGGTGGGGTTCCTAAAAAGGGAAATATCGAAGGAAGAGGCAAAGCAGCCGGCACAATGATGCCGGCTGCCCATACAAATAAAACTCTCCTGTATATCGTGCTATTTCACCTGCCGCTTTTCCAAATCCAGCAGGAAAACCTTTTTATCCAGCCCTCCGCCGTAGCCGATCAGGTCTCCGTTAGAGCCGATGACGCGGTGGCAGGGAATGAATATGGAGATGGGATTCCGGTTGTTGGCCAATCCTACAGCGCGGCAGGCCTTGCTGTTGCCGACTGCGGCGGCGATTTCCTTATAGCTTCGCGTTTCGCCGTAGGGAATTTCCTGAAGCGCCTTCCAGACCCGGAGCATGAATTCCGTTCCGGCGGGAGCCAAATGCAGGTCGAATTCTCTGCGTTTTCCGGCGAAATATTCCCGGAGCTGTCTGCCCGCTTCCGCCAGAACAGGGGTTTCGCTTCTGATATGATCCTTCTCCGGAAACGCCTCCCCTTCAAAGAACAGATGGGTTACCCTTCCGTTTGCTTCCGCAATCCCGACCGCGCCAATCGGCGTGTCATAATAAAAAACATTGCCCATTCCGATCAACTCCTTACTCAACCGGGTATTTGCCATTATAGACCACTTCGTAATAACCGGCAGGGTCGGTATCTCCTTCCGTGCTGATGAGCAGGACCACAGAATCCTGATCGAAGCCCATCGCCTTGCGGACGTCTTCGAGATCCTGCCGCTCCATGATAAGCGCCAGCAGGCCGACGCTTACGGCGCCGGATTCACCGGACACGATCTTCGGATCGGCGCCCAGCGGATTGGCCAGCGTCCTCATGCCTTTGGCAGTGACGAAATCGGGGCAGGCCGCATAGAAGGATGCCAAATCCCTAAGGATGCCCCAAGTGGTAAGGCAGGGTTCGCCGCAGTTGAGACCGGCCATGATGGTCTCCTGGATTCCGGTAACCGCATGGGGCTTTCCGTCGCCGGCCAGAGCCGATTCGAAGATACAGGCCACATTGACCGGTTCTACGATGGTGGTGACAGGCGGACGCCCGTCAAACCGGTTGGCGAAATAACCCAGAATACTGCCCGCATAAGAACCGACGCCCACCTGAAGGAAGAGGTGTGTCGGCTTTTTGATTCCGTCCAGTCTGAGCTGGTCGAGGATTTCCGCGCCCATGGTGGTATAGCCCTGCGTGATCCATTCGGGGATTTCTTCATAGCCCTCCCAGGCTGTATCCTGGGTGAGCTTCCAGCCGTTTTCCTCCGCCAGCTTTGCGGCAAGCCGGACGGTATCGTCATAATTCATATCCGTGACGATCACATCCTCCGCGCCGACAGCCTTAATGGCGTCCACACGGCTTTGCACCGTTCCCTTAGTCATGTATATATAGGACTTGCAGCCGAACTTGTTTGCCGCCCAGGCTACGCCGCGTCCGTGGTTCCCATCCGTCGCCGTGATAAACACGATTTCTTTGATCTTATTCTTTACCTCCGGCGTCTGCAGGTCTGCAAAGGAAACCTTTGCGATATCGAGTCCCAGTTCCTTGCAGAGAACTTTAGCCACGGCATAGACGCCGCCAAGCGCCTTGAAGGCATTCAATCCGAACCGCTTGGATTCATCCTTGACATAGATGCGCTTTACGCCGAGCTTTGCCGCAAGACTGTCAAGCCGGACAAGCGGAGTCGCTCGGTAACCGGGCACTGTCTCATGGAATTCCCGGATGTGGCTGACCTCTGACTCTTTCAGAAATCCCGGCAGTGAATCCGAATTGAAATTTTCATTCTTCAGGATCCGGATCCCCGGTTTCGTTTCGAAGACTTTCATATGTTTTCTTCCCCTTTCTGGCGGTATTTTTTTCGGCGATATCTTTTCGAAAGCTGTCTTTTTCGGAAAGATACAAGCCGGCAAGAATGAGAGCCGTGCCCAGGACGGCAACAGCTGTAATCCGTTCATGGAGTATGATAGCCGACGTTACGACGGTAACGATGGGGTTAAAGTAAATATATACGCTCGTTCTGACCGCTCCAAGGACTCCCACCGCATAGTTCCATGTGACAAAGCACAGGGCGGAGGCTCCCAGCCCCAGAAACAACAGATGAAACACATTGGGCAGATACGTAAATCGCGAAAGATTCCAATGAAAGCCGAAGAAAGGGAGCATCGGCGCCATTAGAATTATACCATAAAAGAAGATCTTTCGGGTGCATAGAATGACAGGATAATCAAGAATGCTGATTTTTTTCATGAGCACAGAATAGATCGCCCAGGCCGCCGCACAGGAAATCGCCAGCACGTCGCCGAGAGGATTCAGTTTTAAGATAAAATTTCCGTTGAAGCTGATCAAAAAAATGCCGACGATGGAAAACGCGAATCCGATAAAAAAGTTTTTCCGCGGGGGCTCCTCCTTCAGCAGGAAACATGAAAAGATCGCCGTGAAGAAAGGCGCGACGGAAATCAGAACTCCCGCATTGGACGCCAGCGTATAAACGAGACTGGTGTTCTGCAGGGTAAAATACAGCGCGACGCCGCAGAAACCGGCGCAGGCAAAGAGCAGTTCCTCTTTCGGACTCCGGAACGGGATCCGGTCAGGCCTCAGAGCCAGCAGGACGAGATAAGCGATAATAAATCGAAAAAACAGGATCTCGGTTGGAGTAAACTCGAACAGGAGCATTTTTGTGGAAATGTATGTGGTACCCCAGATAAAGATTGTGATGAAGGCCAGAAGGTGGGCCTCCAGCATTTTATGGTCTGCTGTCGATCGTGTCTTGTTTTCCATGTATTTCTCCTGTTGAACCGAACGCCTGCCATGACTCCGGAGGGTTCAGATATTATTACGGACATAGCTTCTGTCAAAGTTGACGACCACGTAGTAGGTTTTATCGAGCAGCCGGATTTGCTCCTCCACATAGGTTTTCACGTGGTTTTCCGTGAGTTTGCATTCCGGCGAAACGACGATGTCAAAAATGATGTTGCTGTGGGTATAACCGGCAACGACGCGAAGATCGTGAAAACCGACGACGCCGTCAAGATTCGATAATATTTTACTTATTTTTTCATTTAACTCAATAGTTAACGGATCCCGGGTTTCCAGGGGATCCATGTGTACCACAAGGTGAAGTTTTAGTTCTTCACTGATGGTCCGTTCAATATTGTCGATCATATCATGGCTTTGGATCAGATCGCCATAGGCGTCCACCTCCACATGTACGGACGCGAAGATCCTGCCGGGGCCGTAATCGTGGACAACCAGATCGTGGATGCCGAGGACGCCTTTGTGGGCACAGATACGCTCCTCGATCTCCTTGACCAGTTCCGGATCCGGCGCCTTTCCGAGAAGGGGACCGGATGTTTCCCTGATGAGCTGGATACCGGAATACATGATAAACAACGCGACGAGACAGCCCATATAACCGTCCAGCTGCAGACCGGTGAACCTGCTGATCAAAAGACTGATCAAAACCGCGCCGGTCGAGATCACGTCGTTCCTGCTGTCCATGCCGGTCGCCTTCAATGTGGATGACTGAATTTCCTCGCCGGTCCTGACATTAAACAAAGCCTGCCATACTTTTACGGCGATTGCGAGCACCAGGATGAAAACGGTGAGCATGTTAAACTGAAGCGGATCCGGGTGGATCACCTTGTCGACGGAAGTGGTAAAAAGCTTGATGCCGAGGACAATGATCAGCAGGGAAACCACCAATCCCGCTAAGTATTCAAATCGGGCATGGCCATACGGGTGTTCGACGTCGCTCGGCTTTGCAGCCAGATGAAAACCGATCAGCGTGATCGCCGAGGACGCGGTATCGGTGAGATTGTTGACGCCGTCGGCAATGACTGCGATGCTGTTTACAGTGAGTCCGATGACGATCTTCGATACGCATAATATCAGATTTGTAGCGATGCCCACAGCTCCCGCAAGTTTTCCGTACTGTGTACGCACTATCGGATCTTTTATGTTTTTATAATCTTTGATAAAAATTCTGATCAGCAGCTTTCTCATTTTTCCCCCATCCCAATCCGTTGCATTTCTGCTATTATATGCCTTTTTTCAGAAGTTGTAAAGAAAATAAACAAAACGGAGTTATTTATGTTAAAATAACCATAATATAAAAACAACGGAAGAGGAGATAAGCATGAATCACGACAGACGTTACGCAGTATTGATAGACGCGGACAACGTTTCGGACAAATACATCAAGTTTATCCTGGACGAAATATCCAACGACGGAGTCGCAACATACAAGAGGATCTACGGAGACTGGACAAGACCTACCTTTGCCTCCTGGAAAAGCGTCCTGCTGGAACACTCCATCACGCCGATTCAGCAGTACAGCTACACCACGGGGAAAAATGCGACGGATTCGGCAATGATCATCGACGCCATGGATATTCTGTATTCGGGCAATGTGGACGGTTTCTGCCTTGTGTCCAGCGACAGCGATTTTACCAGACTGGCTTCCAGGCTGAGGGAATCGGGGATGGACGTCGTCGGCATGGGGGAGAGCAAAACGCCGAAGGCCTTTATCTCTGCCTGCAATAAATTCAAATATCTGGATCTGCTGGCAATGGCCGAACAGAGTGCGGAAGCGCCGCCGGCCAAAGAGAAGGAGGTGCGGGAAGAGGAAACGATGACGAACTTTGAAACCATCAAGAAGGCGATCATCACCATCGTTCAGGAAAACTCGGATGAAGACGAATGGGTCTTTATCGGCGATATCGGCAACAAGCTGCAGAAGAGGTATCCCGACTTCGACGTCAGAAACTTCGGCTTCAATAAATTCACGCCGTTCATCAAATCCCTGGACCTGTTTGAAATCAAGTCGGAGAGGATCAACGGCTCCAACAACAAGCTGATTTATGTCAGAGAAAAGTAACCGCGCCAAAAAATAGCAGCAGGCCCTGCATTGAATCCAGGGCCTTTTTTTACAGGGTTTTTGGGATTGTTATTTACAGAGTTTCCGCCTGATTTTTATGATGGATCATCCAGAAGGCTTCATCCACAGCCTTAGCCAATTGATCCGGACAGGAAGTGCCTTTTCCTTCACAGCGGATGCCGGCCAGCCGCCTCTTGATTTCTTCGACGGTCAATCCTTCCGCCAGACTTGCCAATCCCTTTGCGTTACCGTTGCAACCCTTGATGAATTTTACTTTTTTCAGGATATTGCCCTCCAGTTCCAACTGAATGTGAGTAGAGCAGGTCCCGCTTGTCTTGTAGGTATAGATGATCATGTCTTTGCCTTTCTGTACTGCCATGAACGCCTTCTTGCAGAATGTCGCATTTCAATAATGCGTTCATTATACCACAGCGAAACCATCCCAGAAAGACTAAAAATACATATTGCGACAAGAAATTTATGTGAAATTTTGTTTCATTTTATGGGAGCAGTCCGTATAATGAAGTTGAACCGGAGAGAAACCATGAGACCGATCGGGGGAATTATTTACGATGAAAGACGATGAGGTTTTAACAGCCGGGATCGAGGATAAAATCCGGCAATGTGTTGAACATTACGCAGTTGCCAATTCGGCTTTTTTGGATATGCGCCAGAGAACCCTTGCTGAAGCCCGGTGCCGGCGGCACAAGGGACTCCGTTACTGTTTTTACGGCGGGTATGAAGATGCGGAACGGACCGTCGCGGTTTTTCTTCCCGACTATGCGGAGCTTGCGGAATATGACCCCTTGGCATTGCTTCGCATGACCCGGGACGGCGGCCGCGCGCTGACCCACCGGGATTATCTGGGCGCTCTCATGGGACTGGGAATCAAGCGGGAGATGATCGGAGATATTCTGGTTCGCGAAGACGGCGCCGATATCGTAATTATGAAAGAAATGAAAGATTTCCTTCTTTCCCATTTCGACAAAGCGGGAAAAACAGCGCTGAAGGCGGAGATCCTCCCCATCAGTGAAATCCTGATACCGGAAAACAGATTTGAAGAAAAGCGGGACACGGTGGCGTCCCTCAGGCTGGACAATCTCGTCGCCGCTGCATTCTCGCTCTCAAGAGGCAGAGCGGCGGAAGCCATCGGAGGCGGTATGGTATATGTCAACGGGCTGCAAAGCGAAAAAGCAGACAGGCAAATAAAAGAAGGAGATAAGATCGTGCTGCGCGGCAAGGGAAGAGTCCTGCTCGCATCGGTTGGCGGCGTCACCAGGAAAGACAGGATTTCCATCGTGCTTCATAAGTATCTATAGCGATAAACAGAATTGAGGTTATTGAGATGAGCAAAAAGGGTGAAAAGAAATCCGGGTCCGCTTTTCAATCGGGACTGGAAGCGATGTCGATGATTTCCCAGCTCAGCTTTTCCATTGCTGTTCCTATTGTGCTGGGCGCTTTGGCCGGTCATTGGCTGGACGAAAAATTCGGGACGGGGATCATCTTTTTTTTGATCCTGCTCTTTCTCGGGATCGGCGGAGGCATCATGGGCGCCTACAAGCAGATCATCGAAATCGGAAAGCGGAAAAAATAGCAGAACGCCGGCGGCCGGATTTCCCGGACTTCATCTTATACTAGATTGACATGATTCAGTTCCATATATCTTTTCAACCCCTCGGTGAGAATGCGCACCGCCCTGGTCAGAGGCTCTTCTTCCAGGACGTAAGCGATGCGGAGTTCATTTTTTCCGAGGCCTTTCGTTTTATAAAAGCCTTCCGCGGGAGCCGCCATGACGGTTTCGCCGTCGATTTCGAAGCTGGTCAGCAGCCAGGTCAGAAAGTCCTCCACATCATCGATGGGCAGCTTGGCGATCATGTAGAATGCCCCTTCCGGTTTTCGGCATACGACTCCGGGAACCTGTTTCAGCAAGCCGTAAACGATATCCCTGCGCTCCTGGTACTGGTCCCGGGCGTCGGTGATATAACTCTTGTCCGCCTTGAAGAGGCCGACAGCTCCGTACTGCTCTATGGTGGAAACGGAGAGTCTTCCCTGACAGAGCTTGGTGATTACGGGAAACAATTCTTTGTTCTTAGTCAGCAGCATGCCGATTCTGGCGCCGCAGGCGTTGAACCGTTTGGATACGCTGTCGATGAGGATCAGCCGGTCTTCGATCTCAGGCAGAAAACCGAAGCTTGCGATCTCCCTGCCGTCGAACACGAATTCCCGGTAAACCTCATCCGCGATGATATACAGATCGTGTCTTTCGGCAATTTCCGCGACCATTTGTATTTCCTCCATGCTCAAAACAGCGCCGGTGGGGTTCCCCGGTGTGGAAACCAGGATCGCCTTTGTGCGTTTTGTGATTTTGGACGCCAGATCCTCTTCTGAGAAATGAAAGCCGTTTTCCGCATAGGTGGTTACGGGGATACAAATGGCTCCCGATATGGTGAAGAAGGTCGTGTAGTTGGAGTAAAACGGCTCCGGGAGCAGGACCTCGTCGCCTTCGTTGGCTATCGCCAAAAAAGTGAACAGCAGCGCTTCCGTGCCGCCGCTGGTGACGGCGATCTGTTCCTTATTGTAGCGGATTCCGAGACCGGCGTAATATTCGAGAATGCTGTCGATGAGCTCCGGGATCCCAAGGGACGGCATGTATTCCGTAGCAGGCTCATTAAAACTTTTAATTCTTCGAAAATACGGCTCCGGAGTGGCCAGGTCAGGCTGGCCGATATTCAAATGGTAGACCTTTTTTCCGTTTCTCTTTGCCTCGTCTGCATAAACAGAAAGCTTTCTGACGGACGAGGCCTCCATACCCTTAAATTTCTGCGAAATATCCATAGCTGCTTCCTTTCTGAAATTTTTTATCGATCGGCAGAGATAGTTTTCCCTCTCAAACTTGTCACAATTCACCTCTCCGACAGGTTATTAATTACAGGAGGCGATTTTTATGGAAAGGTACTTTAAAAAAAGTGTTGCGCTGGCGATGGCGGCAATGACGATCTTTGCTTCGGCAGGATTGTCCTATGCGGCCGATCCGCCGGGCACAATCCCGGCAGAGAAGGGGGCGGTCGCATATCGCTGGGCAGGACTCAATACGGTTACAGGCACGCTTGACATCTTAAGCGGAGGCTATGCGAATCCGATCGTCAGAGGAACGACTCATGCCGGCATGGTTGACTATGTCAACGTCGCGGTATCGCTGAAACGAAACGGCGGCAGCGGCTGGTCCACGATCAAGAGCTGGAACAAGAACATAACGGTCTCGCTGAACAAGTTTACCTTCAACGAGACATACAAGGTTTCCAGGAATTACTCGTACAAGTATACTGCCACCGTAAAGAGCTACAAGGACGGCGCCCTTCTGGATACGGTAACCTTCGATTCCAAGATCGTCATGTACTGACGGACTCGGGGAACAACGCAAGGGGGAAGGTGATTCCAATGTTCTGATTAATTTTCTGCAGTTATGTTCAGAAGGGGTTGGATTAAAAAAGGAGGAGAGATCAATGAGAAGAGAGTACGTATTGCTTTTACTGAATGTTTTATGGATCGGGATCGGCGGCGGTATGGCCGAAACGGGAATCGACAGACCGGAACCCGTAAAAACCGACGACGAGTTTTTGTGACCTGTGAAGACTGGGAACAGAGAAAGACAACTGCCGTCAGGTATTATACCTATCATGGACATCCCATGAAGGACGAGCTGATTTACTATCACAATCTTAGCACGGGCTATCAGACGATCTGCCGGGGATCCGGAGCAAGCGCCGCGGCGGGCGGCATTTCCGGCGTGATTCTGGACCTGGCAGGGTACGGCTGCGTCGCCGTTGCCTTATTCAACACCGCGATAACAGCGTATCACGCTTATACGGATATCACGGGCACCTCGCCGGTAAGCGGCAGTTACGAAGATTTCGTTCAGGTAAAAATAAACTATGACGTCTGTACGAAATATACATATGCCGATCTGGGATACGGAGACGGCTACCGTCTTGGCGCCGTGACACAGCAGGTTCTTAGAGTAAAATTTTCATTGGCAAAGATAACAAAAAAACAGGAAGAAGGTGAAAACCCTCTTCCCTACATACAAACTAACCTGTAATATTAATTTGCACAAAACACCCAGGAGGTTTGTA
>Ga0116191_1002638_pt1 | contig 13534 bp, 17 predicted proteins | sample AD_UKC111_MetaG_FD_89897 | JGI IMG/M metagenome (GOLD analysis project Ga0116191, IMG submission 89897) | Active sludge microbial communities of municipal wastewater-treating anaerobic digesters from Hong Kong - AD_UKC111_MetaG | ecosystem: Engineered > Bioreactor > Anaerobic > Digestate...
AAAATCAGCAACGGGAAATGGTGCTGGTGGTCGCGCAACATCGGCGGGCGCTCCGCCCTGGACTATCTCATCAAGGTGCGGGGCATGACGCTCCCCGAAGCGGTGCTTCAGATAGACGGACAGGCGGCTGTCACGCCGCCTGTTTCGCCAAAAGCACAGGAACCCTCCGAGCCAAAAAAACTGCTATTGCCGGAGAAAAACGAAAACAATGACCGTATAATTGCCTACCTCATGGGGCGCGGCATACATAGAGATATAATCGGCTACTGTATCCAGACCGGACGGCTGTATGAAAGCCGCGATTATCACAACGCCGTCTTTATCGGCTTTGACCGGCATGGCGTTTCTAAATACGCTACTCTCCGTGGGACGTTTGGCAAACGGTTTATGGGGGAAGTCAATGGAAGCGATAAGCACTTCTCCTTCTCTATTCCGGCCAGGAACGAATGCAGCAAACTGCACCTGTTTGAAAGCGCCATTGATTTATTGTCATACGGCACTTTGGAATTGCTTTCCGGCAGGGACTGGCGGCAGGAAAACTGCCTGTCCCTTGCGGGCATTTATATGCCGAAAAAGATTATTGAGGAAAGTACTCCACCCGCCGCACTCATGCAATACTTAAAAGACTTCCCGCAAATTAAGGAAATCGCTTTACATCTGGACAACGACACGGCCGGACGGCTGGCGGCAAAGACTATCAATACCATCCTCCCGTCCGCCTACGCCGTGTCCGATGAGCCACCCGAACGCGGAAAGGATTATAACGACTATCTGAGAATTGTATTAAGAATACGGCAGCAGCGGGAGCGCGAATAAGTTGAAAGTTTTATTTACGGCATGTTATCGCTTAAATAAAAGTGATAGCGGGAGAAAAATAAAAATTTTGTTTTACGCCTTGCATAGCAATCGTTTTATTCGATCTAGCATAAAAAGCTACTTAAATTAGGGGTATCTGATACTTGTATTTACTCATTTAGATTAAAATTAATTAAATGCTTCTTGAATTACATCAGCTTTTTGAATTACAAGCTTTTTGAATTACATCTTGACAAAATTATATAGAACGTATATAATAAATTAGGAATAATTCCTATTCCTAATTTTGGGGTGTTAATTTTGACAAAACAAAGAAAATTAATTTTAGATATCATTATGTCGTCTAATGAGCATTTGACTGCTGAAGAAATCTTTATGAAAGCAAAGCAAATACAGCCTTCCATAGCCATAGGAACTGTTTATCGAAACTTAGCTCTTATGACAGAAGCTGGAGAGATAAGACGAGTTGTCATGCCAAATGCGCCTGATAGATTTGACAGATCATTGCTTCCCCATGAACACCTTATTTGTCAGAATTGCGGAAAGGTGTCAGACATATCTGTTTCTGACTTAAAAGACTATTTAGAAAAGCAAACAGGTATTGAAATTTTGGGGTATGACTTAAGTTTGAGATATATTTGCGATAAATGTAAAAAGGAGGAGGGCAAATGAGAAAATTCAAATGTTCAATTTGCGGGTATACATATGATGAAGCCACAGGACTGCCAGAAAAAGGCATTGCTCCGGGAACAAAGTGGGAGGATATTCCCCAGGATTTTATCTGCCCTTGGTGTGGTGCACCAAAAACAGTGTTTGAGGAATTGAAAGAAAACAGTACTGTTGCTGCTCCTACAACTCTGGAAGATGTACACTTTGAAAACTTAAGAGAACTTTCGGCGGGTGAACTCAGCGCATTGTGTTCCAACCTTGCAAAGGGTTGTGAGAAACAGCACCTGACTGAAGAAATGGATTTGTTTTATCAACTCTCTGATTATTACAAAAGCAAGGTTGTTTCACAAAGTGGAAAAAATCTTGATTATGTTGCCAAACTTCTAAATACCGATTTGTCAGAAGGCTATCCTCAAGCAAATGCAGTAGCGACAGCAAAAGCAGACAGAGGCGCTTTAAGAGCACTTGTATGGAGCGAAAAAGTAAGCAGAATGGTAAACTCCCTCCTTGACAGATATGCCAAAGAAGGCGATGCAATGTTTGAGAATACAAAGATTTATGTTTGTGATATTTGCGGTTTTGTATATGTAGGCAATGACCTGCCAGAAATCTGCCCTGTATGCAAAGTGCCAAATTACAAAATTTCGCAAATAGGAAGGAGATAAGACTATGCCGGCAGTAAGGAACATTAGATTATGTACAAAAGACTGTATGTGCCTTTATGTATGCCCGACAGGAGCAACGGATACGGAAAATAGTATTATTGATGTAAGCAAGTGTATAAAAGGTTGCAGAAAGTGTGTAGATGCTTGTCCGTCCGGAGCAATCTCACTTCTTCCTGACGAATATCCTACACAGCAACCAAAGGCAGCTAATGTGGTTAATGCATTACTTATATTAGCTAAAAGCAAAACCGAGCAGGAAAGAATTGCTGCTGACATTGCTAAATCAAGTGATAATGCAACAACTCGTCAATTTGCTGAGGCAATATCCAAATCCAATAGACTTATGGCTGAAGATTTAATCAGAGAATCCGGATATATGCTCCCTCAGAGTGACGAAGTAAGAAGTTTACTGGAATCTATGACCCAAAATCCACCAAAGGACTTCCCTGTGGAAGCGGTAGAAAAGCTATTAAAGCAACTTAAAAGAGCAAAATCAAATAATAAAAATAAAGGAGAGGATAATATGAACATCAAAGGAACAAAAACAGAGAAAAATCTGGCAGCAGCATTTGCAGGCGAATCTCAGGCAAGAAACAAATATACATACTTTGCATCCGTCGCAAAAAAAGAAGGCTATGAGCAAATTGCTGCAATCTTTGAAGAAACTGCAAACAATGAAAAAGAACACGCAAAACTTTGGTTTAAGGCTCTTGGTGAGCTTGGAGACACGGCAGCTAATTTGCTTCATGCAGCCGAAGGTGAAAACTATGAGTGGACTGATATGTACGAAGGCTTTGCTAAGGACGCAGAGGAAGAAGGCTTTACTGCTCTTGCCGCACAGTTCAGAATGGTTGCACAGATTGAGAAGGCTCATGAGGAAAGATACCGTGCATTCCTTAATAATATCGAAATGAAAAAGGTATTTGAAAAAGCAGATGAAACCATGTGGGAATGTCGCAACTGCGGACATCTTGTAATGGGCAAGAAAGCACCTGAGGTTTGTCCAGTTTGCGCACATCCCCAAAGTTTCTTTGAAGTAAGAAAAGTAAATTATTAGTATAAACAAATTAGAAAATCATGAAGGGAGTAATTATATGAAAGCAGAAATAGCTTTTTTCCGGTGTGAGACCTGTGGAAACATAGTTGGCCTTATAAAGAATGGGGGAGGAAAGCTTGTATGCTGTGGCAAGCCTATGGTTAAGCTTGAGACTAATACCACGGATGCTGCCCAAGAAAAGCATGTTCCCGTTGCAGTAAGGAAGGATGGTAAGATTTACGTCGAAGTAGGATCTATAGCGCACCCAATGACGGAGCAACATTTAATAGAATGGATTGCCGTTGTAGCCGATGGTGGAACCGAGAGAATTTCCCTTTCTCCAAATGACGAGCCAAAGGCAGTATTTTGTGATAGAGAAAATGCAGAGGTTTACGCATACTGTAATCTTCATGGCTTATGGAAGTCCGATGTCAAGTAGGAATATGATTTACGTATACATATAAAATACTATGCTGTTTTCAAATGAGCGTCCTTGACGCTTGTTTTTTCTTTATGGAGATATAGATATGGGCTATATGCATATAGGCCAGGGCTATATATAAGGGTCGAAAGCATTAATATGGCGGTATGAATTACCAGTATATATCTCTTTTTCCTTTTGAATAGGAATTATTGCCGGATACCTTAATTTGCATAATAAAAATGCAGATTATTCTATCCCCGTGGTTTACATACGGTATGGTTCAATTTGCATAATTGGATAAAATTTCGGCTGATTTAATGTTACTAATAATAGATATACGACTCTTACAAAAAATTCAAACACACAAAAAATTCAAACTTCTTGATTATTGTTATCATATATGATAACATAAAAGTGAGACACGGCATATACTAAGATTGGAGGTGTATCATGGAGTGGCAAGTGGAATACTATAAAAAAGAAAATGGAGATATTCCTGTCCTTGATTATTTGCTTTCGTTAGATGCAAAAATGCGGGCGAAAGCCTTTAGTGAAATAGAACTGCTTGAAAAGCATGGTTCCCAATTAAGGGAACCTTATGTAAAACCGATAAAGGGTACACGATATAAGGGAATTTTTGAACTGAGAGTTAAATTCGCATCGGACATCAGCAGAATATTTTATTTCACATACCACGAAAAAACCTTTGTGCTACTTCATGGTTTTACCAAAAAAACCGAAAAAACGCCGCAAAGAGAGCTTGAACGGGCACTGCGTTATAAAGGAGATTATGAAAGAAGGTGTAAGGATGAGTAAAGCAGGAGCAAAGTTTTCCGAAGTGAAGGAGCTTTTAATGAAAGATGAAGAATTCAAAGCAGAGTACGAAAAGCTAAAACCGCGTTATGATGTGATTTCCCAAATTATTGAAGCAAGAATAAGCCAAAACATTACCCAGGAAGAATTGGCACTCCGGGTTGGAACTCAGAAATCCAATATCAGCCGCTTGGAAAGCGGAACGTATAATCCATCCCTTGACTTTCTGGCTAAGGTTGCCCGATCCCTTGGGAAAGAGGTACAGGTCACATTAAAATAAAGCATTCTGGGAAGTCATACAGAAAGTGTAATGGCATTAATGGATGATGAAGGCACTGAGTAATCAGCGCCTTTTTCTTTTGCGTAAAAATCAAGAAAGGAGGCTTTGCTTTTATGAAAACCTATCAGGTGGAAATCAAAGAAACCCTTTGCATGACCGTCGAGATCGAAGCAGAAAACGCCCAGCAAGCCGAAGCGATGGTGCAGGAAGCATACAACAATGAAGAATACATCCTCGACGCGGAACACTTTGCAGGTGTAGAATTTGCCGCTCGGAAAAAGGAAATCGAAGCACAGAGCAGGAGCAAAAAGCACCGTGAGTATGAACGATGACCGCCAGACTTTTCTTTTCGGCCGGTGGTATCTGAAATCAACCATTACCTTTATGTCAACACAAGACCGCTGTCTTGTGTTGCAGCAAGCACTGAATTTTGTCTCCCAAAATTCGCTTGTTAGGGGCAAAAGCCCCTAATACCCCCTTCATGTTGCACTCCTATTAATTAAAAAAAGAGGTGTTAAAATGGATGAACTTCAACAAAAATGGCGGGAAGAATTTCGTGCTATCCTTGACTGCAAGAACGACTTTACAAAGAACTTTGCCTTGTCCCAAAGTTATCACGACCGCAGGTTGCCCGATTTCCTGAAGGGAATCATAGAAGTGCATGGTCAGGATCGCGTCCGTCAGGTGTTGGCCTCAACAGTCAATCATGCCCCCTGGGACGGGCGATATTACCGAATAGTCAGAGAATGGGCGGCACAGGTTGAACCCTTTCCGCAGTCTCCGGAACATCAGGGAGAACCACGGGACTTTCATGAGTTTTGCATCAACGAGCATCCGGTCATCGTCAACGACACGGCACGGCTTTTGATGAAACAGGAAAGGGAGCTTGTCCACCCCATGCGAAAGGAGCCGGAACGATGAGAAAACGCGGTATCCGTGTTCAGGTTTGGCTGAATAAAGAAGAAAATACACGGCTCCACACCAGTGCCAAAAAAGCAGGTCTATCACAGGAAAGCTATCTGCGCACCCTGATCAACGGGTATGTGCCTAAAGAGCTTCCCCCTCCCGATTACTACGCTATGATAAAGGAGCTTCACGCTATCGGGAGCAACATGAACCAGATCGCTGCAAAAGCAAACGCCACAGGGCACATTGATCGGACGGTGTTCCAGTATGAAGCCACCCGGCTTCGCAAGGCTGTGCTGGATATTCAGGCGGCGGTAACGTTGCCGGAAAGGAGAAAAAATGATTGATAGAATTATTGAGAAGCAAAAGAAGCTGATGCGCCGTATCGAAAAAAATTTCTCGGACTATAAAGCATCCGTTTTAAAGCTTGATAAGCAGAGCATATTTGATAAAGCTGCCGAAATCGCCGCCATGGAACAGGTAGTGCATTACATGACAAACATTCATGGGTATTATGAAAGGGATATTGATTATCTGCTGAAATTTCAAAATCCATTGGAGCTTGTTGCCGATTACTATCAGGCCAATTTACAGCTGGAGTTAAATGATGTGATTGCAAGAATTTGCGACACCCAAGACCACACGAGCGATTATCCCCTTATGCCGGAGGCAAAGGCAAAAGAATCGGAGCGATGACAATGACGACCACAGCGATATGGGATGTAACCGACCGCCTTGACCGGGTGATCGACTACGCCACTAACCCTCAAAAGACAGAGAACCTTGACTTTTCCAGTCCTGACTTTCGAGGCTTGCAAAATGTCTTAGCATACACACAGCAGGATACCAAGACCGAAAAGCAATTCTATGTGACCGGCATCAATTGTGATCCGACCACCGCCTGCGAACAAATGTCGCAGACAAAGCTCCAATTCCAAAAAACAGACGGCATTCTCGCCTTCCACGGCTATCAGTCTTTTGTTCCGGGAGAAGCTACGCCGGAAACTGCCCACGCCATCGGGGTAAAACTGGCACAGGAATTGTGGGGCGAACGCTTTGAGGTGATTGTTTCCACTCATCTTGACAAGCATCATCTTCATAATCATTTTGTCCTCAATTCCGTATCCTTTATGGACGGCAAGCGGTATTACGATAACAATGCCTCCTATTCCCTCATGCGGCAGACCTCTGACCGTCTGTGCCGTGAATACTCCTTATACGTTATCGAAAACCCGCAGAAAGGCAAATCCAGGCATTACGCCGAATGGAAAGCCGAGCAAGAAGGCAAACCCACCTGGCGTGGCATCATCCGCGAGGATGTAGATAAAGCAATCGCAGCGTCCATGACCTTCACGCAGTTTATTGCCACCCTCCGCAAGCAGGGCTATGAGGTGAAAACCGGCGTTAAATACATGGCGGTGCGTCCGCCGGGCAAGGAGCGTTTTGTCCGCTTGAAAACCTTGGGAGATGATTACACCGAAGAAGCCATTAAGCAGCGCATCCTGCAAAACCGCACACCGAAGCGGCCACAAGCCCTGCCCGAACCCCAGAAAAAACATTATACTATTCGAGGCGGTACAAGCCTGAAAAAAGTAAAAAAGCTTACTGGCTTGCAAGCACTCTATTTTCACTACCTTTACAAAATGGGCATCTTGCCCAAGCACCGCGCGTCCAATAAACGGACGCATTTTTTATTGCGCGAGGATATCCGGCACATGGAAGAAATCACCGCTCAAACCAAGCTGCTCTGTACACACCACATTGAAAACAAAGAGCAACTTCTCACATTTCGAAACAGCCTGGAGCAGGAAATGGCAGGCTTGTACGATACCCGGAAATCTCTTTACAGCCGAATCCGCCGATGCAAAGACGATGAACAGATGACATCATATAAGGAACAGATCGCCGGACTTTCGAAAAAGCTGTCCCTGCTCCGGAAGGAGGTGAAGCTATGTGCGGGCATCCTGTCCCGTTCTGAAGAAATGAAGCAGAAACTGCTTCAAGTACAACAGGAAGAAATCCAGCAAAGAAAGGAGGAAAAGGCATATGAACAGCGGAGCCGACGCAGCGGACCAAATCGTCAACATGAGTCTTAAAGGGATTGAGGTGATGGCTAAAATCTCCGGCGAGGGAGCAAAAAACCTTGCCACTTATCTCTATGCCGTTTTGAAAGACCAAAAAAAGACTAAGGGAAAAACCCGTCTGGAAGCACTTTTGCGCAGCGGCAAGGAACTGAAAGTCTTTGCGGTCAAGAACGAAGACCTGAAGAAATTCACTCAGGAGGCCAAACGCTACGGCGTCCTCTATTGCGCCCTCCGTGACAAAAATGACACGGACGGCATGTGCGACATCATGGTACGGACCGAGGATGCCTCCAAAATCAACCGTATTGTGGAACGCTTCAAGCTGGCCACCGTGGATACGGCAAGCATCAAGAGCGAAATCGAAAAATCCAGAGCCGCCAAGCAAACGGAAAAAGCAGCCGATGAAAAAGCTCCTGCCGAAAAAGGAACGCCCGCTGAAAAAAATGCAGATGATTTTCTGGACGAACTCATGGCAAAGCCCGAACAGCCGGAGCCGGTAAAGGAGCAGCCCGACAACCCAAACCCCACGACGGCGACGACGGAGAAATCCCATCCGTCCGAGCCTACCTCAGAGCGCAGCGGGAAAGCCGCCGAGGGTGCTATTGAGCCGCCAAGGAGATCCGTCCGCCAAGAATTATGGGAAATTAAGGCCGCTCAAAAGGAACAAGCGGCACAGCCCAAGCGCGAGCCTGTCAGAGAACAGCCAAAAACCACAAAACAGAATGTCAAACCCAGCAAGCAGCAAGCCAAATCCAAAAAACCAAAATCGAAAGCGAGGTAAGTTTTATGAGTAGTTTCGATGATCTGTTCAAACAGGAAAATGCGCAGCCTGCTTCCCAAAACGACCAGCCTTTTGACAAGGAGGCATGGAAACAGCAGAAGCAGGAACAGCGGGAAACGGTTTACGCCATGATCGACGATACAGCACTAACCATGGCACAAGATGGCGCTGCCTTCCAGAAGTACCTGGATGTGCAAAGCCGTTTTGACCGCTACAGCGTAGCCAACGCCCTGTTGATCCTTGCACAGAAGCCGGATGCCATCCGTATTGCGGACTTTGACACCTGGAAGGAGCAAGGCGCCTATATCCGCAAAAAGGAAAGCGGCTTCTACATCTTGGAGCCGGGCGAGGAGTACCAGCGCGATGACGGCACCACCGGCATCAGCTACAACCCCAAAAAGATGTTCGATATTGCGCAGACCGGGAACAGCCGCAAACGGGAAACCCCGACCTATCCCGATGACCGCATCCGTATCAAAGCGCTGATGGACCATGCACCCGTACCGATCCGTATCAGCGATACCCTACAGGAAGGCACAAACGCTTTGTACCGTCCGGAAGCAAGGGAAATCCAAGTCCGAAAGGGCATGGACGCAAGCAATATTTTCCGTGCCCTTTCCCAGGAGCTTGCTCACGCGGAAATGGATAATGGAGATGGAAGCTACAATCGTTCTGCTCATGCCTTTCACGCTTATTGCGTATCCTATATGCTCTGCAATCAGTATGGCGTGGACACAAACGGCTATCGCTTTGACCGTGCTCCACAAATGCTAGAGGGCTTAGACGCACAGGGGATTCGCGCCGAGCTTTCCGTCATCCGCGAAGCTGCCGTTGAAATTTCCGGCAGGATGAATCGGATGCTGGCGCAGCAAAGACAGCAAAAACGGCAGGAGCCGGAACGATAGGAGGGATTGCCCATGAAGGAAGAAGAAAGGGTGCTTACCCTGGACGATTACGAATACGGCGTTGTCGTAAACGCTTTGAACGAAATGCGCAACGACTTGATTAAAGAAGAACGGCCCACCGATGCCGTGGATGAGCTTCTTCTCAAAACTATCGACGCCCCAACCAAAAAAGTAAAACGAAGGAACCATGATGAAGCGCGCTAAAACCGCAAGAAGTAACCTGATACTCTTTGCGGTTTTTTTAATTCCGGTGGTATGGGCGGCTTTGCTTACCGCACCTTCCCTGTCGGGGGGACTTCCTGAAATCCTTGCCAATCTCACGGTGGCGATAAACAACCCGTTTCATATCCAATGGGTGGACGATTCTTTAAAGTGCATCCTACTGTTTGTCACCGCCTATTGTCTGGGCATCGGGATTTATCTTTCCACCGAACGCAATTACCGGCGAAGGGAAGAACACGGCAGCGCCCGCTGGGGCGGCGCGGCGGCTGTCTGCAAGAAATACCGTGACAAAGACCCTCAGAGTAACAAAATCCTGACACAGAATGTCCGCATCGGCCTGGACGGAAGGAAACACAGACGAAACCTGAATGTGCTGGTAGTGGGCGGCTCCGGTTCCGGCAAGACGAGATTTTACGCAAAACCCAACGTCATGCAGGCCAACACCTCTTTTGTCGTCCTCGACCCGAAAGGAGAAATCCTGCGGGACACAGGAAACCTGCTCAAAGCCGAGGGCTATGAAATCAAGGTGCTGGATTTAATCAACATGCACCTGTCCCACTGCTACAACCCCTTTGCCTATCTGCAGGATGATAAGGATGTGTTAAAGCTGGTGACAAACCTGATTAGAAACACTACCCCAAAAGGCTCCAACACCAATGACCCCTTTTGGGAGCGCTCCGAAACCGCGCTACTGGAAGCATTGATCCTGTATCTTCTCTATGAAGCACCGCCAGAGGAGCAAAACTTCCCTATGGTCATGGAAATGATTGCCGCCGCCGAAGTCCGGGAGGATGATGAAACCTATCAAAGCCCCCTGGATGAGCTGTTTGAACGGCTGGAGATGCGCGAGCCGGAGCATCTTGCGGTCAAGCAGTACAACATCTTCAAGCTGGCGGCAGGCAAGACAGCCAAAAGCATTCTTATTAGCCTGGGTGTACGGCTGGAGAAATTCAATCTGGCTTCCATCGCCGGAATTACCACCACAGATGAATTGGAGTTACCTTCCATCGGAGAACGCAAAACGGCGCTCTTTGCTGTAATCCCCGATAATGACAGCAGTTTCAATTTTATCGTTGGAATGCTCTACACACAGCTTTTCCAAAGCCTTATGTATCTTGCCGATTATCATCATGCAGGACGCTTGCCCATCCATGTCCATTTTGTCATGGACGAATTTTCCAACGTCGCCCTACCGGATGAATTTGACAAGCTGCTTTCCACCATGCGGTCTCGCGAAGTATCGGTTTCTATTATCCTGCAAAACCTGGCGCAATTAAAAGCCCTGTTCAAAGACACATGGGAGTCCATCGTCGGAAACTGCGACGAATTTCTGTACCTTGGCGGCAACGAGCAATCCACCCACAAATATGTGTCGGAACTTTTAGGCAAAGAAACTATCGACACCAATACCTATGGGCTGAGCAAGGGCAGAAATGGTAGTTATTCCACCAATTATCAGCAGTCCGGTCGGGAGCTTCTCACCCCCGATGAAGTAAGGATGCTGGACAACCGTTACGCTCTGCTGTTCATCCGGGGAGAACGGGCGGTGATGGACGACAAATACGATATTCTCAAACACCCCAATCTGAAACTGACCGTTGATGGCAACGGTGAACCCTTCCAGCATGGAGGTGTGGAAAGTGCCTTGGACTGGAGAACTGTGCTATTGAACGAAGAAAGCGATTACGAGCTTCTCTCCGAGGATGAACTCGAAACCCTAATGCAATCCTGAAAAACAATATTGGAGGTATGATCTTATGAAAATGTCCAAGAGAACCAAGATGACTTTTGCTGTCTACTGCGCATTGGTACTAATCATTACTCTCTTTACCGCACCGGCCTACGCTGCAAATGATCCGCTGACCGTTGTCAATAACCTGTCCGATTTTATCTTCGGACTGATCCGAGCCATTGGGATGATCCTCTTAGGCTTCGGCATCGTGCAGATCGGTTTGTCTCTCAAATCACACGATCCATCCCAGAGGGCAAACGGCTTCCTAACCCTCGCTGGCGGTGTGATTATTACCTTTGCCAAAGAGATTTTGAATCTCATTACAGGCTGATGAAGCGCCTCAAATTTAAGGGGAACAGGACGGTAAGAGCCTGTTCCCCAAATCTTTTCAAGGAGGTGGTTCTGCTATGTCAAGCGGCAACTGGGTTATTGACAATTTGAATAATGCCTTGCAAACATGGAACGAAAAACTTGCGGAAATATGGCAGCTTGTGAGCCAATCCCCCACAGAATTTAAAGGCGGTGGTATCTGGAATGTTATTGTGAATATCCACGGCGCATTGCAGGCCATCGGCCTTGCCCTGCTGGTGCTGTTTTTCGTAATCGGCGTGGTCAAGACCTGCGGCAGTTTTGCGGAAGTAAAAAAGCCGGAACACGCCCTAAAGCTGTTCATACGCTTTGCCCTGGCAAAAGCTGTTGTAACATACGGGCTGGAGTTGATGATGGCACTATTTGATATCGTACAGGGGATTATCTCTACCATCATGGGCAGTGCAGGCTTCGGCACAACAGCCGAATCTGTTTTGCCGGACACCATCGTGCAGGCCATTGAGAATTGCAGCTTTTGGGAGAGCATCCCGTTATGGGCGGTGACGCTGATCGGCGGCCTGTTTATCACGGTACTGTCCTTCATTATGATTATGTCGGTGTATGGGCGGTTTTTTAAATTGTATTTATACACGGCAATCGCCCCTGTGCCTTTGGCCTCCTTTGCCGGAGAACCGAGCCAGAGCATTGGCAAATCCTTTTTGAAAGGCTATGCCGCCGTCTGTCTGGAAGGGGCGATCATTGTGCTTGCCTGTGTCATTTTTTCTGTCTTTGCTTCCTCACCGCCGGTGGTAGATACCAGCGCCAGCGCAGTTACAATGGTATGGTCCTATGTAGGAGAGTTGATCTTCAATATGTTGGTGCTGGTCGGAGCAGTGAAAATGGCCGATCGGGTGGTGCGGGAGATGATATTTGGAGGTTAAGAATGTAAAGGACGTAAAGAGTTAGCAATATAAGTAACCTTGCTATTTTAACTGTGCTTATCGTCCTTGAAACCTGCACTACAGCGCCAAGAATAACCCCAGATATTCTTTAGCCACAGAAATTAAATCTTATTCATCTTTTTCCTTGTATAGAGGCATAATGTATCTATCTTGGTATAACAACAACGCATAGGAGGAAAGAGATGGAGTTGCAAATCATTACAAATCAAGTGGAACAAACACAATATGTTCTTCTTGACAAAAACATGCGGCTGGTCAAACCAGTCAACGACTATCTGGCGTATCTGAGACTCCGAGGCAAGGCGGATAACACTCAGAGGGCATATGCAAGGGATTTAAAAGTGTACTTTGACTATCTTGAAAACAAACAACAGGAATATGACAAAGTTGATATTTCTATGATTCAGGATTATGTCGGGTATTTGAGGTCACCCAGCGCGGGAGGTGTTTTTCTGTATTCAGATAGCAAGAGAACGCCAACCACAATAAACCGTATGCTGGGCACGGTGTATGGTTTTTACTGCTATCAGGCTGCTATGAACCGAATTCATAACCCCATATTGATGAAGGATATCAACAGCCCAAACAGCATTTTTAAAAACATCCTTGTTCACACAAAGCAAAATAACTATGTAAAGCAGTCGATATTCAAGGTTAAGGAGAGCGACTATCATATCCACCTGATTACGCAGGAAGAAGCGAGTCGGATGTATGAACTTTTGCCAACAGCCAGAGATAAAATGATTTTCAAGCTATTGCTTCAAACCGGAGCAAGGATCGGTGAAGTTTTGGCGCTTAGGATCGGCAATGTGCCAATACCGGATAATTCTGAACCTGTCAGTATATTGCCGCATGTAAAATCCAAAGGTGGATATCGGGACATATATATCCCGACAAAGCTCCTTGAGGAACTGGATGAGTATATCCTGC
>Ga0116191_1002639_pt1 | contig 13520 bp, 12 predicted proteins | sample AD_UKC111_MetaG_FD_89897 | JGI IMG/M metagenome (GOLD analysis project Ga0116191, IMG submission 89897) | Active sludge microbial communities of municipal wastewater-treating anaerobic digesters from Hong Kong - AD_UKC111_MetaG | ecosystem: Engineered > Bioreactor > Anaerobic > Digestate...
CGCCCTCGCCGGCCTCGCGCTGCATCACCTGGGCGAGCCCGCGGATCGCGTTCAGCGGGGTACGCAGCTCGTGGCCGACGCGCGAGAGGAACTCGGTCTTCGAGCGGTTCGCGAGCTCGGCCGAGGACTTCTGCCGCGCGGCCTCCTCGGCGCGACGCAGCGCGGTCACGTCCTGTCGGACGACGACCAGCCGACGCCGGCGGCCGGCGCCCGCCGGCTCGAGCGCCACCGAGACCGCCATCCGGAACGCGCGCCCGTCGGCCGAGCGCATCGTGACCTCGTCGCGGTACACGTCGAGCCGCCCGACCCAGACGTCCTGCAGGCCCGCGACCGCGCGCGCGCGCTCGGCGGGCTCGATCGACGCCACCGCCTGGTCGAGCCGGGTGAACACCTCGAGCCCGCCGTCGCAGTCGGGCCCGCCGATCACCGACTCGACCGTGCCCGCGTCGAGGTCGAGCTCGCACACGCGCAGCGCCGCGGCGCCCGCCGCGAGCTGCAGCCGCCGGATCGCGTCGAGCGCGGCCCGGTGCTCGGCCCGCAGGTCGGTGACGTCCTGCCCGACGCTGACGATGCTGCCGTCCGACAGCCTGCGATCCCGCACGGAGTACACGCGACCGCGCATGGACAGCTCGAACGGCTCGGCGCAGGCCTCGCGATGCGCGAGCCGGCGCGCGGAGATCTCGGCGATGCGCTCGGGCGGCGCGTCGATCGCCCCGATGGCGATCTGCCGTTCCAGGTGGGCCATCCAGTCGGCGGGCACCGGCGCGCCCGGCTCGAGATTGGTCTCGCGCCACGTCGCGTTCGTGTGGACGATCCGCCCCTCGGCGTCGGACAGCACGAAGGCCTCGTCCAGCGCCTCGACGGCCTCCCGGAGCCGGTTCTCGGCGCGGGCGGCCGCGCGGCGCGCCTCGCTCGCCTCGGTCACGTCGGAGGACACGCCCCGATAGCCGACGAACGCCCCGGACGCATCGTGCACCGGCACGCCGCTCTTGACCACGACCCGTTCGCCGGCGGGCGCGTCGCGCCGCACCCTGAGGTCGCGGAAAGGCTGGCGCGCGCGGATCGCGGCGAGCGCGAGCGCGTTGGCCTCGCGCGCCGCGTCGTCGTCGTCGACGAGGCGCTCGACGATCAGGTGACCGAGGTGCATCCGGCTCGGGACGCCGCACACGCGTTCGACGTTCTCCGAGACCCAGACGACGCGCAGCCCGTCGGTCTCCCACAGCCAGTCGCCCGAGGACGCGACGAAGTCGGCGAGCCGCGCGTGCGCGAGCCGCGCGGCGCGGGCCTCGCCGTGGCGCGCGAGCGCGCGCTCGGCCATCGCGGCCAGCCGTTCGAGCGCTGCGCGCTCCCTGTCGTCGAGCCTGCGGACGCGGGTGTCGAGCACGCACAGCGTGCCCATCGGCAGGCCGCGGACCCGCAGCGGCACGCCCGCGTAGAAGCGCGCCCCGGTCGCGCCGGCGACCAGCGGGGTGTCGGCGAACCGCGGATCGACGCGCGCGTCGGGCACCTCGAAGAGGCCCTCGGTCGCGATCGCGTGCGCGCAGAACGCGTGCTCGCGCGCCGTGCCGCGCAGGTCGGTGCCCTGCGCGGACTTGTACCACTGCCGGTCGGCGTCGACGAGGCTCACCATCGCCATCGGCGCACCGAGCAGGTCCCGGGCCAGCCCGGTCAGGTCGTCGAACGCCGGCTCGGGCGGGGTGTCGAGCACGCCGAGCTCGCGCAGCACGGCGAGCCGTTCGGATTCACGGGGCAGGATCGGCGGCGGCACGGGGTCGGTCGTCTCGATGTCCGGAGGATCGGTCTGTGCCGCGCCCATTCCGTCGCGGCGTCGCGGCGTCGCGGGCGCGGCGTCCGGCCGCCGGTCGCGGCCGGCGGCGTGTTCCACACCTGGAAACTAACCCGGAATGGCCACGCTGCGACCGGAATTGTTACGGAAGTTGACACGAATCAAGGGAAAACCTGCCCATCCCGGGGAAATCGCTTAGCCTGCCTCGCCACAGGCACGGCCCCAGTGGGCGACGAAGCGGCGCAATGCCGGCGACGGGTCGTCGGCGCGCCATGCGAGGCCGACCTCGACCCGCGCCGGCCGACCGGCGGGCACCCGGTAGGTCACGCCGGTGCGGGCCAGGTTGCGCAGGCTCGCCGGCACGACCGCCATGCCGAGCCCGGCCGCGACCAGGCTGACGATCGTCTGCATCTGGATCGCCTCCTGCCCGATGGCGGGCGACAGGCCGGCGCGCCCGAACAGCGCGAGGATCTCGTCGTGCAGGGCCGGCGCCTTGTCGCGCGGGAAGATCACCAGCGGCAGCTCGGCGACGCGCGCCAGCCGCAGCGGGCGACCGGCCTCGGCGCGCGCGGCGGGATGCGTCGCGGGCAGCGCGAGCAGCAGCGGCTCGCGCAGCACGCGGCGCCAGGCCAGGCCGCGGTGCGGCACCGGCGGCAGCGCGAAGCCGGCGTCCAGCCCCCCGTCGCGCAGCGCGTCGAACTGCGCGTCGCTGGTCATCTCGTGCAGCACCAGGCCGATGCCCGGGTGGCGCTCGCGGAACTCCCGCAGCCCGGCCGGCAGGAAGCTGTACTCGGCCGGGGTCACGAAGCCGATCCGCAGCGCGCCCGCCTCTCCCCGGGCGGCCGCGCGCACGCGCTCGAGCATCTGCGCGTAGCGCGGGAAGAACGGCTCGAGCTCGCGCAGCAGCACCGCGCCCGCGGCCGTCGGCACCGCGCCGCTGCGGTGGCGTTCGAGCAGCCGCACGCCCAGCCGGGCCTCGAGCTGGCGCACCTGGATCGACAGCGGCGGCTGCGACAGCCCGAGCCGGGCCGCGGCGCGGCCGAAGTGGCCTTCCTGCGCGACCGCGCGGAAATACGCGAGGCCGCGGAGCTCGATGCCCTGCAGGTCCGACGGCAGGTCGGGGATCGATATCTTCTTCATATCGTGGAGCGCCTGTCGCGACTATTTTACGGATCGACGGGCCGGACGTACCATCGCGCGCTCCGGGCGCCCCCGCGCCTGCCCCGACACCGACACGGAGACCCGCGATGACCGCGAACCGCCGCTCCCGCAACATCACCGAAGGCGTCGCCCGCGCCCCCAACCGCTCGATGTACTACGCGATGGGGTACGAGAAGAAGGACTTCGCGAACCCGATGATCGGGATCGCGAACGGGCACTCGACGATCACCCCCTGCAACTCGGGCCTGCAGCCGCTGGCCGACGCCGCGGTCGCCGCGGTCAGCGCCGCCGGCGGCAACCCGCAGATCTTCGGCACGCCCACGATCTCCGACGGGATGTCGATGGGCACCGAGGGCATGAAGTACTCGCTGATCTCGCGCGAGGTGATCGCCGACTGCATCGAGACCGCGGTCCAGGGCCAGTGGATGGACGGCGTGCTGGTGCTCGGCGGCTGCGACAAGAACATGCCCGGCGGCATGATCGGCATCCTGCGCGCCAACGTGCCCGCGATCTACGTCTACGGCGGCACGATCAAGCCCGGCCACTGGAAGGGCAAGGACCTGACCATCGTCTCGATCTTCGAGGCGGTCGGCGAGTACTCGCGCGGCCGGATGAGCGAGGAGGACTTCGACGGCATCGAGCGCAACGCGGTGCCGGGCACCGGTTCGTGCGGCGGCATGTACACCGCCAACACGATGTCCTCGTCGTTCGAGGCGCTGGGCATGTCGCTGCTCGGCTCCTCGACGATGGCGAACCCGGATGCCGAGAAGCTCGACTCGACCGCCGAATCGGCACGCGTGCTGGTCGAGGCCGTCCGCAGGGACCTGAAGCCGCGCGACATCGTCACGAAGAAGTCGATCGAGAACGCGGTCGCGCTGATCATGGCCACGGGCGGCTCGACCAACGCGGTCCTGCACTACCTCGCGATCGCGCACGCGGCCGGCATCGACTGGACGATCGACGACTTCGAGCGCATCCGCCAGCGCGTGCCGGTGATCTGCGACCTCAAGCCCTCCGGCCAGTACGTCGCGACCGACCTGCACCGCGCGGGCGGCATCCCGCAGGTGCTGAAGCTGCTGCTCGACGCCGGCCTGCTGCACGGCGACTGCATGACGATCACCGGGCGCACGCTCGCGCAGGAGCTCGAAAAGCTGCCTTCCGCGCCGCGTGCCGACCAGAAGGTGATCTTCCCACTGTCCGCGCCGCTCTACGACAAGGGCCACCTGGCGATCCTGAAGGGCAACCTGTCGCCCGAGGGCGCGGTCGCGAAGATCACCGGCCTGAAGAGCCCGGTGCTGACCGGCCCGGCGCGGGTGTTCGACGACGAGCAGTCGGCGATGGCCGCGATCATGGACAACCGGATCAACGCCGGCGACGTGCTGGTGCTGCGCTACCTCGGGCCGAAGGGGGCGCCGGGCATGCCCGAGATGCTCGCGCCGACCTCGGCGATCATCGGCGCCGGGCTCGGCGAGTCGGTCGCACTGATCACCGACGGGCGCTTCTCGGGCGGCACCTGGGGCATGGTGGTCGGCCACGTCGCGCCCGAAGCGGCGGTCGGCGGCAACATCGCGCTGATCCGCGAGGGCGACTCGATCACGGTCGACGCGTACGCGCTGAAGCTGCAGCTCGAGGTCGACGACGCCGAGCTCGCGCGCCGCCGGGCCGCCTGGACGCCGCCCGCCCCGCGCTACACGCGCGGCGTGCTGGCGAAGTTCGCGAAGCTCGCGTCGAGCGCGAGCCGCGGTGCGGTGACCGACGCCTTCGAGTGATCCGGGTCACGCGACCCGGCCCCGCGCCGGGTCGCGCGCCGCCTCAGCGGCGCGGCTCGTTCTGGTGGAACTGATGGGCGACGCGGTCCTTGCGGCGCTTCTCCCACTCGACCGCGTCGACCTGCCTGCGGTCCCGTCCGAACAGCTTCTCCAGCCCCTCGAACCAGGCCGCCGCGGCGATCAGCGGCGCCAGCACCCACCACCACGACAGCGTGGCGAACGGGCCGATCTCGAGCCACCTCAGCAGCACGAGCACCACACCGATCCAGAGCAGGGGCATCGCGTCGCTCACGTCGACAGGCAATGGGGCAGCGTGGCCGACGGACGGCGGCCTCGTCCACCGGTGTCGGTCGGGCGGCAGGGGTCAACGCACGAACGGACGAACCCGTTAGAATCCCCGGGCACTGAAAGAAGCGCCCCATCCCAGCACGACCTCTCCGGAGAACGCATGAAGCGCACCCTGATCCTGTCCTTCGCATCGGCCGTCGCGCTGCTCGGCACCGCGCCCGCGCACGCGAGCCTGGACCTGGCCAAGGCCAAGAACTGCACGGCCTGCCACGCGGTCGACAAGAAGCTGATCGGCCCGTCCTACAAGGACGTCGCGGCCAAGTACGCGTCCGACAAGGACGCGGTCGCCAAGCTGGCGAAGAAGGTCCGCGAGGGCGGCGTCGGCGCCTGGGGCCAGATCCCGATGCCCGCGAACCCGCAGGTCAACGCGGACGAGGCGACCGCCCTGGTCAAGTGGGTGATGAGCCAGAAGTGAGCCGACCCCCGCGGTCCGCGACGGGCGCCTTCGGGCGCCCGTTTTGTTTGGGCGCAACACCCGCGCGCGACCCCTGCCGCCCGTCCGGGGCGACCCCCCGCCGGTCCCCGTGCCCCGTCCGGGGGCGTCGCGCACCGATAGATTCAGGGCTCGGACCCGCGCGGCCAGCCGCCGGGTGCCGTCAGGCCTCCTCTCCAGCCTCGAACCGGTTTCTTCCTCCCTGGCTGGTTTGCCCCGGACACGTTCCGGGGCGTTTTTTTTCCGGGGCCTCCTTACCGGCGTCCGTTCCGTCCGCGTAGAATCCGGCGACTTTTCAGCCGCCGGATCCGCCCGATGGACTTCGACATCCTGCTGCAGCAGATCCTGAACGGACTGGTCCTCGGCAGCGTCTACGCCCTCGTCGCCCTCGGCTACACGATGGTGTACGGCATCCTGCAGCTGATCAACTTCGCGCACGGCGACGTGCTGATGGTCGGCGCGATGGTCGGCGTCACGGTCGTGGGGATGCTCGCGCAGTCGGGCCTCCCGACCCCGGTGATCCTGGTGCTCGCGCTCGCCGCCGCGATCCCCGCGTGCGTGCTGCTGTCGCTGTTCGTCGAACGGGTCGCGTACCGTCCGCTGCGCAACGCGCCGCGGCTCGCGCCGCTGATCACCGCGATCGGCGTGTCGATCGTCATCCAGACCGTCGCGATGATCGTGTGGAAGCCGAACCCGATCGTCTTCCCCGACCTCCTTCCGACCGACCCGATCCAGATCGGCGGCGCGCTGCTCGCGCCGAAGCAGCTGCTGATCCTCGTGGTGTCCGCGGTGATGATGATCGGCCTGATGGTGCTGGTGAACCGCACGAAGCTCGGGCGCGCGATGAGGGCGACCGCGGAGAACCCGCGCATCGCCGGGCTGATGGGGGTGAACTCGAACCAGGTGATCGCCGCCACCTTCGCGATCGGCGCGGCGCTCGCCGCGGTCGCCGGCGTGCTGGTCGCGATGAACTACAACATCGCGCAGTTCAGCATGGGCTTCATCCCCGGGCTGAAGGCGTTCACCGCGGCGGTGCTCGGCGGCATCGGCAACCTCGCCGGCGCGGTCGTCGGCGGCCTGCTGCTCGGCATCATCGAGAGCCTGGGCGCGGGCTACATCGGCGACCTGACCGGCGGCTTCCTCGGCAGCCACTACCAGGACATCTTCGCGTTCGTCGTGCTGATCGTCGTGCTGGTGTTCCGGCCCTCGGGGATCATGGGCGAGCGCGTGGCCGACCGGGCCTGAGCGACGGAGACCGACCGATGGCCGCGCCGCACTCCACCTCCTTCTTCCCGTCCTTCAAGGACAACCCCGTCGCCGCCTACGGCGCCACGGTCGCGATCGCGGTCGTGCTCGCGGTGCTGCCGTTCGTCGTCGGCACGCAGGGCAACGCCTGGGTCCGCATCCTCGACTTCGCGCTGCTGTACGTGATGCTCGCGCTCGGGCTGAACATCGTGGTCGGCTACGCGGGCCTGCTCGACCTGGGCTACGTCGCGTTCTACGCGGTCGGCGCCTACATGTACGCGCTGCTCGCGAGCCCGCACCTCGCCGAGAACTTCGAGTTCATCCAGCAGATGTTCCCGGACGGGCTGCACAACTCGATCTGGCTGGTCGTGCCGCTGGGCGCCGCGATCGCGGCGTTCTTCGGCGTGATGCTCGGCGCCCCCACGCTGCGGCTGCGCGGCGACTACCTCGCGATCGTCACGCTCGGGTTCGGCGAGATCGTGCGGATCTTCATGAACAACCTGAACCAGCCGATCAACATCACCAACGGGCCGCAGGGCATCAGCAACATCGACCCGATCCGGCTCGGCGAGCTGAACCTGGGCAAGACCCAGCAGATCCTCGGCGTCGAGGTGCCCTCGGTCCACCTGTACTACTACCTGTTCCTGATCCTCGCGATCGTGATCGTCGTGCTGACGATCCGGCTGCAGGATTCGCGGCTCGGGCGCGCGTGGATGGCGATCCGCGAGGACGAGATCGCGGCGAAGGCGATGGGCATCAACACCCGCAACGTGAAGCTGCTCGCCTTCGCGATGGGCGCGTCGTTCGGCGGCGTCGCCGGCGCGATGTTCTCGGCGTTCCAGGGCTTCGTGTCGCCCGAGAGCTTCACGCTGATGGAGTCGATCGTCATCGTCGCGATGGTCGTGCTCGGCGGCATGGGCCACGTGCCCGGCGTGATCCTCGGCGCGATCCTGCTGTACGCGATCCCCGAGATCCTTCGCTTCGTCGCCAAGCCCGCGCAGGAGGCGATCTTCGGGCACGAGGTCGTCGCGCCCGAGGCGCTGCGCATGCTGCTGTTCGGCCTCGCGATGGTGGTGATCATGCTGTACCGGCCGGCCGGACTGTGGCCCGCACCGCGGCACGGCGAGACCCGCGGGCCGGCCGACGGCGGTGGCGGTGGCGGTGGCGGTGCCGACGGCAAGGGCCTCGCGTCGCCGTCGGCCGATCCGTCGCCGGTCGGCGGCGCGGTGGCCGCGGCCGCGTCGGACGCGAAGATCGGGGGCGTGCGATGAGCGCGGTCCCGAGCGCGGCCGCGCCGCCGCAGCTGTCCGTCGAGGGCGTCAACAAGCGCTTCGGCGGGCTGCAGGCGCTGTCGGACGTCGGGCTGCGGATCGAGCGCGGCCAGATCTACGGGCTGATCGGACCCAACGGCGCGGGCAAGACCACGTTCTTCAACGTGATCACCGGCCTGTACACGCCCGACTCGGGCCGCTTCGAGCTCGACGGCGTCGCGTACGAGCCGACGGCGGTGCACAAGGTCGCCGAGGCCGGCATCGCGCGCACCTTCCAGAACATCCGGCTGTTCGCCGAGATGACGGTCCTCGAGAACGTGATGGTCGGCCGGCACATCCGCACGCACTGCGGCGCATGGGCCGCGATGCTCCGCCTGCCGGTGCAGCGGCGCGAGGAGGCCGCGATCCGCGAGCGCGCGATGGCGCTGCTCGAGTACGTCGGCATCGCGCGCTACGCGAGGTTCCAGTCGCGCACGCTGTCCTACGGCGACCAGCGGCGGCTCGAGATCGCCCGCGCGCTCGCGACCGACCCGAAGCTGCTCGCGCTCGACGAGCCGGCGGCCGGCATGAACGCGACCGAGAAGGTCGCGCTGCGCGGACTGCTCGAGCGGATCCGCGACGACGGCCGCACGATCCTGCTGATCGAGCACGACGTGAAGCTGGTGATGGGACTGTGCGACCGGGTGACCGTGCTCGACTACGGCAAGGTGATCGCGCAGGGCCTGCCCGATGCGGTCCGCAACGACAAGGCGGTCATCGAGGCCTACCTGGGAGGCGCGTCGCATGGCTGAGCCGGTGCTGTCGGTCAAGGGCCTGCAGGTCGCCTACGGCGGCATCCAGGCGGTCAAGGGCGTGGACCTGGAGGTCCGCGCGGGCGAGCTGATCGCGCTGATCGGCGCGAACGGCGCGGGCAAGACCACGACGATGAAGGCCATCACCGGCACGCTGCAGCCTGCGGCCGGCGACATCGTCTACGAGGGACGCTCGATCCGCGGACAGGGCTCGTACCAGCTCGTCGGACAGGGGCTCGCGATGGTCCCCGAGGGCCGCGGCGTGTTCGCGCGGATGACGATCGTCGAGAACCTGCTGATGGGCGCCTACACGCGCGGCGACGCGGCCGGGATCCAGTCGGACATCGAGCGCATGTTCGAGACGTTCCCGCGCCTGAAGGAGCGCGCCCAGCAGCTCGCCGGCACGATGTCCGGCGGCGAGCAGCAGATGCTCGCGATGGCCCGCGCGCTGATGAGCCGCCCAAGGCTGCTGCTGCTCGACGAGCCGAGCATGGGCCTGTCGCCGATCATGGTCGAGAAGATCTTCGAGGTGATCCGCTCGGTCCACGCCCAGGGCACGACGCTGCTGCTCGTCGAGCAGAACGCGAAGCTCGCGCTGCAGGCCGCCGACCGCGGGTACGTGATGGACTCGGGCCTGATCACGATGAGCGACGACGCCAAGCGGATGCTCGACGACCCGCGCGTGCGCGCCGCCTACCTCGGCGAGTCGCACTGATCCGCGCGGCCCGCGCCGGCGACGCGCCCGCCCGCGCGGACGCGGACGACGTTCACACCTGCGCGGGCGTCATCTCCGCGACCTCGAGCAGCTGCTCGTACGGCAGGCCGGCGCGCTCGTTCAGCTCCCTGACCGCGGCGAGGCTGGGTCCCTCGAAGTAGCAGTGGGTCTGCGACGACGCGGGCAGGAAGAAGCTGCGCAGCCAGGTCACCTCGGTGCCTTCCGACTGCATGCCGGCGACGCAGGACTTGACGCGGGCGCCGGCGCCGGCGAGCGCGTCGGGGGTGATGCCGGGCAGCGAGCGGATCGCGACGAACGTGGGCATCGGTGTCTCCTCGGGTCGGTCGTTGGACGGGGGCGGACGTCGGCGTCGCGCAGCGGCGCCTCAGGGATCGGCCGGGACCGGGGCCACGCGCAGGTGCTCGAGCAGCGCGCACAGGTCGTCCCGGCGGATGCGGATCGCGCGCTCGCCGGCGACGCGGAACGCGGGCAGCCGGCCGCAGCGGATGTAGCCGCGCAGGGTCTGGATGTGGACACCGAGCGCACGCGCCGCGTCGTCGGGCGTGAGCAGCGTCTCGAGCTCGCCCGCCGCCCCGGGCCGCACCGTCCGACCGGCCGGAGGCGAGGCGGCGGACGTCGTGGTCGTCGCCGACGGTGCGGTAGGCGGCGGCTGCGGGACGGCGGCGAGCAGCCGGCGCCACTCCCCCGCGTCGATCCCGCAGCGCTCGAGCAGCCGCGCGAACAGCGGGTACGCCGGATCGCCCAGCGCGACCAGCAGGTGGATCGGCGCGATCCGCGCGGCCCCGTCGACGCGCGCGATGCGCGCCGCGCGCTCGAACACCGCCGCCGCGGCCGACGCGTAGCGCGGCTTGACCGAGAGCTCCGGCACGGGCAGGTCGAAGCGCAGGCCCAGGTCGAACAGGTCGACCGCACGGGGACCGAGCTCGACGATCCCGAACCGCGACACCGCGAGCAGCATCCCGGCGAGCAGGTCGTCCGGCTCGATCGTGTCGGCACCCCGCGACCGGGCCCGCTCGATCGCCTGGCCGGTCCCGAGGACGACCCGCTCCGGGTCGTGCAGACGCTCACCCGAACTCACTCGTGCTCACTCGCAGTCGGTCGATCGCGGCAGGATGCGCGGCGACCGTGCGACCGTCAAGGATTCCCGGGCGAGGCGGCCGGGCATGGCGCGGGGCGCCCGTCGCGGCGCCCCGCGGGGGGCCGGGCCGGGCGGGCCGACGCGCCCCCCGCACCCCGCCGGGTCAGGCGGTCCGCGCCGCGTCGGCCGCGGTGGTGAACGCGTCGGCGTAGAACTCGTCGTCGGGCAGCCCGCAGGACGCGGTGAAGTCGGCGCGCGCGGAGTCGACGACGATCGGCGCGCCGCAGGCGTAGACCTGGAAGGCCGACAGGTCGGGGAAGTCCTGCATCACCGCACGGTGCACGAAGCCCGTGCGGCCGGCCCAGCCGTCCTCGGGCAGCGCGTCGGAGATCACCGGCACGTAGCGGAAGTGCGGCAGCTCGGCGGCCCAGCGCTCGCACAGGTCGTTCATGTACAGGTCCCGGGGACGACGGCCGCCCCAGTACAGCGTCATCGGGCGGGTGATGCCCTTGTGGATCGCGTGCTCGACCAGCGCCTTGATCGGCGCGAAGCCGGTGCCGCTGGCGAGCAGCACGATCGGCTTGACGCTGTCCTCGCGCAGGAAGAACGTGCCCATCGGTCCCTCGAAGCGCAGGATGTCGCGCTCCTTGACCGCCGGCTGCACGACGCCGAACAGCGCGTCGGTGAACCGGCCCCCGGGCAGGTGCCGGACGTGCAGCTCGACCTGCTCGGCCGCGTGCGGCGCGCAGCCCATCGAGTAGCTGCGGCGCGTGCCGTCGCGCAGGATCAGCTCGACGAACTGGCCCGCCAGGTACTGCAGCCGCTCGTTGGCGGGCAGCTGCAGCTTCATCACGACGACGTCCGGCGCGACCCGCTCGATCGACGCGACCCGGCACGGCATCTTCCGGATCGGGATGTCGCCGGCCGCCGCGATCACGCGCGCCTCGACGACCAGGTCCGAGCCCGGCTTCGCGCAGCACAGCAGCGCGAAACCCTTCGCGGCCTCCTCGGCACGCAGCGCATTGGCCTGGTGGGCGCCCTGCTCGACCCGGCCCTCGACGACCTTCGCCTTGCACGAGCCGCAGGCGCCGTTCTTGCAGCCGTAGGGCAGCACCACGCCCTGGCGCAGGCCCGCCTCGAGCACGGTCTCTTCGGGCTCGACGGCGAACTGCTTGCCGCTGGGCATCACGGTGACGGTGAAGCTCATCTCGTAGAATCGCCGGGGTGAGGACGCGAAGCCCGCATTATCGCTCACGGCCGCGCCGCTTCCGGCGGCCGGGGGTCGTGGTGCTCGGCTGCGGCGACGTCGGGCTGCGGTTCGCGCGGGCGTTCTCGGACCGGTTCCGGATCGTCGGCGTCGTCCGGCGCGACGACGCCCGCGACGCGGTGCGCGCCGCGGGCGCGCTGCCCGTGCGTGCCGACCTCGACGCGAGGACCGGGCTGCGGCGCCTCGCCGGCCTCGCGCCCCGGGTGCTGCACTCGGCACCGCCCCCCGCCGAAGGGCGCGACGATCCGCGCACGCGCCGCGCGCTCGTCGCGATGCACCGGGCGCGCGTCTGGATCTACCTGAGCACCACCGGCGTGTACGGCGACTGCGGCGGCGCCTTCTTCGACGAGACCCGGGCGGTCGCGCCGCGCAACGACCGCGCGGCGAGGCGGGTCGCCGCCGAGCGCCTGCTGCGGCGCCGCGCCGCGCGGGGCACGATCCGCGCGACCGTGCTGCGCGTGCCCGGCATCTACGCGGCCGAGCGGCTGCCGCTCGAGCGGCTCGCCCGCGGCACGCCGGCGCTGGCGCACGCCGACGACGTGCACACCAACCACGTGCACGCGGACGACCTGGCGCGGATCGCGTGCGTCGCGCTGCTGCGGGGGCGTTCGCAGCGGACCGTGCACGCGGTCGACGCGTCGTCGATGAAGATGGGCGAGTACTTCGACGCGGTCGCGCGCGCCTACGGGCTGCCCCCGCCCCCGCGGCTGCCGCGCGAGGCGCTGCGCGCCGCGGTGTCGCCGATGCTCTGGAGCTTCATGTCCGAATCGCGGCGTCTCGACGACCGGCGGCTGCGCCGGGAGCTGCGCGTGCGGCTGCGCTGGCCGACGGTCGAGGCCTTCCTGGCGGCGCACGGCGCGCGGACAGCCCGCTGAGCGCGCGGTCCGTGCTATGCTAGAAGGCTGCGTCCGGGTGAAACCCGGCGCATCGCTGATGTAGCTCAGTTGGTAGAGCAACTGATTCGTAATCAGTAGGTCGGAGGTTCGACTCCTCTCATCAGCACCAACGGATTCAAGGACATGCGGCCCTTCGGGGCCGTTTTCCTTCCTGCGGCGGATCGGGGCATCGACCCGCGGGCCCGGGTCCGGGCAGCCGGGACGCCCCGCTCAGCGGGGATGCGTCTCGGCGGGTTCGTCGAGCGGGCCGTCGCGGCCGGTCGGCGACGTGCGGACGTGGCGGGCGTCGCGCGCAGGGTCGCGGCCCGTGCGTACGGCACGACGCCGCAGGAGGAGTCCCGCGGCCCCCGCGGTCGCGAGCAGGCCCGCGGCGGGCGCGAGCCACTGCAGCGGTGCCGTCCCGTCCTCGACCGGCGCGGTCCACGCGTCGCGCAGCGCTCGCCGCTCGGGCACGTGGATGCGTCGCAACGCCGCGTCGAGGATGCCCGCCAGCGGTTCCGCCCGCGGCGACGTCGCCATCCCGTACGGCACGCGAAGCGGCAGCGTCGCCTGCATCCACACCGTGTCGGCGTCGAGTCGTCGGATCCAGTACTGCGCGACCGGCACCGGCGCGACGGCCGCGTCGACCCGACCGTCGAGCAGCGCACGGATCGCCGCCTCGGTGCCCTCGTAGGGCCTCGGGACGGGCAGCGCGCCGGCGAGCTCGACCGTGCCGACCAGGCCCCGCGGCATCGCGACC
>Ga0116191_1002651_pt1 | contig 13497 bp, 13 predicted proteins | sample AD_UKC111_MetaG_FD_89897 | JGI IMG/M metagenome (GOLD analysis project Ga0116191, IMG submission 89897) | Active sludge microbial communities of municipal wastewater-treating anaerobic digesters from Hong Kong - AD_UKC111_MetaG | ecosystem: Engineered > Bioreactor > Anaerobic > Digestate...
CCTCACCTTGGCAGATGCAGGCTTTGAAGTGAGTTATGTTGTTGTCAATCAAGATATTACAAATGAATCACCTATCAATTTATCATCTGTAAATATTGCCAAAAGAAGATTATTTTTCAATAAAAGAGCCAATAAAGCTCTATTCAAAAAAGCACTTTCTATACATGCAGAAATTTATCACATTCATGAACCCGCATTATTGCCAACTGCCCTAAAATTGAAAGAATATGGCAAAAGAGTGATCTATGGAATGCATCAAGACTTAGAAAATTTCAAAATGACCTACCATTGGTCGCCAAAGTTTCTTAGAAAATTTTTTATTGGACAATACATACAAAAAGAAAAATTATCCATTGCTCAATTGGATGGAATAATTACGGACACTCCTTGGTTAAGGAAAAAAATGATTGCAGTACATTCTATTGTGGTTGATGCCTGTGATTTTCCTCGTATGGAAGATTATCCAAACAACTTATTTCAAAAAGAATCTTCAAATTTGGCTTGTTATAGCAATTTGGATAGAAGTAATCATGCTAAGAATCTAGTAGAAGCAATTGGATTAGTAGATAAGGATTGTCAATTAATTGGTAAAGTTAGAGGAAAAAATTTAAGGAAACTGCTACAAAAATTGCCAGGCTGGAGCCATTTAATCGAATTGGGTAAAATAGGTATTGAAGCTAGAAAAAATGTTTTTGCTCAATCCAAAATTGGAATAATAGCAGATCGAAAAAATTTATATAACCAAGAAAAAATATCATCGCAGTTATTTGAATTTTTAGCAGCGGGGATTCCAATTATTGCCCCAAACTTCGAACCTACTAGAAAATTACTAAAAGACCATAAAGTTGGAAAATTCATAGACACCTCTGATACAAACGATTATAAAAAAGCAATCGATTATTTTTATCATAACCAAAATGAACTGGTCCAATATTCTAAAAATGCAAGACAGGCTTTTGAAATCGACTTCAATTGGAAAAATGAAGCTAAAAAATACTTGATTATGTACAGAAAAATTGCATCGAAAGAAAAATATGGATATAGTTAGGGGGTGGTCTTTGAGTATTGTGATTTTGAATATGAATATTTGAAAATTTAAACAACCCTATCCCCAAGTATTATTGCTAAACCATTGACCAGGGAAATTTGGGAATTGTTGGGAAGATTGTTGCATTTTTTGCAATAATTCTTGCAGCTTCTGGAGTTCCTCTTCTTGTTTTATTCGTTCAGCCTCAGCTTTTCGCTCAGCAATAGTCATTTCAAAAACGTCTCTTTCGAAGTAATACTCTTTCTGCTCTGCCGTTTTCTTTGCATTCAATTCTGATGCCTCATCTATTTCCAATTCTTCTTTGTAGAAATATGCAGTAAAAATTCCAGCCAATGCACCCATCAAATGGCTTTCCCACGATATCCCTTCTTTTATAGGCTCACTTGTGGCATAAATTCCGCCATAAAGCACTAAAATGATGGTTGCCAATGCCAAAGCCCTACGATTTCGCCTAAAAATACCAGACCAAGCTATGAAAGCAATTAGTCCATATACCACTCCACTTGCTCCTATGTGATACACTTGCCTTGCAATCACCCATACCATCAATCCCGTCAAAACATATATAATAAAAATTGACTGGTAAGCAATTCGAGGATAAAAATAAATGATCATTACAGATGCTATGAAAAACGGTGGTAAATTTGAAAAAAGATGTTCCCAACCCGAATGAACAAATGGAGCAGTGAATACACCCTTAAATCCAAAACTTTCTCTTGGATAAACTCCCCACCTTGCCACATCAAGATTGTAATACACAGTTATCCAATGTATTAATATCATCAGTAACGAAAAAATTGACGGAATTATTAAGGCATTTAAAAATTGTTTTCTTTCTAATGTAGCTTCATCCATGAGTTAATGAAAATTATTGAAGACTAAATATAAATTTTTCAAAAAAGTTCAATTTTATTCACTTTGATAAATATCTATGATTCAATTTTCGTTTTGAAATCGGTATTTCAATACTTTTTGATGGTGCAACAAAAGAAAGCAAAAAACGCTAGACGAAATCAACTCCTAGGTTGATCAATTTTTCGCTAATACTACCTTGTATAGCAGTTTATTATTAAAAAAAATAGTCAATACTATCAATACTTTCAACCCATTATCCCTTCAAATAACTACTTAAATGTTCCATAAATAATATAAATGAAACAAATGAAGTTCCGCCACTTAAAAATATAACTGATTCTTTATGAGTGCAATGGATATTTTTTTCAATTAAATTTCTTAATAATAAAAAAAGAAGTACTATAACAATCTGTCCTATTTCAATACCAATATTGAATGATAACAAAGGCAATACTATACTTTCTTCATTACCTAAAATAGCTGATAAATAAGTTGAAAATCCTAACCCATGTATCAATCCAAATATTGAAATGATTGTATAAATTAAAATATTCTTATTCCTAGGATGATTCAATTGATAGAGATTGATTAATGAAGTACATAAAATGGTGAAAGGAATAATAATTTCAGCAATTGAAGATGAAAAATGGATTGTTTTGGTGGCAGCAAGAGCTAAAGTTATTGAATGCCCTACAGTAAAAGCAGTCAATAAAATAACCATTTTTTTGACTTCATTTGATGGATAGAAACAAGCTACTGCAACAATAAAGAGCATATGGTCGTAACCATTTAGGTCCGTAATATGTTCTAAACCTAATTTTAAATAGAAAAAGAAAGTTTCCATAGATTCTTAAAATACAATAAATTTGTGGAAAATTAGTTTTTATCTCGGATAAATATAAACTTATTTCATTATGAATCGTCTTTTTAGCATTTTATTTTTGTCATTACTTTCGTACATAACTTACGGGCAAGAGTTTAAATGTAATGTAAATATCAATAAACCCAAGCTGCAAAATACTGACCCAAAAGTATTTGACAATTTGAAAGTTACTATCGAAAACTTTATGAATAGTCAAAAGTGGACGGATGATGTATTTGATAATGACGAACGAATTAATATTAATATCTCATTGACTATCAGTGGTGAAAATGGATCAAATGGGTTCAAATCGGAGCTATCTATTCAAGCAACAAGACCAGTGTATGGCTCCAATTACGAAACGCCCATACTAAGTCATTTGGATAAGCAATTTACATTTTCTTATGAACAGTTTCAACCTATTCAATATACTAAAAATCAATACATTGACAATCTAACATCGATGTTGTCCTTTTATGCATATTTTATTTTGGGGTTAGATTATGATTCATTTGCTCCGTACGGTGGAGATTTATATTTTCAGACAGCACAAGAAATTTATAATACTTTACCAAAAGCACTTCAAGATGATGATGGTTGGGCTCAAAAAATTGGTTTGAAAAATAGGTTTTGGATGCTTGAAAGTACTTTGAATCCTAAATGCAGAAATTTCAGACAAGCTATGTATGATTATCATCGACAAGGGCTCGACTTAATGTCAACAAATGCTGAAGTTGGAAGGAAAAATATTGCAAAAGCCATGGATTTGGTAGATCAAACCTATCAATCGTACCCTCAAGCTATGATAATTCAAATGTTTGCAAATTCGAAAGGGAATGAAATTGTAGAGATTTTCAAAGAATCCACTCCACAACAAAAAGCTCAAATATTTGCCACCATGAACAAAATTGATGCACCTAATGCCAACAAATACAGAGATTTAAGTTTATAGATTAAGTAAATGACAAATGTTTCTTCCATCCTTACTCTTGCATTAAGGATTTTTTTACCTACATTTTTTGTAGTTTTTTATGGGTTGCTTATGGTAGTATCTTTGTTTTCAAATGAAGATTATGTTGCCAATATTCCAATGAGTTACTTTAGAATTTTTAGCATAACAATGTTTTTTGCCACTTTAATCATAATTTATCTTACAGTTTTCAAACTAAGAAGAGTAGAATTAGATGAAAATTCTGTTTTTGTAAGCGATTATTTCAAACAAGCAAAATATCCCTTACATAATGTGACACTTATTGAAGAAAATAATTACTTATTGTTCAAAACAGTATCCTTACATTTGGCTCAATCAGGAATATTTGGGAAAAGAATTACTTTCATGCCAAGTGGAAGAAGGTGGCCAAAATATAAAACAAAACATCCCGAAATTCAGAATTTAATAGCAAAATAATCCAATCAACTCTCCTTATGAAAATAAAATTTTTTCTTTTAATATTACTGATATTCAATTTATTAGATGGTGTAAACTCTCAAAATAAAAGAATGTCAAAAGAGGAGGTAGATCGAGAAGAGGCATTTGTGAATGCTAAAAATCTTGCCCTCAATGGCAAAATGACCGATGCTATAAAGGCTTTCAACGATTTACTCAAAAAAGATAAAACCAATCAGAATGTAGCTTACGAATTAGCCAGATTAGAGTTTTTAGAAGGCATGGACGAACTTGCTTTAAGACATGCACAATTGGCTGCAACCGACAAGTCGAATGCTTGGTTCCAATTGCTATATGCTGATATTTTATTGAAAATGAGCAACTTCAAACAAGCTGCTACTGTTTATGAACAACTTACAATATCAGACCCATTTCAAAAAGATTATTTTTACAACTTGTCTGATTGCTATGAAAAAATGGAGGATTATCCAAATGCAATTTTAGCTATACAGAATTGTGAAAAAAATAATAGCCCTGATATCACATCCACAAAGAAAAAACAGGCAATCTATTTGAAAATGGGCAAACCAGAGTTGGCTGTCGAAGAACTAAAAAAATTAACACTAAGCCATCCATTAAATACTGAATATAAGCACTATTTAGCAGCTCTTTATGAAAAATTAGGCAAAGAAGATCAGGCAAAAAGTGTTTATCAAGAAATATTAACTATTAATCCAAGTGACTCTAAGGCATCGATAGCTTTAATCAATAGTTCAAGCAATAAATCGGATCCTAATTCAAAATTAGTAGCATTAAAACCAATTTTTAAGAATAAGGATGTTAGCTTAGATACAAAAATAAAAGAACTCATACCTATTGCACAAACTGTAGCCGACAAAGGAGATAAGGCATTGGCAAATAATGCTTTAGAATTAGTTGAGATTTTGAAAACTACTCATTCCAACGATGCTAAAGTTTTTGCATTAGAAGGAGATTTGCAATATTATAGTGATGATAAATCAGCTGCATTGAAAAGCTATCAAAAAGCTTTAGAGCTCAATAAAACTATTTTGCCAGTTTGGAGCCAACTTTTACAAATTCTGCAAGAGCAAAAAAACTACAACGAGCTATATAAAACAGCGGAGCAAGCATTGGATTATTTCCCCAATCAAGCTATAATTCATTATTATGATGGATTGGCGAATGTTGGGCTTCTAAAATATGCAGATGCAACAGCATCTTTCAAAACTGCTTTGAACTTAACGAATAAAAATATATTTCTTCAAGGCGATGTGCTTACTGGACTGTTGCAATCCTATCACCTCCAAAAAAAATATAATGAGTCCAAAGAACTCGTTATCAAATATTTGCCAAAGGAAATGGAATATGAGGCGAAGGTTTTGGAAGTATTTGGAGATTCATTTTTTTATAATGGAGATACAACTAGTGCATTGAAATATTGGAACAAATCGAAAGAAAAAGGGAATAAATCTGAAGAATTGAATAAAAAAATTGCAGATAAAAAAATATGAAATTTAGCATTGCATTAAATTTTTTTGTATTAATTTTTTTGTTTAGTTGCTCAGTTTCTAAAAAAAAATCAGTACCGAGTACCAATAATAACAATATCGAACAAATCAATGCTACAACATCCGAGAATAAAACAAAACTGAAAATCAATAATTTAGATAGTATAATCAAAAATCAAAATATAGATTTCAAGTTATTTAATGCAGAAGCTGATATGGAATATGCTGATAATGAAACAGAAATCTCTGGAACTATGCATATTAGGATGATAAAAGATAGTCTTGTATGGATTAGTTTACAAAAATTCGGGTTTGAAGGAGTTAGAGCTTTTTTTACAAAAGATAGCATTTTCATACTGAATAGAATTGAAAAAACATATATTGCAAATGCAATACAAGATTTATCGAAAGTAGTTGGCATTTCACTCAGTATCAAAGAATTACAGAATATTATAATTGGAAATATAGTTTTGCCTTTCCAATCAATTCCTTGTTTCGACACAAATAAGACTGGTTATTCAATTGAACAAATCTCAGAAAAAAAAGATAAATATTCCTTAAATTGGAACTTTTCTAATCCATTTCTAAGTTCTATAAACTATCAAAAAAGCACAAATGATATTTTTTTCAATATCCAACAACAAGAATATCAAGAAAATAGTGAATTAATAAATTATAAATTTTCGAACATTCGCAAAATAAAACTCGTATCACCATCTAAGACTTTTAATATCGACCTTAAATTCACTGAAATTAATTGGAATGATAGCAAAAAATTACCCTTCGACATTCCTAATCATTATAGAAAAGTGGTTCAATTTTAAGTAATTATGAGAATTTTATGCATCATCCTTTTTTTATTTTTGACACATTGGTGTCCTGCTCAAGTTGTAAAAAGAGACAATTTGGAAAAACAAAGAAAAGCTATTATTTCGGATATTAAATTGAAAAAAACTGAGCTCCAACAAACTCAAAAAGAAAAAAAAGCAACTCTTCTTGAAAAGCAAAAAATTAATCAAGCTTTAATTAAAAATCAATCTGTAGTTGGATCATTGAAAAAGGAAGTTACAACTATTGAAAATAGCCTTGACCGTACTCAAAATGTATTGCAATGCTTGATTGAAGATAGAGCATTGATCCAAAAAGAATATAAAAAGAACTGGCAATCAATATATTGTAACTACATTTTCGAAACATCTCCATTGCCAAGTTCTTCAAATTATAATAAAAATTTTATCAAAAAATATTATTTGAATGCCTATAATAATTATAGGTTAAGAGAATTGTTAGCTATCAGAAACACACAAACCGACCTAAATAATAAAAAAGAAAAAGGAACTGACCAATTGGACAAAAAATCAATTGTATTGGATGTAGAATCGCAAAAACAATTAAAACTTCATACTGAATTGCAGAGTACAAATAATGCAATAACAGAATTGACCAATACTGAAAAACAAATTGCAAAGCAAATTGAAAAAAAACAAAAAGCACATGAAGACCTAAATGTTGCTATTGAAACTATTATTCGTGACGAAATGAATCGAAAACTAGCAGCAGCACGAAATAAAAAAACTAGAAATTCTAGCGGTATCATGTCTGCTTCAATGGTAAAACCATCTAAAACAAATACAGCACCAATAATTACTGAAACACCTGAATCCGCAGCACTTTCTAATGGTTTTTCGAACAACAAAGGTAAATTGCCTTGGCCCATAGAGAAGGGATATATTAGCAAAAAATATGGAATTCAACCCCATCCTGAAATCAAATCCATAATGGTAAAAAATAATGGAATCGATTTGATGACCGACAAAGGCTCGAAAGTTAGAGCTGTGTTTGAAGGCACAGTTGCAGGTGTACAATATGTTCCTGGGTGTAGCTACGTAGTTATTCTCCAACATGGAAATTATTACACAGTGTATTCCAATTTGGATAAAACATTTGTGAAAATTGGTGATAAAATCAATACAAAACAATCAATCGGAAGCGTCCCATCCAGTGAAAATTGTGAGGTTCATTTCGAAATATGGAAAGATAAAATCAAAATGGATCCAAGTGCTTGGATAAATAAATAGATACTTTTTCAACAAAAATTTGTTTTTTACATTTACCTTTATTGCAATGTAATTAAATTTTTTTAAGTAGATTTTTTCTAAATCAATGGCACAAGGTAGAGGTTTCAATTCGACAAATGATAGCGACAAAAAAGTAACTTTAAGCAAAGAAAAAATAAAAAAAGCACTAAAGATATTTCAATACATTAAGCCATATAGAGTGCATTTTATCATTGGCTTAATTCTTTTAAGTGCTTCCAGTTTGTTATTCATGATTTTTCCGGGTGCAGCAGGTGAAATGGCTAACACAGCTACTGGCAAAGGGAAACTATCAATCCCAGTTAGGAACTTTGGTTGGATATTTTTGGTAATTCTGGTTATTCAGGGAGTAATATCTTATTTTCGAACTACCCTTTTTGCTTATGTCAGCGAAAAAGGGATGGCAGACCTCCGAAAATCATTATATAACAAAATCATGACTTTAGACATCACTTACTTCGAATCTAGAAGAGTAGGTGAATTGTCGAGTAGGTTAACTGCTGATGTCAATCAGTTGCAAGAAGTTTTTTCGATAACATTAGCAGAATTCATTCGTCAATTGGTGATTTTAATCGCTGGATTGATCATTCTTGGGTTTTTAGCTCCAAAATTATCATTACTGATGTTGCTTACCTTTCCTTTTATTGTCGTATTAGCAATGTTTTTTGGTCGTTATGTACGAAATATTTCAAAAGAAAGACAAGATGAATTGGCAAATAGTAATGTAATCGTTGACGAAACGCTCCAATCTTTTCATACCGTAAAATCATTTACGAACGAAAATTTTGAATCCAAAAGATATGCTAAATCAATAGATGAATTGGTCAAAATATCGATGAAATCTGCTCGAATTAGAGGTATATTTTTCACTTTTATCATCACCATTCTTTTTGGTGGTATTTTCTTCATTCTTTGGAGAGGTGCTATTTTGGTGGAAAGTGGTGATATGCAAGTTGGTGACTTATTTTCCTTTATTATCTATACAGGACTGATTGGTGGAGCAATAGCTAGTATTGGAAGTCTTTACACCTCTATTGCAAGTGCCATTGGAGCAACAGAAAGAATTCTCGAAATTTTGGAAACTCCTTCAGAAATTTCACTTTCAGACTCCAATATTGATTATCAACGATTTGAAGGAAATATTGCTTTTGATCATGTCTCATTTTCTTACCCGTCCAGACCTGATGTGAAAGTATTAAATGATATAAGTTTAGATATTGGGAAAGGTAAAAGTATAGCACTTGTTGGTGCTAGCGGTGTTGGTAAATCAACCATTATTCAGTTACTCTTGCAATATTACAAACCAAATTCTGGAGCAATTTATGTGGACGGAAAAGATATAACTGCTTATAATCTAACAGGTTATCGAAAAAATATTGCATTAGTACCTCAAGAAGTTTTGCTTTTTGGTGGCACAATTAGGGAAAATCTATTATATGGAAAGCCAAATGCAACAGATGAAGAACTAAAAGAAGCAGCTATTAAAGCCAATGCTTGGGAGTTTATTGCTTCATTCCCAGACCAATTGAACACATTAGTTGGCGAAAGAGGAGTAAAATTATCAGGCGGACAACGACAAAGAATCGCTATTGCTAGAGCAATTCTAAGAGATCCTACAATTCTTTTACTCGACGAAGCTACTTCATCATTGGATGCTGAATCGGAAAAACTGGTTCAAGAAGCTTTGCAAAAATTAATGAAAGGACGTACCTCAATTATCATTGCTCACCGATTATCTACGATAAGAGATGTAGATTGTATCTATGTTTTGGAAAAAGGAAAAATTGTAGAGCAAGGCACACATTCAGAATTATCGGCTATTCAAAATGGAGTTTATAATAGTTTGGCAAGGCTTCAATTCAGTAATGATTAATATACAACGATTTACACACTTAATTTTTTAATAATGTATAAAATATTGATATAACAAAACTTACTATTCATAACAAATTGGCAATATTTTTGTAAGTTATATGTTGAATAAAATTGATATATTAAATAAAGATTTTCTTAGTCCAAAATATTATTGAAAATTATAATTATAAGTAAAATCCTTTTATTCATAAATTTAATGACAGACCAAGAATTGGTTAAATACTTAAATTCTCCAGAATTACTGATAGAAATCAGTTTGGAAGAATTGACTAAATGGGCAGATAAATATCCATATAGTCAGCCATTAAAGTATTTATTGTGGAGAAAGGCAAGACAATTGGAACACCCCTTAGAAAAAAAATTTGAAGCATCGTGCTCAACATATACTTTTAATCGTCAACATTTATTCAATATCGTTCAAAATTTCCAAATACCAGAAGTTAGTACAGTAAATAATCAATTAGAAAAAGAATTAGTTGATAAAATTGAAAACCCTGTACCAGAATCAAAAATATCAGATTACCCTAAGTCTTCATTAGAAGCAAGTACTGAGGATCCAGTAGTAAATGATTCAGAAAATTTGATAGAAAAAGGTATGAAATTTGACAATATGTTTGAAGAGCGACAAATATCTTTGTCGTCAGACGTAGTAAAGTTTGTTGATAAATTCATGAGTTTGGAACAGGAGCAATCTGTGAGTCCAACGCATAAGCATCGAGATATTGAACAACTTTGGGAGAAAAAAATGCAGAAAGAAATTCATAATCAACCTGAGCCAATGCCAAAAACTGCTTTTAGTAGTTGGCTAAGTTCGTTGAAAGCACCTAAAATAATTTCGCAAATTGATGAATTCGTTGTGCCAAACACTGCTATGAATTCAGAAATTATCAACAAACAGGAAAAAGCGAAGCCTAAAGCATCAAAACCCAAAAAAGAACTTGAAAAATCGGTAGCTGAAAAAAGTTTGGAGGATTCAGATGATATTTTTTCAGAACATTTAGCAGATTTGTTGGCAAAACAAGGTCATCAAAAGCGGGCTATACAAATGTTTGAAAAATTAATTTTGGCATTTCCCCAAAAAAGCAGTTACTTTGCAGAGAAAATTGAAAAATTGAAAATTTAATACTTTACCATGCTGACATTAATGACCGTTTTAATTGCTCTTGTTGGATTTTTGTTAATCGCTACAGTTTTGATTCAAAATCCTAAAGGTGGTGGAATTGACTCAACTTATGGTGGTCAATCTGCTACTCAAATGTTTGGAGCAGCAAGATCAACAGATTTTATTGAAAAATTGACTTGGTACCTAGTTATAGCTTTATTTGTGCTTTGTATCATCACATCAATGATGGTAGGTAGCCCAGCTACACCAGCAGTTACGCAATAATTCAATGAATTCAATTATATGCAAAGAGGCTTTCATTCTTAAAATGATAGCCTCTTTTTCATTTATCTACTTTTTCAAATAATTTTTATTCAATTATGAAAATATTCTGTATCGGAAGGAATTACGCTGAGCATGCAAAAGAATTGAAAAACGCAATTCCTACCAGCCCAATTATTTTTATGAAACCTCCGACAGCATTACTTTTAGACAATCAACCATTCTATTATCCAGAGTTCAGTAATGATATTCACTACGAACTTGAAATTGTGCTTAGGATCTGTAAAAATGGAAAACATGTTCAACCCAATTTTGCATCGACTTATTTTGATAAAATTGCACTTGGAATAGATTTTACTGCCCGAGATTTGCAAGAAAAATGCAAAGAAAAAGGGCATCCATGGGAAATTGCAAAAGCCTTTGACCAATCCGCAGTGTTGAGTAAAATGGTAGATTTACCTAATAATTATGCTGATGGACTTGTATTCCATCTTTTAAAAAACGGAGAAATAGTACAAAATGGAAATACAAAAGACCTTATTTTTCCTTTTGAAGATTTAATTTGTCATATTTCAAAATATTTCACACTCCAACAAGGTGATTTGATTTATACAGGCACTCCGAGTGGCGTTGGACCAGTAAAAATTGGAGATAAATTAGAGGGTTATATCGGTGAAAATCATTTATTATCCTGTGAAGTGAAATAAATGCTTTTATTTTTTTGGAATTAACTTTACCTTTGCACCCGAATTTCATTAAGGAAAGACAGTTTTGTCTTTATATATTATAAAATAATTTAATTTATGCCATATTTATTTACCTCTGAGTCGGTTTCAGAAGGACATCCTGACAAAGTAGCTGATCAGATATCAGACGCATTAATAGATAATTTTTTAGCATTTGATCCAGATTCAAAAGTAGCTTGTGAAACCTTAGTAACCACAGGTCAAGTAATATTAGCAGGCGAAGTAAAATCTAACACTTATTTAGATGTTCAAAGCATTGCAAGAGATGTGATTCGCAAAATTGGTTACACCAAAAGCGAATATATGTTCGAAGCAAATTCTTGTGGTGTGCTTTCTGCCATTCATGAGCAATCTGCTGATATCAACCAAGGAGTAGAAAGAAAAAACCCAGAAGACCAAGGTGCTGGCGACCAAGGTATGATGTTCGGTTATGCAACTAACGAAACCGAAAATTATATGCCTTTAGCATTAGATATTGCTCATGCTATATTGATAGAATTGGCAAATTTAAGAAGAGAAAATAACGAAATAAAGTATTTACGTCCAGATGCAAAATCTCAAGTAACATTAGAATATTCTGATGATAATAAGCCAACAAGAATAGATGCAATTGTAATATCAACACAACATGATGATTTTGCAAATGACGCAGAAATGCTTGCAAAAATAAAATCTGATTTGATTGGAATCTTAATTCCTAGAATAAAAGCTAAATATCCTCAATATGCACACTTTTTCAACGACCAAATCACTTATCATATCAACCCAACTGGAAAATTCGTAATTGGAGGTCCTCATGGCGATACTGGGCTGACGGGAAGAAAAATCATCGTGGATACCTACGGCGGCAAAGGAGCTCATGGTGGTGGAGCATTCAGTGGAAAAGACCCTAGTAAAGTGGATCGATCAGCAGCTTATGCTACTCGACATATTGCCAAAAACTTAGTAGCTGCTGGGTTATGCGATGAAGTATTGGTGCAAGTATCTTATGCTATTGGTGTTGCAAAACCAACATCTATCAATGTGAATACTTATGGCACTGCAAAAGTGAATATGACAGATGGCGAAATTAGTAAAATAGTAGAAGGCGTATTTGATATGCGACCTTACTTTATTGAGCAAAGATTGAAATTAAGAAACCCAATCTATAGCGAAACAGCAGCTTATGGACACATGGGTAGAAATTCTGAAACTGTAACGAAAACTTTCAAATCGCCAAACGGAGATAATAAAACAGTTTCTGTTGAACTCTTCACTTGGGAAAAACTCGATATGGTGGATAAAGTAAAACAAGCTTTTAACTTATAAAAAAAAAGGCGATTTTCAGTTGAAAGTCGCCTTTTTTTGTAAATTTAATTCTGCTTCCTAAACAAATTTTCTTATGGTTACTAATACGATTTTATCAAAATACGCTGACTTGTTGGTCAATTATTGCCTTGAAATCAAGAAAGGGGATCGGTTGTTTATCCATACTACCACTTTGGCTGAGCCGTTGGTGAAAGAAGTGTGGCGGTCAGCCATAAGAGCTGGGGCATACGTTGAGGCAGAACTTGACTTTGAGGATAAGAACAAAATATTCCTTCAAGAAGCATCAGAAGAACAACTCAATAAGGAGTCGGTTAGGGTAAAGGATGAAGTGAGTAATTTCAATGCCTATCAGTCGATTAGAGCACCATAAAGCCAACGCCAAAGTGAGCACATTGACCAACAAAAAC
>Ga0116191_1002654_pt1 | contig 13481 bp, 11 predicted proteins | sample AD_UKC111_MetaG_FD_89897 | JGI IMG/M metagenome (GOLD analysis project Ga0116191, IMG submission 89897) | Active sludge microbial communities of municipal wastewater-treating anaerobic digesters from Hong Kong - AD_UKC111_MetaG | ecosystem: Engineered > Bioreactor > Anaerobic > Digestate...
AAAGAATTAGAGAAAATAAAGCCGGATATTTTTGCTAATGGCGGAGACAGGACAAGAAAAAACATTCCAGAAGTTGAGGTTTGTAGAAAAATAAATTGTAAAATGATTTTTAATATTGGAAAAGATGGAAAAATCGAATCAAGCTCTTGGCTGCTTAACAGATTTTTAGAAAATTTTTCAAACAAAAAATAATTTTTAAAAAGCGATGGCGAGGGGAATTTCCCCTCGCCATCGCTTTTTCCTTAAATTTTTTTATTATTGACGCTTTTAATTTAATATTTTATCATAAAATTATAATAAAAACTTAAAAAATTAAAAAAATGCGAATTTTAATAACAGGTGGAGCTGGGTTTATAGGAAGTCATCTTGCTGATAGATTAATAAAAAATGGAGATAAAGTAATTCTTATTGATAATTTATCTACTGGAAAGAAAGAAAATATTAACCCAAAAGCAAAGTTTTATAAAATTAATATTCAAAGCCCAAAAATTTCTGATATCTTAAAAAAAGAAAAACCAGAAATTTTATTCCATTTAGCTGCTCAAATTGATGTTCGCAAATCAGTTGAAGATCCTATTAAAGACGCTAAAATAAATATTTTAGGCTCTTTAAATGTAATTAAAAATTTTTATCAAGAATCTTTGAAGAATACCAAAAAACCCAAAATAATTTTTTCTTCTACGGGAGGAGCCATTTATGGTGATGCTAAAATTATACCAACACCTGAAACATATCCTGAATTTCCCTTATCTCCTTATGGAATCTGTAAACTTACTATTGAAAAATATTTAAATTATTATTGGAAAGTTTTTAATATTCCTTATGTCGCTTTAAGATATGCTAATGTTTATGGTCCGCGTCAAAATTCTAAAGGAGAATCAGGAGTAGTTTCAATTTTTATAGACAAATTGTTTTCAGGAGAGAGTCCGATAATTAATGGTAGTGGCAAACAAACGAGAGATTTTGTTTTTATAGAAGATATTATTGAAGCAAATATTTTAGCAATGAAAAAAAATAAAGTTGGCGTATATAATATTGGCACAGGAAAAGAAACAGATATAAATACTATTTTTCAAAAATTAAAAAAAATAACTAATTCTAATTTAAAATCAGTGCATTGTTTAGAAAAAAAAGGAGAGCAAAAAAGAAGTTGTCTTGATTATAAAAAAGCTCAAAAAGAACTCTCCTGGAATCCAAAATATAATTTAGATGAAGGTTTAATTAAAACAGTTGAATGGTTTAAAAAAGTTAATTAACAAAATTGTTTTATTTTAATTTTATTATTTAATTTATATGAGAAACGAGTTTTTTGATTTTTATTATTGGAAAAATGTTTTTACTGGATCAGATACTAGAAAAAGATTAACTGAAAATTTTCTTTCGCTTTCAGTTTTACAGGCTTTAAATTATCTTTTGCCTTTAATTACACTTCCTTATCTAGTAAGAGTTTTGGGTCCGGAAAAATATGGTTTAATTTCTTTTGCTCAGGCGTTTATTGGTTATTTTGTAATTTTAACAGATTATGGGTTTAATTTATCAGCAACACGAGAGATTTCTATAAACAGAGAAAACGAGGAAAAAGTTTCAGAGATATTTTCATCGGTAATGATAATAAAATTTTTATTAGGAATATTAAGCTTTATTATTTTGGGATTAATTTTACTTTTTATTCCAAAATTTAAAAACGACTGGATTATTTATCTTTTTACTTTTGGTACGGTTTTGGGAAACATTCTTTTTCCAGTATGGTTTTTTCAAGGAGTGGAGAATATGAAATGGATTACAATTTTAAATGTTATTGCAAGAAGTATTTTTACTGTTTTAATTTTTATCTTTATTCACAAAGAGTCTGATTATCTTAATGTTGCTATAATAAATTCTTTAGGTATGTTAATTACCGGAATTATCAGTTTAGTAGTTGTTTTTAAAAATTTTAAAGTAAAATTTATTTTTCCAAAATTTGAAAGCATTAAAAATCAATTAAAAGAAGGCTGGCATATATTTATTGCTCAAGTGGCAGTATCTGGTTATACTTATTCTCGAACATTTGCAGTTGGTTTATTCACTAATAATACAATTACTGGTTATTATGCGATTGCCGAAAAACTTATGAACGTGATTCAAACATTCCCCCTAGGTTCCATTACTCAAACTTTGTATCCGAGGATAAGTAAAATTTATACAGAAAACAAACAAAAAGCAATAAATCTTATAAAGAAATTTCAAAAATTTACTATCTCAGCATATTTAATTGGGCTTCCTATAATTTATTTTCTTTCTCCCTTGCTTATAAAGATTATTGCTGGCGAATCTTATCCTGAAGTAATTTTAGCCTTTAGATTACTTTTGCTGGCTATATTTTTTATTAATGCAAATGCTTTTAGGGTTAATTTTTTGTTAATTTCTGGTAGAGATAATATTTACTCAAGAATTCATATTATAATGGGAATAATAGGGTTGTTTCTTACATTTTTAATGACCTATTTCTTTTCTTTCGTGGGTACAGCTACTAGTATTATTATAATAAGTTTTTTTGTATTGATTTTAACAATAAAATATCTATCAAAAGAAAATTTAAAAATTTAATATGAAAAATTCTAATTATCCCCCAATTTATTATGATGAGTTAGTGGAAGAGATAAGCGAATTATTAAAAAAAGATAAAGAAATTATTAAGAAAAAGGTTTGGTTAGAGGCTTTAAACTCGGGTTATAATGTTAAAGAAGACGCCGTTAAATATGGAATAACACCTTATGTTTATAATTCAAAAATGGAAAATTTTTATAGAGACACAGCCGGTTTTATCTTTGAAACATCTGTAGAGTTTTGTAGGCCTGGTAAACAAGAAGTTTTAAAAAGAATAAACCAAAGAATAAATGAATATTTTAAAAAAAACAGTGGAAGAAAAATAAATATTCTAATGTTAGGAGATGGAGTTGGAAGCGACACTATTTATCTTTATAATTTTTATAAAAAATACGCCAATTTTTTTTATTTTGATGTCCCGGGAAGTAAAACTTTTGATTTTGCGATGAAAAGATTTAAAAAATACCAGATAGACACAAAATTAATAACAGTATACAAAGATATCCCTAAAAATTATTTTGATGTGGTAGTTTCATTAGAGGTTTTAGAACATTTACCAAATCCCGAAGAATCCATAAGAGATATTTCAGAATGGTTAAAAATTGGAGGAATTGCTCTTATTACTGAATCTTTTGCAAATTTATCTCCAAATTTACCCACTCATTTAAAATCGAATCTTAAATATGCGGGTAAGACACCTCTTTTATTTTTAAGATATAATTTATTTCTAACATATTATTCTAATGATCCTATACTATTATTTCGTCCGATGGAGTTTACAAAAAAAGAGAAAACAAATTTAGTAGACAAGTATAATCTTTTTTCTCAAAAAGTTATTTTAAAAGAATTTATAAATGGGTATATTAAAAGATGTTTAATAAAAATCAAAAGAATATGAAAGTTTTACATATTGGATGGGGATTTAGTCCATTACTAGGGAGAGGAATTATTGAATATACTGAAGAATTAATAAATATTCAGTGTGAAAATGGATATGAAGTTTATTATTTTTGTTCAGGAAGACAATACCCATTTTTCAAGAAACCAAAATTAATTAAATGGCGCAGAGATAAATTTACTATATATGAAATTATTAATTCTCCTATAATCCATGGAGGAGACAAAGGATCTTTTGACCCTAATTTAGATATTTCTGAAAATTGGAGCGAAGTTTTTTTTAAAAAAGCATTAAAAGAAATAAAACCGGATATTATTCACATTCAAGCATTAGCTGCCCTGCCATCATCGCTGATAGAAATCATAAAAAAAGAAAATATTCCTGTTATTATGACTCTTCAAGATTATTTTTTGTTATGTCCTACCGTAAGACTTTTTGATTATACAGAAAATATTTGTACAATTAAAAATGTTGGTGAAACTTGTATTAAGTGTTGTCAGACACCACCCGATAGAAAAGATTTTGTAAAAAAGACTATAATATATGAGTTAAAAAAATTTCACCTTTATAAAATTACAAAATTTCTATATAGTTTTATTAAAAAATTTAAAGGTAAAGAAAAAAAAGATTCTTCATCAAAAAAAATTAACATAGAAAAATTAAATAAAAATTTAGCAAATGAATTTCAAAAAAGAAGAGATATTAACATAGAGAGGCTTAATAAGATTGATTTGCTTATTGCTCAATCATACAAAGTAGAGGAAGTTTACAGAAAAATGTTAAATAGAAAAAATGGAATATTTACTTTACATTTAACCTTAGATCATTTTAATTTAATAAAACCAAAGTTTATAGAAAATATAAATTTTCCTATTAATTTTGCCGTACTTAATGGTTGCGCTTCAGTTATTAAGGGAAGTAAACTAATGTTAGAAACTATAAAAATCTTAAATAAAAAAGGAGTAAATAAATTTTTTAAATTACATATATTCGGTGAGATATCAGAAGAAATTAAAGATGAGATTTTAAGTTTTAATAATGTTTTATATCACGGTCCATATGATGTGAGTGAACTAGATAAAATTTTAAATGAAATAGATGTAGGAATAATTCCATCTGTATGGGAAGAAGCTTATGGCTACGTAGGAATTGAATTTTTAGCTAAAGGAATACCAGTTATAGGTAATAATAAAGGTGGAATTATTGATTATGTTAAAGATGATTTAACAGGAATAGTAAATAAAAGTAGTTCAGCTGAAGAATTAGCGAGTATAATGGAAACAATAATAAAAAACCCAAACATAATTAAAACATTAAATAAAAAAATATTAAAAAATAAGAACCAAATTATTAAAAACATAAAAGAGCACTTTTATGAATTGGATAAAATATATAAAGGTTTATTAAAGCAATATGAAAAAAAATAAAATCTTGATTATTGGCGCGGGTATTACGGGAATCACTTTAGCTGAAAGGTTTGCTTCAAAAGGCAATGAGGTTTTAATTATTGAAAAAAGAGATCATATTGGCGGAAATTGTTATGATTATAAAAATGAAGATGGAATTTTAATTCATAAATATGGTTCACATATTTTTCATACAGATTATAAAGATGTTTGGGAGTATCTTTTACAATTTACTGATTGGTTTTACTACCAGCATAAGGTTTTAGGTTTTATTGATGGTAAATTTGTACCAATTCCTTTTAATTTAAATACACTCTATAACGTTTTTCCTCCAAATCTTGCCGGAAAATTTGAAGAAAAATTAATTAATAAATTTGGCTATAATAAAAAAGTTCCGATTCTTGAGCTTAAAAAAACAAAAGATAAAGATTTGAAATTTTTAGCAGATTTTGTTTATGAAAAAATATTTCTTCACTATACGGAAAAGCAATGGGGATTAAAACCAGAAGAGATAGATTCATCGGTAACAGCAAGAGTACCGGTAGTTATTTCTCGCGATGATAGATATTTTCAAGATAAATATCAAGGCATGCCAAAAGAAGGTTATACAAAAATGTTTGAAAAAATGATTAAAAATAAAAATATTATTATTCAATTAAATGCAAATTTTAAAGATATAAAAAACAAAAATAAATATGATATGATATTTTATACTGGTCCGATTGATGAATTTTTTGGCTATAAATTTGGCAGACTTGATTACCGCTGTTTAAAATTAGATTTTAAAACATTTAAGCAAGAAAGTTACCAACCAGTAGCAGTGGTAAATTACCCGAATAATTATGATTTTACAAGAATTATTGAATTTAAAAAATTAACCCAGCAAAACCATAAAAAAACTACGATTGGTATTGAGTATCCAGGCGATAAAGGATTTATGGCTTACCCAGTTTTAGATGAAAAAAATAAAAAGCTTTTTCAAAAGTATTCGAAAGAGGCAGAAAAGCTAAAAAAACAAAATATTTATTTTGTTGGTCGTTTGGCTGAGTATAAATATTATGATATGGACGAGGCAGTAAAAAATAGTTTAGATTTATTTAATAATATTAATTATGGCAGAAGAAAATAAAAAAAATCAAAGCCAAAAGGAAAAAATAGCAGCGGTTGTTGTAACTTATAATAGAAAAGATTTATTAAAAGAATGCTTAGATGCGCTTTTAAATCAAACACGTCCTTTGGATTCTATTATTTTAATTGATAATGCCTCTACTGACGGCACTCCAGAATTTTTAAAAGAGAAAGGTTATTTAGATAATCCTAAAATTGATTATGTAAGATTGCCAGAAAATACCGGTGGTGCTGGTGGTTTTCACGAAGGAGTAAAAAGAGGATATGAAAAAGGTTATGATTGGCTTTGGCTTATGGATGATGATGCTCTCCCTGAAAAAAGTTCATTAAATAATCTTTTAGATGCTAAAGAAACGTTTTTTAAAAATAATGAAAAAATTGGAATTATTGGAAGCGTGGCTATGAAAAAAAATAATTATTCTTCCCTTAGTTGGATACTAAGTTTTAATGGCTATTATTATAAAACAATATTTGATCTTTCAGATATAACTCAAGTTGGTTCTTTGCCATTTTTAGGCGTTCTAATTTCAAAATCACTTATTAATAAAATAGGATATCCAGAAAAAGATTATTTTTTGTGGTTTGATGATGTTGAATATTGTTATAGAGCAAAAAAAAATGGGGAAAAAATATTTGTTGTTAAAAATAGTATTGTTTATCATCCTATTTCGTCAGAAACAAAAGAGGTTAAATTGCCATTTAATAAGAAAATTTTTGTTAAACCATCAAGCAGTCCTCCGTGGAAAGATTACTATGATATAAGAAATAATATTTTTTTTATAAAAAAGTATAAATTTGGGATTAAAAAATATTTATCTTTATTGTTTTTAATTTTATTTTCTTTAATAAAAAGAGATCAAAAAATTAAAAGAGTAAAATATTATATAAAGGGTATAATCGATGGTTTTTTAAATCGAGGCGGTAAAAGAGTTTAAATAAATATCTTTTCAAAAAATTAAATTATTAAAAATTATAATGAAAATTTTATATTTTTCTCAATATTATTTAAATAAAGGCGGAGGAGAAAAAAATATTTTGCAATTAATTGAGGCATTTCATAATAGTGATGACTTATTTTTAGTTGGACCGTTAAGCGAGAGTTTTAAAAAAGAAATTCAAAAATTTAAAATAAAAATTTATGAAATTCCTTTATATTCAAAATTTAATTTATTTGTATATAAAAAAATAAAAAGAATTTTAAAAGATAATAAAATTGATATTTTGCATACAATGGATCCAAGAGCAAGATTTTTTGGAGTAAAAGCAGTAAAGGGAACGAATATTAAATTAGTTCATACGGTCCATTCCTCGCCTTTGTTTTATACTAATAATATTTTTAAGAAGTTTATATATAAATATCAAGAAAAGAATTTAAATAAAACCACAGATAAAATTATCTTTGTATCAAACAACACTAAAAATTTATATCAAAAAGAAAAAATTCTGCCGAATAATAATTGGATAGTTATTTATAATGGACTTGACTTAAGATACACAGAAAAATTTTTAGAAAATAAAGAAAAAATAAAAAAAGAAATTTTTGAAAAATATAATTTAAGAAATAATAAAATAGTTACTTTTGTTGGAAGATTTACGTATCAAAAAGGATTGCCATACTTAGTAAGTGCAGCGAGTAAAATTGTAAAATATTTTCCGCTAATAAAATTTTTTTTAGTTGGTGAAGGAAAAGAAAAAAAAGAAATTATAAAAAAAATTAATGAAAATAAATTAGAAAAATATTTCATTTTAATTGGTTTTCAAAAACAAGAAGATGTTTATAAAATTTTAATTTCAAGTGATATATTCATCTTGCCATCTCGTTATGAACTTTTTCCTTATAGTTTACTAGAAGCTATGTCATTGGGACTGCCGATTGTGGTAACCAATGTTGGCGGAAATAATGAGATAATAAATGACGGTGTTAATGGGTTTCTTGTTCAACCAGAAGATGAAAATAGCCTCGTAGAAGCCATGCTTAAAGTATTAAAAAATAAAAATTTAGCAAAAAAATTCTCTCAAAATAATTTAAAAGATATAGAAAAATTTAGTCTTGAAAATATGATAAGACAGACAAAAGGAGTATATGAAGAAGCGATTCAATAAATTTTAATAGATGTTTTTAAAATACAATTTTTATGGAGAATTATTTAAAAGTATTAATTATTATTCTAATTTTATCTGTGTTTTTTTCTGATTGGGGCATTTTTACACAAAGAGCTGGTAGGGTGACTTTCCCATTACCAGATATTTTTGCAATACTTTTTATTATCGTATGGTTTTTTAGAAAACTTATTAGAGGAAAATTAGCATTTTCCCAAAATAGTATAATAATATTTTTAGCAATATTAGGAATAATAGTATCGGGTAGTATTGGAGGTTGGATGCATTTTCAGAAAATAGATAAAATAGAGCATGTCTATGGTATTGTAAAACTGTTATTTTGGGGAATTTTTATATTTACATGGATTGATTTAATTCAAAAGATTTATAAAAATATTCGATTTTCCAGTAAATTATGGAAATATTATCTTAATGGATCTTTTATAGTTTCGGCTATAGCTATTTTTCAGTATTTATTTTATTTAATTTTTCATCAACATTTGAATCTTAGCCCTTTTTTTCAACAACATTGGGGCGTTTATGGTGGTTATTACCGCGCTACTGCAATATTTCAAGAACCGTCTTTTCTTGGAGTTATTTTATTGCCTCCGCTAATTGCTGAAATAAAATTATTTTTAACAAAAGATAAATTGTCATATTTATGCAAGGCTTTATTTATCTTTTGCGGGCTTTTAGTTTCTTTTTCGTTAGGAAGTTTTTTAGTTCTAGGGGCGTGGTTAATTTTTGAATTTTTAGAATGGATTTATAAAAAGATGGCAATTTTTTTAAAAACAAAAGTAAAAAGGCAAGAAATTGTTTCCATTTTTACGGTTTTAATTTTAGGGTTAGTAGGTTTAATATTCTTTTTTTCATATTTATCATCGCTTGTAATGCCACGATTAAATTATGAATTTAATAAAATCACATCTTATATATTAGGGCAAAATACAAAATACAGTTCTGGGATAGGACGTTTTTCAAGCTATGAAGGGTTTATTGCAATATTAAAAAACTCACCTTTATTTGGTGTTGGTTTTGATCAAGAAAATTATATTGGACAATTATTGGGTAAAACTTTTGAAAGCAATACGGGGAGCGGAATATTTGGATTTATTGGAACCTCAACAGGTATTATTGGAGTAATTTTACTTTTTTATATCCTATGGTTTATTTTCAAAGGAGGAAATTATAAAAATAAGATTAAATTAAAAGAAGAGCTACAGCCAAATTTATTAATAATTGGTAAAACTATAGTAATAGTTTTATTATTAGAACAACTTATATCATATGGAGGTATTTTAAATCCTGATTTTTGGTTGCCTTTGGCTTTTGCTTCTTTATTAATTAGAAGTGGTCAATATCAAATTCAAAATGGAATTGAAAAATAAATTAATTTTTATAATATTTATATTATAATTTATTGTTTTCATTATAAAATATGAAAATAGCAATAATTAATACAACACGTAAAAAATATGGAGGGAGTGCTTATGAAAAAATGATAAAAGAAGTTTTATCTGATAAATTTGACGTTGAATTTATTTCTGCAGGAGTAAAAGGTAAAAGTTTTTTAAGATATTTAGAGTTTCCTTTAGTTTTTTTACGAATTTATAAAACAAAAAATTTAAAAGATTTTAATGTTGTTATTAGAAATTATGAATCGTCAATTTTTTTAACCAAAAAACCAACTAAAAATATTGCTCTTGTACATCATATTGATAGTTCCACTCGTTCTTTTTTAATGAAATTTGTTTATGATTTAATTAAAAAAAAGGTTTTAAAAAATCTTAAAGAATTTAATCAAGTGGTAGTTGTTTCTCAGTATTGGAAAGAATATTTAAACAAAAAAGGAATCCAAAATATAGCAATTATTTATAATGCCTTTAACTTAAATGATTTTCAATTTGATGATAAAGAATTAGAAGAGTTTAAAAAAAAATATAATTTAACAAAAAAACCAATTATTTATATTGGTAATTGCAGAAAAGATAAAGGAGTTGTTGAAAGTTATAATATCTTAAAAGAATTAAATGTTTACTTGGTTACTTCTGGGAAACAGCAGGTGAAAATTCCTGCTATAAATTTAGAAATTGGATATAAAGATTATTTAAAATTACTTAAGGTTTCTTCGGTAGCGGTTATTATGTCTAAATTTAAAGAGGGTTGGAATAGAACTGCTCATGAGGCAATGCTTTGTAAAACTCCTGTTATGGGTTCGGCATTGGGTGGGATGGAAGAATTATTAAAAGGAGGAAAACAAATAATTTGTAGAAATTTTGATTCTTTAAAAGAAAACGTTGAGTATTTATTAAATAATCCAGGGGAAAGGCAGAAAATAGGTGAAAATGGTTATAATTTTGCAAAACAATTTACAATAGAAAAATTTAAAGATGATTGGATAAATTTAATGAAAAATTTAATATGATTAATCATTTACATTTTCCATTTGTTTCAATTATCATTCCTTGCCGGAATGAGGAAAGATTTATCAAAAATTGTTTAGATTCTCTTTTGAATCAAAATTATCCTAAAGATAAAATGGAAATTTTAGTTGTTGATGGAATGAGTAATGATAAAACAAGGGAGATAATTAAAGAAATAAAAAACAAAAATAGTAAACCCGATATTTATTTAATAGATAATCATCAAAAATTTACACCTTTTGCTTTTAATATTGGATTTAAAAAATCTAAAGGAGATATAATAGTTCGTTGCGATGCTCATAGCGAATATGATAAAAACTATATTAAAAAAATAGTATCTTGGCTTGTAAAAGATAAAAAAATTGGAAATGTTGGGGGTGTTTGGATTAATAAACCAAGTAGTGATAATTTAAAAGCAAGAGCAATAGCATTTACATTAGAACATTTTTTTTGTGTTGGCCCAAATAAATATAGAACAGGCGTAAAAGATGTTAGAGAAGTTGATACAGTGCCTTTTGGCGCTTGGAGAAGAGAACTTTTTAATAAAATTGGTTTGTGGAATGAAAATTTTTTAAGAGCAGAGGATTTAGAGTTTAATGTAAGAATAAAAAAAGCAGGTTATAAAATAATTTTAGACCCGGAAATTAAAATTTATTATTATCCGCGTGAAAATTTTTTAAAATTATTTAAAACGATGTTTCAATACGGCTATTGGAAGAATTATGTGAATAAAGAATTAAAAGTAATTTCTTCCTTTCGTCAAATTATCCCGCCTCTTTTTGTCCTTTATCTGCTTTTAGCAATTATTTTTTCTTTTATTTCTTTTTGGTTATGGGCGCCATTTATTTTTTATTTAGTTTTATCTTTGCTTTTTAGCTTAGATATTTCTTTTAAACATAACGATTTTAAAATTTTACCATTTAGTTTTTGGACTTTTATCACATCTCATATTGGTTATGGTTTAGGATATTTAAAAGGTGTTTTGGATGTATGGATTTTAAAAAAGCAAAGACCAAATAAAAAGCAATTTGAAATAACAAGATAAAAAATCAAAAATTTATTTGAAAAGATAGAAATAAAATAATAAAATTTATAAATAATTATAATAATGAGTAAAAAAGGGGTTTTAAAAATTATTTATTTTTTAGGGGATATTTTTTTAATGTATTTGTCTTTGTTTTTGGCTTTGGTTTTAAGGCACAGAAATTTGTATTTTTGGACAGAAACGCAGTTAAATAATTTCTTTTTTCACTTTTCTTTTATTTTTTTGTTTTGGGTTGTAATTCTTTATATTTTTGATTTTTACGAAGTTTCTTTAATAAAAAAGTTTTCTCAATTTTTTTATAATTTATTTATTTTTATTTTTTTAACAAGTGTTTTGGGCACGGCTTATTTTTATCTTGTTCCCAAAACACTTGTTAGTCCAAAGACAATTTTATTTTTATCTGTTTTTTTCTTTGCGATTTTGTTTTTTCTTTGGAGGTATCTTTTAAATCAAATTTTAAAGCTTAAAAACTTTAAAGAAAAAATAATACTTGTTTTGTCTTCCGAGGAATTAAATTATTTATTGCCGGAAATAAAAAATAAAAGAGGATACGAGATTATTAAAATTTTTGATAATAATTCTTTTGATGTTTCAGAAATTAAAAAATTAGCGGAAAAAGAAAAAGCAAAAACAATAATTTTCAGCAATTCTTTTTATAAAGATAAAAATTTTATTAATGAATTTGTTTTAAATTTTTCTTTTAAATTAAATCTTTTAAGTTTTGTTGATTTTTATGAAATTTTAGCGCAAAAAATATTAATAGAGTTTATAGATAATGATTGGGTTTTAGATAATATTTTAAAACCAGATAAAAAAATTGAGGAGTTTACAAAAAGATGTTTTGATATTTTATTTTCTTTTATTGGGTTTTTAATTTTTCTTGTTTTGCTTCCTTTTATTGCCTTAATAATTAAAATAGATTCAGATGGGCCTGTTTTTTTTAATCAAAAGAGGGTTGGTAAAAATAGAAAGATTTTTACTCTTTACAAATTTAGAACAATGAAAACGTCAAAAGATGAGAAAGAAAAGTTATGGCGGGAAAAAGATGAAAAAGAGATTACAAGAGTTGGCAAATTTTTAAGAAGATTTCATTTAGACGAACTTCCTCAATTTTTAAATATTTTAAAGGGAGATTTAAGTTTTGTCGGTCCAAGGCCAGAGTGGGAAAAATTAGATGAGATTTTTATTAAAGAAATTCCTTTTTATTCTTTAAGGTATTTAGTAAAGCCGGGATTTACTGGCTGGGCTCAATTAAAATTTCCTCCTTCTACTTCTGTCAAAGAGGCGAAAGAAAAATTTAAATATGATTTGTATTATATTAAAAACAGAAATTTTTTTATGGATTTAGGAATTATTTTAAAAACTATTCAATTGTTTTTTAGATAAATTTTAAAATGATATTTTTTAAAATTTTACAAAAATTTTTATTGCCAAGCGTTTTTATTCTATTTTTGCTTTTAATAGGTTTGGTTTTTTCTTTTAGAAAGAAAAAAAGAAAAATTGGGAAATTGTTTTTATTTTTAGGAATTCTTCTTTATTATCTTTTTTCAATTACCCCTATATCAAATTTAATTATTTCTCCTTTGGAAGGTAAATACTTACAAATTAAAAACGAAGAATTAAATAAAGCGGATAAAATTGTTTTACTTTTAGGCGGAAAAGAAAGCGATGTTTTAAGATTAAGCGAGGTTTTAAGAATTTATTTTTTAAAAAATAAAAATGCTCAAATTATTGTTTCAGGAAGAGACCCCTTATTATATAAAAGAGAAGAAGGAGAAGAGATAAAAAATTATTTAATTGAAAGAGGGGTAAATAAAAAAGATATTATTTTGGAAAATGAATCAAAAAATACGAAAGAAAGCGCTTTAAATGTGAAAAAAATTGTACAAGATGAA
>Ga0116191_1002656_pt1 | contig 13479 bp, 11 predicted proteins | sample AD_UKC111_MetaG_FD_89897 | JGI IMG/M metagenome (GOLD analysis project Ga0116191, IMG submission 89897) | Active sludge microbial communities of municipal wastewater-treating anaerobic digesters from Hong Kong - AD_UKC111_MetaG | ecosystem: Engineered > Bioreactor > Anaerobic > Digestate...
CTATGAGGCCATGCGCCGTATGGTCGAGCGCGGCTACCTCCCGGTGCGCGGCGCGCCCAAGGCCTAGCCGCGGCGCTAGGCGTCCGCCAGCGTCCGCAGCGCGCCGACCAGAGCGCGCATGTCGTCGGCCGTGTTCACGAAGCCGGGCGTCACCCGCACGCAAGCGCCGCGCGCCACGCCGAAGCGCTCGATCGTGAAGATCTTGAATCGCTCCATCAGCGTCTTTCGGATGGCCGTGTTGTCGGGGCCGCTCGTGCGTCCCGCCAGGCGGAACGAGGGCAGCCCCGCATGTATCGTCGGGTCGTCCGGCGTCAGGATCTCCACGCCAGGAACGCCGCGCACGGCCTCCGCCCAGAGATCGCGCAGATAGCGCAAGCGGTGGGCCTTGGCGGCCAGCCCGATAGCTTCGTGGGTGTCGATCGCCTGCATCGTGGCGAGGACCGCCGCATAGTTGATGGTCCCGGTGTGGATCCGCGCCTCGATCCGCGGATCGTCCGCACGCTCCGACATGGACGGGTCGATGTCCGCCGTCCGCCCACGGCGGATGTAGATCAGGCCGACGCCCAGGGGCGAGCCGATCCACTTGTGAAGGTTCAGGCCGGCGAACGGCACGCCCAGTTCACCCATCTGGAACTCGGCCTGGCCGAGCGCATGGCCGCCGTCGAGGATCACGTCGACGCCCCGGGCCTTGGCCATCGCGGCGATCTCGGCCACGGGCGGGATCAGCCCGGTTCGGTGCGACAGGTGGGTCAGCAGCATCATGCGCACCTTCGGGTTCGCCTTCAGCGCCGCCTCGTAGGCGTCCACGACATTCTGCCGCGTGGCGGGCTCGGGCAGGTCGATCCGCACGACGTCGACGCCACGCCGAACCTTCAGCCACTCCATCGCCGCCTGCATCGCGTCATAGTCGAGGTCGGCGTACAGCACCGCATCGCCTGGCCGCAGCCGGTTGTAGCCGCCGATCAGGGCCTGCAGCGACTCCGTGGCGCCGCGAGTGAAGACAATCTCGTCGGTCTCCACGCCCAGCAGCGCGGCCACCCGGGTCCGCACGGCGGCCATGTCCCGGCCGACTGGACCGCGGGTATAGAGCGTCGTCTCGCGGTTCACCCGCGCCGTCGCCTGTTCGTAGGCGGTCCGGGTGCTCCGGGCCATCGCGCCGAACTGACCGTTCTCGAGCTGGATCATCCCCGGCGGGGGCGCGTCGAACAGGGCCGCCACCCGCGCCCAGTGCGCCTCGTCGCGCGCCAGGGCGCTCCAGTCCGCCGCCTGCGGAGCGGGCGCTTGGGCCATGAGGGCCGGCGCGGCCGCCAGAACCGCCCGACGTGTGGCGTCCGTCATTTGCGTCTTCCTTGATCCGGCGCATTGTCCATCTGCGGCTTCCATAGCGGGAATTCGTGACGTCACACGACAGCGGCGCTTTCCTCCGGCCCGCTTTTCTGAGAGTGCTTCGCAACTATGCGTCGTTGGGTCTATCTCGCCTGCGGCCTGGTCTTCACGGCTCTCGGGATCGTGGGGGCCTTCCTGCCGCTGATGCCGACCACGATCTTTCTGATCCTGGCGGCGGGCTGCTTCGCGCGGTCTTCGCCCCGGCTAGAGGCGTGGCTGCTCGACCACGCCCAGTTCGGCCCCACCCTGCGCGCTTGGCGCGAGAACGGCGCCATTCCACCCAGGGCCAAGGCCTTCGCCGTCGTCGGCATGGCGGCGGGGTTCGCGATCTTCTTCGCCGCCGCTCACCCCGCGCCGCTGCTTGCGGCGGGCGTGGGGGCGGCCCTGGCCGCCTGCGCGGCCTTCGTGCTCAGCCGCCCCAGCGGCCCCCCGGCCGCCCCCTGACCCTGATCAGAAGGGCAAGGGCTTCAGGTCGGGTTCGACCCATCCCCGCCGCGCTTCCAGCGAAAACAGCACCGGCTTGGACCAGTAGCTGAGCGGCCAGTCGCTGCGATTCAGGTCGGTCTCGAGCAGGGCCCCCACCGCCAAGTGCGGGGCCACGTCCACGGGCAGACCGGCAAGGCCCGCGCGCACGCCGCGCAGCCAGGCCTGCGTCAGCGTCTCATGATAGCCTTCGGTGTCGCTGTTCACGCCGCCGACGCTGAGATTGTACGCCCTGATCAGGTCCGGCATGTCCCGCTCGGCCACGAGATCGGGGCGACGCAAGATGATCCAGGCGGCGGCCGCCACATGGGCCGCATGCGTCCATTCGGCCTTGGGCAGGGTGCGCCCGATCATGCGTTCGCCGACGGATTCGACCGCCGCGTCGCTGGTGAAGGGGTGGGAAGGAGACGTCATCGTTCGGTCTTTCTGCATTGGGCCGTGACCGGCGGACGGCGCAAACCGAAACCCCCGCCGGAGCGCCGGCGGGGGTTGTCGAGGTTCGGATTTTGGGAAGCGGTCTGCGCCTCAATCCTCGCCCACGCAGACGCCCGCCGCGACGCGACGTTGCTGCTGCTTGGTCATCTGGATCAAGGTCCGAGCCATGCGGCCCTGTCCCACCCGCCGCGCGTTACGTCAAGCCGCCTCAGATGTCAGCGAGCCACGCCTGGAATTCGGGCGTCTCAAGAAGCCGTTCCATGTAGGCGCCGGCCGGTCCCGTGTCGCCATAGTCCGACAGCCTGACCCCATAGGTCCGAAACCGGGTCGCGACAGGCGTGTAGAACGCGTCGGCGATACTCCAATCGCCGCAGAGGAACGGCCCGCCGAACCTCGCCAGCAGGTCGGACCAGAGGCGCACGATGCGGCGGATGTTCGCCTCGGTCGCCGGCGACAGCGTCGGGTGGCTGACCTCGGCGTCCAGCGCCATCGGACATTCGCCGCGCAACGAGGCGAATCCGGAATGCATCTCGCTCGCCGCCGCCCGCGCCAGGGCGCGCGCAGCCGGGTCCTGCGGCCAGAGCCGGGCCTCGGGGAACCGTTCGGCCAGATACTCGCAGATCGCCAAGGAGTCCCAGATGACCATCCCATCCACCTTCAGCGCCGGCACGAGGCCCGACGGCGAGTGGCCTGCGATGGCCGGCTGGGTCACGCCGTCTTCGCGAAGCGAGATGAGGGTCTCGGTGAACGGCGCGCCGGTGCGCTTCAGCGCCAGCCAGGGCCGCAACGACCAGGTCGACCATTTCTTGGTGCCGATGACGAGTTCCATGGCGCACGCTCCGAAATTCCCGCCCCGCACTTAGGCCCTGCGCGCCGGGGCGAAAAGACCCGTGCTCACGAAGGCGCTATTGGCGAAACGCCCAAAGCCCTGCCTAGATTGTCTTTTCGGTGCTCATAAGCGCTCGCGCGCAAAGAACAATTTGGGGAGGAACAGACGAATGACCGTTTCCGCAGCGCCTGTCGGCGACATTACGCCGGACGAAGGTCGCAGCCCAGACGGGGCCCATGCGCCCGTGTCGGTCGGCTATCGTCGCTACGCCATGGGCCTGCTGCTCGGCATCTACGTCATCAACTTCCTCGACCGCCAGGTGGTGAACATCCTGGCCGAGCCGATCAAGAACGACCTCGGCCTCGCCGACTGGCAACTCGGCCTGATGAGCGGCCTGGCGTTCGCCCTCTTCTACACCGTGCTCGGGATCCCGATCGCGCGGATGGCGGAGCATCGCAACCGCCCGGTGATCATCGGCTCGGCGATCGCCGCCTGGAGCGGCTTCACCATGCTCTGCGGCGCGGCGCAGAATTTCGTCCAGCTCGTCCTGTTCAGGGTCGGGGTGGGCGTCGGCGAGGCCGGCTGCACCCCGCCCGCCCATTCGCTCATCACCGACTACGTGCCGAAGGAGAAGCGGGCCTCGGCGCTCGCCTTCTACTCCACCGGCACGCCGCTCGGCGCCCTGCTCGGCCTCGTCATGGGCGGCATGATCGCCGACGCCTACGGCTGGCGCGTGGCCTTCGTGATCGCCGGCGCTCCCGGTCTGATCTTCGCGCTGCTCGCCGTCACCACCCTGCGCGAACCCCGGGCCAAACTGTCCGCCGAGATGCGCCGCGTGGCCCAGGCCAACCAGGTCAGCCTCGCCGACACCCTGCGCTTCCTGGCCGCCAAGCGGACCTTCTGGCTGATCGCCTTCGCCGCCGCGATCAAGGCCTTCATCGGCTACGGCCACGCCCCGTTCACAGCGTCGTTCTTCCTGCGCAACCATGGCGAGGAGATCGCGCGCCTCGCCGCCATGTTCGGTCTGCAGTCCCTGGGCTTCCTTGGCCTGGCGCTCGGCCTTCTGGGCGGCATCGCCGGCTCCATCAGCTCGCTGCTCGGCGGCGTCATCGCCGACCGCTACGCCAAGTCGGACCTGCGGGGCTACGTCGCCGTGCCCGCCATCGCCTCGCTGATCGCCGTGCCGGTGTTCTGCGTGGCCATGCTGGCCCCGACCGCGACCATGGCCATGAGCATCCTGATCATCAACGGCCTCATCGGCTCGCTGTGGTACGGCCCGGTCTACGCCACCGGCCAGTCGATCGTGCCCCCGCACATGCGCGCCACCGCCTCGGCCATCCTGCTGTTCATCATCAACCTGATCGGCCTGGGCCTTGGCCCGCTCGCCGTGGGCGCCCTCTCCGATGTCCTGTCCAACGGCATGGGACTTGGTTCGGCCGACGGCGTGCGCTGGGCCCTGATCCTGTCGACCCTGTTCGGCTTCGTCGCCTTCGCGCTCTTCTGGATGGCGCGCCGGACGATCCGCGAGGAGATGGTCAGCTAGGTCGAACGACCGTTTCAAATCCCGCTCGCCTTCCGGCGCGCGATAGGCCAAAGTCGCCGCCCATAACAATCAATTAAGTATCCAGGGGGGCGTGCGTATGGCGGCGAGCGGGACGACGACCGGCGGCAAGCCGGTGTTCACCGACGGCTACAAACGGCTGGTGCTGGGCCTGCTGCTCGGCGCCTACACCTTCAACTTCATCGACCGGACGATCATCTCGACCATCGGCGAGGCCATCAAGGTCGACCTGAAGATCACCGACACCCAGCTCGGTCTCCTGGGCGGCCTCTACTTCGCCCTGCTCTACACCTTCCTCGGCATTCCGATCGCGCGACTGGCGGAACGCTTCAGTCGGGTGAACATCATCGCCTTCGCGATCGCCATCTGGTCGGGCTTCACCGCCCTCTGCGGCACGGCGCACAGCTTCGTCGTGCTGGCCGCCTACCGCTTCGGCGTCGGCTTCGGCGAGGCGGGCCTGTCGCCGCCCGCCCACTCGCTGATCTCCGACTATTTCGAGCCCAAGAAGCGCGCCTCGGCCCTGGCGGTCTATTCCTTCGGCATCCCGCTCGGCACCATGTTCGGCGCCGTCGCCGGCGGCTGGCTCGCCCAGAACTTCTCCTGGCGCATCGCCTTCGTTCTGGTGGGCGCGCCGGGCCTGCTGATGGCCCTCGCCATCAAGTGGCTGATCAAGGAGCCGCCGCGCGGCCATTCCGAGCCCGAGCCCCATCCGGCCCTGGCCGAGGACGTCGTGGCCGAGACCCATGAGCCGGTCTCGCCGAAGTTCTCCCTCGCCAACGAATTCAAGGAAATGGCCGCCGTCGCCGCCATCCTGTTCGGCAAGTGGCCGGTCGTGAACATGGTCCTGGGCGTCACCATCGCCTCCTTCGCCGGCTACGGCGCAGGCCAGTTCGTGCCCCCCTACTTCATCCGCACCTTCGGCCTGAACTACGCACAGGTGGGCCTGATCACCGGCCTCGTCGGCGGCTTCTCGGCCGGGCTGGGCACGCTGGTCGGCGGCTTCCTCACCGACCGGCTGTCAAAGCGCAGCCCGCGCTGGTACGCCCTGACGCCGGCCTTCGGCCTGGCGATCGCCACGCCGATCTACGTCCTGGCCTACACCCAGAACTCCTGGCAGACCGCGGCCCTGATCCTGCTGGTGCCCGGCATCTTCCACTACACCTATCTCGGCCCGAGCTTCGGCGTGGTCCATAACATGGTCGACACGCGTCGCCGCGCCACCGCCACGGCCCTGCTGTTCTTCTTCCTGAACCTCCTGGCGCTCGGCGGCGGCCCGCCCTTCACCGGCTGGCTGATCGACCAGTTCGCCCAGTACAACTTCAACAACCCCGGCCATGACGGCGTGTTCTCGGCCCTGGGAGGCCTGTTCCAGGGCGACGGCGCCTTCACCGCCGCCTGCCCCGGCGGCAAGGCCCCCGAGGGCGCCGCCGCGGCCCTGGCCGAGCAGTGCCACTCGGCTTCCAAGCTCGCGACCCGCCAGGGCATCGTCATCACGGTGCTCTTCTATCTCTGGGCCGCGTTCCACTACTTCCTCGGCTCCATCGGCCTGGTGAAGGCCCTGGCCGAGGCCCGCGCCGCCCGCGGCGAAGTCTGATCGGCTCCGCCCCGCTCTCCACCGGAGCGGGGCGGGCCTTGACTCCTCACGCGCCGGGCGGTCCAAGGCGCGCATGATCCCTCGCTACGTCCGCCCCGCCGCCGCCGAGATCTGGGAACCCCAGACCCGCTTCAAGATCATGTTCGAGATCGAGGCCCACGCCGCCGATGCGATGGCCGACCTCGGCGTGATCCCCAAAGAAGCCGCGGCGAAGATCTGGGAGAAAGGCCGCGACGCGGTCTTCGACGTCGAGCGGATCGACGAGATCGAGCGGGAGGTGAAGCACGACGTCATCGCCTTCCTCACCCACGTCACCGAGATCGTCGGCCCCGAGGCGCGCTTCCTGCACCAGGGCATGACCTCCTCGGACGTCAACGACACCGCTCTGGCGGTCCAGCTGTCGCGCGCCACCGACCTCCTGATCGATGATGTCGACCTCGTGCTCGCCGCGCTCAAGCGCCGCGCCTACGAACACAAGCTCACCCCCACGGTCGGACGCAGCCACGGCATCCACGCCGAGCCCACCACCTTCGGCCTCAAGCTCGCCGGCCACTACGCCGAGTTCCAGCGCGCCAAGGAGCGCCTGGCGATGGCCAGGTTCGAGATCGCCACCTGCGCCATCTCCGGCGCCGTCGGCACCTTCGCCAACGTCGACCCCAAGGTCGAAGCCTATGTGGCCGATAAGATGGGGCTGGCGGTCGAGCCCGTCTCGACCCAGGTCATTCCCCGCGACCGCCACGCCGCCTATTTCGCCGCGCTTGGCGTGGTCGCTTCCTCGATCGAGCGCCTGGCCGTCGAGATCCGCCATCTGCAGCGCACCGAAGTCCTCGAGGCCGAGGAGCCCTTCGATCCCGGCCAGAAGGGATCGAGCGCCATGCCGCACAAGCGCAATCCGATCCTGACCGAGAACCTGACCGGCCTCGCCCGGCTGATCCGCTCGGCCGTCACCCCGGCCTTCGAGAATGTCGCCCTCTGGCACGAGCGCGACATCAGCCACTCTTCGGTCGAGCGCGGCATCGCGCCCGATGCGACCATCCACATGGACTTCGCCCTTCGCCGCCTGGCGGGGGTGATCGAGCGCCTGGTGATCTATCCGGAGAACATGCTGAAGAACCTCGACCGCCTCGGCGGCCTGGTCCACTCCCAGCGCGTGCTGCTGGCCCTCACCCAGAAGGGCGTCAGCCGGGAGGACGCCTACCGCGCGGTCCAGGGCAACGCGATGAAGGTCTGGCGCGGCGAGGCGCAGTTCCTCGATCTGCTCAAGGCCGATCCGATCGTCCGGCCCAACCTCTCCGACGCCGAGCTCGCCGAGCTTTTCGACCTCGGCTACCACTTCAAGAACGTCGACGTGATCTTCGACCGCGTCTTCGGCGTTCAGGGCTGAACCCAGGCCGGCTCCGCCCGCCTGCCGGAGCCGGCGCGAAACCCCGACGCACGCAACGCAGGCCCTCTGGCCTCCGCCGCCGCATGCGTCCATCTTCTCCCCTCGCAAGAACACCGCCGAAGGGGGAAACCATGGCCGCGCTCATCGACGTCTCGGATGCGGGGCATGTCCGCACCATCCGTCTCAACCGGCCGGAGAAGAAGAACGCGCTCAGCCAGGAGCTGGCCTGGAAGATCGTCGAGGCCGTCGACGTCGCCGCCGTCGACGATAACGTCTGGGTGGTCGCCCTGACCGGCGCCGGCGACGCCTTCTGCGCGGGTCTCGACCTGTCCGGCGCCGCCGACTACACGCCCTACACTCCGATGACGGCCTATCTCGACGATATCGGCTGGGTCGGAAACTTCCTGCTCGCCATTCGCCGTCGCTGCGACAAGCCGGTGGTCGGCGGGGTGAACGGCGTGGCCGTCGGCGCGGGGCTGGGCCTCGCCATGGCCTGCGACGTACGCCTCATCGCATCCAGCGCGCGCCTGATGGCGGGCTACACCCGCATCGGCGGCTCGCCCGACGCAGGCCTCACCGTCACCCTGCCCCAGGCCATGGGCTACGAGCGCGCCATGCGCTTCATGATGGAGAACCGTACCCTGACCGGCGCCGAGGCGGTCGACTGGGGCATGGCCGGCGAGGTGGTCGACGACGCCGCCTTCGACGCGCGCCTCGCCGAATACTGCGCTCAGCTTTGCGAGTGGTCGCCCATCACCCTGCGCCTCCTCAAGCGCGGCATGGTCAAGTCCTACGAGTCGACCGACCTCGAGGCTCAGCTTCGGCTCGAGGTCGCCAATATCCGCAAGGCCTTCGCCAGCGAGGACGGGCAGGAAGCCCGCCGCGCCTTCCTCGAGAAGCGAAAGCCCGTGTTCCAGGGGCGCTGACGCCGGGCGCCGCGGCGCCGCAGACGTTCCGCATACCCGCAATTTGATTCAGGTCATGGGCCGCCACGCCCTGGGGCCCGCACCATTCGCCAGCCCTTGGGAGGATGGCGCGATGGCGGACTTCGGCGGTACGGACATTTCGACCTTCCGGCTGACGGCGCGGGCGTGGCTCGACGCGAACTTCCCGCCTTCGCTCGCGGGGGCGCAGCCTCCGGGCGACGATCCCGAGCCCCGCGTCGGCGACCGCGACCTCTGGCGCCGTCGCATGGGCGCCAAGGGCTGGGGCGTGCCGACCTGGCCCGCTGAGTACGGCGGCGGGGGACTGTCGGCCGACGAGGCCGAGGTGCTGGCCGAGGAGATGGCCCGGATCGGGGCCTACAACCCCATCGTCGGTCTGGGCGTCCTGATGTTCGGGCCGACCCTCCTGGAGTTCGGGACCCACGAGCAGAAGCTGCGCCACATCCCTCCCATTTGCCGTGCCGAGGTGCGCTGGTGCCAGGGCTTCTCGGAGCCCGGCGCCGGCTCCGACCTCGCCTCCCTGTCGACCCGGTGCGAGGACAAGGGCGACCACTACCTGATCAACGGCCAGAAGGTCTGGACGTCGGGAGCGGACCACGCGGACTGGTGCTTCTGTCTGGTCCGCACCGACACGTCCAAGAAGCACGAGGGGATCTCCTTCGTCCTGATCGACATGCGCCAGCCCGGCGTCGAGGCGCGCCCCTTGCGGCTGATCAACGACCTGGCGCCGTTCTGTGAAACCTTCTTCACCGACGCCGTGGCCCGCAAGGACGACCTCGTCGGCAAGCTCGGCGGCGGCTGGTCCATCGCCAAGCGCCTGCTGCAGCACGAGCGCCAGGGCATTTCCGACCAGGGCCGCCATTCAGGGCCCTACTTCATTCCCGGCCCGCCCCTGCCCGAACTCGCCAAGCGCTATGTCGGCGTCGACGACGAGGGGCGGATCGACGACCTCGACCTGCGCAGCCGCATCACCGAGGCGATGATGCACGCCCACTGCTTCCAGCTGACCAACGCCCGCGTGGCGGCCGAGGCCGCCGCCGGCGGCGGGCCGAGCGCGGCCTCCTCGGCCCTCAAGAACGCCGGCTCCAAGATGCGCCAGGACCGCGGGGACCTGACCATCGAGCTGATGGGCTTCCGAGGCCTGGGCTGGGCCGGCGAACCTTTCACCGAGGACGAGCTGACGATCCCGCGCGTCTGGCTGCGCGGCAAGGCCTCGACCATCGCCGGCGGCTCCTGGGAGGTTCAGCTCAACATCCTCTCCAAGCGCATCCTGGGCCTGCCCGAAGCCACGACCCGCTGAACAGCGGCGCCCGCCGTCGCCTCAGCTCAGGAACGTCGCGATCCGGGCCGCGGCGGGCCGCCAGTCCAGGCCCCGGGCTTCGAGCCAGGCGTCGTCGTAATAGGTCGCCCGATAGCGCTCGCCGCCGTCGCAGAGCAGCGTGACCACCGCGCCTGACCGCCCGGCTTCCGCCATCTCCTCGACAAGCTGCGCGCAGGCCCAGAGGTTGGTGCCGGTCGAGCCGCCGACCCGCCGTCCGAGCCGGTCGCTGAGCGCGCGCATGGCCCCCAGGCTCTCCGCGTCGCCCACCGCGCACATCCGGTCCACGAGGCTCGGCAGGAAGCTGGGCTCCACCCGCGCCCGGCCGATGCCCTCGACCACCGAGGCGCAGCCCTCGTCCAGCCGTTCCACCGAGCGGTCGTGGAAGTGGCGATGGAAGACCGAGGCCTGAGGATCGGCGACGCACACGCGCGTCTCAAGGCGGCGGTAGCGGATGTAGCGGCCCACCGTCGCCGAGGTGCCCCCGGTCCCGGCGCCGCAGACGAACCAGGCCGGCTCCGGGTGCGGCTCCGCGGCCATCTGGGCGAACAGGCTCTCGGCGATATTGTTGTTGCCCCGCCAGTCGGTGGCCCGCTCTGCGTAGGTGAACTGGTCGATGAAGTGGCCGCCCGTCTCGGCCGCCAGCCGCACGGCCGCGTCATAGGTCGTGCGCGCGTCTTCGACCGCGTGGATCTCGCCCCCGTGGAAGCGGATCGCGTCCAGCTTGGGCCGGGCCGTCGAGGCCGGCACCACCGCGATGAACCTCAGGCCCAGGAGCTTGGCGAAATAGGCCTCCGAGACGGCCGTCGAACCGGACGAGCACTCGACCACCGTCGTCTGCGGGCCGATCCAGCCGTTGCACAGGGCATAGAGGAACAGCGAGCGCGCCAGCCGGTGCTTGAGGCTGCCCGTCGGATGCGAGCTCTCGTCCTTCAGATAGAGCGTCACGCCCGGGAACTTCGGCAGCTCCAGGCGGATCAGGTGCGTGTCGGCCGACCGCGTGTAGTCCGCCTCGATCCGCCGCACGGCCTCCGCCAGCCAACCCCGGTCGATGCCCGCCAATGAAGCCTCCTGCCCAAGCCGCCGCTCATCGCGGGACCAGCGAGGAAATGCAAGGGGGGCGGGCGTCTCCAGCCGGACTATTGCGCTTGCCAGCCAATGAGCGTAGGTTGCTGTCGATCGAGCGGAGACGAACCATGCCCGAACTGGTCCACCTTCCGGCCGACGCACCCGTCGACGAGATCATGTCCGTGCTCGACCGCGACGGGGCGCTCGTCCTCGACGACCTGATCCCGCGGAGCCGGGTCGACGCCGTGGTCGCCGAGCTTCGCCCCTTTGTCGAAGCCACCCGCCCCGGCCAGGATGTCTTCAGCGGCTTCAGCACCACGCGCACGGGCGCTCTGGCGGCCCGATCTCCGCTTACCCGCGACCTGATCATGGACCCGCGCATTCACGCCGTCTGCGACCGGGTCCTCAAGCCCAACTGCGACCGCTATCAGCTGCACCTGTCCCAGGTCATCCGCATCATGCCGGGCCAGGCCGCTCAGCCGATCCATCGGGACCGCTGGGCGTGGGGCGCGCATCTCAAGGGCGTCGAGCCCCAGCTCAACACCATCTGGGCGCTCACGGACTTCACCGTCGAGAACGGGGCCACCCAGGTCGTCCCCGGCTCGATCGACTGGCCCGACAACCGGCAGGCGGAGCCGGGCGAGATCACCCAGGCGGTCATGAACGCCGGTTCGGCCCTGGTCTATACGGGCACGGTTTTTCACGGCGGCGGCGCCAATGCCTCGAACGCCGATCGCTGGGGGCTCAACCTGACCTACGCCCTGGGATGGCTCCGCCAGGAAGAGAACCAGTATCTGTCCTGCCCGCCGGAGATCGCGCGCACGCTCGATCCAGCCCTTCAGCGGCTTCTGGGATACGCCCTGGGCGGCTATGCGCTCGGCTACTACACGCCGCCTCTGCCGGCCGGCCAGGGCCCTGAAGTCGTGTCGCCTGAGCACGCCCTCAGCGGCCGTTCGGAGGATTCGCGTCTGGGCAGCGCCGAGTTGCTGGCGTCGCTGACCGCGCAGGTGCGCGGCGACTGACCGACGGCCCTTATGTCTTCCTTATGCGCAGGCCTCGCCTTCCCCATCGAGATTTGACGCCGCCCTGAACGACCCTGCCGGCCTTAGCAGCGGCGGGGATGTCGATGACCACGGGTGCATTGTCGGGCGAGGCTTCGGCCCGCCCCGAACACAAGGCGGGGTTCTGGGCCCTGACCCTCGGCTCGATCGGCGTGGTCTTCGGGGACATCGGCACCAGCCCGCTCTACGCCATGCGTGAGACCCTCGCCCACGCCCGCGGCGGCCTCAGCGAAGCGGCGGTGTTTGGCGTCGTCTCGCTTATCTTCTGGGCGCTCGTGCTGGTGGTGACCGTCAAGTACCTGGCGGTCGTCATGCGCGCCGACAATCGCGGCGAAGGCGGCGTCCTTGCCCTGATGGCCCTGGCCCAGCGGGCGCTGGGCCGCCGCACCCTCTGGATCACCGTCCTCGGCGTGTTCGGCGCGGCCCTGTTCTACGGCGACGGCCTGATCACCCCGGCCATCTCCGTGCTGTCGGCGGCCGAGGGCCTGGCGGCCGCGCCCGGCGTCGGATCTGTCCTGGCGCCCTATGTGCTGCCGGCCGCCGCCGCCATCCTCATCGCCCTTTTCCTGGTCCAGTCCACAGGAACCGCCGTGGTCGGCCGCTTCTTCGGGCCGGTCACGCTCGTCTGGTTCCTCGCCCTGGCGGCCCTCGGCGTCCACTGGATCGTCCAGGAGCCGCGGATCCTCCAGGGCCTCAGCCCCCTCTGGGGCCTCCGTTTGCTGTTCAGCGACGGCCTGCTCGGCTTCGCCATCCTCGGCAGCGTCTTCCTCGTGGTGACCGGCGCCGAGGCGCTCTATGCCGACATCGGCCATTTTGGAAAGGGCCCGATCCGCCTCGCCTGGCTGAGCGTCGCCCTGCCCTGCCTGACGCTGAACTATTTCGGCCAGGGCGCGCTGGTGTTGTCCGACCCCTCGGCCCATGCCGACCCGTTCTTCCGGATGATCCCCGAGGCGGCCTACTGGCCGATGCTGGCCTTGGCCACCGCGGCCACCGTCATCGCCAGCCAGGCGGTGATCACCGGGGCCTTCTCCATGACCCGGCAGGCCGTGCAACTCGGTCTCCTGCCGCGCCTGGAGATCCGCCAGACCAGCGAGCATGTGTCCGGCCAGATCTATGCGCCCCAGGTCAACGCTTTCCTGATGATCGGGGTCATCCTGCTCCTGATCGCCTACCAGACATCGTCGAACCTGGCCGCCGCCTATGGCATCGCCGTAACCGCGACCATGGTCGTCACCATGCTACAGGCCTTCGTGGTCATGCTGCGCCAGTGGCGCTGGCCGCTCCTGGCGGCGGTCGCGGTCACCGCGCCGCTGCTTTGCCTCGACATCGTCTTCCTCGGCGCCAATTCCCTGAAGATCGCCCAGGGCGGCTGGTTCCCCCTGTTCCTCGGCGCGCTTCTGGCGACGCTCATCTGGA